>Ga0105044_10004460_pt1 | contig 19230 bp, 19 predicted proteins | sample MAT01_FD_78092 | JGI IMG/M metagenome (GOLD analysis project Ga0105044, IMG submission 78092) | Freshwater microbial communities from Lake Fryxell liftoff mats and glacier meltwater in Antarctica - MAT-01 | ecosystem: Environmental > Aquatic > Freshwater > Ice > Liftoff microbial mat | place...
CGTCAGGTTCATGGTGTCGTCAGGTTCATGGTGTCGTCAGGTTCATGGTGTCGTCAGGTTCATGGTGTCGTCAGGTTCATGGTATTGCGGTCGCTGGTCGGCCGCATGCCGCAGAACGAGCGCGGTGACCAGTACGGACACGCCGCCGAGCAAGGCCCCCATGATGACGTCGGTGACGTAGTGCATACCGCGATACATCCTGGCAAGACTCACGAAAATCGGTAGTAGCGCGGCCACTGCGACAGCCGTGTACCGCACCCATCGTGAGCGTGTTCGCCAGAAGATGACAACAGCGATCGCGCTATAGGCGGCCGCAGCTGCAACGTGCCCCGAGGGAAAGCTCGAGCCAACGGGGGAGGAGTCGAGCCGCAGCACATCCGGTCGCGGCCTGTCGACGATGAAGGTGATGGTGATGAAGGACATGGCCTCGAGGACCAGCGGCACCACCACCATCAATGGTTCCAACCACCGCCTCCAATGAACCAGCATGGCAATCGCAACAATCCCTGTCACGACGACCTTGACCACGGTGTCGGCCATCATCGAACCAATGAAGCTCAGCGAGTCGAGTGTCGGAGTTCGTTGATCGACGAACCATGTGGCAATTGATCGGTCGAGGTGCAGCAACCAGGTGTCGGACAGCCGGCGGGTCAGCAGCCATCCCAGCGCAGACCACGCCACGGCGAAGAGAAGGTAGGCACAGCCCAGTAGGGCAGCTTCGTGGCGCCCGAGCACCCAGGTGTTGCGCAGGCGTGGGTGGGTGGGGCCGAGTGGCGTGGCCGTGATGTTCGGGCTGTTGATCATGGCGCCTGCAGCCGACGACGGGTGAACGTCAACAGGCAGAAAGCGCCGTAGGCCACAAAGCCGGCGCCCACGATGACCACCACGAATACTCCCCACGATTCGGTGGCAACACGTCGCAATGCGCCATCGAGGCCGGTTGCTTCGCTGGCGACATATGTGATCGCCGAGCGAACGAGGAAGAACCCCACCAAGCCGAACCCGACACCACGCCCGATCTCGCCTGCTGCGCCGAGTCGTTCGGTCCACAGCAGCCGCGCTGGGGAAAGGCCACCAAGGTTCAGTTCGTCGGCGACGTCCATCGAGAAGCCCTTCTTCATGCGATAGAGGCCGACGCAGATGATGATCACTCCGACTACGCCGATGACCAGTCGTCCGGCGGTGTGCGACATGATCGACGCCGAGATGTCGGTCACCTTGGTGTTGCCGTTCTCGTCGACGGAGGAATCCCGCGCCAGGGCAACGGCGCTCACAGCGAACGTGCTGTACATGATGGCGCTGACGACGTAGCCGATGCGGTGAACCATGGCCTCGCCGTCGGTGCCGCCCGGCAGTAGGGCAGACACCACACGCCATGCGGCGTAGAGCAGCATGCCGACGGCGAGCAGCCAGAGCAGCGCGGTGCCGCCGGTGGACGACGCGACAGTTTTGATTGCCCCGGTCGGGCTTGCCTCTCCCTGATCACCGGCTGGCGCGTCGGTCCAGCCGGATGCCTTGGCAGCGACGGACAGTGCGAGGAAGCCAGCGACGACATACACCACGCCTTTCGCGAACCAGCCGATTTGTCCGACCTTGACCACCGCTGGGTTTTCTGTGCTGAGACGCCGGGGCGGGTTGCGTTGCTGACCTGTCATGGAGGAGGAGAGCGAGGAGTGAGTCATGACAGCGCTGTTCCCCGCCGAACCCTCTCCCAAACCCGCTGACTGGATGGCCGAGTTGCCGTCACGTCCCTCAGCCGGGGACGGGTAGCGCAACAGCGGCCATTGCGATTGCCAGCGCGTGGCCCAGGTTGAGCGAGTCGACGCCGCGGTGCATTGGAATGCGCACGTCGAACTGAGTGGCGCGGCGAGCTTCGTCGGTGAGACCAGCACCCTCTGCACCAGCGACGAGCGCGACCTTGTGGGGCATCCCCATATCGAACAGGCTGTTGGCTTCCGCCGTGGGTGTCAGCGCCCAGGTCTCGAAACCGGCGTTGTTGAGGTACTCGATCGGGTTCGGCCACCGCTCGCAACGCATCACCGGCAGGTGCAGCATCTCGCCCATGGAGACGCGCACCGCACGCCGCGAATATGGGTCGGCGCAACTGGGGTCGAGCAGCATGGCATCGAAACCGAGTGCTCTCGCCGACCGTGCGACCGCGCCGATGTTCTCCTTGTCGTTCGAGCCTTCCAGCACCAGTACTCGGCGTGCGCCGGCGAGCACATCGGGCAGCGTGGGGTTTCTTCGCCGCTTCACGGAGGCCAGCACCCCACGATGCACGTCGAAGCCGGCAATCTCCGTCATCACCTCACGACTGGCGACGTAGACGGGCATGCGCGTCGGTTCGACCGTGTCCTTCAGCCGCTCGTAGCGAGAGGGGGAGAGCAGGAATGAGGACGCCCTGAACTTGGAGGTGACCAGTCGGGTAATGACCAGTGCGCTCTCCGCTATGAAGTAGTCGAGTGTGTCGGCGGCGTCGCCACGGTCGCGAAGGCCCAGGTAGTCGGCAACGCGTGGGTCGTCGGCGGACTCAATCTCAATCGGCACGGACCCGACTCTACGGGCCTCGACGCCAGGAGGGAGTTGCGAACAGACGTTCGCTGCGCCAAGATGGCACGATGACAGGCCCCACCGCTCCCCTCGTCGCCACCGACGCCGAACTGATCTGGCAGCAGTGTCTGTTCGCCTTCGAAGAGCCAGCAGTCAGTGACCTCGATGCTGCCAGCAGCGGTCCCACTCGTACCTGGCTCGACGAAACATCGTGGGTCGACGTTGTGCCGCGCTGGCTCAGTGGGGCCGACCTGGTCTTCGCCGAGCTGGTTGCCAAGCTGCCGTGGTGTCAACGCGAGGTCACCATGTACGACCGGCGCGTCGCCGAGCCACGACTCACCGCCTGGTGGGGCCTCACCGGTGGCGAGCCCGAGCCGTTGCCGGTGTTGGAACTCGCACGGACCGCGCTCACCCGTCGTTACTCGCGTCCGTTCGACTCCATCGGCTTCAATTTGTACCGCGATGGCCGCGATTCGGTGGCCTGGCATGCGGACCGCGAGCGTTACTTCCACGAAGACCCGGTCGTTGCAATTCTCAGCACTGGCGCCCCACGCGCGCTGCACATCCGGCGCAAGCCGTCGCAGGGCAAAGGTGCGCCATCGCACACGTGGCACATTGGCCAAGGAGACCTGCTGGTGATGGGCGGCGCGTGCCAGCACGACTTCGAGCATTGCATCCCCAAAGCAGCCCACGTACCAGGCCCTCGGCTCAGCATCATGTTCCGCCACAACATGGCCGACTGGCAGCCACCACCTTCCGGCACCTACAACCAGGCTTGAGCACCAACTGTTCACGTTCGCCAATCCGCTCAGGGCTGCGCGCGGCGGCATACTGAGCTGATGCCGAACGACTCAGGGATGCCGAACGACTCAGGGATGCCGAACGACTCAGGGATGCCGAACGACTCAACGCGCTACGCGTTCCTTCCCGGTGCGCCTGCCTACCCCACCATCGTCGGGGGTGAGGGCGTGTTCCTGATCGCGGAGGATGGCCGGCGCATTCTCGACGCAGCTGCCGGCGCCATCGTCGGCAATATCGGGTGGGGCCGCAAGGAAGTAGGGCAGGCAGCCGCCGCGGCCATGGAGACCGGCTACGTCGTGCCCATGTGGCCCACGCCGCACCGTTTGGCGCTGCACGACGAGCTCGTTCAGCATTGGTTGCCCCAGGGTTTCAATCACGTCTTCTTCACCAGCGGTGGAAGCGAGAGCACAGACTCGGCCCTCCGTTTGGCGCGCGCCTATCAGGTAGCGAAGGGGCGCGCCGATCGGTGGAAGGTCATCGGTCGCCACCCGAGCTACCACGGCATGACCACCGGCACGATGGCAGTCGCCAGTCACAGCGCGCGCCAAAGGGGTTACGAGCCGCTGCTGCTGCCGTTCCCGAAGGTGCCGTGGGACGACCCCGTGCAGGTGTTGAAAGTGATCGAGCAGGAAGACCCGGCCACCATCGCCGGCTTCATCGCCGAGCCCATCACCGGTGCCGCCGGCGCCTGCCTGACCGCCAGTGACGAGTACTGGCAGGTCGTCACCGACGCCTGCCGCGAGCACGACATTCTGCTCATCGCCGACGAAGTGATGACCGGCTTTGGCCGCTCCGGGCTGAACTTTGGGCACCAGCACTTCCCGTTGGTGCCCGATGTGATCGTGGGCGGCAAGGGGTTGGGCGGCGGCTACGTGCCGCTCGGTGCAGTCGCTGCCTCCGACCAGGTGGCCGAGACATTGCGCGGCAGTGGCTTCATGTACTTCACGTTCACGGGCAATGACGGCGCGTGTGCTGCAGCCGTGAAGGTGCTGCAGATCATGCGGAGCGAACAACTCGTGCAACGAGCAGCGACGGTCGGTGCCCACCTCGGTCAGCGCCTGCGTGACGAGTTCGGCCAGCACCGCGCCGTCTCGGACATTCGTGGGCGCGGCATGTTCTACGGCCTGGAACTCAATTGCAGTCGCGACGCAGTCGTCCAGGCCGCGATGGATCGCGACATGTGGGTCTACCCGGCGGGTTCCGGCCCCGTGGCCGAGGCCGTGATGGTGGCACCGCCATTCGTCATCACCGAGGCAGAGATCGAGCAACTCATCTCCACCCTGCGCGCCTCGCTCGACGCGGTGTACCCGTGACGGCCCCCAACTTGCCCGACGTCGGCAGCGACCCGCGACGGCTCATCGCACTCGACGCCGTCCACAACTTTCGCGACATGGGCGGCTACCCCGCGGCCGGGGGGCGCACCACGCGGTGGCGCACGCTCTTCCGAGCCGACGGTCTCTACCGCTTGACCGGCGACGACCTGGAAGCGGTGCGCGAGCTGGGGCTGCGCACGGTGATCGACCTGCGCAGCCACGCCGAGCTGGCTGACCGCGGCACATTCCCAACCGACCTGCACCCGGTCGACTTCCACCACGTACCCGTCATCGACAGCACGTGGCAGCACCTCGGTCGCACCGATGCCGACGATCCGGTTGCCTTTCTCGAATGGGCGTACAACGACATGCTGCGCGAAGGCCCGCAACGGTTTGCGCAGGCCATCGAGCAGCTCAGCCAGGCAGCCGCGTTCCCAGCGGTGTTCCACTGCGCTGCCGGCAAGGACCGCACGGGTGTGCTGGCGATGCTGCTACTGGGCTCGCTCGGTGTGCCGCACGAGCACATCGTGGCCGATTATGCGCTCACGATCGACGGCATCGAGCGCATGCGGTCCTGGGCGCAGCGAGAAGCCCCCGAGATGTGGGAACGCATGGCCGACGCCCCGACCGCGTTCCTGGCGGCCGTGCCCGAAGCGATGGCGCGATTGGTCGACTCGATCTGCGAGGACGGCACCATCCGCGACTACACACTCAGCCTCGGCGTCTCCCCCGGTGCGCTCGACCGCCTGGCCACCCAGCTCCTCGAGTAACGGCACAGTCGAGGAGCGGCGACTCCAGTTGCCGTCAGCGTTCGTGCACGTTCGCCCGCTGGCCGAACGAGAGTGCACGAACGCGGGGAGGAAGTGACCGCAGCGTACGCTCGCTGTCATGAACGGCAGCAGACTGAACGGCACGATCGCTTTGCAGGGCGGCGGCCCCTTCACCGCCAACGACGATCTCGACCGGCGGCTGCTGGCCGCGGTCGGTGCCGACCAGGTGGTGGTGCTGCCAACGGCTGATGCCTTCGAGCGGCCCGATCGGCTGGTGGCGGCAGCGATGAACTGGGCCGAGCGGCTTGAGCTGGAGGTCGAGGCGTTGATGGTCATGCGCCGCGGCGAGGCGATGGAGAGCGGGCCCGCGAACTTGGTGCGCCAGGCGAAGGCCGTCTACTTCGTGGGCGACCAGCCGATGCACCTGCGTTCTGTGCTCAAGGACACGCCGCTGTGGGATGCCCTGCGCGACGTGCTGGTCAACGGTGGGCTCGTCACCGCCGTCGGCGGCAGCGCCGCGGCGATGTGCGACCCGATGGTCGACCCCCGCGGCGGTGCGTTCACGCTGGGTCTCGGTCTGGTGCCCAACCTGGCGCTGGTCACCGAAGCAGAGACATGGTCGCCAGAGCGGCTGCACCGTACGCGCAAGCTGGCCAACACTGCGTTTGCCATCATGCACAGCGGCGACGCGCTGGTGCTCTCCTTGACGGGTTGGGAAACGGTCGGCACGACCGAAGTGCACGGCGAGCTTCCCTGACGCTGCAACCAGCGCTCGGCCGTTGGTCGTCGAGCGCTGCTGATCAGGTGGTGACGGTGACGGGCACTGCAGGCGTGATCGACATGATGTCGACGATGAACGACAGTGCACCGGCCGGCCGGCCCTGTGCCGCGGCGTCGGGGCCGTAGGCCAGGTCCACAGGAATGTCGATCTGGTACCGGCCGCCAACCTTCAGACCGAGCAGCCCCTGCTCCCAGCCGTCGATGACCGTGCCGGCACCGAGCACCACCGGAATGGGCGCACCGCGGTCGTAGCTGTTGTCGAACTCGACACCATCGGCGCTGGTGTACCCGAGATAGTGGACCTCGACCGCGCCGCCGACCGCGCCGCCGACTCCGGTTCCTTCGGTGATGGTGGTGACCTTCAGTTCCGTCACCGGCGCCGTGGGAATGGAAACTTCCGGCTTCGGCGGAGTGGTGGTGGTGGGCGCGTTGGGGTCGACCGTGGTGGTCACTTCGCCAGCGCCGGTAGTGCTGGTCGTGGGAGCGGTGGTCTTGGTGTCGTCGCCGCCGCCGAACAGGGCGATGCCGCCCACCAGCGCGACGACTGCTGCGATGAGAAGGAAAACACGCAGACCGAGACGCTTGGTCTTGTCGTTGCGCGCTTGCTTGGCAAGCTCCTCCAGTCGCGATTGGCGATTGGCCTTCTGTCGTTCACGCTTGACGGTACCCACGAGGAGTGGAGGCTACAGGGGCGCACCCCGACCTGCCTCGCCAACCGTTTCGCAAGGATTGTTCAACTTTGTGACGCGCGGTGCCGATGTTTCTCAACGTTGGTGGAGACGAAAGGGTCGCAACGCATGAGGCGGACGGAGCAATTGGGCGCGCGAGCACTGGCTGTAGTCGGCCTTGTGGCGACGCTTTGCTACCTGATTTGGCGTGTCGGCTTCTCGATGCACGACACGGAACTGTGGTTGTCGTTGCCCACCCTGCTTGTCGAAGTGGTTGGTTTCCTCGGCGCGGTGGCGTTGACCTGGGCATTGTGGCCCTTGCCGGCTCGCTATCGGGCCGGTGGTGGCGCCACCGTCGCAACTGTCGCCGAAGCCGTTGATGTCGTGCTCCGTGTCGACCGTCAATCGGCACACGAGGTGCGCGCCACCCTGCTGGCGTTGCAGTCGGTGCAGCATGTGAATGGTGTCGTGCTGGTCGACCTCTCTGCACGTCCGGTGCTGGCAGCGTTGGCAACCGAGTTTCAGGCGGTGTACGCCGCGACTGATACGGCTGATCACAACGGGTTGCGGGTCATGTTGGCTGCGGTCAGTACATCGCAGTTTCTGTTGCTCGATGCCGGCGACATTCCGACGGGCGACATTGTCGAGCGGCTGATCGCCGACTTTGCCGATTCTCGCGTCGCAGTGGTGCAGGGCCTGGGTGTGTCGCTGGCGGAGGACTCTGCCGAGCATGGCCCGAATGGCCGCCACGAGTTGCTGTTCGAACGAAATGCGCTGAACCCTGCTCTCGGGTGTCGTGGCAGCGCAGCTTGGTTGGGCACCGGATCGATGGTTCGTATCGACGCGTTGCGTGATCTTCACTTCGACACCACGTCAGCGCTGGAGGCTCATTGGTTGGCCGGCACCGCGTTGCTGGCCGCCGGGTGGCGGGTGACGGCCCCCGGTGACGTTCCCGTCGTTGCGCAGCGCGTGGCCGAGTCGGAGCAGGCGGTCTCGGAGGATCGATTGCAGCGTGCCCGCGCAGCTCGGCACATGGTGTTCGGCAGCGCGGGCGTCTTGCGATCGCGATCGTTCACGCCAACCCAGCGTCTTGCGGTCGTGGCGTGGGCCGTACGTCCTCTGTCGGGTCTCCGTCGCGTGGTCTTTCTCGTACTCCTCGGCTCAGCGATCCTCGCCGGCGAAGTTCCCTTCCACGCCTCGGCCACTGTTCTGGCGTACGGCTGGCTGCCCGCTTTTGCATACACGACGCTCGGGTTGGCGTTGCTCAGCGGCTGGACCCTGCGGCCCGGCGACCGCACCCGCTGGTCGTTGCACTCCATCGGCGCTGCGTGCCGCAGCCTGCGATCCGCGCATGATCGGCCGGTTCGGCGCGCACCGATCATTGCGTTGCCCAGCCCGCAGTACGGGGCCGGCCTGGTGATTGCCGTCGTTGCGCTCAGCTTCATCCTGGTGTTGCGCGGTGTGAGCGACCGTCTCACCCACACTCTTGGCGTCATGCCACAGTCGTCGTTGATGGCGCTACTGATCGTCACGCTCTGGACGCTGGGCATCTCGTTGGACCTGTTGCAGGTGTTGGCGCGTCGGGCCCAGTTGCGACGCACCGCACGCGTCGTGTCATCGCTGCCAGCGACCCTCGGTGAGCGCGCCGTCAGCATCGTCGACCTCACTGCCCTGGGTGCCGGCCTGATCAGCCAAACCGGCGTCGACGTCAACGAGCGTCTGCTGTTGGACTCCACGATTCCCACCCGCTCGGGAGTGACCACGATGCACGTGCCGTGCATCGTACGCAACGTGTCACGCCGAGCCGATGGAGACTTTCGCATCGGTGTTGAGTTCGGCGATGTGAACGACGCTACCGCGAATGCGTTCGCCGAATTCTGCACCATCGAGCCCGCTTGGGAACGGCTTGGCGCGCTGCCGTCCAGCAGGCCGGTCAGCGCGCAGCTACTGACGTACCTTGATGAGCCCGAAACCGAGCCGACAACCGGGCGCATGGCCGTTCGTCTGGTCTCGCTGCTCGCACTGGTTGGCGCCGTGGCCAGTTCTGCGCCGGCCACCGTTGATGCGTCGGCTCCGCTGAACCATCGTGTCAGTGGTGTCGTTGTCGCCGTTGCGAAGCCTGCGCTCGATCCCACGACCGGTCTCCCTATCGACGCCACGACCTCCGCACCTGATCCCCCCGACGACGCCACGACTTCCGCACCTGACCCCATGGCGTCCGCAACGACAGTTCCTGACACGATCGTGGTCGACACCAGCGTGTTCACAACGGTTGTCGAGACGACGCTCGAGCTGAACATCTCGACGACAACCGTTGCCTCCCAGGCCTCGATCGGTGAGCCGGCTCCGGTACCAGGTGCAGTCGTGGTAGCTGTCTGTTCGACCGACGCTGGCCTTGACGGCTCATGGGGAACTCACGACGATGCGTACGGTGCCACTGTTTCCGCCATCACGAATTCCGACGGCACATATCAGCTCGAACTGGTCGGGGAAGCGTGCTGGGCGACGGTGGCGCCACCAAACCTGCTGACCGATTCGGCAGGTGGTGAGGTCGTGTTGGCTGCGCTGGACGTCAGTGGGCCGTCGATCAGCGGCCGACGGGTGCTGGTCGAACGAACCCTTGTGGCCCCGACGGAGGCGCCAACTATTGGGTCTCCGCAGCAGCCACTTGCCGACGGTGCGTCGTTGAGGTTGCTCGACGCCAGCGGTCGCACGGTTGGCAGCGTGAAGGGTGACGTTGTGCGTGGCTTCAAGTTTGCAACGGCTGACGGCGGCGCACTGCCCACTCCTGTTACCTCGCAGCTTGCGACGACCACCGTTCGCGATCGGTCCACGCTGTCGATCTTCGTGCTGGCCATTGCTGCGGTGCTGGCGCTGAGCATCGTGTTGGGCCTCGCCCGTCCGCGGGCGGCGCGAGCGAAGCCGTCACGTGGGGCCTGAGTAGTCGGCGTGGTCCTCTGGGTCGCCATCGGCAGCCTTCGCGAAAAGGTATCCGATCGCGCGCTCAGCCTTCGGGTAACGGTGTGCCAACTGCCAGAAGTCAGCCCCGTGACCGCTGACTTCCAGATGGGCGAGCTCATGGACGATCACGTAGTCGATCACCCAGTCGGGGAAGGCAGCCAGCCGGGTGGAAATTCGAATATGGCCAGTGGTGGTCGTGCACGAGCCCCATCGGCTGACCATGTCGTCAGCCCAACGGATGTCGCGCGGTCGTGGGAGCTCGTATCGTCGGGCAAGAGTGGTCGCGCGCACGGTCAGGTCGACACGTTCGGCCGACATCTTGCGCGTGAAGCTGGCCGACATTTTCGCGACCCACATCTCGGTCTCGGCACTGCTCATCCAGGTCGGCACGGCGACGGTCAGTACGCCCGCGTGCAACTGCGCGCCAACGGTACGTGTGCGTCGCGCCGAGCGGACGACCTTCACACTGAACGGCTGGGCTCTTGTGACGGGTTCGTTGTTGATGACGGACGCGGGCTCGGGCGTGCGAACGGGCTCGGTGAGCACCGGTGGGTCGAGTTCGGGCCCGAAGCCGGGCAGCGGTTGCGCGTTGGTCACGGGCCGCTAGAGCGTGTCGCCGAAAGATTGCGGATCGATGAGATGCACGACGTCGCCGGGTACGACGCGTCCGTCGGCGTGCACATGGAACCAGCAGCCGCCCAGGTTGGTGAAGCGAACATCGTCCGCTCCCAGCGACCGGCGCAGCGTGCGCAACAGGCCCGCATGGGTGACGACCAAGACTTCGCCGCCGGGGTGTTCTGTGGCGATTCGGCGCAGCGCAGCCAGCGCGCGCTCGGCGACTTCCTCTGCCTGCTCGGCACCATCTGGCCGACGGTGCTCGGCGAGATAGTTCGGCCAGCCGGCCTCGATCTCTTGAATCGTCAAGCCCTGCCACGGACCGAACGCGTTCTCCATCAGCCCTGGGTCGACCTGCACGGGACCGATCCCCAGGGCCTCGGCAATGATGGCCGCCGTATACGCGGCGCGTTGCAGCGTGCTCGCCCAAACGGCGTCGAAGGTGCCCAGAACTTCCGCCGCCGCAACGGCCTGCAGCATGCCGGCGTCGGTGAGCGGTGGGTCGGCTTGGCCCTGCCAACGACCGACTGCGTTCCACTCGCTCTCGCCGTGGCGCAGCGCGATCACGCGAGTGACGGGGTTGGCGGTCGGCGACACTGGGTGGAGGGTAGCTGTCACCGTGCGTATGACGGCCACTACCATGGCTCCATGGCCACGCTTCGTCTCTTTGCCGCGGCTCGCGAAGTTGCGGGCACTGGCACGGCGCAGTTCGACGGTGGCACAGTGGGCGAAGTGTTGGCCGCAGCGGTTGCTCGCTACGGCGAAAGTTTCCAGACGGTGCTTGGCAGTTGTCGTGTGTGGGTGAACGGCGATGCCGCCGACCCGCAGACAGTTGTCGGTATCGACGACGAAGTGGCGGTCTTGCCGCCCGTAAGTGGAGGTTCCATATGACTGCGCCCATGCCCACTGCCGCCGAGCTCGAGCCGAGCACACTGCCACTGGACGATCTGCGCGCCCTGCGCACCGTGCTGCAACACGAGGACGATGCAATCAGCTACGTCCGGCGCCTTGCCCAAGCCCGACTCGACCTGCTGCGCGCCGAGTTGCACAACCGTTCGGTTGGCGACGAGAAGAACATCACCGGCGAGCTGCCCGCCATCTTGGGCACACACCTCACGGGTGGCCAGCCGCGCCCGCCGCGCCCGGCCGACGACTTCAGCCACCACCCGCTTGCCCTCGCTCTCGAGGAACTGTGCAGCGATGCCGGTAGCACCGACCTGCCATCGATGAGTGGCGACGAGCTCATCGAATACCTGGCCCGCCTGCACCAGTTCGAGCAGCTGCGCTCGCAGGAGCGCAAGGAGCTCTTCGTGCGCATCGATGCACTCAGCGCTGAGCTGGTGCGCCGCTATCGCGACGGGGAGGCCGACATCGACGGCCTGCTCGCCCAAGACTGATTCACCAGCCCGTGGCCGACGCTCGCGACGAATTGGACAAGCGTCTGGCCGACGTCGGCGAGTTCATCCGCACCCAGCGTGAGGTGGCCCGCATGAGTGTCCGCCGGCTGGCCGAGGTCGCCGGCGTCAGTAATCCGTACCTGTCGCAGATCGAACGCGGCCTGCGCAAGCCGTCTGCCGAGATCCTGCAGCAGATCGCGAAAGCACTACAGATCAGCGCTCAAACGTTGTATGAACGTGCCGGCTTCATGGATGCCGACTCCTCCGCACGCGGGGTGAGAGAAGCCATCGCTGCCGATGTGTTGCTGACTCGAGAACAGCAACAAGCGCTGCTGAACGTCTACGAAAGCTTCGTCAGCCAACACCGCCCCTGAGTCGCCAGCCCCCACGTTCTGGGCCGCAAGACACCCTGTCCGCGCCGGAGAACGGACGGTTCCCCGACGACGTCGACCCAATCCGGAATGTCGACCGCCCGGATAGTGTTTCGCACCGTCGTGCAACGCGTCGCAGTGCTCTCACTCCACACGTCGCCGTTGGCCCAGCCAGGGTCCGGCGACAGTGGCGGCATGAACGTGTATGTCCGCGAGCTGGTGTCGGCGCTGTCGCAGGCCGGCGTGGAGTGCACCACCTTCACCCGCCGCACGAATGCCGAACAGCCAGACGTCGTGCTGGTCGAGCCCGGCCACCGCGTGATCCATGTGCCCGCCGGCCCGTACACGCTGGCCAAGGAACAGCTGCCCACGGTGCTCACAGAGTTCGGCGACCGCGTCATCGACCATCTGAAGAACGACTCGCCGGCCGACGTCGTGCACGCCAACTATTTTCTCAGCGGTCTGGTCGGGCACCGCATCAAACACGAGCTGGACATCCCGTTCGTCAGCACCTTCCACACGCTTGCCAAGGTGAAGGCGGAGGGTGGCGACCACGAGCCCGACTGGCGTCACCGCGCAGAGCAGGAGATCATCGCCTGCGCAGACGCGATTTGTGTCAGTTGTACCGAGGAGGAGAGTCAGTTCCGCCGCCTCTATGGCAATCCAAAGGGTCGAATCGAAATCGTCGCCCCCGGCGTGGAGCACGCGTTCTTCGCTCCCGGCGAACGCACCGGTGCGCGTCGCGCGCTCGACCTTCCCAACGACGCACCGGTTTTACTGTTCGTCGGCCGCATTCAACCGCTGAAGGCACCCGACATTGCGGTGCGTGCACTTGCGCAACTGCGCCGCCCAGATGCGCTGCTGATGATCGTCGGCGGTGCGAGCGGCCGAGAGGGCGACAGCGAAGTCGCGGCACTGGCAGCACTGATCGATGATTTGGGGGTGCGTGATCAGGTCCGTTTCGTGCCGCCGCAGCCGCACCACATTCTCAGCACCTACTACCGGGCCGCCGACGTCGTCATCGTGCCCAGTCGCAGCGAGAGCTTCGGGCTCGTGGCGCTCGAAGCGTCGGCCTGCGGAATCCCGGTGGTCGCCGCCGGCGTCGGCGGCCTGCTGACCCTCGTGGATCATGGCGAGACGGGCTACCTGGTCCCGGATCGCGACCCGGCACTGTTCGCGCACTACCTGCGCGAGATCATCGACCATCCAGTTCACGCAGCGGCCCTCGGCCGTCGTGGTGCCGAGCGTGCCACGCGCTACACATGGGGTTTCGCTGCCGCCAGACTGCGTCGGTTGTACACGGACCTGGGCGCACGAGAACTCGTCGCTTGCGTGTGAGCCGCACGTGACCGACTATCACCTCCCCTCGTCGCTGGAGGCCCTCGAAGCCCTGATCTCGCAGTGGCTGGAGGCCTTCGCTGCCGAGAACCCGACCCTCGAAGCCATCGACCGTGGGGAAGCCGGCGAGCCCGAGCCGCGCTGGTACGTGCGCCTGCGCGGCACGGAGAAGGAACACATCACCATCTGGATCACGCTCGGTCAGCGCACCCTGCGCTACGAGGCCTACGTGCTCCCTGCGCCGCAGGAGAACGTGGCAGCAGTCCACGAAATGGCGCTGCGCCGCAACAACCAACTCGTGGGCGCGCACTTCGCCATCGGCGACGAGGACGCGCTGTTTCTGCGTGGTGAGATCCCGCTTGCCTGGCTCACCGAACCCGAACTCGACCGTATCGTCGGGTCGCTCTACAGTTACACCGAGCAGGCGTTCCCCGGCCTCATTCGCCTGGCCTTCGCCAGCAAGTTCGCCTGATATTGCCGTTTCGCGAATCTCGCCATGCCCAGTACTAGTGCCGGGCGGGTGGCGGCGTCGGGGAAGTCGTGCCACCCACCCGGCGCTGCATCCGCAACGCGTAGTCTGGCGCTATGACGACGTATCGGTTGGCAGTGGTGGGCGGCGGCAACATGGGGGCGGCGCTGGTGGGCGGCCTGCTGCAATCCGGATGGGTCGCTGGCGACATCGCAGTTGTTGAAGTCCTTGCCGCTCGTGTGGCCGAGCTGCAGCAGATGTTCCCTGGTGTCGTCGTCACGGGGGAGGTCCCGCCGTGCGAGTCGGCACTCATCGCTGTCAAGCCGTACGACGTCGTGGCCGCGTGCACCACCGCCGCTGAGGCCGGAGCGACTCGGCTACTGAGCATCGCTGCCGGCATTGGGATCTCGGTGCTGCAGGCTGGGGCCGGCCCCGAAGTCGCCGTCGTCCGCGCGATGCCCAACACACCTGCGCTCGTCGGTCAGGGTGCCGCTGCAATCTGTGGCGGGCCAACAGCCGACGAGGCCGACCTCGAGTGGGCCGAATCCATTCTTGGCTCGGTGGGGATCGTGGTGCGCGTGCCCGAGTCACAACTCGATGCGGTCACCGGGCTGGCCGGCAGTGGGCCGGCCTACCTTTTTCTTGTCGCCGAGGCGCTCACCGAAGCGGGCGTATTGGCCGGGCTCAGTAGAGCCAACAGCGAGGCACTGGTGACGCAGTTGTTCGTTGGTTCGTCGGCTCTGTTGCAGCAGCGCGGCGACCCCGCCAACCTGCGTGCGATGGTCACTTCACCAGGGGGAACGACCGCTGCCGGGTTACGCGCGCTCGAAGAGCACGGTGTGCGTTCGGCCTTCCTGGAGGCCGTGATGGCCGCCACCGCACGTGGCGCCGAGATCGGTCGACCGACCTGATCCGTTCAGCGTCCGTTCACCTTCGCGAAAGAAATGTTGCTGTGACTCTTTTCTCACCGGCAATTGTGTGCCTATTCTTCGGACGGGTCGCAAGACCAACCGGGTGATTCGTCACACGGGTGTCGCGCCCCGCAAGGGCTGCGCCGCAGAGGGCTGGTGCCATCGGGGGGTTGGCATCGGCCCTCTACGCATTTTTGAAGCAGGTAGCGTGAGCCGTCCATGGGCCGCCGCTACGACACCATCTCGTTTCTCAGTGACCTCGGCATTGCCGACGAGCACGTTGGCGTGGTGAAGGCAATCGTTCGCGACATGGCGCCGCACGCGCAGGTCGTCGACCTCACGCACGGCATTCCGTCGTACGACGTACGCGCTGGCAGCCTCGCTCTTGCACGTGCCATCGGCTATGTGCCGTCGGGTGTCGTGATGGCGGTCGTCGATGCCGGCGAGCGTCGCGCTGTCGCGATCGAGGTCGCCGATGGCGAGGGTGTCGTGATCGGCCCCGACAACGGATTGCTCGCGTCCGCAATCTCGATGGCGGGTGGGTCTGGGCGCGCAATCATCCTCGACAACCTTGAGTTTCAGCTGGCCAGCCCGGGGGCAACGGTTGCCAGTCGCGACGTGTTCGCGCCGGTGGCCGCACACCTGTGCAACGGTGTCGACCTGGCCGAACTGGGCACACTCGTCGACGCCGACGAACTGCTGCCGGGCGTGGTGCCGCTGCCGCGCGAGGCCGACGATGGTGGTGTGCATGCCGAGGTGCTGTGGATCGATCACGCCGGCAATTGTCAGCTGAACCTCGGGCTCGACGACGTCACCCCGTGGGGAGTCGCCGACGGCATTCGACTCGAAATCACCGCCGGTGATGTCGTCCGAGTGGCCCAACGGGTGCCGCGCTCCGGTGGCCTCGGCGTCGGCTCGATTGGTGTCGTGATAGATGGCTTCGGCTTGCTCACTCTCGTGCTCGACCGTCGCTCCGCCGCCGAGGAACTGGCGCTGGCTACCGCCGACCAAGTCACCGTGCGCCCACTCACCGAAGGCTCGAATGGTCAGGGGGTCAGCGTCCCCGTGACGCTCACCCGGCCGCCTCGGTGAACACATGCCCGCCTGAACCCATGCCCGCATGAACACATGCCCGCATGAACACATGCCCGCCTGAACGACCAGGGGATAACGTGGCGGTATGCGCCCCGCGACCACGCTCACCCTCGGCTTGCTGCTGTTCTGCACCCTGGCCGCAGGCATTCTGTCACTGCTGCGCCTCTAGCTCCGATTGAGCAGCACCGCACACGGGCCGGTAACCGCCGGGTAACATCCACGGAGCCGCAAGAGGGGGCTGGTATCACGTGAATTTGGCGCACATCATCGAACCGCATCCGGCCGACAAGGTGGCCATCATCAGCCGCGGTCGTCCCACGACGTATGGCGCTCTGCGCGATCAGGTTGCGCATGTGCGCGGCGGGCTCGCCGCGCTCGGCGTCACCAAGGGCGACCGTGTTGCGCTGCTGTGCAGCAACGGCCGCCACTTCGTCGACCTGTACCTGGCTGTGCTGGGCTTGGGTGCCGTGACCGTGCCGCTCAACCCGTCCAGTCCGGCGCCCGAGATCCAGCGCGAGGTGCTCACCGTCGGCGCCAAGGTCGTGGTCGTCGAGCCGCAGGCGGCAGGTGCCTGGGCCCACATCGACCGCGCACAGGTACCGAGCGTGCAACACGTTGTTGCCACCGAGCCCGGCACTGTCGCCGGCGCTGATTCCACGTTCGACGATCTGCTCGCCGGGCAGCAGGTACACGCGATCGAAGTCGATGACGACGATCTGGCCGCGCTCATTTTCACCTCGGGAACAGCTGGCTCGCCACGGGCTGCAATGCTCAGCCATGGCAACCTGCAGTCGAACCTGGAGCAGAGTCGCAGCACTGATGGCGTGCGCGAAGACGATGTCGTGTTCGGTGTGCTGCCGATGTTCCACATCTTCGGCCTCAACGTGGTGCTGGGGCTCACGCTCGCTCGCGGCGCGACGGTCATCCTCGTGCAGCGCTTCGACCCGTTCACCGCTCTCGAGACCATCACCGAACGTGGCGTCACCGTCATCCCCGGCGCACCGCCACTGTGGCTGGCGTTCAGCCACTTCGACGACCTCCCGGCCGACAGCTTTGCAACGGTACGGCTCGCCCTCACGGGCGCAGCGAAGATGCCCGAGGAAGCCACCCGGCACTTGCAAGAGCGCTTCGGCATCGTCTTGCGGGAGGGCTACGGCCTCACCGAGGCGTCGCCTGTGGTCACCTCGTCGGCGGGGATGACACCCAGGACCGGCTCGGTGGGCAAGGTGCTCGACGGCATGCAGGTGCGCCTGGTCGATGAGAATGGCGACGACGCATTGGCTGACGACGCAGGTGAGATCTGGGTGAAGGGCCCGAATGTGTTCAAGGGGTACCTCAACGATCCAGATGCAACTGCTCGCGTGCTCACCCCCGACGGCTGGCTGCGCACCGGCGATATTGCCGTGGTCGACGATGAGGGCTTCCTCTACCTGGTCGACCGTGCCAAGGACCTCGTCATCGTCAGCGGCTTCAACGTGTACCCCGCTGAGGTCGAAGAGGTGCTGATGGAGCACCCTGACGTGCGGGAAGTGGGCGTGGTCGGCGTGCCGCACCCGCACACCGGCGAAGCGGTGAAGGCATTCGTGGTCCTGCGCCCCGGCGCCACCGCACACGAAGACACGCTGATCTCGTGGTGTCTGGACAACCTGGCGCGCTACAAGTGCCCGGCCAAGATTCTCTTCGTCGACGAACTGCCGCGCAATGTCAGCGGCAAGCTCCTGCGGCGCAGCCTCGTCTAGGACCAGGCGCCGGTACACGTCTTGCGTGGAGCCGAAGGTCACACCTGACTCTCAGCCGGTGAACTTTGTGAACGTGTGCACGAGTGCCTAACGTGGCATTCGCATGGCTCCTGACCGCAACCGTCGCCGCATCCCCGATGCCACCGTTTCGCGGTTGCCGGTCTACCTGCGCATCCTCGGCGAGCAGAGTGCTGCCGGCGTGTACAGCATCTCCTCCGATGGCCTGGCCGAACTGGCCGGTGTGAATGCGGCCAAGGTGCGCAAGGATCTCTCATACCTGGGCAGCTACGGCACCCGCGGTGTGGGCTACGAAGTCGATTACCTGGTGTACCAAGTGCGTCGCGAACTGGGGCTCACACACGATTGGCCGGTCGTCATCGTCGGTGCCGGCAACCTGGGTCAAGCCCTTGCCGGTTACGGCGGCTTTGGCGAGCGCGGGTTCCCGGTGGCCGGCATTGTCGACGTGGATGATTCGAAGGTGGGCTCCGTCCTCGGCGGTGTGCGTGTGCGCCATATCGACGAGTTGCCGCAGATCGTTGCCACCAAGCGGGTCAACATCGGCGTGGTTGCCACCCCCGGATCCGCCGCCCAGGAAGCCGCCGACCAGCTGGTCAAGGCCGGTGTCACCAGTATCTTGAACTTCGCTCCCATCGTGTTGACGGTGCCGCGCTCCATCGAGGTCCGCAAGGTGGATCTCGCCGTCGAGCTGCAGATTCTCAGCTATCACGAGCAGCGTCGTGCCGGCGGTGCAATTCATGCCGTGCCTGGTACCCCTCCTCGCTCGGCGACGGCATAGATTGGGAACTGCATGAGCATCGTCGTCATCGGTGTCAATCACCGCACGGCTCCTATCGAGCTGCTGGAGCGCGTCTCGCTGTCGGGCACCGATTTGCGCAAGGCCATCACCGGGCTTGTCAGCCGCGCCAACATCCGTGAGGCCGCGGTCCTCAGCACCTGCAACCGCACCGAGGTGTTCTGCGTTGCCGAACGCTTCCACGGTGCTTACGCGGATATTCGCGACTTCTTCTGCGAGGTCGGCGGCCTGCAGCCCGAGGAGCTACACCAGCACCTCTACAGCCAGCACGACGATGCCGCGGTCAGCCACCTGTTCGAGGTTGCTGCCGGGCTCGATTCGGCGGTGCTGGGTGAGAGCGAGATTCTTGGCCAGGTACGCGGTGCGTGGGAGATGGCGCAGGCCGAGGGTGGCGCCAAGGCGACCCTGAACCTGCTGTTCCGTCACGCCATCGAGACCGGCAAGCGGGCACGCACCGAGACGTCCATCGGCAAGCACACCGCGTCGGTCAGCCACGCGGCGGTGGAGATGGCGCAGGAACGACTGGGCGGCATCGCCGGTCGCCGGGTACTGGTCGTCGGTGCTGGCGATATGGGCGAAGGTATTGCCGTTGCGCTGGTTGGCGCAGGCGCCACCGACATCACGGTCATCAACCGCAC
>Ga0105044_10004462_pt1 | contig 19223 bp, 16 predicted proteins | sample MAT01_FD_78092 | JGI IMG/M metagenome (GOLD analysis project Ga0105044, IMG submission 78092) | Freshwater microbial communities from Lake Fryxell liftoff mats and glacier meltwater in Antarctica - MAT-01 | ecosystem: Environmental > Aquatic > Freshwater > Ice > Liftoff microbial mat | place...
AAACGCTGGCGGACATCGGACTCAATTATGTTCAGGGCTATATCGTCGCCCGGCCCCAGGCCCCGGAGGCCTTGCTGACGGCAGAATCGTCCGCCAGTTTCATTCGCGACGAGCAGTTGTTGCGCTTCACCAGCATCCTGGGCAAGTCGGAAGACATCCGCGCGCAGGTCGACCTGTTCGACCAGAACAGCTCGCGCCAGGTTCACTGATCGGCTCTGAGCGCCTTGCGCAGTTCGGCGCCCAGTTCGGGTTTGTCGGCGAACGGATCCGTCGGATTGCGGGCCTGCAAGATGTCTTCGAGCCGGGTCTGGACCGACTTGATCGACTTGGGATGGCTGTAGATGTAAAAGCGGTTGGCGGCCACTGCGTCAAAAACCAGTTGTGCCACGTCTGCCGCCGATACCTTGCCCGAGCCCACCGCCTTGTCACTCATGGCTTGCCCGATCAACTGGCTGCGGGTCGGCTTGACCTGGGTGTCACGCAACGCTGACGGACGATTGCGATGGCTCTGGCTGATGCCGGTCGGCACAAAAAATGGGCACAACACACTGGCACCGACTTGCTCGGTGACAAGCGACAAGTCCTGGTACAGGGTTTCGGACAGGCTGACGACCGCGTGTTTGCTGACGTTGTAGACGCCCATATTGGGTGGTGACAACAAACCGGCCATGCTCGCCGTGTTGACGATATGGCCCCGGTAGGAAGGGTCTGCCTTGGCGGCGTCCAGCATCATCGGCGTAAAGACGCGTACGCCGTGGGCCACACCCATCAGGTTGACGCCGATGACCCACTCCCAGTCCTTGGCGCTGGTCTCCCAGATCAGCCCTCCAGCACCGACTCCAGCGTTGTTGAACACCAGGTGGGGCGCTCCAAACCGGCTTGCGACGGCGCGCCCCAGGGCTTCCAGCTCACCAGCCTGTGACACGTCCAGCCGGTAGGCCAATACCTGCGCGCCGGCGGCCTGCAGCTCCTCGCTGGCGCGGTCGAGCGCGTCCTGTTGCACGTCGGCCAGCACCAGATTCATGCCCAGCCTGGCACCCAGGCGCGCACACTCCAGGCCAAAGCCGGAGCCGGCTCCGGTCAGAACGGCGGTCTTGTTCTTGAAGTTGTCAATCATGTTTGGGTGCTCCGTTGTTCAGAGGGTCCTGACCATTTCCAGGTGATCGATTCCATCCTCGACATAGGCGATGTCTGTGTCCTCGAATCCGTGTTGTCGATAAAAATCCTTCAATCGCGCCTGTGCACCGATGCGAATCGGCTGTGGACCCCAGCGCGCGAGCACCAGGTCGACTGCCTCTTCCACCAGCTCGTGACCCAGGCCGGTGCCCCGGCTATCGAGACGGGTCGCGATGCGGCCGATGCTCGCCTCGGCAAACTTGATTCCGGGCGCAAAACACCGCGCATAGGCCAGCAACTGGCCATCACGCAAACCCAGCAGATGGATCGCCTGCGCGTCGGCCCCGTCCATGTCGTGGAACAGGCAGTTCTGCTCAACCACAAACACCGCGCTGCGCAGCTGCAAAGCCGCATACAGCTCGGGCAGCAGCAGTTCGCCGAATGGCGCACTGCGCCACTGAAGCGCGGCCGCAGTGCTCATATGCTTTTAGCGGCTCTGAGCGCGTACCCGATGCGCGGGAAATGCACATGCACGACGCCAGCGCGCGGATCGGTGCGGCGCAGCGTGAAGTGCATACGGGTCGCTGCAACCAACTCGCCTTCGCTCGACTCCGGCCCGAAATTGTCGCTGGTGATGCTGACCTGGGAGCCTAACGCCATGCCATGGTCATCCTGAAACACCGCGTCAGCTACCGGCACCGGTGTGGCGTCAGCCGCCACGGCCATCGCCGCTTCGGCCGAGCAGCGCGTGGCGGTGCCGTGCCCCAGGAGGGCCATCCGGTCCATCCAGTCGCGCACCGCAGGAGTGGCTGTCAGCACATCGGCCATGAGGCTGGTCTGGGTGCGCGTGAACCACAGCGGGTGGTAGGCGGCGAAATCCGCCACACAGGGCGCATCACCGATCAGGAATGTCTGGCTCTCCAACATATTGGCCAGCCGCCGCAGATAGGACTTATAGGCTCCAACCGCGTCGTCGGGACGGATCCGGGGCACTGCGACGCGCATGTTGGCGCGGTCTTGTCCAAACGCCTTGGCCGCTTCGGGTCCGGCAGATGCAAACAGCTGCGCCGCCCCCTTGGGACCGAGGCTATGGGCCATCGCGGTCCAGAACAAGGTGGTATCGGCCCATTGCGCCAGCACCCGCGCCACGCCCTTGTTGTGCGGCGGATACAGCGTCGGTTCCGGTTGGTGGTGCTCGAGCACATCGCAGATCAGCGCGGTGTCGCAATAGATGTCGGCACCGATCTGCAGTACCGGCGTCTTGCGATAACCACCCGTCAGCGCCACCAGATCCGGTTTGGGCATGACGACCGGGGTATGAACCGATTGCCAGGCCAATTGCTTGTAGCCCAGCACCATGCGGATCTTCTCGGCAAAGGGTGACATGGGGTAGTGATGCAGGATCAGGTCGGACATGGTCGTGTGTTGGTGGTGTTGGGTGCTGTAGCGCTGGCGTCGCTCAGGTTGGCTGCGCCCGCTTGATGATGGCGTCGACGTCGGTTCCGGCGCCCAGTGTGCCGAAGACATGGCCCCAGTCTCCGGCCAGTCGCGACGCACAGAACGTACCGACAACATAGCCTGGCGCGCTTTGGGCCAGCAAACTGGCCTGCAGGGCCAAGGCGATGTCCTGGGCCAGACGCCGGGCCCCGATCTCCGAATCCGCGGCCTCGATGCGGGTCGGCAAGGCCGCGATCAGGCGGTCCAACGCGGCATGGGTGCCACGCGCAGGTGCGCACTCGTGCGCCAAAGCGGCTGCAGCGTCGGATTTGCGCAAGGCCCGCAACAGATCGATCGCCATGATGTTGCCCGCGCCCTCCCAGATCGAGTTGAGCGGCATCTCGCGGTAGATGCGCGCCATCACACCCTCGCCGCCCTCCTCCACGTATCCGTTGCCACCCAGGCACTCCATCGCCTCCTGAGCGAAGTGGCTGCCGCGTTTGCAGATCCAGAACTTGGCAACCGGCGTCAGCAGCCTGGCCATGGCGCGCTCGTGCGCATCGTCCGGACGGTCGAACGCGCGCGCCAGACGCAAGGCCAGCATGCAGGCCGCTTCGCTTTCCAGCGCCAGGTCGGCCAACACATTGCGCATCAGGGGTTGCGCGATCAGAGGCTTTCCGAAGGCCTGGCGCTGCGCCGTATGGTGCAGCGCAATGGCGAGCGACTGGCGCATCAGACCGCTGGTGCCCAATGCGCAGTCGAGTCGCGTCATCGTACCCATCTCCAGAATCTGTGGCACGCCCCGACCCTCGTCGCCGACCAACCAGGCCGTGGCGTCGACAAACTCGACCTCGGAGCTGGCGTTGGCCTTGTTACCGAGTTTGTCCTTGAGGCGCTGGATGTGGATCGCGTTGACCGTACCGTCGGGCAAGACGCGCGGCAGGAACAGGCAGGACACTCCGGCCGGCGTCTGCGCCAGAATCAGGAACGCGTCACACATCGGCGCCGACATGAACCACTTGTGGCCGGTCACAAGGTAACGTTTACCCCATGCATCTTGGCCGTCGGCCACGGCCTGCGTGGTGTTGGCGCGCACGTCCGAGCCGCCCTGCTTCTCGGTCATGCCCATGCCCATCGTCAGCCCGGCCTTGTCGCTCCAGCGCACAGCGCTTGCGTCGTACTGCAGGCTGGCAAGTCCAGCGGACCAGTCGGCATACACTGCCGCGTTGGACCGCAACGCCGGCGTGACCGCATACGTCATGGAAATCGGGCACAGGGTGGACGGCTCGAGTTCGGTAAACAGCATGAAGCCGGCCGCACGCAGCAGATGCGCATGGCCGCCTTGCGGAGCCGACCACGCAGTGGCATGCAAGCCGGCACCAACCGCCTGCGCCATCAATGCGTGATAGCTGGGGTGAAACTCGACCTGATCGATGCGCCGCCCGCTGCGGTCATGGCTGTGCAGCTGTGGCGCATGTACATTCGCCAGCCGCGCATGGACCTGCATGGCTCGGGTGCCCCAACGGCCGCCGAGCGTGCTAAGCGACGCCGTATCGAGACCGGGCGCGTTGAATGCCAGCGCATCGCGCATGCCCCGATTGCCCTCGAACAGGTTGTAATCCATCAGCGCATCCGGCTGATTGAATACCTCGTGTGTCGCCATGGCACCCTCCCCGCGTTGACCCCTCAAACCGCCATCAGATCAGCTTGACCAGTTGCTTGCCGAAGTTCTGGCCTTTGAGTAAGCCCAGGAGCGCCTGCGGCGCGGCCTCCAGGCCCTGGGCAATACTCTCGCGCGGACGCAGCTTGCCGCTCGCCACCAGCGCCGCGAGTTCCTGCAGCGCCTGCGGCCAGACGTCCATGTGCTCGCCGACGATGAATCCCTGCACGGTCAACCGGTTGGTCAGGATCAGTTGCGGATAGGCCAAAGGCACCGGCGCGCCGTCATAACCGGCAATCATGCCGCACACCGCGATGCGGCCGAACGCGTTCATGCGTGGCAATACGGCGTTGAGCACCATGCCCCCGACACTCTCGAAATAGCCGTCGATTCCGTTCGGGCAAGCCGCTTTGACGGCCTTGGACAAGGACGCGGCGTCGGCATGCTGCTTGTAGTCGACGCAGGCGTCGTAGCCCAGTTCCTGCGTCGCGTAACTGCATTTCTCGGGCCCACCGGCAATGCCTACCGCGCGCACGCCGCGCGCCTTGGCCAGCGCCGCAAACGCGCTGCCGACAGCGCCAGTGGCCGCGCTGCACACCACCGTCTCGCCGTCCTTGGGCGCACATATCTTGACCAGGCCATACCAGGCTGTGACGCCCGGCATGCCGACCGCACCCAGGTAGTGGCTCAGCGGCACGTTGCCGGTGTCCACCTTGCGCAGGGTACCGGGCTTGTCGGCGTTGAAGACGGTGTATTCCTGCCAACCGCCCATTGCGGCAATCTTGTCCCCCACGGCATACCGCGTGGAGCGCGACTCAACCACTTCGCCGACGGTGCCGCCACCCATGACCTGTCCCAGTTCCTGCGGCTGCGCGTAACTCTTGGCGTCGTTCATGCGGCCACGCATGTACGGGTCCAGGCTGAGGAAGTGGTTGCGGACCAGAACCTGGCCGTCCTGCAAGGCCGGCGTGTCCGTGCTGACCAGTTTGAAATTGCTCTCGCTGGCTTGGCCGTCGGGGCGGTTGTCGAGCAGAATCTGGCGGTTGTTAGGCATGGTTTACTCCTGTAGTGGATTGTGAAACGGGCCTGGGCCCGGGTGCAAGCGGGGCGTCATACCTGCCTGCGGAAATCGAAAGCTGCGGACCGGCCCACGGGCACGACGCCACCACGCGTGTGCATCAGTCGGATTCAGCCGCCGGTCACGATCGAGACGCCGCCATCGACAGCCAGCCACTGGCCGGTGATGTGTTTGCCGGCATCGGACGCGTACAGGAGCGTGATGCCCTTGAGGTCTTCGTCATCGCCCAGGCGCCCCAATGGGGCGTGGCCGGCCAGAGCCACGTCGCCCCCGTCCTTGAGTGCCCCGGCAGTCATCTTGCTCGGGAAGAAGCCCGGGCAGATGGCGTTGACCGTGATGTTGTAGCGCCCCCACTCGGCCGCCAGTGCGCGCGTGAAATTGACCACTGCGCCCTTGGAGGTGTTGTAGGCGATGGTGTGCATCTCCGGTGGGTTGCCGCCCAAGCCCGCGATCGATGCCAGATTGATGATGCGCCCGCTCTTGCGCGCGATCATGCTGTGTTTGGCGACATGCTGACTCAAAATGAAGTAACCGCGGATGTTGAGGTTCATGACCTTGTCCCAGGCCGCAACCGGGTGGTCTTCGGCCGGCGCACCCCAGGCCGCGCCCGCGTTGTTGACCAGGATATCGATAGCGCCCATGCGCTCGAGCGTCTGGTCTGCCAGGCGGCGGATGTCGGCCTCGTCGGCACAGTCCGCTGCGATCCAGCGGGCGTCGATGCCAGCGGCCTGCAACTCGGCGCAGGCTCGTTCGAGATCGGCCGCCTTGCGCGAACTGAGCATGATCCGGGCACCCGCCTCGCCCAACGCGCGGGCCATCTGCAAGCCCAGGCCGCGCGAGCCGCCGGTGACCAATGCGGTCTTGCCGGTGAGATCAAACAGTTGCTGTACGGTGCGGGTCATTCAGTCAATCCTTCAAAAACGGTTGAAAAGGGACACGTGCAAACTGGCTCTCAGTGTTCTTCCCGCATCCGTGACCGAATCACGATCAGCGCCACACCGGCGGCGGCGACTATGCCGCCCACGATCTGCAACGCCAGGGCCAGGTCCTGCCCGTCATCGGACATGAACAGGGATACCACCACCGACAACAGGCCGCCATAGATCAGGACCCAGATCAGGGTCTCCATGCGGGCCAGTCGCTTGTTGCTGGTTCCGTTGTATTTCTTGAAAAACGACATCAAAAAGATTCTTCGGGGAAATGCGCGCAGGTCATGAGCCGGTTGCGGACCGGCTCCAGCCAGGCGCTGATTTTGGGGAGTTCGTACTGATAGAAGTACTGCTGAGCGCCCATTGTGCCTGCCCGAGCCGCGTCATCCGGCGCGCCGGAGGCCTTGTTGGCCATGGTTGCCAGCGCCACATCGAGCCAGATCCAGGCCACAACGCCATGGCCAAACGCCTGCATGTAGGGCACGGCATTGGCCAGGGCCTGGTCGGGCTGCCCGGTCGCCCATGCTTCACGGGTTGCATCGGTGATGGCCTGCCAGCCATCGGCAAGCGCCTTGGCGTTGCTTGAGAGCTGCGGTACCTGGGCAGAGCGTTGAACCGTCATGGCGATCCGTTCAACCAGCAATTGCATCGCCCGTCCGTCTTCCATCAGCACCTTGCGCCCGAGCAGATCCAGGCCATGGATGCCATGGGTTCCTTCATGGATCATGTTCAGGCGGTTGTCGCGCCAAAACTGCTCGACCGGGAAGTCGCGCGTGTAGCCGTATCCGCCATGGATCTGGATCGCCAGGGAATTGGCCTCCAGACACCATTCGCTGGGCCAGCTCTTGGCGATCGGTGTCAGCACCTCCAGCAGCAGGCGCGCTTCCTGTGCTGCAGCAGGTTCTCCGGTATGGTCCTCATCGACCAGGCGCGCGCAATACAACTCCAGCGCCAACGCACCCTCGCAATACGATTTCTGTGCCAGCAACATGCGTTTGACGTCCGCATGTTCGATGATGCGCACCGGTGGGCGGGCGGCGTCCTTGCCGCCCACGCCCACTGGCCTCCCCTGGGGCCGGTTGCGCGCGTACTCCAGCGACGCGTAATAGCCGGCCAGGCCCAGCATGGTTGCTGCCGTGCCGACCCCGATCCGCGCTTCATTCATCATGTGGAACATGCAACGCAGGCCTTCGTGCGGTTTGCCGACCAGATAACCGACCGCGCCGGCCCGACCGTCCACCGGATGGCGGCCTTCACCAAAATTGAGCAGCGTATTGGTCGTGCCGCGCCAGCCCAGCTTGTGGTTCAGGCCAGCCAGCGCGACATCGTTGCGCTCACCGGTCAGTTGTCCCTCAGTGTCCACCATGTGTTTGGGCACGATGAACAAGGAGATTCCGCGGGTGCCCAGAATCGGCTTGCCGTCGGGTCCGGGAATCTTGGCCAGCACCAGATGCACGATGTTGTCGGTCAGTTCATGGTCGCCGGACGAAATCCACATCTTGTTGCCGGTAAGGCGGTATCGCGGCCCCAGCGGGTCGTCCTGCGCGCCGTCCCCGTCGGGCAGCGCACGGGTCGTGATGTCCGACAGACTGGAGCCGGCCTGCGGCTCGCTCAGACACATGGTGCCGGCCCAGCGCCCGGAGAACTCGTTGGCGGCAAATACCTTCTTTTGCATGTCGGTGCCGTGCACCAGAAGCAGATTGGCATTGCCGACCGTCAGCAGATTGCTGCCGATGCTGACCGACGCCAGTGCAAAAAATGCGTTCGCACTCGCATCGAGGGTGTAGGGCAACTGCATGCCACCAATGGCATAGTCCTGCGCGGCGCCCAGCATGCCGGAGGCGACATACGCGTGGTGCGCGTCGTGCGTAGCCTGCGGCAGAACCACCTTGTCACCATCGACACGCGGTTCCTGGGTGTCGACCAGACGGTTGAACGGCGCGTATTTCTCGCGCGCAATGCGCTCGCAGGTTTCCAATACCGCGTCAAAGGTCTCGCGCGAGTGATCCGCAAAACGCTTCCGCTGGCACAGGGATTCGGCGTCGAGCCACTGGTACAGCAGGAACTCCAGCGTTGCGCGCAGCTTCATGGCAAACGTTCAGTGCATCTCGGCGAAGGATTACAGGACTTCGAACACGCCGGCAGCGCCCATGCCGCCGCCGATACACATGGTCACCACCACCCGTTTGGCGCCCCGGCGCTTGCCTTCGATCAACGCGTGTCCGGTCAGGCGCTGCCCGCTGACGCCGTAGGGGTGGCCAACCGCAATCGCTCCACCACTGACGTTGAGGCGGTCACTTGGGATGCCGAGCTTGTCGCGGCAATACAGAACCTGAACCGCAAACGCCTCGTTGAGTTCCCACAGGTCGATATCGCCGACCGACAAGCCCAGCCGTTTGAGAACTTTTGGCACCGCGAACACCGGGCCGATGCCCATCTCGTCGGGCTCGCATCCGGCCACGGCGAAACCGAGGAAACGCCCCAGCGCCTTGAGGCCCTTCTTTTCGGCCAGCGTTTCGTGCATCACGACGCAGGCGCCTGCACCGTCGGAAAACTGGCTGGCGTTGCCGGCCGTGATCAGCCCGCCCGGAATTGCCGGCTTGATGCCGCTGATGCCTTCCTTGGTCGTGCCTTCGCGAATGCCTTCGTCCTTGCTGACGGTCACCTGTTTGGTCATCAGCCCCATGACCTTGTCCGCCACGCCGGCAGTGACCGTGATCGGCGCGATCTCGGCATCGAAAAGGCCGGCGGCAGACGCCGCGGTCGCCTTCTGCTGACTGGACGCACCGTATTCATCCATGGCATCGCGACCGATGCCGTACCGCTTGGCAACCTGCTCGGCCGTCTGCAGCATGTTCCAGTAGATCTCGGGCTTGTTCTTGACCAGCCACGGATCGGCCAGCATGTGTTTGTTCATTTCCTGCTGCACGCAGGAGATGCTCTCCACACCACCGGCAACGTACACATCACCCTCACCGGCAATGATGCGTTGTGCTGCCAGCGCAATGGTCTGCAGGCCGGACGAGCAGAACCGGTTCACGGTCATGCCCGACACGGTGATCGGGCAACCTGCCCGCAGCGCGATCTGGCGCGCAATATTGGCGCCGGTCGCGCCTTCGGGATTGGCACAACCCATGATCACGTCCTCGACTTCGCCGGCCTCGATGCCGGCCCGCTGGATGGCGTGTTCGACCGCATGGCCACCCAGCGTCGCGCCGTGGGTCATGTTGAAGGAGCCTTTCCAACTCTTGGCCAGCGGCGTGCGGGCGGTGGAAACGATGACGGCATTGCTCATGATGTTCTCCTGGTGTGGGTGGGGTTCAGGATGCCTGCGCACCCATGGTCAAAAGGCGGTGGTAGAAACGGATCAGCTCGGCGAGGTTGTCGACCGAGATGCGTTCGTTGGTGCCGTGAAAACGCGCCAGGTCCTCGGACTTGGCGCGCACCGGCGAGAAACGGAAGATATGGTCGCTGATGCCCAGGAAGTGCCGCGAATCGGTGGCGCCGATCATCAGTCCCGGCGCCACGATGGTCCCCGGAAACACCTCCCGCACCGTGCGATTGATCAGTTGGTACGCCTCGGACGCGGTGGGCGATACCGGCGACGCCTCCGACGCGCCCGGCAAGGCCATGATCTCGAAGCGCGAATGGCCGAACGAACGGGTGACCTGCCCCTTGAGCCGTTCCATGACCGCGTCCGCACTGTCTCCAGGCATGGTGTGGTAGTTCACCGTGGCCTCGACCTGCCCGGGCATGACATTGTCGGCATTGCCCGCATGCACCATGGTCAGTGCGGTCGTCGTGCGCAGCAGCGCGTTCGTGCTGGCACCCGCCTCGAGCTGCTTTTGCACCAGGGGACCCAGCAACCAGAGATTCGACATCGCAACCCGCAACGGCAGGTTCATCTCGGGCGCCACCGTATCGAGCATGTCGGCCGCGATACCCCGGATCGCGGCCGGCATCTGTTCGTTGTCGATCATCGTCAGCGCGGCACTCATCATCGCGATTGCACCTGTTCCGGACGGCGGCGGCATGGACGAATGCCCCGGTGTTGCACGCAGCCGGACCACCACGGACACGAATCCCTTCTCGGCGACACCGATCAGCGCTGCCGGCGACTTGAGTCCTGGCATGATGCCCTCGGTAATCAGCAGGCCTTCGTCAATGACGAACTGCGGACGCACGCCCCGCGCCTTGAGCATGGCCGCTATACGCGCCGCACCCCGCTCGCCGGCCACTTCCTCGTCTGCGCCGAAGACCAGCATGATGGTGCGCCGGGGTTGGAAGCCGCCCGCCGCCAGCAGCTCGATGGCCTCCATCTGCGCGATCAGATTGCCCTTGTCGTCCCAGGCACCGCGGCCCCAGACGAAACCGTCCTTGACCGCGCCGGAGAACGCGTCCACCTGCCACTGCGACTCGGTGCCGGTCGATACCGGCACCACGTCCTGGTGCGCCATCAGCACGATGGGCTGGAGGCTGGTGTCGCTGCCCGGCCAGGTGTAGAGCAGGCTCAGCTCGTTGACGACCTCGCGCTGGAGCACGGCGTGTGCCTTCGGGTAACGCGACTGGAGCATGCCATGCAGCTGCAGGAACTGGTCGGCATTCTGCGCCGGATCGGTACGCGAGGCGATAGTGCGCAGGCGTACCGCCTCGCCCAGCCGCTCGCCGGCACCCGCCTTGTCCACTGCCAGCTCGGCTATCGGCGGCACATCGATCTGGCGCGAGCCTTTGCGCAACGTGTTGACGGCCAGCACGACGAGCAGCAGCAGTATGACCGCCAGCAGACCCTGCAAAAGACGTTTGATCATCGAATGGCTCCTGCCACCACCATGCCCAGGCACACGTCAGCTAAAGGTCTTGCCTGCGGCCACCAGGCGCGTGATCAGCGGCGCCGGCTTCCAGAATGCGGCATCGTCCATCGGATTGCGCGCAAAGCGCTGCATCGCCTGCACCACGTTGAACAACCCGAACTCACTGGCATAGTGCATCGGGCCGCCCCGGTGAACCGGGAATCCGTAGCCGGTGATGTAGACCATGTCGATGTCGCTGGCCTTGGACGCAATGCCGTCCTCCAGGATATGCGCGCCTTCGTTCACCAGCGAAAACACCAGCCGCTGCACGATCTCGTCGTCGGAGATCTTGCGCGGCGTGATGCCCAGCCCTTTGCGGTGGTCTTCGACCATTTTCACGACCACATCGGACGCGATGGCGTCGCGTTTGCCGGCCTGGTAGTCGTACCAGCCAGCTCCGGTTTTCTGTCCGAAACGTCCGAGTTCGCACAACTTGTCTGCGGTGCGGCTGTATTTCATGTCGGCACGTTCGGTCGCACGGCGTTTGCGGATGGCCCAGCCGATATCGTTGCCGGCAAGGTCACCCATACGAAACGGCCCCATCGCGAAACCGAATTTCTCCACCGCCTTGTCCACCTGGGCCGGTGTGCAGCCTTCGTCCAGCAGGAAGCCGGCCTGGCGGCTGTATTGCTCGATCATGCGATTGCCGATGAAACCATCACACACGCCCGAGACCACGGTAGTCTTCTTGATCTTCTTGCCCAGCGCCATCACGGTGGCCAGCACATCCTTGCCAGTCTTGTCGCCGCGCACGACTTCGAGCAGCCGCATCACGTTGGCCGGGCTGAAGAAATGGGTGCCGATGACGTCTTGCGGGCGCTGTGTAAAGCTGGCTATTGTGTTCATGTCCAGCGTCGAGGTATTGCTGGCCAGGATCGCGCCGGGCTTCATGACCTCGTCGAGTTTCTTGAACACGGTCTCCTTGACACCCATGTCTTCGAACACGGCCTCGATCACCATGTCGGCGTCCTTGAGGTCGTTGTAATCGAGTGTGGTCGTCAACAAAGCCATGCGCTGCTCGTACTTGTCCTGCTTGAGTTTGCCGCGCTTGACCTGCGACTCATAGTTCTTGCGAATGGTTGCCAGGCCACGGTCCAGGGCCTCCTGCTTCATCTCGAGCATCTTGACCGGGATGCCGGCATTGAGGAAGTTCATCGAAATGCCGCCGCCCATGGTGCCGGCACCGATCACGGCCAGCGACCTGACATCGCGTTTGGGCGTATCCGCTGGCACGTCGGGAATCTTGGAGGTGGCACGCTCGGCCACGAACAGATGGCGCAGCGACCTGCATTCGGGCGTGAACATCAGGTTGGTGAAGATCTCGCGCTCGGCCACCAGGCCCTGGTCGATCTTGTGCTTGGTGGCGATTTCGACGGCGTCGACGCATTTGAGCGGCGCCGGGAAATTCTTCGACATGCCGCCCACCATGTTGCGGGCGAACTGGAAATAGGCATCGCCCAAGGGGTGTTTGCAAGGCAGGTTGCGCACCAAGGGCAAAGGCCGCGTGTCGGCAACCGACAGTGCCAGGGCCAAGGCCTCGTCGAGAAGGGAATCGCTGGAAGCAGCCATCTTGTCGAACAGTTTCTGACCTGGCAGGCTGGCCAGCAATTCGCTGTTTTGCGGCTCGCCACTGACGATCATGTTCAGCGCGACCTCGACGCCCAACACGCGCGGCAAACGCTGCGTGCCGCCGGCGCCGGGAATCAGACCAAGCTTGACTTCGGGCAGTGCAACCTTGCAGCCGGGCGCTGCGATGCGGTAATGGCAACCCAGCGCCAATTCCAGTCCACCGCCCATGACGACCGAATGCATGGCCGCAACCACCGGTTTGGTCGCGTTTTCGATGGCCTTGATCACGCTGAGCAGATTGGGCTCCTGCCCCGCCTTGGGCGAGCCAAACTCCTTGATGTCGGCGCCGCCGGAAAACGCCTTGCCGGCACCCGTGATCACGATCGCCTTGATCTTGGAACTGACAAGGCCTCGTTCTAGCCCCGCGACGATGGCACGCCGGGTCGCGTAACCCAGGCCATTGACCGGCGGATTGTTCAGGGTGATCACCGCCACGTTGCCGTGGACTTTGTATTGCGCTGTCATAGGGTTTTCCTCAAGTGAATTGGGTGCCCGAAAAGAAAATAGAACGGTCGTTCTTTTTCGACCATTGTAGGTTTACCGTTCCGCGCCGTGACGCGGCTGATGTCACGGTCGGGACAAAACGAAGGGGCGAGGGCTTATACCTCGAGCCATTCCTTGCGCGTGGCGTCGTCCTCGCGCAGCGAGGACGGCGTTCCGTCGAACACGATGCTGCCGTGCCCCATCACGAGCGCACGATCGGAGATCGCCATCGCGATCGTCAGTTTCTGCTCGATCAGCAGCACGGAAATACCGCGCTCTTTCAGGCTCTTGAAGTACTGCCCGACCAGTTCGACGATCTTTGGCGCCAGGCCTTCGGTCGGCTCGTCGATGATGACCAGGTCCGGATCGCCCATCAAGGTGCGGCACAAGGTCAGCATCTGCTGCTCGCCGCCCGACAACACGCCGGCTTCGGTGTGTTGCCGCTCCTTGAGCCGGGGAAACATCTGGTACATGTCGTCGAACGACCAACGGCTGCCCTTGCCACTGCCCTTGCGTCCGAGCAGCAGATTCTGCTCGACGGTGAGCTTGGGGAATATGTCGCGATTCTCCGGCACGTAACCCATGCCCAGATGGGCGATCTCGAACGGCTTTCGGCCCAGGATCTCCTGGTCGCGCCACAACACCGAGCCGGTGCACTCCACCATGCCCATGATGGCTTTTGCCGTGGTACTGCGGCCCGACCCATTGCGACCGAGCAAGGCCACGATCTCGCCCTTGTCAACGGTCAGATCAACGCCATGCAACACGTGGCTCTTGCCGTAGAAGGCATTGAGCTTCTTGACTTCCAGCAACACGTCAATGTTCTCCCACTTGCGCATCGGCCACGGACGAGCCCAGGTAGGCCTCTTGCACACGCGCGTTGGAGCGCACGGCATCGGGCGTATCGAAGGCCAGCACTTCGCCGTACACCACCACCGCGATCTTGTCCGCCAGGCCGAACACCACACCCATGTCATGTTCGACCGTCAGCAAGGTCTTGCCCACGGTGACCTCCTTGATCAGTTCGATGAAGCGCGCGGTCTCGCTGCGGCTCATGCCGGCCGTGGGTTCATCGAGCAAGATGACGTCCGAGCCACCACCGATCGTGATCCCGATCTCCAGCGCACGTTGCTCGGCGTAGGTAAGGTTCATCGCCAGCACGTCGTGTTTCCCGTCGAGGCGGATCATCTGCATCAATTTTTCGGCCCGTTGGTTCGCGTCGTGCAGATTCGCCAGGAAGCGCCAGAAGCTGTATTTGTAGCCCAGGCTCCACAACACGCTGCAGCGCAGGTTCTCGAAGACGCTCAACTTCGGGAAGATGTTGGTGATCTGGAAACTACGCGACAGGCCCAAGCGGTTGATTTCGTAGGGCTTGAGGCCGTCGATGCGTTTTCCATTGAGCCGCACCTCGCCGCTGCTCGGACGCAGGCGGCCGCTGATCAGGTTGAAGAGCGTCGACTTTCCGGCGCCATTGGGGCCGATCACTCCGATCCGTTCGCCGGCCTGTATGGCCAGGTCGACACCGCGGATGATCTCGGTCTTGCCGAAACTCTTGCGCAATCCCTTGAGTTCGAGAGCGTTCACCGTGGGGCCCCCTGCCGCTTGACATCGGCCTCGATCGCAACCTGGACCACGCTCCATTCGCGCATGAACCGGCGCCGCACCAGATCGAAAAGGCCGGTACCCAGCGCCAGCACCACGCCCGCACCCAGCCAGTTCGACATGCTGGCCACGTTCAGCGTGATGCCCAGGTAGGTGAATGTGGGTCCTTCGGACTGGTTTAGTTGCAGGTGGTAGACCATCTCCACCAGCGACGTGCCGCCCACGAGCATGACGAGTCCCGTGACCGCCAGGCCGAGGTAAGGCAGCAGCAAGGAGCGCAAGCGGCCGAAACTGGCCACCCGCACGTTCATCATGATCAGGCTGGCAAAGCCGCCCGGGGCAAACATGACCATCAACAGGAAGATCAATCCGAGGTACAGCAGCCAGGCCCTGGTGAATTCGCTGAACAACACGAACGCGAGCACCATCAGGATCGCGCCCAGAATCGGGCCGAAGAAAAATGTGGCCCCACCCAGGAAAGTGAACAGCAGGTAGCCGCCCGAGCGGGCTGCACCGACCACCTCGGCCGTCACGATTTCGAAGTTCAAGGCGGCAAGACCACCTGAGATGCCGGCGAAAAATCCTGCAATGATGAACGCGAGGTAACGAACCCGCTGCGTGTCGTAGCCGACGAATTCGACCCGCTCCGGGTTGTCGCGCACCGCATTGAGCATGCGACCCAGAGGCGTGCGCGTGAAAGCAAACATCGCTGCAACACAGACGAGGGTGTAGATCGCGATCAGGTAATAGACCTGGATCTGCGGGCCGAAGGTGATGCCCCACAAGCCGTCCCTGACCATGCGGTTACCCGACACCCCGCCCTCACCACCGAAGAACTCGGGAACCATCAGCGACATCGCGAACACCAGCTCGCCCAGGCCCAGGGTGATCATCGCAAACGTCGTACCCGACTTGCGCGTGGTAACAAAGCCGAACAGCACCGCGAACCCCAGGCCGGCCAGGCCGCCGGCCAGTGGTACCAACGCCACCGGCAAGGGCAGGCCGCCCGTGGTCGCGGCATTGAGCGCATGAATGGCCATGAACGAACCCAGGCCGGTATAGACGGCATGGCCGAAGCTGAGCATGCCGCCCTGGCCGAACAGCATGTTGTAGGACAGGCAAGCAATGATCGCGATACCCATCTGCGACAACACGGTGATGCCCAGGCCACTGTTGAAAACCTGTGGCGCCAGTGCCATGACCAGCGCAAACGCGCTCCAGATGATCCAGCGCGAACGATTGACAGGGGTTGCCACGCTTCAGCCCTCCCGCGTTCCGAGCAGGCCCCGGGGCCGGAAGATCAGCATCAGCACCAGGAACAGGAACGGCAGGATGGGTGCCACCTGGGCCAGCGTCATGTTGATGTACGTGTTGTTGCGCAAGCCCTCGGTCAGCGACAGGCCCAGTTGCTCGGCCAGCGTTGCCAGCGAGTAGTCGAACGCCACGGCAAAGGTCTGGATCACACCGATCAGCACCGAGGCCAGAAAGGCCCCGGACAAAGAGCCCATGCCGCCGACGACGACAACAACGAAGATGATGGGGCCGACCGTGGCCGCCATGGCCGGTTCGGTCAGGAAGATGCTGCCACCGATGACACCGGCCAGGCCGGCCAGCGCCGTGCCCGCCCCGAACACCAGCATGAACACCCGTGGCACGTTGTGCCCCAAGGCCTCCACCATGTGCGGATGGGTCAGCGCGGCCTGAATCACGAGTCCGATACGCGTGCGCGTCAGCAGCAGCCACACCGAGACCAGCATGACCAGGGCCACCACCATCATGAAACCGCGGGTAGCCGGGAAAGGCGAGCAGACGACGCGCACTGCGGCATCGGCCGAGTGGCACATCTCTATCGGAGCAGATCCCAACAACCAGCTCAGCCCGTCCCCGGAACGGTTGATCAGCGTGAACAAGGGCCCGCTCAGGATCTCCGGCGGCTTGAACTCAAGCGCGATACGGCCCCAGATCAGCTGCACCAGCTCCAGCACGACATAGGCCAGGCCGAAGGTGAGCAGCAATTCGGCCACGTGGCCGAACTTGTGCACCGGTCGCAGGCAATAACGCTCGAACAAGGCTCCCAGCGCTCCGACGACGATCGGCGCCAGCACCAGAGCAGCCCAGAAACCGGTGAACGACGCGATCGTGAAACCGACATAGGCTCCCAGCATGTAAAAACTGGCATGGGCGAAATTGAGCACACCCATCATGCTGAAGATCAGCGTCAGGCCTGAACTGAGCATGAACAGCAGCAGTCCGTAGCTCAAGCCATTGAGCATCGAGATGACAAAAAATTCCATGAAACCCGACCTTGCTCCGTGTTCCAGACCAGGGAGCCCGAGACGGCGTGCGTTTCAGGCTCCTCTACCTTTCATGATGCCCACTCTTCACCCCGCATCAGGAAGGTTATTTCACGTTAACCAAGGCCAGCCGATGGCGGCTGGCCTGACTTGGAGAATCAGCCTGGGCGCTTCATCTGGCAACTGGTGGGTGTACTCGACACATAGTTGGGATACTCTTTCAGCGGAGCCAGCGTCATGCCGGTGTTTTCCGGGCTGTACGGATACTTGGCGCTGGCCTTCTGCCAGACCGACACGTACAGTTTTTGCTGCAACTGGTGGTCGGACTTGCGCATTTCCACCTCGCCGTTGAAGCTGTTGACCTTGATGCCCTCCAGCGCTGCGGCAACCTTTACCGGATCGGTTGACTTCGCCTTGGCCATAGCCGCGCCCAGGGTCTCGAAGATGCGAATGGTCGAGGCGGTGTAGAAGTCGTCGTTGTATTTCGCTTTGAACTCCTTCATCCACTTGTCCATCTGGCCGCCCATGTTGTAGTGGTTGTAGGCCACCTGGTAAACGCGGCCGGCGCCATTGGTACCCATGGCGGTCGGGGTTCCGGTGACACCGGCGTAATAGGTGAAAAACTTGCCGTTGTAGCCGCCTTCGCTCGCCGCCTTGATCAGCAGCGAGAGGTCGGAGCCCCAGTTGCCGGTGATCACCGTGTCCGCACCCGATGCCTTGATCTTGGCAATGTAGGGCGCGAAGTCACGCGTTTGCGCCAGTGGGTGCAGGTCTTCGCCGACGATCTGGATGTCAGGCCGCTTGCGGGCCAGCGTCTCCTTGGCAAATTTGGCCACCTGCACACCATGCGAATAGTTCTGGCCCAGGATGTAGATCTTCTTGATGTCTTTCTGGTCGACCATGAAGCTGGACATCGCCTCCATCTTCATCGATGTGTCGGCGTCGAAGCGGAAATGCCAGTAGCTGCATTTGGAGTTCGTCAGATCGGGGTCCACGGCCGAGTCATTGAGGTAGATGACTTCCTTGCCAGGATTGCGCTCGTTGTGCTTGGTCACCGCGTCCGACAGCGCCAGCGCCACCGAGGAGCCATTGCCCTGGATGATGTAACGCACGCCGTTATCGATGGCGGCCTTGAGCGCGTTGAGGCTTTCCGTCGGGCTCAGCTTGTTGTCGATGGTCGAGAACTCGAAGATCACACCGGCCGGGTTGCCGGCCCCACTGAACTTCTCCGCGAAGAACTTGTAGCCCTTTTCCTGGCTCAGGCCGACCGGGCCCAACAAGCCCGTCAGCGGATCGATGCGAACCAACTTCACGACTTCGCCCTTTTGGGCGAATACGGCGCTGGCGCACAACAGAGCCGCAGACACGGCCACACATTTCAGAACTGCTAGTTTCATTATTGAGGTCTCCTTGAAAGTTTGAACATGCGGCGATTCCTGCGCCGCAACCCGAACCAGTGTCACAGGGTGACACCGAGAACCTAGTCCCCCACATGACAATGCATGCGAGGAATCGGCCATTGTTGCGTACGCGTCAGACCCCGGGAAGCACGTAGTCCTTCAGCATCTCGCGCAGCTTGGTCTTTTGCATCTTGCCGGTGCCGCCCAAGGGAATGGCGTCGACAAACACCACGTCATCCGGGACCTGCCACTTGGCGATCTTGCCCTCGTAGAACGCAAGCAATTCATCACGCGCCACCTCGGCGCCGGGTTTCTTCACGACGGCGATGATCGGACGCTCGTCCCACTTGGGATGCTTGATGCCGATACATGCCGCCATCGCCACGGCCGGATGCGCGACCGCGATGTTCTCGACATCGATCGAACTGATCCACTCTCCGCCGGATTTGATCACGTCCTTGCTGCGGTCGGTGATCTGCAGGTAGCCATCGGGGTCGATGGTGCCGACGTCGCCGGTCGGAAACCACCCATCGATCAGGGGCGATTCACCTTCGGGTTTGAAGTAGTCGCTGATAATCCACGGCCCCTTGACCAGCAGATCGCCATACGCCACGCCGTCCCACGCAAGTTCCTTGCCCTCGGGATCGACGATTTTCATATCGACGCCGTAGATGCGCCGGCCCTGCTTGAGCCGCACGTTCATCTTCTGCGCGTCCGGCAGGTCTGCGTGTTTGTTCTTCAACGT
>Ga0105044_10004463_pt1 | contig 19218 bp, 16 predicted proteins | sample MAT01_FD_78092 | JGI IMG/M metagenome (GOLD analysis project Ga0105044, IMG submission 78092) | Freshwater microbial communities from Lake Fryxell liftoff mats and glacier meltwater in Antarctica - MAT-01 | ecosystem: Environmental > Aquatic > Freshwater > Ice > Liftoff microbial mat | place...
CCACCATCGCTTACAGCACGGTGCTGGGCGGCGTGGTGATCGAACACCGCACCTACAGCGTAGGCGGCAAGCCGCGGCTGATCGCCGGCAACGACGCCGGCAAGAGCGCCAGCCTGGCCCGCAAGCCGATCGCCGGCCTGGGCCTGCGCCGCCTGAACTGGCGCGAGCTGCCGCTGGCAGACTGAGTGCGTGGACGCCTCTCCCTCGGGGGAGAGGCGGGCTGCGCTGGATGGCTTGTGCGCCGTGGCTACAAAGCGCCGGTCAAGCCGGCCGCGTGGCTACAAAGCGCCGGTCAAGCCGGCCGCGTGGCTACAAGGCGCCGGTCAAGCCGGCCGCGTGGGCCTGTTCATCTGCGTGGTAGCTGCTGCGCACCATGGCACCCACCGCCGCGTGCGTGAAGCCCATGGCAGCGGCTTCGCGTTCGAACATCTTGAAGGTGTCCGGGTGCACGTAGCGGCGCACCGGCAGGTGGTGGCCGCTGGGGGCCAGGTACTGGCCGATGGTCAACATGTCGATGCCGTGCGCGCGCATGTCGTGCATGGTCTGCAGGATTTCGCCGTCATCTTCACCCAGGCCCACCATGAGGCCGCTCTTGGTGGGCACACCGGGCACGTCCTGCTTGAACTTCTTCAGCAGGTTCAGGCTGAACTGGTAGTCCGAGCCCGGGCGTGCTTCTTTGTACAGGCGCGGGATCGTTTCCAGGTTGTGGTTCATCACGTCGGGCGGTGCTTCGCGCAGGATGGCCAGCGCGCGGTCGTCGCGGCCGCGGAAGTCGGGCACCAGAATTTCGATGCGTGTGGCGGGCGACAGCGCGCGCGTCTGGCGGATGCAGTCCACGAAGTGCGCCGCACCGCCGTCGCGCAGGTCGTCGCGGTCGACGCTGGTGATGACCACGTACTTCAGCTTCAGCGCAGCAATCGTCTGCGCCAGCTTCAGCGGTTCATCGGCGTCCAGCGGGTCGGGGCGGCCGTGGCCCACGTCGCAGAAGGGGCAGCGGCGGGTGCACTTGTCACCCATGATCATGAAGGTGGCCGTGCCCTTGCCAAAACACTCGCCGATGTTGGGGCAGCTGGCTTCTTCACACACCGTGTGCAGCTTCTGCTCACGCAGGATCTGCTTGATTTCGTAGAAGCGGGTGCTGGGGCTGCCGGCCCGGACACGTATCCAGTCCGGCTTCTTCAGCGTTTCTGCCGCCACCACCTTGATGGGGATGCGCGAGGTCTTGGCCTGCGACTTCTGCTTGACCGTGGGGTCGTAGACAGCATTGGGCGCGGCAATCGGGAGGGAGCTCATGGCCAGCAGGCGCCCGACGCTGTGCGGCCGGGCCCGGTTCGAAAGAAGGCCCTCAGTTTAACGGCGCGGCCATGCGCTGGCTCAAATTGAGGATGATGTTGAGGATGATGATGCGGGTGAGCTTGCGGGTCAGCTTGCGGATGAAGTTGCGGATGAAGTTGCGGATGAACTGCGGCGGCTGGATCCCACAGCCAGCAGACCCGCCAGCACCAGCGCCAGGGTGGCCGGCTCAGGCACCAGCATCGGCATCGGCACGTCGAACACCAGCAAGCCGCTCTCGCTGTAGTTGTTGCCACCAGCGGCCAGCGGCATGTAGTCCACAAACGCCAGGCCAAAGCCGCTGGCGCCGGCAAAGCGGCCGCTGCCGCCCAGCAGCAGGTAGTCGATGGAGAACTGCCCACCCGCGGTCAGGATGTCCTCCTCCAGGTAGCTGCCAGTCAGCGTGCCGAACAAGGTGTTCAGCAGGTCCGTGGTAGTGAACTCGAAGCTGCCGGTCAGCGTGTTGCTGAATTCGTCCACGGTGAACAGCACCACTGACACCAGCGACAGCGGATCGGACACTGCCGGGTCCGGAAACTCGTCGATGCTGCCGACCCAGCCGCCGGTACCCACCGTGGCGTCGAACACCGAGACATTGCCCTGGCCCGTGTAGGGCACAAAAAAGCTCAGCGGCGCGGCCTGCGCTGCGGCGCTGGCCAACAGGGCGCTCAGCGCCAAGGCACAACTGCCCAGCGCCGCGCGAAAAGAACCAGGCAAAGAGCAGCGCAAAGACAATGGGTTCGTGACCATGGCGAGTGGCTTTCAAAAGTAGGGGCAAAGCGCCCCGATGGAGCGTCTACGTCGCAGGGGTGGAGATGGATGCATGCCCCTTGCCGCATGTCAGCCATACAGCCGCCACATCCAACGCATCGGTCTGGGCGTACAGGGCGTTGACGGCAGGCGAACTCCCCGCATACCGCCGCCCAAAACCGGAAACCCACCCCAGGAGCAAGCCCATGAACCGTCACATCCCCCCTGCCCTGCCTCGACTGCGCGCCGTAGCACCCGTTGCAGCTGCCGTTGCAGCGCTGCTGACCCTGAGCAGCCTGGCCTTGGCTTCCAGCCACCGCGAAGCCCCGTTCATCACCACCAGCCCCAAGGTCGACGGCACCGACTTCTACATGTTCCGCAGCTACGAACCCGGCCGCGACGGCTACGTGACGCTGATCGCCAACTACCAGCCGCTGCAAGATGCTTACGGCGGCCCCAATTACTTCGCGATGGACCCCAACGCGCTGTACGAGATCCACGTCGACAACAACGGTGACGCCAAGGAAGACCTGACCTTCCAGTTCCGCTTCACCAACAAGCTGGCGGCCGCAGGCAACGGCATCACGCTGCCCATCGGTGGCAAGAACGTGGCCATCCCGCTGGTGCAGGCCGGGCAGATCGTCAACCCCGGTGACGGCACCATCAACCTGGCCGAAAGCTACAGCGTGACCGTCGTGCGCGGCGACCGCCGCACCGGCACCACGGCCGTGGTCACCAACGCCACCGGCGGCAGCGCCACCTTCGCCAAGCCGATCGACAACATCGGCGTCAAGACATTGCCCAACTATGCCGACTACGCCAGCCGCCACATCTACACCGTGGCCATCCCCGGCTGCGCCATGCCGGCCAAGGTGTTTGCGGGCCAGCGCCAGGAAGGTTTTGCCGTCAACCTGGGCACCATCTTCGACCTGGTGAACGCCCCCTTGTCGGTGATCACCGACCCGACGCTGATCAACGCCGCGCCCAACCCCCTTGCCGACAAGAACATCACCTCGCTGGCCGTCGAAGTGCACAAGAGCTGCCTGGTGGCCAGCGACAACGTCATCGGTGGCTGGACCACAGCCAGCCTGCGCCAGGCGCGTTTGCTGAACCCCAGCCCGCCGTCTGGCCACCAGACCAGCGAAAAGCCCGGCGGCGCCTGGGTGCAGGTTTCGCGCCTGGGCATGCCCCTGGTCAACGAGGTAGTCATCGGCCTCAAGGACAAGGACAAGTTCAACGCCAGCGCGCCCATGGGTGACGGCCAGTTCATCGACTACGTGACCAACCCCACGCTGCCGGCGCTGCTGGAAATTGCCTTGGCCATTCCGGGCACGGCACCCACCAACTTCCCGCGCAACGACCTGGTCACCACCTTCCTGACAGGCATCACCGGCGTCAACAGACCGGCGAATGTGGTGGCATCGGAGATGATGCGCCTGAACACAGCCATCGAACCCGTGCCCTTTGCGATGCAAAACCGCCTGGGCATCGTGGGCAACATCCTGGCCGGTGGCAGCGACAACGCTGGGTACCCCAACGGCCGCCGTCCCAAGGACGACGTGGTGGACATCTCGCTGGTGGCCGTGATGGGTGGTTTGTGCGTGGCCAACGGCACCACCAATGTCCTGGGCTTCGGCACCGACTGCAACCCGAGCAAGGTGCCCTTGGGCGCCACTGCCTTCAAGCTGCACGATGCCGTCGACCAGGCCGTGGTGCCCTTCCTGGCCAGCTTCCCTTACCTGAACACGCCGCTGCCGGGCAGCCGTTGAACAAGAGGAGCACACGATGAAGACTTTGAATGTCATGGCCCTGCTGGCCTGCACGCTGGCACTGGCGGCTTGCGGCGACAGCCCGGACAACGCACCCGACGTCGGCGGCCAGCCAGCCGGCAACACCGGCCAGGTGCCCGCATCGGCCACGGTTTCTACGGCAGCCTACGTGGCCTACACCGGCCGGCTGACGGCCAGCGAAACCGACCGGCCGCTGGGGGTGAACATGGTGACACCACCCACGTCGGAGACCGAATCGCCGCAGGCCCTGTGATCTGACCTGAACCGGCAAGCGCGCCACCGGCCTTTGGTCGGTGGCGCTTTTTTTGGCCCAGGCGTTTGCAGTGGGCGCGCCCGGCAAGACCGGCGAACTAAACCTCGCCGCCAAATTTCTTGATCAGGTTGTCGATGTACTTCTCGACCAGTTTTTCGAACTCGCCCTTGACCACCGGCACGACCACCATCTTCATCAGGCCCGGCAGCGGCACGTCCACCGTGCCTTCGATCTTGAGCTCCAGCGCGGTGCCTTTCTTGGCCTCGCTCAGCTTCCAGCTGCCACTGACCAGCGCATTGCCCTCCCCCTTCACCGGGATCCAGATCACGGTGCCCTTCTTGCGGTCAGACACGTACTTGCTGGCATAAACGGTCTGGATGTTGACCTGGGCGGTGCCGACTTTTTCCATCTCCCAGCGGTAGACGCCGCCCCCCAGGTCGACGAGCTGGTCGACCTTGGGGAAGAAGCTGGCGGAGGTGGGCACGTCCGACAAGACGTCGAACACCTCCTTCATCGCAGCCTTGACGGTGAACTCGTAGCCCAGATCAATTGCGACGCTGACAGCCATGGCAGAGCTCCTGCAGTGTTGTTGAGGTAGGGGAAAGTTGGGACTGAGGCGATGGTCAGGCGACATCCTGGCCCGCCCAGGGCAGCATCATCGTCAGCCACAGCAGCTTGTCGAATTCGGGCTCGAAGCGGTCGATGATGTCCTGCGGTTCGGGGCACAGCTGCTGGTCGGTGATCAGTCCGAACTGCACACCGCCGCCATAGCTGAGGATGGACACGCCAACGCCGATTTCACCCGACGCCGGCACCCAGAACATGTTCTGGCGCAGCGTGCTGCCGCAGAACTTGAGCGGCACGCCCGGCCCCGGCACGTTGGTCATCACGGCGGTGGCCTTCTTGGCAAACATGCCCAGCACCGCGTCTTGCACCGGCTTGATGAAAAGGCCGCTCACCGACAGCACGGCAAAGGCCAGCAGCGGCTGGTAGCTGCCCTTCAGGTCGTCCATGCGCTGATGCACGGCGTAGGCCCGCTCCACCGGGTTGGCGATGCCAATGGGCAGCACCAGGGGCGCCAGGCCGAAGCGGTTGCCCAGCTGCCAGGCCTTGTCCAGCGGGCGCAGGTTGACCGGCACCATGGCGCGGATTTCCTTGCCCGCCGGGTCCTGCCCCCGGTTCTGCAGATAGCCGCCGATGGCACCGGCCACACACGACAGCAACACGTCGTTGACGGTGCAGTTGAGCGCCTTGCCGATGCACTTGACGTCGTCCAGCGACAGCGGCTCGCTCCAGGCCACCACCTTCTTGCCGTTGGGCTTGCCCTTGAGCAGCGTGGGCGAGTCGTCGGGCATTACCGCCAGCGCAGCCACGTCGTTGATCACCTTCAGGCCCGTGCGCGCCATGTCCATGCCACCCATCATGGCGCCCGGGTTGGACAGCACCTCCATGCTCTTGCCAACGCCGCTGCCGTACATGCCGATGGCCTTGACCGTGAGGTCGGTCAGCGGCTTGAGCACAGCGTCGCTGAGCCAGTCGCCTTCCGACTCTTCTTCGGGCTTGACCTTGCGTCGGCGCCTGGGCGGATCGGCGCCGCCGTCGGTGATGCTCATCATCACGCTCATCAGCGCGATGCCGTCGCCGATGCAGTGGTGCAAACGCGCCACCATTGCGCTGCCGCCTTCGTAGTTTTCGATCAGGTGAAACTGCCACAGCGGGCGCGCCGGGTCCAGCGGTGTGGTGGCCAGTTCGCCGCACAGGCGCTGCAGCGCGTGGCGCTCGGTTTCGCCATGCTCGAGCTGCAACGTGGTGCGCACCACGTGGCGCGTGAGGTCGAAGGTTTCGTCGGGCACCCAATGCGCACCCATCGTGTCGGCCACGGCTTTCTGCAAGAAGCGGTCGTACTTGAGCAGCTTGTCGCCGATGCGCTGGCGCAGCGCGTCGGTCGTGATGGCCGGCGTCAGCAGCCACACGCCCACGATCATCATCAGGTTGACGTCGTTGTCCATGCGCAGCCACGCGGTGTCCACGCGCGACATGCGTTCGGTGCGCGGCGCGCCGGGGCTCTGCGGCTCGCGCTCGGCGTCTTGCATCTGGTTTCTCCTAGGGCAGCCAGTTTCCTGCTGAACCGGCCACGATGCTGGGTAACAATGGTGTCGTCAAGCTCAGACTTTCACCCACGCAGCCCCTGAAAAGGACCCTTGCCATGTCGCAGCTCCAAACCACTTTCGACGCCGCCGTTGCCGCCAGCAAACAGCTGCCCGAGAAGCCCGACAACATGACGCTGCTGAAGATCTACGCGCTGTACAAGCAGGCCACGGCAGGCGATGCGGAAGGCAAGCGCCCGGGCTTCACCGACATGGTGGGCCGCGCCAAGTACGACGCCTGGGCCGCGATGAAGGACAAGTCCAAGGACGACGCGATGCAGGAGTACGTCGACCTCATCGAGTCCTTGAAGTGACCGTGTCGCCGGGCGGGCGGTGCCCCAGATGAGGCGGCAAGCCAAGGCGGCTCGCTCAGACCGCAAACACAGGTGTCAGCTAGGAGCGTGGGCGGCAGAAGGCGTCGAAGCGAAACGTGCGAAAACCGAGGATCGCTGGGGAGTACCGACAAGCCCAGGGCTTGCCCCCTGGGCGCCGGAGGTGATACCCGGCGAGACCGGTTTCTCGCGCGTTGCAGCCGACGTCCTTCTGCCGCCGACGCTCCTAGCCTGCCAGCGCTTTTTCGATGGCGCTCACCAGCGCGGCGCTGGTCGGGCCGGTGGTGCTGCCAAAGTGCGCAAGGGGCTTGCCCCGCCGGTCCACCAGATACTTGTTGAAGTTCCAACCCGGGCTTTGGCCCGTGGCCCGCGCCAGCTGGGCAAACAAGGGGTGCGCTGACGGGCCGCGCACCGAGGTGGTGGTGAACATGGGGAACTTCACGCCATAGGTGTTGAAGCACACATCTGCGGTCTTCTTGGCATCGGCGTCTTCTTGCTTGAAATCGTTGGACGGGAAGCCCATCACCACCAGGCCGCGCGCCGCATACCTGGCGTTCAGCGCCTCCAGGCCCTCGAACTGCGAGGTGAAACCGCAATAGCTGGCGGTGTTGACGACCAGCAGCACCTTGCCGGCGTACTGGCACAAGGCCTGGGGCTTGTCGTCCTGCAGGCGCGGCACCGTGTGGTCCAGCAGGACCGGGCAGGTGACCTTGCCCGTTGGTGGCTGGGGCGCTGTCTGTGCCCAGGCCGGCAGTGCCAGGGTGGCCCCCAGTCCGGCCATCCAGGCACGTCGTTGCAGATCCGGTTGCAGATCCGGTTGCGGATCCGGTTGCAGATGCGGTTTCGGTTGCGTTTGCCGATGCAGTTGCTTCACTTGCTGGCGCCTTTCTTGGCAGTTGCCGACTTCGCAGCGGCCTTGGGTACGACCTTGGTGGTCGCCTTGGCGGCGGTCTTGGCCGGCTCACCACCGCCTTTGCTGAGCAGCGTGTCCAGGTTCTTGGTGATCTCGCCTTCGATGGTCTTGCTGAAGGCGCCCAGCAGGAAACCGAGCTTGGCCTCCAGGTCGAAGTGGTCCGCGGCCACGATCAGTCGGCCGCTGACACCGCTGCGTGTGAATTCCACCGTGTCGCTGGTCTGACCTTCGATCACGGTGCATGCCATGTCGAACTTCTCCTCGGCCTGCTCGGCCCATTGCCACGCAATCTTTCGGGCCTTGGGCAACCCCAGGGTGTGGTCGCGGTGGATGCGGATGTCGGGCACGGTGGTGGTCCTCGTCAGGGTGTGGATTCGAGTGTGGCGCGGCGTTCGGCCTTGGGCAAGCGGGCCAGGCGCTTCACCTCGGCATAGAAGCGCGTGAAGTCGCTGCCCTGCTGTTGAAACAGGCGCTCGAACTGCGGCACCAGTTCGTTGTACGCCGCCTGCACGGCAAAGGCTGCATTGTTGGCGCGTGCAAACCAGCCGTCGTAGCCGGCAAACCCAGCCCAGCGTTGGGCCTTCAGCGTCTGGTACTCGGCGCGCATCTGGGCCATCAACTCGGCCTTGCGCTCGCGCTTGTCGGCATCGGGCCGCTCACTCTTGTACAGGCTGTCCAACTCACCGCGCCAGCGCAGCGTGAAGGCGCGAAAGTCGATCTGCCGCTGCTCGCGCAAGCTGTGTTCGGCGCGCGACTGTTCGGTGCCGTGCTGCTGCAGCCACAGCCGGCCGCCGATGCGCTCCACGGCCGTGGCAAAACTTTCATTGAAGGTGGTGTCGTCGTTGGCGTAGGCCACCTGGTGCGCCAGCTCGTGGAAGATCATGCGCGCCAGATCGGCGTCGTTCCAGCCGACAAAGGTGTTCAGCAGCGGGTCGCCACCGACCCAGTTGCTGTAGCCCAGCGTACTGTAGGCCGGCACGCCGTAGACCAGCGTTTCCCAACCCTGGCCCCGCAGTTCTGCGGCCAGTGCATCGGCCGGCGCCTGCGTGTAATAGCCGCGGTAGCCCACGCAGCCCATGACCGGGAAACACCAGGTCTTCAGCGTCAAACCCAGCTCGGGTGCGGCGACGGTGTTCCAGACCGCAGCGCTGCGGTTCAGGTCGGCATATCGCCGGTAGCTGTCGTTGTCGGGCAGCTTCAGTTCGCGGCTGGCGAAGTCGCGCATGCGCTGGCTCAGCAACAGGCGCTCGCGCAGGGCCGGTGGCGTGGCGGGGTCTGCTGTCCAGGTGGCCACGGGGCGTGCACTTTGCAGCAAGTCCAGGTGGCCGTTGACGGCCTGGGCGTAGTAGCCCAGCGTGCTGCAGCCGCTGCCCAGGCACACGGCGCCGACCGCCAGCAGCGCCGTGCCCAGCAGGCCGCCCGCCGCCATCAGCCAGCCTCGCTGCTGCATGGGCAATTCAGCATGTGCCGTTCAGCATGTGCACTTCAAGCGGCCTGCACCTCGACCAGGCAGTCGTAGAACACCGGTGCGCGGCCGATGTCGGTCAGCCCTTGGTGCGTGAGCTGGTTGACGTTGGTGCCGTTCAGACCCATCTTGCGCCACCAGACGCCCAGGCCGTTGACCACGCCGGGACGCGCACGCTCACTCACATCCGCCTTGCACAGGTATTCACCGCGTTCGTTGAACACCCGCACCTGGGTGCCGCTGCGGATGCCACGCGCCGCCGCGTCGCTGGGGTGAAGCTCCAGGCGCGGTTCTTTTTCTGCCGCGCGCAGGCTGTCGACGTTGACAAAAGTGCTGTTCAGGAAATGACGCGCCGGCGGCGAAATCATGGCCAGCGGGTAGCGCGCGGCCAGCTCGGGCGCAGACTGCACACTTTCGTAGTTGGGCACATGGTCGGGCACGCCCAGGCCGTTGCCGTGCACACGCACCTTGCCATCGGGTGTGGGAAAACCGCCGTCGGCAAAGGGTGCGTCGGCGACCTGCAACTTGCTCCAGCCCTGCCTGTCCAGGTTCTCGGCGTTCACCTGTTCAGGCACCCAGGCGCCACGTGCCATGGCCTCGTCGCTGTCGGCAAATGCCGCGTCGGTGCAGTCCATGCGCACGGCCAGGTCGCGGAAGATCTGCGCGTTGGACCGCGCCTGCCCCAGTGGCGCAATGGCCGGTGTGTTGAGCATGGCGTAGGTGTGGCCGTAGGCCATGTGTGCGTCCCAGTGCTCCAGCTGCGTGGTGGCGGGCAGCACGTAGTCGGCATGGTCGGCGGTGTCGGTGAGGAAGTGCTCCAGCACCACGGTGAACAGGTCTTCGCGGGCAAAGCCGCGGGCCACTTGCGCGCTGTCGGGCGCCACCGCCACGGGGTTGCTGTTGTACACCACCACGGCCTCGATCCTGGGCCCGAAGGTGGGCGAGCTCTCGCGGTTCAGGTCGTCGCCGATGGTGCTCATGTTGATCGTGCGCGGCTTGCGGTCGCCCAGCAGGTCGGGCCGCTGCAGCCAGGCGTCGCGTTTGGCGTGGCGGAACCAGCCGCTGGCCGACAGCAGCAGGCCGCCCGATGCCTGGCGCCACGCGCCCACCAGGCAGGGCAGCATGGCGATCAGTCTGGCCGCGCTGCCGCCGCCGCGCACGCGCTGCATGCCGTAGTTCAGGCGGATGGCCGCAGGCTGCGTGTTGCCGTATTCGCGGGCAAGCTCTTGCACTTCTTCGGCGCTGATCCCACACACCGCAGCGGCACGGTCAGGCGGCCATTGCAAGGCACGTTCGCGCAGCGCCGGCCAGTCGTCGACGTGCCGCTGCAGGTAGTCGTGGTCGAGCCAGTCGTTGACCACCAACTCGTGCATCAGCCCCAGCGCCAGCGCGCCGTCGGTGCCGGGCAGCAAGGCGATGTGCTGGTGGCACTTCTCGGCGGTTTCGGTGCGGCGCGGGTCGATGCAGATGAGCCTGGCGCCCGCGCGCTTGGCCTGCTGCGCAAAGGTCCAGAAATGCACGCTGCTGGTGATGGGGTTGCTGCCCCAGATCAGGATCAGCCGGCTGTGCGCAAACTGCTCCACGTGCATGCCCACCTTGGCGCCGTAGGTGTGCACCAGCGCGTCGCCACCAGCCATGCTGCAGATCGTGCGGTCCAGCAGGCTGGCACCCAGCCGGTGGAAAAAGCGCGCCGCCATGCCGTCGCCCTGCACCAGGCCCATGGTGCCGGCGTAGCTGTAGGGCAGCACGGCTTGCGGGTTGCGCGCGGCAATCGACTTCAAGCGCGTGGCGATGTCGTCCAGCGCTTCGTCCCAGCCCACGGGCTCGAAGCGGCCTTCGCCCTTCTTGCCCACACGCTTCAGTGGCGTGAGCACACGGTCCGGGTGGTAGGTGCGTTCGGCGTAGCGGCTGACCTTGGTGCACAGCGCGCCGTGTGTCGGCGGGTGGTCGGGGTCGCCGGCGACACGGGTGACACGCCCGTCCTGCACCGTGATCCGCAAGGCGCAGGTGTCCGGGCAGTCGTGCGGGCAGACGGCGCGGACCACACGCTCGTCGGGGCTGGACAGGCCGGAAGGTGAAACGCTCATGGCAGCACTTTGCCACACCGCCCAGCGCCCAGCGCCCAGCGCCCAGCGCCCAGCGCCCAGCGCCCAAGGCCCATGGCCCATGGCCCATGGCTCACGGCCCACGGCCCACGGCCCCCGCAGCCGTTAGCTGCCCAGACGTCCCGCCAACACCAGCAACTCGGCGTTCACCGGGTTCAGCCGCCGCCAACCTTCGCGGTACATCTCGTCCAGGTGCTCTTGCGCCACCTGCTCGACAAAGGCCAGCCCTTGCTGCAGCGCCCGCCGCGCCGCCGCCTGCTGGCCCGCCGCATGGGCCGCACGCGCCAGGGTCAGCCAGACCTCGGCCGGGCTCATGTCCAGCGGCTGCACGGCGCCCAGCCAGTCGGCCGCACGTTCTGCCGCGCGCAGTGCACGGTCCGTCTGGCCCAGCGCGAGACAGACCTGCGACAGGCGCACGTGCAGCGGCAGCGCGGCGCCGGCGTTGTCGGCGGCTGCAGATTCGTCCAGCGCCTGTTCCATCAGCGCCAGGCCCTGCTGCGGAGGCAGGGCCATCGCTTCCACCAGCCAGGCCCGGCGCAGCGCACGGCGGTGGCCGCTGGCCAGCAGCGTGACCTTGGCCGTGGCCAGCAGCTGCAGGGCCTGTGCCGGCTGCTGCAGCTGAAGCATGAGTCTTGCGCGCACCAGCAAGGTCACGGCCTCGTCCATGGGGCCGTTGGTCGCGGCCTGCGCGCGGTCCAGCGCTTCACGCGCCAGGTTGACGCGGCCCAGCTGCATCCACAGGGCCGCAAGCTGGCGCTGCAGGTCTTCCTCGCGGTGGTGCTGCTGCCCCAGGCAACGCGCGCGTTCCAGGTGCGCCATGGCTTCGCGCCAGCGGCACAGGCTGCGCGCGCTGGCGCCCAGGCTGATGCACAACATGGCCTCGACCAGGCTTTCGCCGCCCGTCACGGCACGCAATGCGGCCAGCCGGTGTTCGTGCGCCAGCTGCACCTGGCCGCGTTCTTCCAGCGAAATGGCCAGGTTGTTGAGCACACGCGCCCGCGTGGTCGGGTCGGTCTGGCGCTCGGCCGCCTCTTGCATCAGCGCGATGGCTTCCAGGTGTCTGTCTTGCTCTTGCAGCACCAGGCCCAGGTTGTTGAGCACACTGGGCAGGTTGGGGTCGTTGCTGCCTGAATTGGGGCCGGATCGCGCCAGCGCCAGCGCCTGTTCCAGCGTCTGCCGCGCCGGCACCAACTGGCCCAGGCGGCGCTGCAGCACCCCGTGTGAATTGAGCAGCGCCACACGCTGTGCGACCGGCGAGTGCTCGTCCAGCAGTTGCAGCCCTTGTGCGGTGTGGGCTGCAGCGCCTTGCACATCGCCCTGCGCCAGGCACAGCTCGGCCTGCTGCTTGCACACGGCGGCGCGATGGGTGTTGGTGCGGGCCAGTGTGTTCAGGCGCGCGATGGCGGCTTCGATGGCCATGCCCGTGGTCTGGGTGCGCAGCGCGTTGGCCGCGGCCAGCGCTGCATCAAAGGCGGCTTCGGTCTGGCCGGCGGCGGCGTGCATGTCGGCCAACTGGCCCCACAGCCGCGCCGCTTCAACCACGTCGTAGGCCCGCGCTGCGGCGTCTGCGGCCTGGCGCAGGTGCGGCGCGGCACGTTCGGGCTGGCCGGCCGCGAGCCAGTGACGGCCCAGGGTGGCGGGGGCCACGCCGGTGCGGTCTTCCAGCTGCAGCGCCACTTCGGCATGCAGGTGGCGGGCAATGGCTGCGGGCACCGAAGCCAAGGTGGCTTCGTAGACCAGGTCGTGGGCAAAGGCCTGGTCGCGCAACACGCCCGCGGCTTCCAGTTCGGCCCAGGCGCTGGCCAGGGCCAGGGCGTGGGTTTGCAGCACATGGGTGGCCAGCCGGGTGTCGAACTCGGTGCCGGCCACGGCCGCGCATCGGGCCAGCGACAGCGCGGCAGGTGACAGCTGCGCCAGGCGGCGCTCGATGAGCCGTGTCACCGAAGCCGGCCGGCCCAGCGACGGCACGCCACCCGCCGCTGCGGCACCTTCTGAGCCCACGCCCACGCCCACCCCGGCCCCCACCCCCACCCCCAGCTTCAGCGTTTCCAGCACAAACATCGGGTTGCCGCCCGTGCGCCGCAACAGCACGGGCGCCAGGGCGGCGCCGTCCAGGCCAGGCAGGCCCAGGCTGTCCACCAGTTCGGCCAGCGCCGCTTCATCCAGCGGTGCCAGGGCCAGGTGCTGTACACGCAGGGTCTCCAGCAGTGCGTCGTGCAACTGGTGCAGCGGGCCGTCGGGTTCAGCCGGCCGGTAGCCCAGCGCCCAGCGCAGGGACGGTCGCGGGTTGTCCTGGCGCGCCGCCAGGTCGTCCAGCAGCAGCGCCTGCAGCAGTTGCAGGCTGGCGCCGTCGGCAAAGTGCAGATCGTCGATGGCCACCAGGCTCAGCGGGTGCAGCGGCTTGTGCAGGTGGGCGTCCAGCAGTTGCTGCACCGCACGCTGCAGCAGCAGCCGGGTGCCGGCTTGCACCGGCCCTGGCGGCGCGGCCAGGTCGGCGCCTGGGTTCCAGTCGGGCAGCACGGTGGCCAGGGCCTGCCGGCTGGGGGCGTCGATGGCCGTGGGCAAGGGCGGCAAGGCCCGCAGCAGCCGGGCCAGCGTGGACAAAGGCACCGCCGCGTCGCCCGGCCGCGCCGCCACCAGCACCTGGCTGGCCGTGCCTGGCGACGGATGAAATGGATATGAAGGCTGTGCAAGCTGCGAAGGCTGCGAAGGCTGCGACAAGTGGGCCGCCAGGTGCTGCAGCAAACGCGACTTGCCCATTCCGGCTTCGGCCACCAGCGCCACCACGCGGCCCTGGTTCCAGGCCACCAGCGCATGGCTCACGTCGGCGTCACGACCCACCAGCCGCGGCGGCCGCAGCAGCGTGGCCGGCAGGCCGGCGGCCACCGCCGTGGCGCGCGGCGCGCCGGCGCCATCCGCGTCCAGCAGCGCGCGCAGCGCACGGGTTTCGTCGCAGGGTGCCAGGCCCAGGCAACGCTGCAGCATCTGTTCACAGCGGGCATAGGCCGACAGCGCCGCTGCACGGTCGCCCAGCAGGTAGTGCAAGCGGATCACGCAGCGGTGCGCGGCTTCCAGTTCGGGTTCTGCATCGAGCCCGTCCAGCGCCAGGCGCAGCGCGCCGCTGCAGTCGCCCGCCAGCTCGGCCGCCTGCACGCCGGCCGCCCAGCGTTCGCGCCGTGCGGCCCGGCGGCGTTCACGTTCGTGCGCCAGCCAGTCGGCAAATTCGCCACCGGCCACGGGTGACAGTCCGTGCAGCAGCGTGTCGGCACCTTCCAGGTCGTGCTGCACGCCCGGCGCCAGGGCCAGCGCCTGCTGGCCTGCCACCAGGTCTTGGCCCACGGTCTGGCGCAGTTTGTACAGGCGCTGACGCAGCGCACCGCGCGCCGACGTGGGGTCGCCGTCGGGCCACAGCAGTTCAGCCAGGCGGCCGCGGGGCGTCAGGCCCTGCAGCGCCAACCAGGTGAGCAGCGCCGCGTCCACGGGGTGCAGCAGGCGGGACTTGCCCGCCACCTGCACGGCGGGCTGGCCACGCAGCGTCAGCGCGATCGGGCTCATGGTGGCCACATTAAACCTTGCAACGTCACGACTGCGTCACGCCAGCGTCAGCGCAAACCCTGTGCCCCTTTGTTGGGGACTTGGCGGATGCAGGGTCTTGCGGCACAGGCTTACACTGATTTCAGCCTACTCGACTCGCTCAAGCCCGGGGAACCCCATGAACCTGATCGAACCCATCCTGGCCGACGTGGCCGCCATCACGGCCATCCGACGAGACATCCACGCCCACCCTGAGCTGTGTTTTCAGGAAGAGCGCACCGCCGACGTGATTGCCAAGGCGCTGACCGACTGGGGCATTCCCATCCACCGCGGCCTGGGCAAGACAGGCGTCGTGGGCATCCTGAAGAACGGCACCTCCAGCCGCGCCGTGGGCCTGCGCGCCGACATCGACGCGCTGCCCATGACCGAGCACAACACCTTCGAACATGCCAGCAAACATGCGGGCAAGATGCACGCCTGCGGCCACGATGGCCACACCGCCATGCTGCTGGCCGCGGCCAAGCACTTCAGCAAGCACCGCAACTTCGACGGCACCGTCTACCTGGTGTTCCAGCCCGCCGAAGAAGGCGGCGGCGGCGCACGCGAGATGATCAAGGACGGCTTGTTCGAGAAGTTCCCGATGGAGGCCATCTTCGGCGCCCACAACTGGCCCGGCATGCCGGTGGGCACCGTGGGCCTGAACCCGGGTGCGGTGATGGCCAGCAGCAATTCCTTTCGCGTGGTGATCCGCGGCAAGGGCAGCCATGCCGCACTGCCCTACATGGGCATCGACCCCATCCCCGTGGCCTGCCAGATGGTGATGGCCTGGCAGACCATCATCACGCGCAACCGCAAGCCCATCGACCCGGGTGTCATCAGCGCCACCATGATCCACACCGGCGAGGCCATCAACGTGGTGCCCGACTCGGCCGAGATCCGCGGCACCGTGCGCACCTTCAGCATGGACACGCTGAACATGATCGAGCGCCGCATGCGCGAGGTGGCCGAGCACACCAGCGCGGCCTTTGGCGCGACCTGCGAGTTCGAGTTCACGCGCAGCTACCCGCCCACCATCAACCACGCCGCCGAAACCGAATTTGTGCGCCGCGCGTTGACACCCGTGGTGGGTGCCAGCGGCATCGTGCCCTTCGAGCCCACCATGGGCGCCGAAGACTTCAGCTTCTTCCTGCAGGCCAAGCCGGGCTGTTATTTCATGCTCGGCAACGGCGACGGTGAACACCGTGAAGGCGGCCACGGCATGGGCCCGTGCATGCTGCACAACCCCAGCTACGACTTCAACGACGAGCTCATCCCCATCGGCGCCAGTTGCTGGGTGAAGATTGCCGAAGAGTGGCTGGCGCAGAAGTGAAGGTTTGAAAAGCGAAGGGCGCCTGAAGGTCCGGCTTTCCGGGGCCGCACGCGCGCCCGGCGCAGACTTGCACGACCTGCGCCAGCAGATCAACAGCCTGGACGCGCAGACCGAACACATCGGCGTGCCGCTGTCCTTCAGCAACGAGCTGTACGACCTGCGCGGCCATGTGCACATGGTGCGCAAGCGCATCCAGCTGCGGGCAGCCGACAGCAGCCCGCCGCCTGGCACGATCAACACCCCCGTGGAGAGCACCCCATGACCGACGTCGAAGCCTTCTTCGCACAAAGTTACGCCGAAGCGCGTGGCAAGTTCCTGGCCGCTGTCGAAGGCGCCGGCCTGGCGCTTCAGTCGCACCCGCACCCGCTCTTGGGGCGCGATGGCGAAACCCTGGCCATGGACGTGGCCCGTGTCGGGCCGGTCCAGGCGCAGGCCGTGCTCATCATCAGCAGCGCCTGCCACGGCGTGGAGGGTTACTGCGGCTCAGGCGTGCAGAACGCGCTGCTGGCCGACACCGGCTTCCATGCCCAGGCCACGGCTGCCGGTGTGGCAGTGCTCTACGTGCATGCGCTCAACCCTTACGGCTTTTCCTGGTGGCGGCGCACGACGCACGAAAACGTCGACCTCAACCGCAACTGGCACGACTTCAGCCAGCCGCTGCCGCACAACAGCGCCTATGGCGACATCGCGCACGCGCTGGTGCCGCCCGCCTGGCCGCCCAGCGCCGACAACGAAGCCGTGCTGGCCGCCTATGCCACGCGACACGGCGCCAAGGGCCTGCAGGCCGCCGTCACTGGCGGCCAGTACGCCCACCCTGAAGGCATCTTCTTCGGCGGCCACACGCCCACGTGGAGCCAGCAGACGCTGCGCCACGTGCTGCAGGAACACGGCACCCGCTGCCAGCGCCTGGGCTGGATCGACCTGCACACCGGCTTGGGCCCTAACGGCCATGGCGAGCGCATCTTTGCCTGCAGGGACGACGCCGCGGCCCTGGCCCGCGCTCGTGCCTGGTGGGGCGCCGAGGTCACGTCCATCTACGACGGTTCTTCGGCCAGCGCCATGCTGTCGGGCCTGATGTGGATGAGCGCGTACCAGGAATGTGGCCAGGCCGAGTACACCGGCATCGCCATGGAGTACGGCACCGTGCCCGTGCCCGAGGTCATCCAGTGCCTGCGCGCCGAGCAGTGGATGGAAAACCACCCAGAAGCGCCGGCCGATGCCCGCGCGGCGGTGAAACAGCGCTTCCGCGATGCCTTCTACACCGACACGGCCGCCTGGAAGCAGCGCATCGTCGGACAAGGTATCGAAGCCGCGCAGCAGGCGGTGCGTGGTCTGTCCGCCGCGTGATGGCCGCGGGGCACGCCCCGCTCAGGGGGTTCCGATGAACAGGTAGGCGTTCACCGCCCCGCCATTGCCCCGCCCCAGCCCCGCGTAGACCGACCCGATCGGCGTTTCACCGCCCAGGTACAGCGCGGCCGACGAGATCCAGCCGTTGCGCTTTTGCACCGCGTAAGGCACGCCCACACGCCCGGCTTCCAGCGCCAGGCCCAGGCGCATGTCACCGCGCAGGCCCAGCGGCAGGCGGCCGATGATGCGTTCGGTGCGCACGTTGGCGTAGGCCACGTCGTCGCCAACCAGCTGGCCCGGTGCAAAGGCCGTCAGGTTGAGAAAACCGCCCAGCCGGCCGGCCTCGGACAAGGGCAGCCTGCCTGCCAGCGAACCGGTCCAAGCCCCACGTGCGGCCAGCACCGTCTGCCCCAGTGAGGTCACCGCACGCAGCTCGGTGGACAGGCGCTGGTAGGCATGGTCGTCGGACCGGAACCAGGTGGCCTGCGCGGCCCAGCCGTTGCGCGGGAAGTACAGGCGGTCCAGCCGGTCCATTTCCAGCGCCACCAGGAAGCCGTCGCCGTTGCGCTCGGGCACGGCGCCGAACAGGTCCAGACCCGTCTCCAGCTGGTTTTGTGCCCTCAGCAGGCGCCAACCGGCACGCAACTGACCCAGCCTTGGCAGGTTGATGCCTGCGGTCAGGTCCAGCCGCTGGCGGATGGCGCGGTACTCGGCCAGTCGTTGTTCGATGAACCAGTAGTCCAGACGCTCGCGGCGGTAGTCGGCACGCGCGTCGACAAACCAGCGTTGCGTGACTTCCAGCGGCTGGTAGAAATCCAGCGAGATACCCGTGCTGCTGCCCAGCTCACCCGCCAGCAGCAGTTCACCCCCCAGCCTGTTCAACCAGGTGCGCTGGTAACCGGCACGCAGCAGGTAGCTGCTGCCCTGGCTGAGGTTGCTTTCCAGCTGCAGACCCAGGCGCAGATAGTCGGGGCCCCAGCTTTTTTCCACCGGCATCACACGCAGCACCTGGCGAGCGCCCACACGTTGCACCGAATAGTCCAGGCTCTGGTAGTGGCCCTCGCCAAAAGCGCGGTCCAGGTCGCGCGTGAGCCTGGCCAGGTCGAAGGCCACACCGCGCTGCTGCTCGATCTGCCCGCGCAGCAGCGCGTCGTCCACACGCAGCAGGCCGGTCACCTGCACCTCGTCGATCAGCGGCACCTCGGTCTGCGGCGCGGCCATGCGCTGTTGCCAGGCCAGCCACGCAGCCGGGCCCACGGCCAGCGCCTGCAACTGCGGCGCCATCAATTCAGCGGCCACGCGGCCCCGCTCGGCCGCTTCGCGGTGGCTGCCAAAGTCGCCCGCCGTGATGGTGCCCAGCGCGGGTTTGATGAGCACGTCGCCTTCACCCAGTGAAGCCAGCGACTGCACCACGTTCTGTTCGGTCAGCAGCGCCACCATCTGTGCCGTGATCGACAGCAAGCCGCCGATGGCCTCGGGCGGCAGCGGCGGCGAACCGACGTTGACCGCAATCACCACCTGCGCGCCGCAGCGCTCGCGCACCTCGCGCACGGGCAGGTTGTCCACCAGGCCGCCGTCCACCAGCTTGCGGCCGCGGTATTCCAGCGGCGCCAGCAGCGCCGGCACCGACATGCTGGCGCGCATGGCCTGCGTCAGGCTGCCTTCGCGGTAGACCACCCGTTCACCGGTGCCGATGTCGGTGGCAATGATCGACAGCGGCACCGGCAGCGATTCGATATGCGGCTCGCCCCGGTCGGCGCGCACCAGTAGTCCGTTCCGTCAATGAGATTACAAATGAAATTGATGCATTCGTTCGTCAGGCTAGGCGCAAACCACAGCCATAGCTGCAGCTATGGCGCGGATTTGCAACGACGCATGGCG
>Ga0105044_10004467_pt1 | contig 19211 bp, 17 predicted proteins | sample MAT01_FD_78092 | JGI IMG/M metagenome (GOLD analysis project Ga0105044, IMG submission 78092) | Freshwater microbial communities from Lake Fryxell liftoff mats and glacier meltwater in Antarctica - MAT-01 | ecosystem: Environmental > Aquatic > Freshwater > Ice > Liftoff microbial mat | place...
ATTTCGTTTCGAACGGCATCGGCAATGGTGCCGCGCCCGGCGTCAATGCCAATCCCGGTGGACGAGACCCGGTGTTGAACGTCGTCCGCAACGCCTTCACGCTGATGCCGAATGAATCCATTTTCGGCACCGCCACGGCGACGCCTCCCTTCGGCGCTTATTCGATCGACCAGAACTTCCGCCTCCCTTTTAGTCACAACTATTCGCTCGGCGTACAGTACGCGCTCGGTGCCCGGGCCGCTTGGCAAGTCGCCTACGTGGGTAGCTTAGGCCGGCGCCTGCCCCTCACTCGAAATATCAACGCGCCGCTGCCCGGTGTGCCGGGAACGACGCAGGAGCGCCGGCCCTACAATACCCAGTTTCCTCAATTGGGGTCGATCAATGAAGTCCAGAGCGTCGGCGCCAGTGCTTACAACTCCCTCCAAACCTCGCTCACTTTGCGGTCGTGGCATGGCGTCGTGGGCAGCGTCGCTTACACCTATTCGCGCGTCATCGACAACGGCTCGGAGGCTCGTTTCGTTCTACCGGCCAACAGTTACAACCTGCGCGGCGAACGGGGCCGCGCCGAATTCGACATGAAGCACGCCTTCTCGGCTGGCTTGAGCTACACCGTCCCGAACTTCTGGCGCGGGGCCTCGAGCGCCCTGTCTCGCGGACTGTTCACCGGCTGGGACCTGCACACCTTTTTGGTCGCCAACTCTGGCTTGCCCTTTGACCTCCGCGCGGGCGTCAATCGCAGTCAGAGCCTCGATGGCAACGATCGCGTGGACGCGGTGGGTAGCCCATTTAGCGACATCACCCAACCCGCCGGCAGCCAGTTCCGGCGTTTCTTCCGCGCCGACGCCTTCGCCCTCCCGGCTCTTGGTTCCTTCGGCAACCTCGGACGCAATTCGTTCTCCGGACCCGGTTTCGCCGCCGTAGACTTCTCTATCGTAAAGAATCTGCCCATCGGCGAGCGTGTGAAGTTGCAGTTTCGCGTGGAGACCTTTAATTTGTTCAACCGCACGAACTGGGCCAATCCGGGTAACAATCTTAGCGCCTCGCCCACCTTCGGCCTGCTCACCAACACTCGCAACGGTGGTGGCGCCCCCGGCATCGGCCCCGGTGAGCCTCGCAATGTTCAACTGGCCCTGAGGATTCTTTTCTAATGCCTCCGCCGGCTGACCCACGAGTTGGGCGTGATTCGCTGACCGCACTGAGAGAGGACTAGAAACTATGAATTCCCTTCGGCTTGCCTTGCGCCAGATGAAGCAACGACCCGGCTTCAGCACGGTGGCGATCCTGACGCTCGCGATCACCGTGGGCGCCGCCAGTTTGGTGTTTAGTATCTTCGATGCCATTCTGCTGCGCCCATTTCCCTTTCCCCAGGCGGACCGCTTGGTACGTGTCCAGACCGTTCTCGACGGCGACAGCGGGGATCAGAAAGATGTTTCCTACTTCGACTTCGACGACATCCGGCGTCGGCAAAGGTCGTTTGAGAGCTTGGCCGCGCACGTCACGTATCCCAATCAGCTAACCGGCCGTGGCCAGGCGCGCGCGGTTCGCATGACCTTCGCCTCGGCCGGTTTCTTTGAGACGCTACAGGTGCCGCCCCGTCTCGGCCGCTCGTTTCGGCCCGAGGAGGATGTTTACGGCGGACCCGTGCGCAAGGTGGTGCTCAGCCACGCCCTCTCCCTGGATCTGTTTCCTGGCGGCGCGGGACCCATTGGCCAGATGCTACAACTGCGCGGCGAGGCCTATGAGGTGGTTGGGGTGATGCCCGCGGGCTTCGACTATCCCAACCGCAGCCAGGTTTGGGTACCCCTGATGGCGCGCTATGCCAGCATAAAGGACCCATGGTGGAAGCGCCGTGACACGCGGCCGCATACGGTGCTGGGTCGCTTGGCGCCGGGCCGGTCAATGGAACAGGCCCGCTCGGACTTGCAGGCGATCGCGGCCCAGTTGCGTCAGGAACATCCGGACCAAAATCGCGGTGCCGGTGCCGAAGTGATCTCGCTGCGCCAGGCCGAGGTCGGCCAGATTGCGCCGTACGTTCGCGTGACGGCGGCGGCCGTGGGGCTGTTGCTGCTACTGGGCTGCGTCAACCTGGCCAACTTGTTTGTCGCCCGCGGTGCCACGCGCGAGCGCGAAGTGGCGCTTCGCCTGGCGCTTGGGTCGGGCCCGTGGCCTTTGCTGCGGCAGTTGGTGGCGGAGTCGTTGCTTTACTGCGGCATCGGTGCGGCAGTCGGCCTATTGCTGGCGTATGCCGGGATGCGCGGATTCACCGCGCTGTTGCCGCCGGAGGTGCCCCGTTGGATGGCGCTCGCCATCGATGCACGGGTCGTCGTATTTGCCGCGCTGGCGGCCACGTTGGCCTCGCTGGCCGCGGCGCTGCTGCCGGCCTGGCAACAGATGAAGACGAACGCCGGCGAAGTGCTGAAGCAGGGTTCGCGCGGATCGAGCGGCGGCTCGGCATTTTCCTTGCTGGTGCGCCGCGGTTTGATCGTTGCGGAGATTGCTGTTTCCGTGGCCCTGCTGGCGGGCGCGGCGCTTCTGGTGCGGTCGTTTGACCAGCTGATGAGTGTGGACACCGGCGTAAATACCTCAAATTTGGTGGTGACGCGCGCCAGCCGTTTCGTCCCGGGGGTGGCGGGTGAGTCGGCGGATAAGGCCTACAACGGCGTCTACCGCCGCGTGCAACTGGCCCTGTCGGAGTTGCCGGGCGTGACGATTGCCAGTGCCGGTAGCGGCGTTCCCTTCGTGGAGCGAAGCGAACAACGGGCCGCGACCGAAATCTACACCGCCCGCCGCAGCACCCGCGAGCAAGCCATCCGCGAACCCTTTGCCGGTTCGGATGTCATGCCCGGCTATTTCGCCGCGCTCGGCACCCCGCTGCTCGAAGGGCGCGACTTCACTGAACGCGACACCATTGACCGCGAGGGCGTCGTGGTTATCTCGAAACGCACCGCCGAGCGTTTATTCCCCGGCGAGAACGCCATTGGGCAAAAACTTCGTTGGGGTAACAACCAGGGCTACGATCCTTGGATGACGGTGATCGGCGTGGCGCGCAACACGAGCTTTTCCCCTGCCGAAACCAAGCCCGGGCTCGAAATCTATTGGAGCTACCGGCAGTATCCCCAACCCGGCATGTACCTGCTGATTCGCACCCGAGGCGATCCTGCGTCCATGGTGCCTCAAATCCGGCGCGCGATCCAAAACGCCGATCCCGACATCGCCATGGAGAACGTGAAGCTGATGAGCGATGCGCTCGACGAACACGTCTGGAGGCAGCGTTTGTGGAGCGTCGTGTTGACCGGTTTCGCCGGGTTGGCGCTCGTGATCGCGCTGGTAGGCCTCTACGGCGTGATGAGCTTCCTGGTGGCACAACGCACCCGTGAATTGGGCATCCGGCTGGCCATTGGCGCCACGCCAGCGAGCGTGCTGCTGCTGGTGCTGCGGACCGCGTCGCTGCTCGTGCTTCCGGGCGCGCTGCTGGGCATTGCGCTAGCCCTAGCGGCTAGCCGCTGGCTGAACAGCCTCGTCTTCGGCATCTCCGCACAGGACCCGGCGACCTATCTGATCGTGTCGCTCACCATGATCCTGACGGCCCTTTTGGCCACGCTGATTCCCGCCTGGCGCGCGGCCCGCGTGGATCCGCTGCTCGCGCTGCGGGACGACTAGGCTAAACGGGACCATCCACGGGGTGCACCGGTGTGGGACACTTTCCCGACAATCACGCAGTTTCTTCTCCAGCCCCTTTGCGCCGCGCAAAGCGGTTTCGATGGCCGGCTGCATTTCCACGTTGGCCCGGGCATAGAAGTCTGTCACCAGTGCTTCTTTGGAGGGGTAGTAACAGTAAGCCGCAGCGGTCGCCACGCCGGGCCGCTTGGCGATGTCGCGCCTAGTGGCTTGTTCAACAAAGCCCTCCTGCCGGAATAGCGCCAGGGCCGCATCCAGAATTCTCAGCTCATCTCTTCCGCTTTGGTGGCCATAAAGTTGAACGAGTTCAATTCCACCCTATTCCCAGTTCTACCCCCGGCAAGAGTTTTCTTGAGCGTGTTCAATTAACACAAAAGCCCCACCCCGAAGGGTAGGGCCTCTGCGCCGCGTGCTAGCGGTGGGGGCAAACTCTAACGGGCGGCGAGCAGCGCGCGCAAGTGGCGAGCCCGCTCCGGAGAGCGAAGCTGGCGTAGCGCCTTGGCTTCAATCTGTCGGATGCGTTCCCGCGTCACGTCGAACTCCTGCCCAATCTCCTCGAGCGTGTGCTCGCGTTCGCAGCCGATACCGAAACGAAGCCGGATCACCTTTTCTTCCTTGGGCGACAACGTCTTCAGAATATTGGCGGTCTCATCGCGCACATTGCTCTCGATGACGGCGTCGACGGGCGAGCCCACCCAACGATCCTCGATCAAGTCGCCGAGCGCGCTTTCGCCGTCGCGGCCGACGGGCGTTTCGAGCGACACCGGATCGCGTGAGATGGTCTTCAACTTCTGCACCTTCTCCACCGGAATGTCCATCCGGCGCGAGATCTCTTCGTTGGTCGGCGCGCGGCCAAGCTCCTTTTCGAGCTCGCGCGTGGCGCGCAGAAACTTGTTCATGCTCTCGTTCATGTGCACCGGGATGCGGATGGTACGAGACTGATCGGCGATGGCGCGGGTAATGGCTTGGCGGATCCACCACGTGGCGTACGTGGAGAACTTATAGCCGCGGCGGTATTCGAACTTATCGGCGGCGCGCATCAGGCCGATGTTGCCTTCCTGGATCAGGTCCAGCAAATGCAGGCCGCGGTTGACGTACTTCTTGGCCACGGAAACCACTAGGCGCAGGTTGGCTTCCACCAAGTCCTTTTTGGCGCGTTCGGCTTCCACTTCGCCCACCCGGATACTGTGCAAAGAGCGGTTAAGGTCCAGCAGGCTGGCGCCGGCGTTGACTTCCTTCTTTTTGATCTCGCGCTTTAGCTCTTTTACCCTGGTCTGGGCGACTGCGCTGTGCTTCTCCTCATGGCGCTTCAGTTCGGTCTGCAGATGGTTGAGTTCCTCGACGGCGCGCTCAATCTCTTTGCCAAACTTCCGCCACATGCTGAGCTGCCACGGCAGGGCACGGAACGCGCGCGAGAACTCGACCGCTGAACGCAGCGACTTCATCCAGCCCTTTTTGCGGCCCTTTCGATTCGAAAGCGGCACGGCGTCGTGCTTTTCCATCGCCTGGTGCTTTTTCTTCTGCAGGGAGAGCAATTCGTTTACCTGCTGCAGCACCTGCTTGCGGCGCTTCTCTTCAGCCGGGGTGCCGTCTTCCACATCGCCAAGATCGGTAATGTCGTCGAGGTCAAGCACGCCCTTGCGCACCTGCTCCATCCACTCGCAAGCCACACCTTCCACCATCGCGGAGCGGCTGATGGCGCGGTACATGCGCACCTTACCACGCTCCATTTTACGGGCGAGATTCACTTCCCCTTCCCGAGTTAGCAGCGGCACGGCACCCATTTCGCGCAAATAGACGCGAACCGGGTCATCCGTATAGATCGATTCTTCAACAACTTGGGCCGGTTGATCGTCTTCTTCACTCTCAACGTCGGCTACTTCCTCGGGGTGGAAAAAATTAGTCTCTTCGTCAAAAGACAATCCCGAGGGCTCAGGCGGTTCGGCTATGTATTGGTCTTCGAATTGGTCCACGTGGCAATTTACCTCCTCAGACCGGCTTTAGGGCACAGCCATTCCATCTGAGTCTGGTTCCTCTCTGCTCAAAGCAAAAAATTTTTCGGGCTTGGATTAAATCCCCCTCATGCGTGCACGAGTTGACCCCTCCGCGCCCGACAGCGACGCAAGAGGGTCGGCACCCGGAAGAGACATAGCTCTCCCGGCTGGGGGGACGGGCGGATTGGCAAATGGAGAAGGATCTTGGCCGGTTAGGGCGTTAACTGGCCTGGAATGAAAAAGTTCGCAAAGGCACAGTACATGTCAGAATCGTCTTCGTTTCGCGGCCGCTGGGTACCCAGAGGAGTATACCACCAAATTAGTAGCAACTCGATTCCTAATTTAAAGATGTTCGCGGCGAGGATTGGTTACAGCTTTATTTCGTGTGGGGTAGGGGTACCCGCACCCTAGCCGCGCTTTTGGCGCATCAAGGTCTTCATTTCATTGAAGAAAGCGTCTTCGTCCTGAAAATCACGGTAGACCGAAGCGAAACGGACGTACGCAATTTTGTCGAGAACCTGCAGCCGCTGCATTAGAAGCTCCCCGATCTGACTAGTAGGGATTTCCCGATCTGGCGAATCATTCAACAGGCCTTCAATCTCGTCCACGAGATTGGCCAGCCGCGTCATCGGGATGGGCCGTTTTTCACATGCCTTCAACAACCCGCCGAGCACCTTTTGCCGATCAAACTTCTCCCGCCGGCCATCTTTCTTGATGACCATGTAGGGAATTTCGTCAATTCGCTCGTAGGTCGTGAAGCGGCGCGCGCATTGCAGGCATTCCCGACGACGGCGGATCGATTCGCCTTCTTTGCTTTCGCGTGAGTCAATGACTTTGTCCTGAAGATGACCGCAGAAAGGGCAGAGCACACCTTAGTCTACCGCGCCCGGGCCCGCCACCGCGTGCGCCTCCACCGGCAGTTGTTTCAAATTGCTCCACTTGAGGCCATCCTGAAAGGCGAAGGCCAAACCAAAGGGAACGGCGATCACCAGCGTCGAAAGCCACAGCAGGATCGTCATCAGGCTGGCACTCTCCTTGGGAATGCCATAAATCTCGGCAAGTACAAGGAAAGAAACGATTTGCATGCCGCCGCCCACACCTGGGATCTGGACGATACCGCCGAAGGCGACGAATCCGCACACCACAATCGAGTCCCAAAGCGTCAGGTGGCTGGTAGGCCCGAAACCGCGCAGCAAGGCGTAAAAGGCCCCGACAATCATCACCCATTCCATGGTGGTGTACAGGAGAACGAGCGCCAGTTGCGAGTTGCTCTTCGTCGAGGCAATTCCGTGGGCAAAGGCCTCCACAAAACCACCCAGCTTCTTGCCTATCGTCTGGGGCAGAAGGGCCAGCAGACGGGAGAGAAGGCGCAAGGTGGCATCGGAGAAAAAACGCAGGGCGAGAATGAACAGGCAGGCGCCGGCCCCCAGCAGACCCGCCATCTGCCCCCCGGTGCGAAGAACCCAGGCCAAGCCAGGGCTGGCATGACTGGCGGTGGCGGGGTCGAGCTGATTTAGCGCCAAGCCGAAGAGAATTAATACCGCCAGCAGGTCAAATACGCGTTCGAGAAACCAAACCGCGAGTTGGGAGCTGAAGCTCACGCTTTCGCTGCGGGAGACGAGGTAAGGCCGAACCAACTCTCCCGGTCGGCCAAACAGAGTGACGGCGGTGAATCCGATCACCTGGGCGCGGAACAGTCGCGCCAGGCTTGCCTGTGGCGCGATGGGCTGAATCATGGCCCCCCAACGCACCGCACGCCCCATGTAAGTGAGCACAATCAAAAAGACAGCGCTGCCGTACCAGATCGGGTCGAGCGACCTCAGTGCGGTTTCGAACTTCAGCCAATCAAAGCCATTTTCCTTAAGCCGGGTAAGACCGAACCAGGTAGCCGCGGCCAAAATCAATACCAATAGAATCAAATACTTAATCCATTTTCTGGATGGATGCAAAAAACCTCCTCAACGTATAGGGCCTCTCAGCGGAGGCTCCCGGCGCCACCCCGGTTAGCGCCCCACCGGCGACACAGAGAAACTTGGGAATCATTGCCGCTGCACCTAAGGCCGCGAACGGGCTAGAATGGTGAGTCCTAAAGGGGTCGATTTGATTGAACTTCCGCGGCGTGGATCTCGTTTCTTGGATTGAAGGATTAGAGAACGATGCCGTTCCGCATGATTCAATGGATGCCATCCCGCTCTTACGGTGCCCCGGTTCTCAGTACTCTGGGATTGCCTCAAGCTGAGCTTAGCATCAATTCGCCGGGGGCTGGCGCCCTCGCCCTTCCGTGGGGCATAGTAGGTTCGCGGGACGCGGTGGAAAAACGATTGGACAATATCTTCGCAGCCGATGCCAGTGCCGATACCGAGTTGGTGGAGCGTTGCCTGGCCGGCGACGAGGCCGCCTGGGAGAACCTGGTGCGTCTGCACACCAAGCGCGTCTATTCCATCGCCTATCGCTTTACCGGCAACGACACCCAGGCGCAGGACCTGACGCAGGACGTTTTCCTGCGCGTCTTTCGCAGCCTGAAGAGCTTTCGCTCCGGCGAAGGCTCCTTTCAAGTGTGGCTGGCGCGATTAACCCGTAACCTGCTGATCGACCATTACCGTCGAAGCAAGTTAGAGCGGGTAAGCGATTCGATTGAAGATTCGCTCACTGTGCTCGAGTCGAAAACGGCGGTCGAATCCCGCACCGATAGCCGCGTCGTCGGCCGCGAGGCCAGCGAGTTGCTCCAGGGGGCGCTGCAGAAGCTCTCGCCCGAATTGCGCGAAACCGTCATCCTGCGCGACCTCGAAGAACTGGAATATCGGGAGATCGCCCAGGCATTGAATGTACCGGAGGGCACGGTGAAGAGCCGGCTGAATCGGGGACGGGCGGAATTGGCCCGCTTGTTGAAGCGACATAAGGTAACGATGAGATGAAGGCTATGAACTGCGCGGAATTGGACATCCTGATTTGCGACTACGTCGACGGCACGCTGGACTCCTCCACGCGCTCGGCCGTGGACGCGCATCTATCGGATTGTGCCTCCTGCCACGCGCTGGTGGATGATTCGCGATCCGTGTTGAGCTTTTTCGAAGGCGTGCCCACCGTGGAGCCGCCCCCGCAGTTGATCACCCGGATCATTCATGAAGTACCGGCCGCCGAAGGGGCCCGCCCGGCCATCAAAGCCGGCGGGATGGGCGGTTGGCTGAAGAGCTGGATCAAGCCGGTGCTGCAGCCGCGCTTAGCGATGGGCATGGCCATGACGATCCTGTCGTTTTCGATGCTGGGCCGGTTTACCGCCCCAGTGAAGCAGTTAAAGCCGTCCGACCTCGACCCCGTCAAGGTGTGGGCGGCGGTGGAAGATAAGAGCCATCGCGTGTGGGACCGGACTCTCAAATACTACGAGTCCTTGCGTGTGGTTTATGAGATTCAAAGCCGGCTGAAAGATTTGAGCGATCAGGAAGCCGACCAGAAAACCGAACAGAAAGCCAAGCCCGACCAGAAGAAGCCAGAAGGATCAGCTCCATGACGCCCGATATCACCAACTCCGAAAACACTCCTCCCGCTGCGGTGCCTGCAAACCAGCCCGTCTTAGGCTATTGCCGCGGCTGCGGCACCCCGCTCACGGCGTCGACGGCTCGCTATGCGATGGGCACCATGTATTGCGCGGAGCACGCGCCAGTCGCCGGCGCGCCGAACCCTGACAATCCCTACGCTTCCCCGCCCCCGCCGCCGGTGCCCAACGTCGCCCGCCAGGAAGCCAGCCCCGGCCTCGCCTTTATTCTCGGACTCATCCCTGGCGTAGGCGCCATTTACAATGGCCAATACGGTAAGGGCTTGCTCCATGTAATTCTCTTCGGCCTGCTGGTGGCGATCGCCGACATGGAAACCGGGCCGGTGGATAAGTTATTCGGCTTTCTGATTCCGGCCTTCATTTTCTACATGGCCTTTGAAGCGATGCACACCGCCAAGCGCCGGCTGGAGGGCTTGCCGGTAGATGAATTCTCGAGTATCGTCGCCCTCGGCGGCTCGGGTTTTCCGGTTGGCCCGGTCTTACTAATTGCCGCCGGCGTCTTGTTCCTGCTGGCCAACCTCGACCTGATTTCCATCCGCGCCATGCTCCGCTGGTGGCCCGTGGGACTAATTGCACTCGGCAGTTACATGCTCTACGTGCGCACCCTGGGCGCGGGAGGGGCAAACAATGAACCACGCTAACTTACTCACCGCGCTCCGCGGCCCCGTGCTCTTGCTCGTGCTGGGCCTGTTGTTCGTCATGGATCAAAGCGGCGGCGTCCAGTTCATCAACACTTGGCCCGCGTTGATTATCGTCTACGGCTTATTCCGGTTACTCGAAAGTTTGGCCATCAAGAATTCTTTGGGGACCACGGGAGGTGCGCAATGAAGCGAGCCAGTCTTATCGCTCCGCTGATTCTGATCCTAATCGGCGTGCTATTCCTGTTGAACAACATTCGCCCGGACCTTTCGGTCTGGCGCGTCGTCGCCACTTACTGGCCCTGGGTGCTGGTCGGCTGGGGCGCACTCCGCATCGTCGAGATCCTCTATAGCTGGCAAGCCGGGCAGTTACTGCCTAAGGCCGGCGTGAACGGCGGCGAGTGGGCCTTCATTATTTTCCTATGCTTCTTTGGCGCCGGAGCTTCGGCCGCCGGCCGGGTCACCAACTGGCCTGGCAATCTGCGCGTTCTCGGCTGGGACATGATGGGCGACACCTACGACTTTCCCCTGCACGGCGAGCAATCGGCTGACGGCGTCAAGAAGATCGTCCTCGAAAACCTGCGCGGCGACGCGCGCCTCGTGGGTGGCGACGGTACCCTGGTGAAGGTGGACGGTCGCAGCATGATCCGCGCCATCGACCGCCAGTCCGCCGAACGCGCCAATAAACAAGCGCCGTTGGCGATCTCGCGCCAAGGCGATATCCTGTACATCCGCACCAGCCAGGAGCGCTGGAGCGGCCGCGAACGCCTCACCGCCGAGCTCGACATCGCCGTGCCCCGCAACGTGGCCATCGAGTGCAAAGGCCGCAACGGCGATTTTGACGTCACCGGCGTCACCGGCGCGGTGGACATCGATTCCGACAACGCGGGCGTCCGGCTCAACGACGTGGGCTCCGCGCGCATTGAAGTCCGCCGCAGCGACGTCGTCCGCGCCAGCAATGTGAAAGGCACCGTCGAAGTGAAAGGCCGCGGCGAGGACCTCGACCTCGAAAACATCGCCGGCCAAGTCACCGTCGACTTCCGCTATACCGGCGACCTCCGCTTCCGCCAACTCGCCAAGCCCCTCCGCTTCCGCAGCGATTCTTCGGAATTGTCGATGGAGCGCATCAACGGCGAAGTCCGCATGTCCCGCGGCGAGATCGACGGCGACGACTTCACCGGCCCCGCCAAGATCGTCGTGCGGTCCCAATCGCGAGACATCAAGCTGAATAACTTCACCCAAGCGCTCGAGATTGAGCTCGACCGCGGCGACATTGAGCTTGCCCCCGGGCGCCTGCCGCTCTCCGCCATCGATGCCCGCACCCGCAGCGGCTCCGTCACCGTGTCGATGCCTTCGAAGGCGGCATTCCAACTCTCGGCCACTACCAAGCGCGGCGAGTATGAGAATGCGTTTGGCGCTCCTCTGAGCGCTGACCAGCAGGACCGCGGTGGCGTCATCAAAGGCTCCACCGGCACGGGCCCCAAAGTGAACGTCTCCACCGAACGCGGCTCCATCACGATCCGCCGCAACGAAATCGCTACCCCTTCGACGGCTTTGACGCCGGCTCCCCCCGAGCCGCCCGCGTCACCGAAGTTGCCCGCCCTCCCGAAGCCGCCGAAGCCCGAGGACCAATAAGTAAAAGCCGCACGTCCATTACGTTCGTGCCCGTGGGGCCGGTCTTAATCAGGTCGTCCAAGGCGGCAAAGAAGCGGTAGCTATCGTGACGAGTCAAAAAGGCACGGGGATCCAGTCCACGCGCTTTTGCTTTTTTCACCGTCTCCGAATCCGCAATGGCGCCCGTGGCATCGGTGGGTCCATCGGTACCGTCCGTGCCGCCGCTGAGCACTACCGTTCGCTCCGGCAGATACAACGCGGCGGCCAGGACAAATTCCTGATTGCGGCCACCCAAGCCATCCCCATCGAGCGTCACCGTCGTCTCGCCACCCGAGATCAGGCAGGCCGGGGCCGCAACCGGCCGGTCACTCTCGGTCACCTCGCGGGCGATCGAGGCGTGCATCCGCGCTACATCCTGCGTCTCACCCTCAATGGTGGTCGACAGCACCAAGGGCCGGTAACCACGTCGCTCCGCCTCTATAGCCGCCGCATCCACCGCCAGCCGGTTGGCTCCCACAATCAACGTACGCGTGTTCTCCAGCCGCACCGGATTCTCCTTGGACGCACGTTCGAGATGCCGCGCGATCGCCTTCGCCGGCTTGATCTTGTAACGCGCCAGAATCGCCCGCGCTTCGGCGAACGTCGAGTGATCGGGCACCGTGGGCCCGGAGCCAATCACACTCAGGTCATCGCCAATCACGTCCGAAAGTACCAACGTCAGCAACTTCGCCGGCGCGGCCAACGCGGCTAACTGACCGCCCTTAACCGCCGACAAATGCTTCCGCACGGTATTTATCTCATGAATATTCGCCCCGCAGGCGAGTAACTGTCGCGTCACCGATTGTTTGTCGTCGAGCGTAAGTCCAGGAGCCGGCAAAGGCAGCAGGGCGGAAGCGCCGCCCGAGATCAGACAGATCACTAAGTCATGCCCGGTGGCTTGCGCGGCGAGTTCAGCGATGCGCCGCGCCCCATCCACCCCGGCCTGGTCCGGCACCGGATGCGCACATTCATTCAGCTCAATGCGCTTGAGCTTGGCTAAGTGCCCGTGCTTGGTATTGATCAGGCCACTCGTGATTCGCCGGCCCAGGATGCTCTCCACTTCGAGTGCCATCGCCGCACTTGCTTTGCCCGCGCCCACCACATAGATATGCTCGTAAGGCAGATCGAGCAGATCCTGGAATTGCGGCCGAGCCCGCCGAATCCCTTCTCGAGGATCCGCCGCCCGCAGAGCCGCCCGAAAAATAGCCAGCGCATCCCGCCGAAGATTCATCTAAATATCATAATAAAGCGAAAACTCATAAGGATGCGGCCGCAACCGCACCGCATCCGCTTCATTCTTCCGCTTGTAAGCAATGTAAGTCTCGAGTAACTCCTCAGTAAATACGTCGCCCTTCAGCAAAAACGCATGGTCCTCTTCGAGACAATTCAAAGCCTCATCGAGCGAGGCCGGCATCGACGGCACCGCCTTCATCTCCTCAGTGGATAAGTCATAGATATCCTTATCCAGCGGCTCCCCCGGATCGGCCTTGGTCAGAATGCCATCCAAGCCCGCCATCAACAAGGCCGCAAAGGCCAAATAAGGATTCGCGCTCGGATCCGGCGGACGGAACTCCACCCGCTTCGCCTTTGGTGACGCCGAATACATCGGGATCCGCACCGCCGCTGACCGGTTCCGCCGCGAATAAGCCAGATTCACCGGCGCTTCGTAACCCGGCACCAGCCGCTTATAACTATTCGTCGTCGGCGCAATAATTGCGGACAACGCCCGCGAGTGCTTCAGCAAACCGCCGATGTACCACAACGCCATTTGCGACAATCCCGCATAACCATCGCCGGCAAACAGCGGCTTGCCTTCCTTCCACAACGATTGATGGCAATGCATCCCGCTGCCGTTATCGCCAAACAGCGGCTTCGGCATAAAGGTCACGGTCTTGCCGTTACGATTGGCCACGTTGCGCACGATGTACTTATAGAGCACCATGTTATCGGCGCTCTTGAGCAAGGTGTCGTACTTCTGGTCTATCTCGCACTGCCCGCCGGTGGCGACTTCGTGGTGGTGACACTCAATGGTGAGGCCGCAACCGATCATCACCTCCACCATCTCGCTCCGCAGGTCCATGTACATGTCCGTGGGCGGTACCGGGAAGTAACCTTCCTTTACCCGCGGCCGGTAACCGAGGTTATTGTGCTCCCGCCCCGAATTCCAGCGCCCTTCCTCGGCATCGATAAAGTAAAAGGCCTGGTTGATGGTGCTGTCGAAACGGACATTGTCGAAAACAAAGAACTCCGCCTCGGCCCCGAAGTAAGTGGTATCGGCGAGCCCGGAATTCTTCAGGTACATCTCCGCTTTTTGGGCGATGTACCGCGGATCGCGCTCATACTTCTGCCGCGTCAGCGGATCGATCACGTTACCCAGCATCACCAACGTGGAAATCTCGGTAAACGGATCGAGGAACGCCGTCGTCGGATCCGGAATCAACAGCATGTCGCTTTCGTTGATCGCCGCCCAGCCGCGGATCGAACTGCCGTCGATGCCGAAACCGGCCTCGAAACTGCTCTCTTCCAATTGATCGATTGGATAGCTGATGTGGTGTGTCAGGCCGGGGATATCGGTGAAGCGCAAATCCACTTGGCGTACTTCGTGCTGTTTGGCGTACTCGAGAACTTCTTTAGGGGTCATGACGTGTGCAACTTCCATTAGACAGCAAAACGCCCTGGCTTGCGGCCAGGGCGTTTGGGTTGATCCATCATCAGCGCGTTAGAACTGGTTCCAGAGGTATTGGTTGTAGACTTCGTGGTGGAACTGCACTTCCGCCGTCTTCACCACCGTGCCCAACAACCGCGCACAACGATCGGCCGAAGCCTGTTTGAGGTCCGCATAGCGGCCCTTCACGTCTTCGCCCAACAATTCGTCGGTCCACTTAGCGGCCTTGAAGTTATCGAGCGCCGTGTAGATGTTGTCCGGCAGGTACCGATCGGCCTGGCGCAAATTCTTGATCTTCGCCGTCTCGCCGTCGAGCCCCGTCTTGAACACGGAGTAGAGCACCATGTAAGGATTCGCGTCCGGACCCACCGACCGCACCTCAATCCGCGCGCTCTTCTCGTTCCCGATCGGAATGCGCACCATCGAACCGCGATCCGTGGCCGAAGCCTTAATCTGGTTGGGCGCTTCGAAGTGCGGATCCAAGCGGCGATAAGCGTTCACGCTCGCGTTCAACAGCACGCAGATGTCGTTGCCGTGCGTCAAAATGCGATCGACAAACTGCCACGCCATCTTGCTGACCTTCTCTTCGCCCTTCGGATCCCAGAAAAGGTTCTTGCCGTTCTTCATAATCGACACATTGGTGTGCATTCCGCTACCGTTCACACCCACCACCGGCTTCGGCAGGAAGCTGACGCTATAGCCCATCTGCGTGGCCACCTGACGGCAGATCAGCTTGTACAGCTGAATCTGGTCGGCCGCCGAAACTACATCGCCGTAGGTGTAATTAATCTCAAACTGCGACGGGGCCACTTCCGGATGGTCCTTTTCGTTCTCAAAGCCCATCGAGCGCTGCACTTCGGCCACCTTGTCGATAAAGGTCCGCAGCGGATCGCCCGGCAGCGAGTGATAGTAGCCACCTGTGTTCACATACTCGAACTTCCCGGTCTCATGATATTTGCGCTCAGCGTCGGTACCGGCAAACAAGAAGCCTTCGATTTCGTTGGCCGCATTCAGCGTGTAGCCTTCCTTGGCGTACAGCTTGTTGGCGTACTGCTTCAGCACCGCCCGCAGGTCAGCGCGGTAGGGCGAGCCGTCTTTGTCTACCACTTCGCCAAACACCATCACCTTGCCCGGGCCAAAGACATCGGCCGGCGTCCAGTAAAACGCGTTCCAATCGATGCTCAAGCGCAAATCGCTCTCGCGCTGCGCGGTAAAGCCGCGGATCGGGCTGCCGTCGAAGGTGAGGTTGTCCCAGCTCTTCACCAGAAACTTCTTGTCGTAGTCGAGCATGTGCAGGCGGCCTTCGAGGTCGCTAAACAGCAGCGTCACGGCCTTAATGCTCGGCGTATCGTTCAGGTACTTCAGGCGCTCTTCCTGGATCACCGCCGGGTCAATGCGCGCCTTGCGCTGCGCCTTGGCCGTCAGGTTCAGGTCTTCCAACTCCGCGTAAGTGAGTGTCAAAAAGTTCTTCAATTCGGTGGTCATCGGACTCCTCTATCCAGTGGGGGCGACTCGGCCGGAAGGCTCCGGGCGCGCCGCTGAAACTCGATTATAACCATGGAAGTGCGCCTGGGGGCCAGTACTGCCGGTGCCTCCAGCGGCTCGGAACCATGGCTAATTTTTATGGGGCCGATTGGCAATGGTGATGAGTTCCGCCCTTTCCGGCCCGCCTATGCCTGTTTTGCTTGGGTTAGGCGGCCCCGCGAATCTCTACCCATCGGATACTGTGGAAGCGAATGGCCAAAACGAAAGACATCCTTTCCAAGGTTTGGCTCCGGCGCGACGGCCAGGGGATTTTGAGCTGACGCGTCTGCGGCGGCAAGATCGCGGAGCAACTGCCCGCGGAGCAGCCCCAGATCTCCAATCGCCAAGTCGACATGCTGGTTCGCAATGACCAGGGCGGGATCCAGCACATCGAGCGCTTGCCATCCGTCTTCGCCGAGGGCGGCACAACACACCAGTTTGAGATCGTCAACCTGCACGACTATGCCTGTACGACTATGCCGCTGCAGAACTCCTAGCCAGTGACGATTGGGGCGACAACCTCTGGGCCCTCGGCGCCCAGGGCGACCGGCCCCTGATGCTGCGCACGATCCTCGACAAGCTTCAGGCTTTCAGCCACGCGGAACAGGAGTCAGCTCTAGCCGAAGTGACAGCCATGAGCCGGAGCCAAGCGCAATAAGTGCGCATGGTGGAGCAAATGACCAAAGCAGCCGGAATGAAAGGGTGCGCCGCAGCAGTACCTGAAAACGCACTGTCCGTCTGCCGCGGCTGGCCAGCCAAGAAGCCGTCGACCTCCGCGCGACGCCCGCACACGAGCAAGAGCAGAGCCAAGGCGATGAACTGGCTGCGGATCTGGTCCGGCCGCGCGCCCAACGTCATCCGCACCGCGGTCTCCCGGCGCCGCTGCGTTAGCCCATAGCTCGGCAGCGGGTACCCTGCCGATCGTGGTGAGTAACCCTGCTTGGCGCGACGCTACTTCGCTACCCAGAAATTAATCGCTTCGGGAATCGCCGCGCCGTCCTTGCGCGGTGACGAAGCGCCGCTCTTCACCTTGGTGCCGGAATGGTACATGACGGCCTGGCCACCGCCCATCAGCCCCGAATACTCGCCGCGCAGATCGAGGTAATGGCCCTTCTTGCTCAACTCCTCGCGCGCCGCCGCCGGCACGCGGCTTTCGATCAGCACCGAACAGCCGCGCGACTCGCGCCGCGTGAAGCGCGGAGCCTCTAAAGCCGCCTGAATGTTCATGCCGTGGTCCGCGATGTAGGAGATGAACTGCGCATGCGCTTGGGGCTGATTGCTGCCGCGCATGATGCCGAAGCCGATGTGCTGGTCGCCTTTTTCCATAAAGCCGGGAATGATGGTGTGGAAGGGGCGCTTGCGGGGCCCGGCGGAGTTGGGATGGCCAGCGTCGAAGACGAAGGCGTTGGCGCGGTCGTGCAAGTGGAAGCCCATCCCGTCGACCACGACGCCCGAGCCCCAGATGTCGGAGATGCTCTGAATCCAACTGACGATGTTGCCGTCGCGGTCGACGACCGAGAGATAGATGGTGTGCTTCGACCCCGGGACTTCGCCCGCTTGGACACTGCAATTCGCCCTATCGGGGTCAATCTCCTTGGCGCGGCGAGTCGCGTATTCGGCATCGAGCAAGCCCTTCACCGGCACGGGCCCGAACCGCGGGTCGGCGATGTATTGGGCCAGGTCAGCGTAGGCGAGCTTCTGCGCTTCAATCTTGGTGTGGAAGGCTTCGGCCGAAAGCGGGTCCCACTTCGAGATCGGGAAGGCCGAGAAAAGATTTAGCATCATCAACGCGCCGACGCCTTGGCCGTTGGGCGGTAGCTCATAGACGCGCCAGCCGCGATAGTCGGTGCTGATGGGGGTCACCCATTCGCTCGAGTAAGTGGCGAAGTCCTCGCGGGCCAGCGTGCCGTTTAAGCGGGCGGAGGTCTTCAGGATAGCCTCGGCGATCGGCCCGCGATAAAAGGCGTTGACGCCGCCGTCGGCGACGATTTTCAAGGCCTTGGCCAGTTCCGGATTCTTAAACATGTCGCCCGGCTGCGGCGCGCGTCCGCCGGGGAGAAAGACGCGCTTGGCATTCTCATCGGCTTCGAGCTTGCCGACGGAGTGTTCCCAATCCCATTGAATAATCTCGGTGACCGGGAAGCCATTGCTGGCGTAGTGAATGGCCGGCGCGAACAGATCCTTCCACGGCAGCTTCCCAAAACGCTGGTGGACCTTGCCGTAGCCTTCCACCGCGCCTGGCACGGTGACGGTATGGATGCCCGAGGGCCGGTACTTGGCACCGCGTTTATCGAGCGCCTCAAGCGTATAGCCTTTGCCGCTCCAGCCGCTGGCGTTTAGCCCGGTGAGTTGGCCGGTCTTCGCATTCCAGTGGATCATAAAGAGGTCGCCGCCGATGCCGTTCATCATCGGCTCCACGACGCCTAGCACGAGGTTGGCGGCAATGGCGGCGTCGACGGCCGAGCCGCCTTTGGCCAGAATCTGCGCGCCCACCTGGGAAGCGAGCGTTTGCGAGGTGGCCACAATGCCGTGCTGTGACATCACCACGGACCTAGCCTGCCAACGCTCCTGCGCCGGCGCGGTCATAACTCCAAACAGCAATACAAAAGCAGAAAGTCGCATTGGCCCTTGATTGTACCGAAGCTGCGGAGTGTGTTACCTTGCGATTTTAGCGAGGAGCGTGAAAATGCCATTAAATTCGGCGTCTCCGCAGGTCAGCCGCCGGAATGCGCTGCTCACCGCCGCAGCTTTTCCCTATCATCTGTACGCCGGCACCACCAAAAAGAGTGCGACGGACCGGGTTACCTTGGGCCCCAAGAAGATCCAACTCGCGCGCTTGGCCATGGGTTCCGGTACCAGCGGGGTAGGCGGCAGTTCGAACCAAACGCGCAAGCTGGGCGTGAATGGCTTGGCCGAGTTGATCCGCGCCGCCGGCATCGACCGTTTTCGCCGCGAGGTGGGCACCGAATATCTGGACATCTTGCTGCTGCAAAAAATGATGGAAGAGGATTGGCCCGAGCGCAGAAAAGGCACCATGGCAGTCATCAGCGAGATGCGCCAGAAAGGCATCGTCCGCACCAAGGGCCTCAGTTGCCAAAACGCTGGGGGCGCTGATAACCGCTGCCAAATCGCCTTTGGTGGAAGTGCACTTGGCCCGCTTTACCGCCACGGCATCGCCATGGACGACCAGGATCTCAAATGGTGCTCGGCGTGCTGAAAGAAATGAGGGCGGCCGGCAAAGGCGTGATTGCGATGAAAGTACTCGGCGCGGGCAAACTGCGCGATAAAGTAGATGAAGCGTTGCAGTACAATTTGGCGCATTCGGACGTGATCGACTGTTTCACCATCGGGAGTGAAAGCCGGGCTGAACTTGAGGATTTGTCGCGCAAGATTCCGGCGGCCAGCGTTCGCGGATAACTGAGATCCTAACTGAGACAAGGAGAAATTGAGATGAAGGTATTCAAACTAGCGGCCGTGGCCGCCACGTTGGTTCTGGGCCTCGGCAC
>Ga0105044_10004470_pt1 | contig 19201 bp, 6 predicted proteins | sample MAT01_FD_78092 | JGI IMG/M metagenome (GOLD analysis project Ga0105044, IMG submission 78092) | Freshwater microbial communities from Lake Fryxell liftoff mats and glacier meltwater in Antarctica - MAT-01 | ecosystem: Environmental > Aquatic > Freshwater > Ice > Liftoff microbial mat | place...
CCTGACTAAATATTTCCTCTTTGATAGTTGGCAGCACTTGCTGGACTTCATGCTTTCAGATGCTCCCAAGACTCCTCCCAAGGCTGACTCCTCCTAATATTTTGAATTTGGAATTGCTGCTACATCGTGAATCGAATCAATTGATCCATTTGCAACCTCGTTTTCAAGTTGTTGACCACTTCAATCAAGAATCAGCAGAAGAACAAGCGGCGATTCCACCAGAGGGGATATCTTATCGCTACGTTATTACTCCCGTAGACTTTAGTGGTCATCGAAGTAACAAGCCACTTGTCTTGTTTGCCACACGCTATCCAAACACACCACCGCTTGTACCGACAGACGGTGAATTAGTCATTACCTACGATGCAGAAGAGCTAAATATTAGCAATAAAATTCCAGTTTGGGGCGATCCTGGCTCTGGTCTTGGCGCAAAGGACTTACTAGCCGTTTGGCAACCCGCTAGGTGCCGGATTGAATGGTCAGATCCACCACTTCCTCAACGGGGTCCTAAAGTACCCATCAATCAATACCGGCTGATCTTCCGGCGAGAAAATACGTTGCCGATCGGCACTTATGGGTTAGACAACAAAACTCAAGGGTCTCGGCAGACGTTACTGCCAACAAGTAATGCCCGTCAGTTGTCAACTGATATTGTGGTTGAAATTGACCGTACATCGATCGAATCAATAATCATTACGAATGATGCTGGGCAAGACAAGGAAGGAAAGGGCACTGATATCAAACTCGATGATCTGAAAGATGAAAACATTTTGCCCAGGGCTGATTTATCCTGGAGACCGGAAGCATGGCGAGTTTTCTTGCAAACGGAGTCCTGGAATGGTGTGAGTTCAGCCCTTGCACCAGTACGATTACGTCTACAGTTTGAAAAGCCAAAAACGGATAAAGAAAAACGATTTTTAGAGGAGCGCCGTCCGGCAGCTCTGGAATGGATACTAAATCACCGCTTTGTGTTTCCGGTGCTGCCGCCTAAAGACCATCGCGATGAGAAGGGTGATCCAACTGATGATGGGACCATTCCTTTTCCCGGAGATACAACACGAATTGCTCGGTTCCCGATGCCGTCGCCTAAGCAATCACTCAAGTTTGAACCGGAATTATCGAATATTGAGTACAGTCCTCACCCGTTAGGAACTCGATGCATTCGTCATCGCTGGAACATTGCTCCCAGTAGTCAGCCTAATTATCCATTGGACTTACACGCTGGCTATCAACTATTCCAACTCGATGTTGACGCTCATCCAGATTCTGTTTTTGATGATGTTAATCAGTTACCAAAGGCGATACGCCTGACTCAAGATGTTCAGCTCATCCCCAATGATGATCTGTCATTAGAACCAGGCGACACCCTTAATCCTGGACAGTGGGAAGCCTGGTATTCCAGCACAATGCGCCGTCTTCGTAATCAGGAGCGTCGTCAAGGAGCAAATTTAGCATTAGGTGCCTGGTCTTCCTGGCGTGAGTCCTATTTAGTATGGCCCACCTGGTTGCAATGGCAAGAAGGACAGTTTGTTAAAACAACTGAGCGGAGCGATCGCCTCCACGGAGTTCTTCAAAGGCTCATCGAGATTCTCAACAAAGACGAACAGGGAAATGAAGAATTTGTAGATGTTCAATCAGTTCCACCCTTACAACCCTGCAACTTTACAACATTTGCCAGAAGTACAGCCGCTGCTTCCGATCCCTATGGCTGGGGAATCTTGCAGCAATTCGGATTGTCTGTAACATTCAGTTTGCGTAAAGCAGACGGCAAAGTTCTTGCGGGAGACGAACTGTTGCCACGGATTACTGAGGCATTATTACAGCTTAGAAAAGAAGCTGAGAACACCCCTGCTGCTGAAATAGCTGAGCATCTGCATGTTGAGTTGCTATTTCAACCAGGTCGAAGTGTAGAACTTCAGTCTACTGGAGCAAATCCAACTGCATTGTTGGCGATCGCTCAACTTAGCCTCAGACCTTATCCAAAGGAGCGATTGCAGTACAGCACCATTATGATTCGTGGTTTTGCAGGCAGCCAAATTGATGTTGAAATTGAATGGGCAGGTCGTTGGAGCTTAATTAATCAAGCTGACTCGGCAAGTGGCCAGCAGGAGTCTTCTGCGGATAAAACTAAGGTTAATTTAAAGGTAACACTGCCACCATCTGGCGTTGCCAATCTACTGCTGCGGAGCGAAATTCTCTCAGACCCCGAGGAACTTCCGAAATTTAGGATTGTCAAGCTCACGTACGACCAATCAGAAAAAACAGATAAGGCACTTGCCAATTTAGCAACAAAGCCAGATCTAAATCTGTCTAGTTTGCCCAGTGCATTAATGACAACTCATAAAATTCTTGTGACGGATGCACGTACCGCTTATTTTGCTACAAGTCCTGACAACTTGGCCAATGCTTTCTCACAACCACCTGTTCCTGATAGTGGAAGGCTACTTGATACGAGTCAGCAATGGCAGCGATTCAAAAACTATATTGAATCGCTCAACAGTAATGACCCCGATCTTGACCCAAAGCAATTCAAAATTGCAATTCCCACCGATGAAGCAGGGTTAAAACAATTCCTAAAGGAGGATTTCCTGGGCTGGTCGCAACGGTTCTTCGATTTTTGCGGGGCCATCAATCAAACTGAAGCAACGACATTAGATAAACCCTGGGTTGCAACGGCTTACCCCAAAACTGGCTCTCCCGCTTATGCTGCTCCAGATGAGAGTGGGCGCATTACGTATGATGAACTGATTGAAGATCGTTATGCCCATGCATATCGCTATTTTGTTCATCCTTATGGTCGCTACGACTTGTTGCTAGACAGCCTACGTCAATCATTTGCACTTTTCTCTGAAGCACTTCTCCCAGAACCCTCGTTACCAATACCAGTCGTTGGAGGTTTAGATATTGTTTTACATCGAACTGAGCCAATCTCCATGCCTCTGGTACTGTCCTCCGGGCGGTTAGATCCTCTCGCGCCAGAGGGTCAATCCGTTGTTCCTGGTACAACCTGGGAAGTGATCATTGCACGCCATTTAGAACAATCCCTCAGTGAACGCAATCAAACCCTGGTACGTCATCTCTCGTTCCGGCAAATCGCATTTACTCTATTACGTCGATTCTCAGACCCAAATTTGTCTAATGATCTAGAGAAAATCTTTGGTAAACGTCCCGTTATTCAGCCAGTCCAAACTTATCCTGAACAAGAGATTGCCATTCCGCAACAGTATCCCGTTCGTCCGGTGGAGGTTGGGTTCACTCCTGAAGAGCGCCTGAGCCTAGACTTACCTGCTCGAATTGGAGATTTTCAACAGGGTGCTATGGCGCTACAGTGGCAGGGTTTACCCTTCTACTATGAACATCGCCTCCTGCTGATTGCTCAAAGCAGCACGACTGTCTCACCAATCAACACAATTACTCAGCGTGATTTCGAGTATCAAGCTCCCTCACCGATCGGTGCATCTCTCAGTGCAATTGACGATAATTCAATTCCTACCCTACGAACCCGACAAGTAAAATTACCGCTGCAACGCTTGTGGGACAGTTTACCACCAGCAGCAAAAGGGAGATGGGCTGTTGAAAATCCGGCAAATGCTTCAGGTGAAGGTCGTTACTATAGCTCACTGCCAGATTTAGACGTAGTTTACCAATTTGTTGAACTCTTTAGTGGCAATGTTGAAGTTCAGGGAGAGGTGTTCTGCGATCGCAAACCTCAATCATCCGCATCTGATGAATCTGACTTTCAGCATCGGCAACTTGGACAGCGTCTACTACTCAACATTACAGCTAAACAAGCTCCTACAACAGTCCAGGAGGATTACTATCTCACCATTACTCTAGAGCAGGTGACAGAGCAATCCCTAAAATGCACCTATAACTTGAATCAACTCAGCAACGCTGATGCAGCACTCAAACAAAAACTCCTTAACTCAACCTTAAGCACTCTCAAAATTAAGAATGACTTGACAATCAACGAAGTTGAGACAATTGTTGGCATTGCTAATGGAACAGCACAAGAGCAAGAACAGGATAGAAAAGCTCTACAAGCGATCGCGGCTGATTGGATGAGTGAGGCACCCATTTCTGTTACTCTTCCTAAGCCAGCATTGAGTAGTTTGCCCGATATCCTTAAACAACGAGTCCAAATTATTGATGCACTAAACAGCGTTCTAGTTTGGGAAGGTGGCATGACAGAAGCAGTCAGACAGCAGCTTCAGGCAAGACCTGGATCTGCATTATTGCAAAATGCCCTCAAAATGCTGTCAGATATCACTCCTCCACTGCGCCCCACTCAGCAAGATTTACCCGATGCGCTTAGAGAACGTCTTGAAATCAGCTTACAAGCTCTGCGTTGGCATGGTGCGACTCCCAACAATGTTGAAAAGTTAGCACTACGCAATCTAAAAGTAGAGTCTCGATCGCCTGATGCTAGATTTAAGGCAGCGATTGAGGCTCTAATTGAGCGGGTTGGCGACAACCGGGATGCTGCCGCCGTTACAGAGGTACTGCTACCAATAATCCAACCAACTCAGCTTTCTATCACCGGCTTACTAGAAACTGCTGCCGCGGATTTACCAGATGAACTGTTAATTGCAAATGCTCTGATTCGTTTTCAGGGTTTAATGACGCTAACTGATTTAGCAAGTTTACAAACGCTCTACCCAGATAAACGCGATCGCTTGGCGCTTCGCCGCATCTATACCACCGCCCTTAATCGAGGATTAAATGGTCGTGCATTGTACTTAAGAACCCGACGCGGTAGTGCTGCTCCTAGTCCGTTAATTCCCCTTGAACCCCTACTTATGCCATTGCCATGACTACTATTCCTGGGTTGCCTAATATCAAGATCAAAGGTCCTTTTTGGCAGGCGGATGCAAAGCTCATTCGATTGCGTGGACCGAGTGCAAGCACTGAACAGTTTGCCTTCCGGAACTTACTAATTGAGAATTCTGCTCGATCAGCCATTGGTCATAACAATCTTTATCTTCCAGGCACTATAGAAGCACTGTGCTTCGTAACCCAGATGGAAATTAACTTAGGTGATGCGAATCTGAAGTGGGTGCGAAAATGGGTCGCGTATAAAGTAAAAACCCAGAAAACATCGTCGGGAGAAGAGGTTGAATCGTTAGCCGATATCGCTGAGAAGTTTTATGGTAACCGAGGACAGTGGAGGCAAATCTATGATGGGAATCAAGATATTATTTCTGATCCAAATTCAATTAAGTCTGGTTGGATACTCCGAATTCCGACTACCTCTTTTCCAGATTTTCCAAGGCTGGATGCCTTAATCGAGAATCAACAAAATGGTGAATTCTCTCTACTCGTACTAGAAGCTGACCCGAAAGCATGGACAGCTACGGGAGCACCCACCTTCACCTGCACAAATGGTGAAATTCACCTGGTAAAAGGGTTAGTTCCTGATACTAATGCCCAGCAACGCCTTTATGACATTCTAGGATTACGTCAAGAACCTGACCATTTGCAAAATCGTGTCCCTCAAGTTAGCAATTCATCTCAACCTGATCAGAAGAATTCAGCTCGTTTACTCAGTGCGGTGAGTGCAGGAAGCAGTGGATTAAACATATTTGGTTCAGTCGAGATTCCCTGGCTACAAGGTGAAGATAATCGACAGAACGCGCCCTTTCAGTTTTTGCCAATCTTCAGTGAAGGTTTAGAGCAGTTTGCGAAAGGTCAACTGTTTCCCGATGCTCTACGCATGACGCATGAAGAAAGGTCAAAGTGGCAGGAGGCTTGGCAGATGCTCCAACAACTGCTGTCAAACCCTGGTTCAAAGGAACCTCAGTGGGTTACTCTTGATTTGCTGAAGCTTGGGAAAAAAGATATTCCCAATGTCTACTGGTATGTTGATCAACTTAATGCTGAAGTCTCGATCAAACTACAATTTCTTGCCAAGCTACTGCTATCAGACCAGGCATTAAAACGTAGTAGCCGCTCGCCCGCTTCGTTTCTAGAAGTTGCAGTTCTAGTTGAACCTGTACGGACAGATGATATGTTTCAACTGATTCTGTCTGCCACGAACAGTTCTCATGGTCAACACAGTCAACAGGTATGCGATCTTCGTTATAAATTTGATAACAATCAACCATCTAATAAGGAAGGAATTTCCTTAGCCGAATCAAGTACGCTCACCCTCGCCTTTAGCCCTGTAGAGGTTCCTCAACTGCTGAGAGAGAAGCAGGGATTGCAAGAGCCAGTTTGGTTTAAGCGTGCTGATGACTCCAAAGCAGAGATTCCAATAGCACCTGCTGTTGTATGGGGATTTATGCCGCTGGAGAATGGGTGGGCACAGTTACCAATTCCCAATCTTAGTGAACAAGTTTATATTGATGCCCAACTTGCAAGAACAAGCGATCAGCAAGGTGAGAGTGGTAAGCGTCCCTCAAATTTGAATCAAACATTGCTACAAGGTGCAGTTATTTTTAGCAATGAGATCACGGCAACTCAGACTGATCAAGATTCTCACGAACAACCGTGGAGTTTCAATCTCATAGATGCTGCCTATGTCAACGGCTCCTGGAACTTTGTTCTCTCCAATAATGCAACTAACAGTCAACTGAGCCTTCAGTCAGTTGAATTGACTATTGGCGCAACCAAAGTGCAATTGGATGGTTTCTTTTGGCTCGCTACGGAGCAACCAACTGTCCAAGATGCTATTCCAAATCTGGAAAATTGGGTCACAGGTTTACAATCAATACCCCTACGCATTCCCCAGATCGACGATCCTTTTCCTGCTCTAATGCTCCTTCAGTTTGATCAGCTAAATTTACGCCCTCATCCTGAGGGTGCAACCAGTCTGGACAAATGGTCATTTACTTACAGCATCGATCGTGCAGCGTTACAAGGTTTCATTGATGCAAAGGTTCTTCCCAAAACGTCATTCAAAGCTCTGCCCCTAGTGTGGTTGCACCACCCTTATCTACCCTTCATTCAGTCGCTACCACTCACTCAAAATCAGTCTCCCCCAAATTATCCCAGTGCCAGCCGACAGTTAGTGCCATTTGAACTAGAAATTGTGGAGGACGCAGGAACTTCCCTGCCTGCACCTTCCTGGCAATTTGGAAGTGAAGGTGCATCTCAGTGGTGCAAACTAACTAACAGCGGTACCGCATTAAAGCCAGGTAACGAGTGGAAAACCCTCAATGACTTGCCACTAGTATCTTTGTCGCTCCCTGGACTGATTCTTGATCCAAATCAAGAGCATTCTACTGCTTTCATGAGCTTCCTCCCAGAGCTGTTTCTACAGTTTCGATTTGATCTACCTTACACTGATGAAATTAACGCTCTGGCACAGCTACCTAAACTTAAGTTAGATAAACCTCAAGCAGGGACTTCATCCTTCATTGGTCAGCCAGCTACAGACTATGAAACTGTACCACTGTCTCGTGATACTTATTTAGAACACTGGCAGCAATTGGCTAATCAGGCAAGTCTCGCCGCAGCAGATGCTGTAACGGCTTTACGCCAGAACAATGGTTCAGTTACTGTTCAAAATTTAGTACAACCCTACAAGTGGATAATCACACCAGAATTTAAGCTAGAGTCATATCCTGGCTCTTTTATATTGATGGAAGGCGATGGCTCAGCAGCACTTGAGTTAAAAGAAGATCGATCCCTTGGAGGCATCACTGGTAGCTTTCAGCCTGATGAGAATCGTAATTTGCAATATCGTGGTGAAGACACCTCTGATCCATCTTTGCTACGGCTGATTGCAGGCAGCTTACTGGCTTTTGGGGACGAACAGGGACAATTTGATCAACGTGGATTGTATCGGCAATCGACACAGGTTTCTGAGGGAGCAAAGTTGGTGACAACCAATTTGCAATTGATTCAGAAAGAAATAGCTGAGGATGCTAACTTTACATCAACGACCCTGAAAACCCCTTTAAAACTGCGGACGATCGCAGAAGTTGACTGGTCGCTTTGGTTCCGTGATCTACCTTTTAAGATTGAACAATCTTCCAACGGGTCTTCGGTCAGTGAACTAATTTACTACTTTAATCGAACTTTTACCCGTCCTGATGTAGAAGATAGCGATTTTCACCACATCTTTTCTCAAGAAGATGAAGCAGATACTAATGATCCCTTGGCGCTCAGTCGCGAACGTAATTACCTAAATGGTTATGAGTGGCGTCTATGGCAGCGAGATGGACGACCACTTGATCTCTGTGGATTGGAATTCTATCCTCTGACGTTGTGGTCGGCGAAACGGGATCTTCAGCAAATTCAGGAAGTTCAGATTCTAGGCAGACTACAACTGCCTTTAGCAATACCATCTGAACAGGAACACATTCCCAGTTATGTCAAGGTGACGTTTAAGTTGGCAGATGGCAGCGATCGCCTTGATCTGCACGCTGCCGAGGCATTTCCGAGTGATACAGAGCAAGTGTGGACTCTTGACTCAGAGTCCAATTCTAATGGGGGTGTTCCCCAGTTGATTTGGAGGCAGGTTCGCCTTGATCAGAGTAATCAGCAACTTATCTTTTCTAACCTCGCATTGCGTTTCTCTTTATTTGGAGTGAGTGGTAAGGTTAGCGAACCAGATGAGGGTGAGCTATCATTCCCCTTCAATTCTCCAAATCCAACTCAAACTTTGACGTTTCAGGTAACGCAGCCCGGTTCACTTGCTCTTCAGGCTCTCCGGATAACGTTACAACCTCCTAACCGGATAACATTACAACCTCCTGACTATAGGGTGTCTGCCCATTTGTCTGTTCGGTTGGGTCGGCAATCTGCCTCTGCATTCGCGGCAACCCTTAAAGTGCCAATCTTGAATGAATCAACAGAGAATCTCTGGCTTGAGGGAACTTTATTTAGTGCATTGTCCCTCACATCACCGGACAAACCCAGTCTAGTTGAGGCTGGCACAAAAAGCCTTCAGTTTCAATGGCAAGACTGTACTCCGCTTATTAGCGGAATGCAGCCGCCGCAAGTTTTACCAGGAATGAGCCTTGATACCACTCAGGCTTCCGGTTACTGTGTAATTGCGTTTGATGTAGTCGGTGGCGTTGATCAGATTCCACAATTTCAAGTTTCAGCAGCAAGCTTAGAGTTATTGTTGCCCTGTAAGTGGGGCGAGTTTTTGCAGTCTAGCTTATCTCCCTCTGATCCCAAGCAAATATTTGCATCTTCAGCAGGAGATTTGATAGTAGGTTATACCGGAGAAGGTACTACTGGGTCTAATCGTGCAGAACTAAGTTGGAAGGAATCACTTTTATTCAATGGCTTCCTGGAGGTTAGAAATCTGATTTCTTGGGCGTTACCCCTAAAATCTGACGAACCCGAATTCAGTTTAGTAGTGCCTGCGATAACTGCCCAATCTCCCAATCCAAATCCCCAACTGAATCATACTCGTCATAGCATTCGTATCCTATTGAATCAACATCAGTTGATTCCTCAGATTCCACTAAGCGGAACCGATGCCATCCTGTTTGATATTCATTCTGACCGTCCCTGGCAATTTCTAGCTGTTGTAGAGCATCAGCTAGTTGATGTCATGCTTCAAGACGAACAGCCAGAATTACCGTTGAAGAATGAGCGGCGCTGGACGGCTGTTCAAGAAGTGCGATTATGTACGCCTCAAGGCTTTAAAGCTTTTCTTGAATCACACAATAATCGGAAGATGTTAGATCCTTCAAACGGAGTGATTGATATTTCATCTGCTACCGATGGCTACCTGGGGACTCCTATCCGATCGCGGCTTACGGGCTCAGAGTTAGACCAGCTAGGCACAACACTCTTGGTAGAAGCGAGTGCCCCTCATTGGCTGCGCCTAGTGAGTATTCCTCAACGCGAATCTGTAACGCTACAGTTTTTGCCTGATGGATGCCAGATGGGTATTCTCAGTGACCCTGATGATTTTGGTGTCTCTGATCCGGTTTCGCCAGACTGGTTACTTATCATCACCCCATTTTTGGGTCGATTACAGCAATCACCCGCTGATGGTTTAGAGACTCAAGCGGCTCAAGGACAAAGTCTCTTGCAAATTGATCCAATTCTGACGCTGTTGCGATCGCGATCACAAAACAGTCCGCTACCAGAACTTTCTTTAGGATTGGCACATTGGGCTGCTGGTGAGGAGCCACAACGGATTAGCTTTTCTGGTTTTGATACCCTCGCTTGCAGTCGTTGGTCTCGTTTAGATCCGCTTTCACTCCGAGAGAGTTGGTTTCGGTTACAAAATCCGTTGAGTGAGTCTGCATCTCAACTCCTCAGTAATGAAAAGCGATCTAATCCACCCCTTCAAAGTGTAACGGCTTCATTGGTTGACTCTCCCGGTCGCAGTGGTCGTCCTTCATCGCTCAGGCAAGCCTTCGATCCGTGTCGTACGGTGGTGCCACAATCCGCTTCTGCTGATGTAGACTCTTCGTTGTTAGTGTGGCGTTCCAGTCGCCTGCTAACACTACAGTCTAGTAGTACTTTGCAGTCGAGTGATATTCCCTATGGTTGGGCTGTTATAGGATTGCTACTCCGGCAAGCATTTGAGGCTGTAAAAGACAAAACTAATCCCTACTTTAGTGCAGCAACTGCTATTCCGGCGCAACTTAAGGTTAAAGATAAACTTAATCCTGTGCCTGTGAGTTTAGCAGTTAGTCCCTATTTAAGTTTGGCGTTTCAACCCGCAAGCCTGAGACGTGAACTCAAGCTCATTACCGCAGAGCTAGTCTGCTTTGATCTTGCCATTGGCAGTCTCAAATACGTAACAACCTACACCTGGGAACTGCAAAAACAACAAGTTTCTCGAACAGAAAGCGATCGGTTCAACTTGCAGGATGATACCGGACAAGGTTCAGCACAATCGATATTGCCGGGTGTCATTATCAAAGCGACAAGCACCAATCAGAAATCAGGCTCTCAAGCTCCAGTCATTCAAGATGAAACGGTTGTTGAGGTCAAATGGCAACAAATTGATAAGGTTGGTATTAATTACGAGATTAGGACAGAAGGACAGCTTCTTTACTCAGTGTGGGAGAGAAGCGATCGCTTTGACATTTACCAGGCTGAAGAAACGATCACGCAACAAATTGAGCGATGGGCAAAAGAAACCTATGCCCTACTTTGTCCGGAGTCACCAATTGCAGTTCTGCGACTGCGGCGACTGAATGAGGAAATTAGCCTTGCTGATGCCAACAACAGTACAATCACTCCACTAACGACGGCTCCATTAACGACTACCTATGCCTTTAAGGTCTTAGGTGAACTAGAGTCAAAGTTTGCACTAAAACGACAAATGTTTGCACTGCGGGCTGAACCGACCCAGCTTCGATTCCGTGACGGGCAGTATCATTCTCAAGCGATCGTTTCTGATGCGTTACACAATTTTGAACTGGCTCCTCCACAAATCTGTGGGGTTCAACCAGTTTATTCCGAATCCGCTCTACAGCCTACTCCGTGGGGATTAAGTGCCCTTCGCATTGCTGTCCGTTATACCGAAGCAGATGCGGCTGTAATTGGAGCGGCTCCTGCTGAAAATTCCTTAGTTCCTCCAATTCTGTGGTGGCAAGCGGTGCAGCAATCGGTTCAATTTCGTCCGAATGCGGCTGGTTTACCTCCTTCATTCCGCGCCCCTGCAATTAAGAGTTTACTGTCAGTGCTTCCTGATTTGCCTTTGCCAGATTGGTCAGCTCTAGAAAGGGAGCTTCAAGATTCCACTGAAAATCCCTCCAGAACAACAAGTCAACCTGGAGAAATATGGCAGTCCATTCTACCTGGCTCTTTTGCCATGCTGCTGTTAGGTAGTAGAGCTGGAGTTTTTTTGGCAATGCGTAGTCAACTTCTGCGCCAAAGCTTTCTAGACAAGCGCACAAACATTCTGACTTCTGGCAGTCTGCCAGTGCAACACCGGGTGCCCAGACCTGTTGTTTTGCCTCCTAACGGCGATCAGGATCAAGCATTGCGAACGTGGGCTAGTTACTTTGAACCAACAAAGGATTTATCAATTGAGCCTGCTCCATTCGCCACTGCATTCATCGCTGCGACTTCTACCCAAGTAGCTTTAGGTTTAAGAGTGGCATTAACCCATGAATTTGGCGCAATTCCGGTTGATTGGGATGGAACACTGACGTTTGAACTTCAAGCCCAATCAGATTCTCAGCCGAGCGTATCAGGTTGGAATATCCGTAACTTAGTTTTGAGTGATGGCGCAACGCAGTTTGTCTACAGCCAGATTGAACCTGGAGTCCCTGAGCAAAATTCTAAGGTTCAGTTCAAATTACCAGACGATAGAGTAGAGAAGGAAAACTTGCGACGCTTTCTAAGCCGTCCAGTTGGCTTATCCTTCACTGCCACAATACGAGTTTACCCACCTGGAAGCCCTCTGGATGAGTCCGGTTTTTACCAGAGCTTGACATTCTTGCTACGGTTAAGCGATCGCCGTCGTCAACCTCTACCCTTGCAACCGAGATTTATTTGCTTTGAAGACCCGGAGTATAACCGCCGCCTTAGTTCATCTACGGCTCGTGCCAGTACATTAGTGGAGGTTGTAAGAGAACAGTTTCCCGATCCGCATACTTTGGTACTGGCTGCTGATCGAAAGGCTTATAACCCAGATGGGGTCGTGGCACTCATGTTTTACTGGGAGCCAACTGAACCATCACTACCGCTCAGTGGTGAGTTGTCAGTTTACAGGTTAGATAAGAACGGCAATCAGATTCTTTTACAAAGTAGACCTGACATCCAGATCAATCAGCTAATACGACTTCAACTTCCTCAGCTTTCGGCAAGTCAGCCTACTGCTCAATCTTCCTCAAGCTCTTCTCAACTCGTTCCGGGAGATAAATTGTTAATCAAATTGAGCTTAAAAGAATACAACTTAGACGGTACAAAATTCACTGTGCCCGCGAAAGAACTTGTTTTGACGGTTGATATTGTGGCAGAGCCACTAATTCCTTTGCCGCAAGCTGCTTATGCATTGCTGAAGAAACATACTGTCAACGAGAATCCAGTAGTGGAGTGTGCGCGTTTTGCATGGGGGGCAGCACCTACGATCGTTGATCTAGTGCAACCTGACGATTTGCGGACGGAAATTGTTCGCCGACGAGCACTCTTTCAATGGACTGACACAGTGCGAGTAAAGCCCAAACCAGAAAAGTCCGACCATAAGGAAAAGCCCAACCATGAGTATAACTATGGCATCCAAAAGATTACTCAATGCGGATCAACCCATTGGATTGATGAATGGATTGATCAGGGTCAATCTACTTAATTCTCACATTAGTTTCTGTCTCCACCAAGATGATTGCCCGTTAGCCCATTAACCAATGGAGAGTGCAGGAAATAAAACTATTCGTCGAAGTTAGACCAGCTTCCAGAAAAGAGGAGATATTTCAAAATGCTAAATGCTGCAACGGTTACAGTTTTCATTGTTGGTGCCATCCATGTTCTCATTTCCATAGTAGAGATGTTCTTCTGGAAGAACCCAGTAGTTTATCAAAGGCTCGATTTTACTACTGATGTGGCAAACCAGGTTGCCCCGATTGTTCAAAATGCGGGTTTATACAATGGCTTCATTGCTGCTGGACTCATTTGGGCAGCTTTTGCCAAAAGCAATACTGTGCAACTCCGAGTCTTCTTCCTGGTTTGTGTCATTATTGCTGGTATTTTTGGTGCATTCACTTTGAAGTGGACAACTCTTGCCTTGCAAACCATTCCCGGATTTATAGCGCTGACTTTTGTCTGGTTAACGCGCTCTCAGTTGAAATTTCAAAAGTGAATTGGTTTGTGATCTGACCGAGCAAAAGCAATCGCCCTTTTCTTTCCATTCATCCCACTCAGCCGTATTGAGATAAATACCCCGAAGTTTGCAATCGCCTTCAATTCTCACCTTGCTAACCCCCCCTGAGAATTTTATAGCATGGCAAAGGGGGCTGATGACAAGGATCTTTTTCTACCCACACACCTATAAAGTCCTATGACACTTACTAACAAACTAGAACTGGCACAGGAAAATCCCCCTACAAGTGAAAAGCAGACGATTACAGCGATCATTAAGCTATCGCAAGACCTCTTAAACAAAACTGCCGATCCGGTGCAGCGGCAACAGCATCCGAAAAGTCATGGCTGTGTTAAGGCCGAATTTATCGTAGAAGACGTGCCAGAGCATCTGAAATTTGGAGTGTTCACAGAGCCTTGTACCTATCCTACCTGGATTCGCTTCTCCAATGGGTCTTCTAACGTTCAGTCCGATGCCAAGGGTGATGTGCGTGGTATGGCGCTCAAGCTGGTGGGCGTCCCCGGTGAAAAACTTCTGGATGGCGAGAAGGATGCTACGACCCAAGACTTCATTCTGATCAACCATCCTGTGCTTTTTCTGGAAGATGCTCAGGATACGTTGGCGATTTCTAAAGCCTTGCTGGCAGTCAAGAACATGCCGGTGGCATTTTTGAAACCATTACCCTTCCTTTTGATGTATGCACCATCTCACCGGAAGCAGGTGGGCATTCTTAAAGCCATCCGTCAGAAGCCGGTGACCAACCTCCTACAGATACAGTACTGGAGCACCACTCCCTACAAGCTGGGGCCGCACGCGATTAAGTTTGCGGCTATCCCTCGGGGGCTACAACCAACTGGGGATAGCCAACCAGCCCCAACGTCAGATAACTTTCTACGGGAAGTGATGGTGCAGCAGCTCAGCCATCAGGATGTTTTCTTTGATTTTATGGTGCAGGTGCAGATTGATGCGGCACATATGCCGATTGAAGATGCCACGGTGGAGTGGAGTGAGGTAGATTCTCCTTTTATCAAGGTGGCGACTATTCGGATTTTGTCGCAGCAGTTTGATACAAAGGCTCGCAATAAGTTTGATGAAAATCTCTCGTTTAATCCTTGGCACGCTCTCCCTGACCATAGACCGTTGGGCGGTGTGAATCGGGTGCGGAAGGAGGTCTATCAGGCGATCGCCGCAACGCGACACCAATTAAACAAAGTGTCTGTGCAAGAACCGACAGTAGACGACTTTAACAATTCAACCCTTTGAAATAGAAAAAGTGCGATCGCCCCTCATATTGCCTGACCTATACAAAACTCTCTAACTGAAACTAACCATGCCATTACTCAACCCCAAATTAGGCATCGACTTCTCGTCCTACATTGCCGAGCGTACAACAAACTTCACTGGACGAGAGTGGGTGTTTGAGGCAATTCAGAATTGGTTAGCCGAGCCAAATGGCGATCGCTTCTTTCTGCTGACGGGGGAACCGGGGAGTGGCAAGACGGCGATCGCATCTCGCTTAGCGCAAGATAATTGCATCTCAATTAATCGTTCGATTTCTTTTCCATCAGCAGTGCATTTTTGTTCCACGACTTATCCAACATGGATTGATCCGAGAGATTTTGTTGAGGCAATCGCGCTACAGCTTGGACAAATTCCTGAGTATGCCAAGGCTCTGGTTAATGTGGGTGAAAAGCAGCTCAACATTCATATCAATCAGAATATTGGGAAAGCAGAGGGAAGCAGCATAACGGCGATCAGTATCCAAACTCTAGATGTATCAGGGTTAATTTCTTCACAAGAATTGTTTAACCTAGTTGTGCTTAATCCTCTTCAGGCTATTTATCAGAATGGCTTTAATCAGCCAATTACCATTCTTGTTGATAGTTTAGATGAAGCACTGACCCATAATGGGCAATTGACTATTGTTGACCTACTTTCTAAACTTCAGGGGCTTCCCGAAAAAGTCCGATTTCTCCTGACTTCTCGCCCACAACCAGAGATTCTAGGGCGATTTGAGGATGATGCTTATATTTGTAATCTCACGGCGGGAGAAGGGCTGACTCGTAGCAATAAGGATATCAGCCAGTATGTTTCTGAAATACTGAAGCAACAGTCAGCCATACAGCAGAAACTTACCTCCGACTTGACGACCGATGCCTTGGTTGCACAGGTGACGCAGAATAGCGAAGGGAATTTTCTGTATGTCAGTTATCTGCTGCAAATGCTGTTATCACAGTCTTCGATGATTAGTGTGTCTGTGTTAGCAGAGCTACCTGTAGGATTAGCAGGCATTTATCGCACTTTTCTACAGCGTTTGGTGCAAGGGGATAAGCAAACTTGGCGTAGAGACTATGCTCCAATATTGGGAGTGTTGGCAGTTGCACAAACTGCCTTAACTCGCGAACAACTCGCTGGCTTTCTGCAGATGAAAAAAACACAAGTACTGGAAGTATTGGAAACACTGCATCAGTTTCTCGATACCGATGAATCGTTACCTGCCAGTCAACGCACTTATGCTATATATCATCGCTCACTGGCAGATTGGTTACTCGATGAGGATAAAGCAGAAAGGTACTGGTGTGATCCGGTGGAGCAACACGAATGCATCATCGAACACTATCGTTCCGAGAAAAACAACTGGAGTCAAACAAATTTCAACGAGCTTAATGATTACGGTTTAAGATATTTAGCTACTCATCTCGCAGAAATCGCGAAAATCAGCAGCTTATCATTGAAACATCAACATACAAAATCATTGGTCGAGTTAGTCACCAATCCTGAATTTCAGCGTATTCATCAAGCTAAATTGCAAGATTTAGCTGCTCTGCAACATGATGTAGAACAAGCCTTGCGTACCGCTTCGATTGATCCCGACCCGCTGGCTGTTCCTCTTTTGATTGAAATGGCTTTGGCATCGATCGCTTTTCAAAAAACGTGGCTTAGCCCAGAGCCAATCTTTGAGTTGGCACGGTTGGGGAATATTGAAGCGGCAGAGCAGCGCCTGAATTTGTTTGCTATGGAACCAGAATGGTATCAGGTAGCAGTTCTTACGGTTGCCTGGTTAGCATCTCAGAGCAATCTGACTGAAGCTCGACAGTTAAGCACTCGCGTTGCTGCGAATTTGGTAGCAGAGAACCCTCTTCCTCTTCTCTTAAAACGCTTAGATGCCCATTTTGAGCATCAGCCAATACCGAACCTTGAAAAACTTCCGACGGCTCCTTCTGCTGAGCTTATTCAGGCTATCTTGATGCGAATGGGTGGAGCGCAAGTTGATGAACTATTTTATAGCGAACTAATTCAGCCTCTGGTGAATCCTAGTTTGCTGCTGGAACCTTCCAATAATTCGCCAGAGGGAGTTCCAATGTATGTATCCCAGCAAGATGGACCTCTTCTAGTTGCTTATGCTGTAGAAAAGCCCTTGGAAGGAAACGACTATTTACAGCAATACCTGAACATCCATGCTTCATATCATTATCGAGAGTATCGTAATCGCTCTCTGATGGTTCTTCTGAGGGCAATTCTGCAACATCCTGAGCAGGTATGGGTGCAAGAGATCCTGCCAAAAATAGTTTGTACAGCTTTGACAGGCAGTAGTCAAGAGTTTCGTGAAGGCTTGCCTTTAACTTTGTTGGGATTACGTAGTTTAACAGGGCAATCCGAGGCAACACAGCAAATAGAGGATTGGAAGGAACAACTGTTTGAAAACATTGGAGAACTGCCTGATCGTGACAAGTGGAATGTGACTGAAATTGTAATTCGGGAACTGTAATTCGGGGATGATGACTTTAACTTCTAAGGAAACTCATGATGACTCCATCCAATACAAGTAACTATGTATGGTTCGGGACACGCGATCGCGATTCTCTGGGGATTTACAAGCGAGAGCTTGCAAGCTTGGCGCAAGTTTATAGGTGCTTGTTAGATGAGAACGCATACACCATTAGTGAAATGTTTGAACTAGCGATGACTCCAAAACTGTCAGGATTTGCTGGATTTCAAGCTCCCGCTTACCTGATGCTGTTAGAAGCACACTATATCTGTCGTGGCTTCTTACCTCGTCAAGCTATTGAGCCTTACTTTACCAGGGTTTTAGAGGCAGCTCACAATATACAGGATGCTCGATTTTGTGCCAAAATCACGAGCCGTTGCAATGCGATGCAACATTGCTGGTGGGAATTACCAAACAGCGAATTACCATTCAAAATTGATGATATCGTTGATTCTGTTAATAGAATATGTAAGAATCCTGCCAGTCTAGAGTTTGCTGCCCTACACCAAGTTGGTGAGGAGTATTCACTGCGAACAGCAGGACCAAACAAACTACCTTTACCGGATTGGCTTCGACGGGCAAATACACTAGAAACGATTGCTCAGATCTATCAAAAATCTGTAGTGGAATTACAAAGATTCAATTCTGAACAGGATTGGGCAATTGATATACCGTTACCCTCAGGAACCTGGGTCAACGTTCCAGATCCAGGCTTTGTAAATCTGTTGACTGGTCGCCTTTCCGCTGAGATCCTGGTCGATTGTGATTTATCAGACGGAGAGCGGGTAAGACTGATTCAGGCTCTTGTCCCTCTCGCTTCTGCAAACCCGACGGTTCTGGACACAGTTCTTTCTCGACTGCTACTAGCAGCACGTCCAAATGATGGGAGTATTTTGAATGCTTTAGATGTAACTGTGAAGCGTTACTTAAGTTGAAGAAGCTTAGAATAATTGGCTATTTTACATTTTTAACTCTGATATTGTGCCTAAAACCATTACCACACAATTAAAAGCGATCGCCTTCCCCAACCTCCAACAACTCACCGAAGGTTTCACAGGTCGATCGCACATCCTCAAAGATATAGACCACTGGTTACAACAGAAAGACCAGCGGTTCTTCATCTTGACAGGCGAACCGGGAGTGGGGAAAAGTGCGATCGCCCATCTGTCATTCAATATCCTGTTGTGAGCCAACTACAATGATTACAATTAAGACGCCTGGGGTTAATGCAATCTTCCAAGATGATGTGATTGCAAAACTAATTGATGGCTTCACTGGACGTGATTGGATTTTTAAGGAGATTGATCATTGGCTCACCAATCAAGATGAGCGATTTTTTATACTGACTGGGGAACCTGGAATCGGTAAGAGTGCGATCGCCGCTCAACTCACTCAAATCCGTCAGGATATCGCTGCCCACCACTTCTGTATTGCCGGACGTAGTGGCACGATCGAACCGAATAATGTGTTGCTGTCTCTAGCAGCTCAGTTGGTCGAATACTTCCCAGATTATGCTGAAACCCTAGCAAATATCATCAAACCGCTGAAACTTTCGGTGACTGTCGAGATCACCATACAGAATATCAAAGATAGTACGGTTAGGGGTGTTGTTATCAATAATTTGCATACGCAAAACCCCCAAGAGGCGCTAAACATTATTTTGCGGCAAGCATTGGCGGCTCTGCCAACTCCACCGGAACAACCTA
>Ga0105044_10004471_pt1 | contig 19199 bp, 15 predicted proteins | sample MAT01_FD_78092 | JGI IMG/M metagenome (GOLD analysis project Ga0105044, IMG submission 78092) | Freshwater microbial communities from Lake Fryxell liftoff mats and glacier meltwater in Antarctica - MAT-01 | ecosystem: Environmental > Aquatic > Freshwater > Ice > Liftoff microbial mat | place...
CTCGCGTTCCGGATCAACGGCACCACGTGCAGCGCATCGGAGACCTCCACGACCGTCGGCATCAATCACTCCTGGGTCGGCGACCTCATCCTCCGTCTCACCAGCCCGTCCGGCACCGCGGTCGTCATTATGAATCGGCCCGGCGGCGGCGGGAACTCCGGCAACAACTTCTGCAACACCCTGTTGCAGGACGGCGCGGCCAACCCCATCCAAACCATCACGGCCGGCCAGAATCCCTACATCGGAACGTTCTCGCCAGCCAGTCCGCTCGCGGCCTTCAACGGGCAATCCGCCAACGGCGTGTGGACGCTCAACGTCACCGACGTTTTCAACGCTGATGGCGGCAGCGTCCGCAACTTCTCGATTCTCGTGACCTCCCCGAACCCGCCGGTCTGCACGCCCCCCAGTGGCTGCGGCTGCATCGCCGACACCGATTGCGACAGCGACGCCGACTCCGACGACGTCATTGCCTTCTTCACCGCGTGGGAAAGCGCCGAATCGCTCGGTGACACCGACGGTGATGGCGACACCGACTCCGACGACGTCATCGTCTTCTTCGCGGCGTTCGAAGCCGGGTGCTGAACAAGTTTCGGCCGGAGCCTCTCGGCGGTCGAGAGACCATCACATCCCGGGCAGCGGCTCGAACGTGCCGTCGGCACGCACCCGCAGTTGGTCCGACTCAAGCAGATATTGCAGCACGGCGTTGCGCAGTTGCGTCTGGGCCCGGTCGCGCTGGTTTTCCGCGCTCAACAGGTCGTTGTCGGCATCGATGAAACTCTGCGTGTCGACCGTGTCGCGTTTGAGTTCGAGCCCGCGTTTGCGCTTCAGGTTGATGCGGACCTGTTCATCGGCCAAGCGGAGTTGCAGGCGTGCGTTCTCGACCGCGCGCAAGGCCGCCCGCACGCTCACCGCGATCTCGTCGCGGGTCTGTTCGTACCGGCGCATGGCCCGCTGCATCTGCACAATGGCAGCCCGGCGGCCGAGGCGCTCCGTCTCACGGTCCAGCGGCAGGCCCAGCGTGGCCGACGCCGAGTACTCGGTTTCGTCGGGATCGATCGCGAGACCACCCGTGAGGTCGGAGGGATCGGTCGGGATCGCGACTCGGCCGCCGAGGTTGAGGTCGGGGAGCAGATTGTTCTCGGCGTTGGCGAGAGCGCGGCGTGTGTCCTCGACGCGGTCGCGCACGTTCTGAAGGTCGAGGCGATACTCAAGGGCGATGCGCGTCGCCTCATCGAGCGTGGTTTCGGGGTCCGGTGGGTCGATCAGTTCGGTTGAGAGATCGAACGCCAAGTCCTTCGGCAGGCCGAGGCGGATCTTGTAGCGGTCGAGGGCCAGAATGAATGACTCGCGCAACTGTGCCAAGTCCGACTCCGCCTGCCGCACCCGGTTTTCGGCGTTGTCGCGTTCAAACGCTTCCCGCCGACCGGCATCCACCTGCGCCACCGTCTGGCGTTGGAGGGAGAGCAAACTCGCCAATTGTCGCTGCTGGTTCCCGATGCGGGCCCTGATCTGTAACAGGTCAAAGTAGGTGCTCGCGACATCCACAAAGTACGAACGCCGGAAGCGTTCAAAGTCGCGGGCGGCGTAGACCATGTTGCGCTCGGCCTGAATCAGGTCTTCGCGGGCCACCATACCCGCGCCCCGCAGCAGCGGGATGTCGGCCCGTAACGCGAGTTCCGAGGACTGCACGTACGAGCCCGTCGCCTCATCCCGCAGTTGGTCGGTGGCGGAGACCAAGGCCTCGGCCTCGACCGTGCCGCCGTAGGGCAAGCGCTGCGCAACCCGCAACCGGTTGATGACATCCAAGGCGTTCGAAAAATCGCCCTGATCGCCGTCACCTCGTATGGTCGCGGTGGTGTCGTTAAAGAACCGAGGCCCCCACAGGTGCCGCTCCTGCAGAAGGCGGATCGCGACCAAGAGATAGTCCTCTTCCGCCGTCAAATATTCCCGACCGGTCACCTGAGATGCCCGCAACGACTCAGAGAGGGTCAGCGTCGGAAGTGTCGACGGCCCCTCCGAAACGATGGCCCCGGCCTGGGCGGCGTAGGCCTCCAGCCGCGATTCGACATCGCGCTGCTCGTCTGCGGCGACGAACGTGAGTTCGTTTGCCCCGACGTTCAAGGTCGCGGGGCGGGTGGACCGTGAATCGGCTGTGACCTTGCCCGGAAGGGTTTTGTTCAGGCTCGCGGGGACGGGGTTGCCGCCCAAAGAAGCGCTCCGATCGGTTATCAGACGGTCGAGTCGTTGATCAATCGCAAATGGATCTCGCTGGCAACCGGCAGAAACTGCCAGCATGCCGGCGGTCATCGAGAGGAGTGCGTAAGAGTTTGTTTTCAATGAACTTATATCCTTAAATCCGGGTCAAAACCGAGCCTCGACGCACCGAAGCATACCCCGAGTATAACACGAACTTGAGGCACAAACCGTGTCCGTGCAAGGCCTTCGTATAGCCGTCTTCGTGCAACGCTCATACGCTTGGGTCCTTTTGCCGGTCCACAAGTGGACAGGCGGTCGGTTTCGGAGCCTTGGAAGGGCGCCTTGACCGGGTTTTCTTACTCTTCACGTTAGGGGAGCCACCCCCCAAGATGCCTTCAGTCACCCACGATGGTCGCAGTTTCATGCTCGATAGCCGCCGTATCTGGCTGGTGTCGGGTCAAATTCCGTACGCACGACTCCCCCGAGAGTTGTGGGCCGAGCGGATCCACGCCGCCAAACTCGCCGGTTTCAATACCATCGAGACGCCGGTCTTCTGGAACCGTCACGAAGCCCGCCCCGGAAAGTTCGATTTTTCCGGCGACAACGATCTCAAACACTTTGTAACGCTCATCGGCCGGGCCGGGATGCACTGCATGCTCGGGATTGGTCCGTACATCGGCGGCGAGTGGGACATGGGCGGTCTGCCCTCGTGGCTGCTTGAGACCCCGAATGTCACCCTGCGGGCCAACAACCAGCCCTTCCTGGAAGCGTGCTCGCGGTACATCACGGCCGTCGCCGATCAGGTCAAGGGCTTGCAGGTAACCAGCCCCAACGTTGGCGGGCCCATTGTTCTCGTTGAGTGTGAGAGCGATTGGACATGCGGGCATGATGGAATGGCCGCGGGGTACATCGGCGAACTCATCCGGTACATCCGCGAGGCTGGTCTGAACGTCCCCGTGATCAACTCCAACAACCTGTGGCAGGGCGTGGAGGGCCAGATCGACGGTTGGTCGGGGACGCGCGAATTGCTTTCGACGATGCGGCAGTTGGCCTCGGTGAGGCCCAATCAGCCGCGGGTCGTCGTGGATTTCACGCTCGGAAACCCCGCGTTCTGGGATCAGCCCGCGATTGCCCCCGCGAGCCCCTCGCTGACGCAGCGTCGGCTCGCGGAAGTGCTTGCGGGTGGCGGTCAATACAACGTGCGTCCGCTGACCGGGGGCTGGAACCCCGGATTTTGGGGCGGGCGCGCAGCGCGAACTGATTTCTCGTTCGCCGCGGCTGAGTTCGGGACCGATGCCCTTATTTCCGCGTCGGGCACGCCCAACGCGGCCCACGGCTTGGTCCGGCGGCTCAACTGTTTCGCGGCGCGCTTCTCGCGGGTGTTCGCCAACCTCGACCCCTCGTACCACCCCATCAACATCGATCCGGCCCCCTTGGAGCACGCGGGCGAAGCCAAGCCCGCGAAGTCTGGACGGTCCCAGCAAGAACTGGCTGTCGTGCAGGCCAAGGGTTCGCAGGGTTCGGTTCTCTTCGTCTTTGCTGATGAGCGGAGCGAACGCTCGGGCCATCGCGAGACCCGCCTGCTGCTGCCCGATGGCACCTCGATGCCCGTGACGGTCGGCGAACAGTCCGTCGTGTGGTGCCTCATCGACGCCCATCTTTCGCCCCGCGTTCATCTCGACTATTGCAACCTCTGCGCCTTCGGCGCGGTCGGACAGGTCTTCGTCTGCTTCGGCCCTGTGGGCGCTCGCGGCATGGTGAGCGTCAACGGATCGCCGTTGGAGGTCACAGTTCCCGGTGGCAAAAACCCCCTCACCATCGAGCACGAGGGTCTGACCGTTGTGGTGGCGAGCGAGGAACAGATCGATTCGGTGTATGTGACCGACGATGCCGCGCTCTTGGGTGTTGCGGGGATTACTCCGGAAGGCTTGCCCATTCTGCCTGTGGGGTCCAAAACCTACACGCGGGCGGGGACGGACGGGTCGGTCCGCCAGATTTCGGTGGAATCCGGACGCCACGCTCCCCATCACGGCGCAGCACTGCCGCTCTCGCACTGGGCCTGCGCTCCGGCGGATGAGCACCGATTGGGCACAAGCCCGCGCTACGCATCGATCGCTGGCCCGGCCGAGATGGGGGCCTTGGGCTGCCCCTTTGGTTACGGTTGGTATCGCTTTACGGTGAAGGCCGATGCCGCACGGAAAGTTCGTCTCGGATTCCCATCATCCGGCGACCGGCTTTCCATGTACGTCAACGGCAACTCGATCGGCGTCGTGGGCTTTGGGCCTGCCGCGGCCGACACCATCACCCTCCCGCTTGTGAAGGGCTCGAACCAGGTCGTGATTCTGGCGGACAACCTCGGTCGCTTTGCGGAGGGCATGCACCTGGCCGACCGCAAAGGCGTGTGGGGTGAAGCGTTCGAAGTCGCCCCGCTGAAATTGCCACCGCCCAAGGTCATCACGGCCGATCCCGAAGAGATTCTCAAGCCCAAGACCCCCATTTGGGAAGTGAGTGAGGGCGACACCTCCAGTCCGGAGCGGCTGACGTGGACCATCACGCACAAGCGCCGCACACCGATCATCATGAGGCTTCTGAATCCCATTCCCGCGGGCCTGCTCATGCTGAACGGGAAAGTGATTCACATCATCGACTCCAGCGGCCCGCACTTTGTGGTTCTGCAGCCTGATGCGCTGGCGAAGGGCGCCAACCTGCTGCAATTGACGCTGCACTCCTCGACCAACGCGGGCGAGATCCTGGCCAACTTCGGCAAGTCTGTTGAGTTCATGGAGGGCACGGCCTCCTTCACCGCCAAGGCGGAAGCGGCCTTCGCCAAGTGGGAGCCGCCGATCGCGACTGCCTTTGCGCCGGTAAAGGTTCCGGCCAAGGGCAAAGGCCCAGCGTGGTGGAAGGCCACCTTTACACCGCCCGAGGTGGATACGCCCATCGCCTTCGATGCGACGGGCCTCAGCAAGGGGCAGTTGTACGTCAATGGGCGGAACGTGAGCCGCTACTTTGTTTCGGCCGACGCGAAAACCGTTCCGCCGCAGCACCTGTACCTCATTCCGCGGCCCATGTTGCGTGCGAAACAGCCGAATGAACTCCTGTTCTTTGATGAGCAGGGGGCGGCTCCGGTCAAGTGCAAGATGGTCTATGTCTGAACCGGCTTGGACGTGGGCATGGACGTGGGGATGGGCTGCTTGGGCAATCGGTCATCGGCACGACGCCTTACCCTTTCAGCATGAACCACTCCACGCGCGTCTATGACTCGGTGCTGGAAATGCTTCCAAACGAGGAGAACCCCTCGCCTTTGGTGCGCATCAACCGCCTGAACCCCGCGCCGGGCTTCGATCTCTTCGCCAAACTCGAATGGATGAACCCCTTCGGAAGCGTCAAAGACCGTGCGGCGGCGGCGCTCGTTGCTCAACTGGAGTCCGAGGGCAAACTCAGCGCGACCCGCGGCATGGTTGAACCGACCTCCGGGAACACCGGCATCAGTCTCGCCGCCATCGCGAGCATGAAGGGGTACGCGATGCGGGCCGTCGTGCCGAACAAGGTTCCGGACGAAAAGAAGGTGCTGCTGAAGATCGCGGGGGCGGAAGTCGACGTCATCAACGACTCGATGTGCCCATCGCCCGGCATGGGTGAAGGGTCCATCGGCATCGCGAAGTCGTACGCCAAGTCGCGGCCCGAACGCTATGTCATGCCGAACCAGTACGAGAATCGGGCCAACAGCGAGGCTCACATTCGAACGACCGGCCCGGAAATCTGGCGGCAGACCGAGGGGCGGGTGACCCACCTCTTCACATCGCTCGGGACGTGCGGCACGGTGACGGGTTGCGCCACCTACCTCAAATCCAAGAATCCTGCGGTCAAAGTCTTCGCGGTGCAACCCAGCGAAGGGCACGACGTCCCGGGCCTGCGCAACACATCGGAACTCCACGTCTCGAAACTCTTTGATGCATCCCTCATCGATGAGATCCTTGAGGTCGACTTCGAGAAGGCGTATTCCGTAGCGCTCGAACTCTGCCGCGGCGAGGGCCTCTTTGCCGGTCCCAGTTCCGGCCTCATCTTCGAGGGCGCCCGCACGGTCCTGGGTCGCCAACCCGTCCCTGCGGTCGGCTGCGGCGTCATGATCTTCTGCGACAGCATCTTCAAGTATGTCTCAAGCATGATGAAGCACATCCCCGAGTTGCGGCCGGAGTAGAGCGGGATCATTTTCCGTTGCACCGTTCGACGGCCCCGCGACACACCTCCATCGGCGGCGGCTTCCCGACCCACGCCTCGAACTGGGCCGCCGCTTGGGCCTCGAACATCTGCATGCCGTCAATCACCGGGCACCCCACGGCCCGCGCCGCCCGCAGCAGAGGTGTTTCTCGCGGCGAATAGACCGTCTCAAAGATCAGTGGCATGAACGAGGCGAGCACCTTCTCGCTCAATGGCGATTCATCCGGCGAAGGTCCGCTCGACATGCCCAGAGAAGTGGCATGAATCACGACGTCTGAATCAAACGATTCGCGTTGGTCCCAATCGATCACGGTCAACTCGCCGCAGGGTCCTGCCGCTTCGGACTCGTGCCCGTGCCCCGATTGAACCGCATTTTCGACCTCCGCTTTCAACCGGTCGGCCCGGTCTCGGGTGCGATTGGCCACTGAAACCAAAGCCCCTGCTCGCCAAGCCCACGCCGCGGCGGTTCTCGCCGCACCTCCGGCCCCGAGCACGAGCACTCGCTTGCCACGGATGTTGCCTGCGGCCCGTGTGATGGGGTCGGCGAAGCCCAGCCAATCGGTGTTGTCCACCGAGATGCCGCCGCCGTTCACGACGATGGTGTTGGCGGCCCCGGCGGCCTGCGCGTGAGCGGAGATCCCCCACCGCTGCTCAGCCGCGAGCCGCAACAGGTTTTCCTTGAACGGAATCGTCACGCTCGCGCCGCGGAAGTTGAGGCGAGGGTGCTCGATAACGTCGAGCAGGGTCGCCTTGAGGCTGGCGTAAGTCGCTTCCAAATCGCTCTCGGATGCGGCGATCGGCAGCGGCAAGTAGACACCATCGTGACCGACTTCCCTGAAGCCGGCGTTATGAAACGCGGGGCCTTTGGAATGCGACACCGGCCAGCCGATCACGCCGTAGACCTTGGTTTCCGGCCCGATCGATCGGAATCCGTAGGTATTCAACAAGTCATCGATTGTCGGCTGGCCGGGTGCGGTGCCCTGACCCGCTGCGAGCGAGGCGAAGGTGAGGAAGCCCCCGAACTTTGGCGCAAGCACTCGCGTCAACAGGCCGAACTCGCCCATGCCCAGCGCGATCGTCGGGCGATCCATGTGGCCCGGGATATCAAGGATCTCGAGGCTATCTCGCAATGACCGGGCCCGGTACACCACCTTGGCGATCGACCCGCGCGGGTCCTGCACACCGAGCAACCGACGCGAAAGATCCATCGGACGACCGCCAAAATCGTGCGACGACAGAATGACCCGTGTGTCGGTCGCGTGCAGGGACGCGGCAAGACCCGTGAGTTCCACCGACGCTGCAAGCCGTGCGCCCTCGATATCGATGTACATCGGCGCAGCGTTCGCCTTCCCCGGCATCGCCGAGTAACGCAGCAGTTCCCTGAGCCACGCAGCGCGCGAGCCATCATCGCCGGAGTACATGCCACCCTCGGTTGTAATCCGGCACGTCACGATTGCGGGCAATGGCGATGCCCCGACCAGCCGGCCGACGACGACTGCGAAGGTATCCGGGGTCGGCGCGAGGCTTTCCGCCAGCGGATCGACACGAAACTCAACGACATCGGCGCCAGCGGCCTTCGCCCGCGCGGCGTCTTCGATCGCAACATCGATATCTGAAACCATCAAAGGAACACAAACAAGTGTGCGCATAGGTGGGGAGCGTAGTTCCGATGGCAAACCCCGCTTGTGTTCTGGCGGATCGGAGTTGCCCAGGAGCATCGATGGTCAGGCTTCGGACCGCGAAGCCCGAGTCTTGTGCCACCCCGGCTCGTCCCCCGGCCCTTTGGCCGGAAACGTGCCGCCCGTTTTTCCGCGCATCTCGGCCCGCAGGGCGAGCCGGAGACTATCGACTTCACGCGCGAGGCGTTGCAGCCCCGCTTCCGGGCCGTCTTTCATCAACTCTTCGGGGGAGATCGGAAGGCCGTACTTCAGACCTATACGTTTTCCCCACACTCTGGGGTGCTCTCCCCGCGGGAAAGCATCGAAGCACCCTTCCAAGCCCACCGGCACCACCGGGCACTTGGCCTTCTTCACCAGCAACGAAACGCCCCGCTTGAACCCATCCATCGAGCCATCGAGCGTGCGTGAACCCTCGGGGAAAATCACAACCGCGTGCCCCTGCGAGAGGCGGCGCAGAACTTCTTTGATCGCCGCGCCGTCACCGCCTTCCTCTTTGATCGGCGTCGCATTCAACGAGCCGATGAGCCAACCGAGCATCTTGAATTTGAACAACCCAGCGCGGGCCACGAAACTTGTGTGGCGGGGGATGTACAGACAGACGAACGGAGGATCGATGTAACTCTGGTGATTGGCTGCCAGCAGGACCGGCCCGACGGAAGGCACGTTCTCAGCGCCGGAAATGATCGGCGAATAGAAAACCCGGTAGATGCAGCGGATGAACCAACGGCAGAACTCATACCACAGAATCCGCCCCAACCCGGCACCCGGTTGTCGCAACCGAAGCGGCACCTTCATGCCGCCGCCCCCGTTTGCGCCGGCCGATCAGGGCCGATTGCATCGGTCTCATGCCGCGTGCTGGTCGTGTCGCCGCGGGCGTTCGTCAATCCGCGTTCCCCGCCCGAGCGCGCACCAGCCGCTCGAGTTCATCGATCACCCGTGCGAACTCCATCTTCGATGAGTCAACAATCAACGCATCGGGCGGGCAAACGAGGGGGCCGACGCTCCGCCGTTGGTCACTCGAATCACGCTCATTGATCTCCTGCAAAATCGCCGCTTCATCGGCCACGAGCCCGGCGGCACGAAATTGGTCGGCCCTGCGTTTGGCCCGCACCTGGGCCTCGGCCGTGAGATAGAACTTCACACTCGCATCGGGGAAGACCACCGATCCCTGATCGCGGCCCTCGCTGACGAGCCTTGGGTGAGAGACCGCGATCTCGCGTTGCCGTGAGACCAACCGCTCCCGCAACTTTCCGATCCCCGCGACAATCCGCACGCGGGCATCTACGCCCGGGTGCCGGATCCGATCGGCGATTGAAACCCCACGTGAGGTAATGACAGGGAGCAGGTCCTTATCGATCGGCCACTCAAAGTGAATGTCCGCGGCGTCGACCGCCTCGAGAAGGCGGCTTACATCGCGCTCGATCTCATCAACGCTGATCGCTTCGTCCAGCGAAACCAAGGCCGCCGCCCGGTACATTGCGCCGGTGTCCAGAAAATCAAGGCCCAGGCGACGCGCCAACCGGCTCGCGACCGAACTTTTGCCGGTTCCCGCGGGGCCGTCGATCGTAATGATGACGGGTCCTTCAAGACTGAACACATGGCACCATGGGGGCAGAACCTCGATCACGGGCGAAGCGACGCCGCCCCGCAGCAAACCTTCCGCACTCTCCGAGGTTAACGTCGTCGATTCCGACACGCGGCACCTCTCATGTTCTCGACCGTCATTCCGGTTCGCCCGTCGCCTCGGGGGCCGCATCTTCATCCGCCATCTCGGCCTCCAGTTCATCAAGGTCGATCGGCCCCTCCCCCAAGGCGTTCAAAAGCATCGTCTTGCTCCGAATGATACCCACGGTCGCGTCGCCGTCGCCACGGAAGTCAATCGCCAGAGGCCCGTCATACCCCACACCTTCGATGGCGTTCACCATCGCCTTGAGGTCGTACGGAGTGTGCGTGAGATCCTCGCCGGCACCACGCTTCTTCGGGACGGCGGTGAAGTGCATCGTGGAGGCCGAGACCACCGTCGCATATGGCGTCAAACGATGCAGGTAGGCCGCAGGATCTTTCTGGCCGCTCGCCGTCTGGAAATCCGGGAAGGTTCCGATGCGGAACCCGCCGACCTTCTTCAGCAATTCCGTCACCCGCTCCGGGCGGGAGGTCAGCCCCTTCATGGGGGCGATCAGCAAGTTGAGATCCAGTTTCTCCGCCCGCTCAACCACAGGCTTCAGGCGGGCCGCGACGCGGGTCAACACGGCATCATCGTCCTCGGCGGCCACATGGATCGACGCTGCGCTGCACCCCAACAGGTGGGCCGCCTCGATGACCCTTCGCGTGCGCTCCGCCGCTGCTTCCGCCTTGACCTCGCCGTTTTCGCCGAACTTCTGGGGTTCAAGTTCGATCAACAAAAGACACGAACAGGCGGCCTTATCCGTGCGTTCTCGGACCTTCTCCAGCCGCGAGCGATCGGCCCCGGCCAGCAAATCGGTCGTGAGATTGAGGCCCCCAAGCCCCAGCGTTTGGCGCGTAAAGGTAGGGAGATCCAAGAGATCGATCGTCGCTTTCTTGCTGCGGCCGGATGGCATCAGTTGGGCGCGAAGGCAGGCGGCATTGAGGGTGAGCAACATTGTGAAGCCCGGAATCTATCCGTTTCCGGTCCGCGGGGCAACCGCATTGCGGGTTTCCGATCAATAAAAAAAGACGGCCGGGCCAAAGGCACCGACCGTCCGGAGGGGAGAAACCACATTTAGGCTGCCGAAACCGGTTGCAGCGCAGCGATAGAATAACGACTTCTGAACACTCGGTCAATCCCGCTTTGGGTGAGAACCCTCCAATTGGGCAAAATCCAGTGCCCTTACCCCCAACATCCGGTAGATACCCCCGTCTGTATCCCCGGCCGCTTCGTAGCCGCGTGGCTCATTCAGCATCATCCGGATAGGATCATTCCCGACCCCGTCACCCACCGAACCGGAACCTTTCCCCATGTCGCACCCGACCGATCGCACCTACTCCGAAACCCACGAATGGCACAAAGTGGAGGGTGAAACCCTCACCCTGGGCCTCACGCAGTTTGCAGTCGATCAACTCACCGACGTCACGTACGTTGAAATGAAGAAGCCCGGATTCAAGTTCAAGGCCGGCGACGTCGTGGGTGAAGTCGAGTCCGTCAAGACCACCAGCGACATCTACGGAGCCTTTAGCGGCGAAATCGTCGAAGTGAACTCCGCTGTCGTCGCTGATCCGAGCCTGCTAAACACCGACCCCTACGGCAAAGGCTGGCTCCTTAAGGCCCGGATCACGGACGGCGCCGGACTCTCCAAACTTCTGGACTCCAAAGCCTACTCGGCGGCCCACCACTGAAATATTCCCCGGACAACGGTTCCATCGCCCCGCACCCCACGACACGCGAGCCCTCAAAGGTTGGCCACTCGACCCCGGCACTGCAGGTTTCGAACGTCTTCAAGTCCTACACGCTGGGCGGTCGCAAGGTAGAGGCTCTCCGGGGCATTTCGCTCTCCATCGATGAGCCGGGCTTCTACGCGATCATGGGACAATCAGGCAGCGGCAAGAGCACGCTCCTTCATCTCTTGGCCGCGCTCGACCGGCCAGATTCCGGCGAGATCGTGCTGGCGGGGCGGGCCGTGCATGAACTCAGTGAGCGTGAAGCCACCTTCTTTCGGCGGCGCGAGATCGGGATCGTTTTCCAGCAGTTCAACCTCATTCCCACGCTCACGGCCCGTGAGAATGTCGAACTCCCCGGCATGCTGGCCGGCGAATCGGATGACTGGTTGCAGGCACGCAGCGCCGAACTGCTCGGGCTGTTGGGGGTTGCCGAACGCGCTTCGCACCGGCCCGATGCCCTCTCAGGAGGCGAGCAACAACGCATCGCCATCGCCCGGGCCCTGCTTTACTCGCCGCCCATGCTCTTGGCCGACGAACCGACGGGCAACCTCGATTCGGCCAGCAGCGAACGACTCTGGACCTTGCTCGGCGAGATCGCGTCCAAGCAGTCCATGCTCGTGGTCATGGTGACCCACGAGCCAGCCGCGGCGACGCACTGCCGGCGGGCGTATGTCATCAAGGACGGCCGGATGACGGCAACGATTGAAACGGAGGGCCTCGATGCGATCGGCGTGGCGGCTCGCTATCAGCAGTCTGTGGCAACGGCCTAGCCGCACCATCCTCATGATCCTGGCGGTCATGCTCTCGGCGATGCTGATCGCCGGGGTCTCGTGCGCCCTGTCCAGCGTTCACAAGGCCATCAACGTCCGCGTCCAGCAGACGGTGGGGAGGGGCGACCTGCGGATCCGGCCTGCGAGCGGCGACACGCTCAGCACGGCCCTTGTGGAAACCGTGCGGGGTTGGCCGGGCGTCCAGTCGGCTGTTGCGAAACTCCAACGGCCGGTCGCTTTCCGCGCCGTTCGGCCGGTGTGGTTGCCAACGGCCGAACCCAACGCCGATTTTCGCCGCGAACTCAGGCCTTATGCCGTGTCTTCGACGGCTTATGGCATCGAAGCCGAACTCGAAGTGTTGTTCCGCGACATCCCGCTGGTGGAGGGCCGCCTGCCGACCGGGCCCGGCGAGATCGCCGTCGACGAACTGATGCTGGAACGCCTGAACGGACTCGACAAATCCGCTCGCGTGCCACCAGCCATTCTGATGTCGGGGTCCACCGCGCCGGTCGAGGGACGCGACTATGGCCCCGAAGTGCTTGCAACCGCGGCGGCTGCCAAAGCCGCGACCACCACCTACGCCATCCGATTAGGCGACCGCATCGACGCCATCCGGTCGTTCAAGAAACCAGAGACCTTCACCATTGTCGGAATCATCCGTCGGCCCCCCTTTGGTGGCTCACCCCAGTGCTTCCTCACGCTCGGGCGGCTGGGCGAACTCACGGACAAGGCCGGGCAGGCGAGCGAGGTCGGGGCGATCGTGACGCCGGGTTCCGATGCCACCGCGCTGGCGCTGGCGGGCGAGGCCGAACTGGGCAAGAAGTTTCTGGTGCAGACCACCGCCAAGGTGACGAGCAATCTCGACCGCAACATGCAGTCGCAAGAACTCGGGTTCATGCTCATCACGACCATGGCGTTCCTCGCGGCGTCGTTCATCATCACGACGGGGCTTTCGACCGGGGTTGTCGAGCGGCAGCGCGAACTTGCGATCCTGCGGAGCGTCGGCGCCACCAAGTGGCAACTGGCGCATTCGCAACTCTTGATCGGCGGGCTCATTGGCACAGCGGGTGCCGCGTTGGGCATTCCATTGGGCGTCTTGGGTTCGTGGATCATGGTGACGGTGTTCGAGGAACACGTGCCCGCGGGACTGGCGATCTCGCCCACCGGCCTTGCCGCTTCGGCCCTTGGGGCCATCGGGTGCGGGCTGATCGGGGCTTTGTATCCGGCGTGGCGCACCGCCCGCATCTCACCACTTGAAGGACTCGCCGCGCGGTCAAAGCCCGTGAAGGGCCGCACGCTTGTGCTGTTTTTCGTGGTCGCCGTTGCGCTCTTGCTTCTTGAGTTGGGGGTCGTCTTTGTTCCCAAGGATGGGAACGTGGTGTTCTGGGGATACGCGGGCGTCGGTCTGCCCGCGATGTTCATCGGGTACTTTCTGTTGAGCGTCCCGTTGATCGCCGTTCTGTCGGCGTTGCTTTCAGGGCCATTGACGCGGGTCATGGGTCTGCCGAAGCACATGCTTGGGCGAACGATCCGGGCCACGCCCTACCGGTACGGGTTCACGGCCGGCGCGATGATGACGGGGCTGGCGATCATGGTGGCGATCTGGACGCAGGGCGGATCCATTCTGCGGGACTGGTTGGGCAAACTCGATTTCCCTGATGCCTTTGTGACCGGGTTGGCACTCACAGCCGAGTCGCAGAAGACTATCGAGCGGGTTCCGGGCGTCACCGGGACGTCCGCCATCACGCTGTTGCCGGTCGAAACGGATGCATTCGGTCTGAAGGGACTCACGAAGTACACCAGCAGTTTCATCGCCTTTGAACCCGACGCCTTCTTCAACATGGCCAACATCACGTGGGTGCAACCGACCGATGAGGCCGGTCGCGCCCGCGCCAAAGCCCGGCTGAAGGAGGGCGGCGCGATCATCGTGGCCCGCGAGTTCCAGAACGCCAAGGGCCTGGGCGTGGGCGACACCTTCAACGTCACCAAAGAGGGGAAGACCTTCGACTTTGAAATCGTCGGCGTCGTTACCAGCCCCGGCCTCGACATCGTGAGCCAGTTCTTTCACACCAGCGACGAGTTCACCGAACAGGCCATCCACGCCGTCTTCGGATCGCGTGCCGACCTCAAAGAAAAGTTCGGGTCCGAAGCCATCAGCATGATCCAACTCGATCTTGAGGCGGGCGCGGACGATGAACTCGTGATGAACAACGTCCGCGCGGCCGTCTTTGATGCCGGCATCATCGCGGCCGGAAGCGGGCGACAGTTCCGTTCCGACCTCGAGACCTTTATCAAAGGCTCGCTGCTCGTCTCATCGTCCATCGCCGTCTTCTCGATGATCGTGGCTGGGCTGGGTGTCGCGAACATCGTGATCGCGGGTGTCCACGCCCGACGCTTCGAGTTCGGCGTCTTGCGGGCCGTCGGGAGCGACCGCGCCCTGGTGGCCCGCCTCGTCATTGCCGAGGCCATCCTCGTCGCCCTCACCGCCATGATCCTCGGCACCGGACTCGGCCTCCAGGGCGTCCTTTCGGGCCAACGGATCGACTTCCTGCTCTTTGGCCTCGAACTCTCCGTCCGGCCCCCGATCCTCCCCATTCTCGCTGCATGCGGCTTGGCACTTCTGTTCACCGTGGCCGCCGCTGCGCCCGCGGCCATCAGCGTCGCCCGCCGCCCCGTCCGGGAGTTGTTGGCCAGTGTGAAAGGTTGATAGGCCCGAAAACCTCGTCACGGCGCCAGCCATCCTGTCGCTCGTTCTTCTCATCGCCCGTCGCCGGACCGCCTCATAACCCACCGTTTTTGTGCAAAATCCTTGCATCTTGCACAGAAACGTGTACATTATGACGTGGAGCGCCGCATCGGGGCGAGGCCGACCGGCTCTGAGAGACCCGACAGTTCATGTATCTCCGAACTCTCTCAAGAAGGGCCTCTTATGTATCTGCGCTCACTCGCTCCGATCATGCTTCTGGCGTGCGCTCCGCTGGCCGTCCCGACTGCCGCCAAGGCAGATGTCGTCACGGTCTTTGTATTCAACTTTGAATTTTCGATCCTTCCACCAACGCAGTTTCCCTTGGTCGATCCCACCATCACCGTGGGTGACACCATCCGATGGCAGTGGCTCACGGGCGGTCACAACGTCGTTGCCGCCGCCAATCAAGCCGAGTCCTTTCGATCTCAGTTCCTGAACGCGGGCGGCGTTTTCCAGCACACATTCAACCGTCCCGGTGAGTTTTACTTTTTCTGTGAACCCCATGGCCAGGATCAGGGGGATGGCACCGCCACGGGAATGGCCGGAATCGTCACGGTTCTCCCTATTCCAGTTCCCTCGACCTTGGCGCTGTTCCCCTTGGCCGTCCTGACTGTTCGACGCCGAAGGTAAGGCCCTGCGGGAGATCCCGAAGGCCGACGGCGCACCTCTGCCATTTCGGCATCCCATCGCGGTTTCCGCGTTCCGCTGGCAGGGCTTTTCACCCTCTTAAACCCCATCTTGTCCCGTTTCCCATCCGGCACGCCGGTTGCCTTGCCAAGGGCAGTGGTCAGTCTTTTCCGACATCCCGATCCCCAAGACAGCGGTGGCGAGGGCTTCAAACCCGCCCCCATTGGCGCTATCCGCCCAGAGTTGCCACACGCGCACCGGGCGACTCTCGACACCCGAACTCAACCCAGCACTTCCTGTGGGGTCGGCGGCCGCCTCGGGCTACTCCTTTCCTGCGCCGGCTGGCATCAAGATCCGTGGGTCGATCGCCTGCCGCGGCTGCTTGAACCCATGGGCATCGTCGCCCATCACGCCGCCAGTGGTCGCCAAGCCTCTGAAGTCATCCGAACCTTCCCCATTCATGTCGCCATCGTCGATCTCGGCCTTCCCCTCGACGACGCCAAGGCCGAAGCCGTCGACCCCGCCCTCGATGAAGGCGGTCCGCGGCTCCTTGAACTTCTCTCCCGCCTTGCCGAACCGCCGCCGGTGGTTGCGGTCAAGCGCGGCCGAACCCAGCGCGATGACTGCCGCGACATGTCCGCGGCTCTGCGTCTTGGAGCCTTCGCCGTCATCGACCGCCCGCGTGATACCTCAGACATGAACCTCATGCTCGAGGTTCTGCGTCGCTGCCTCATGAAGCACTATCAGGGCCGCTGGCCCGGCCTCCCCTAACGATTACGCCCGAACGCACGCCCTCTGAACAAAGCGTCCTGTATCCACCCCAAGTTTGTTGTCCACGAGAGATGGAGTTTCACGAATGTCCAAGACCGCGACCAAGTCCCCCTCCGCCAAATCGGCCCCCTCCGCCAAATCGGCCGCCACCTCCGCCAGCGCGGGCATCCGCCCCTTGGGCGACAAGATCCTCGTCAAGCGCGACGAAGCCCAGACCAAGACCGGCAGCGGCATCTTCCTGCCCGAAGCGGGCAAGGAAAAGCCCAAGACCGGCGTCATCCACGCCGTCGGCTCGGGCGCCCTCAACACCGACACCGGTGAGCGCATCCCGCTGAGCGTGAAGCCCGGCGACAAGATCATCTTCACGTCTTACGCCGGCACCGAAGTGAAACTCGGGATCGACGAACTGCTCATTATGAGCGAGGATGACATTCTCGCGGTCATCGACTGATACCGATGCCGAAGGCATCAGGCACCAGGCATTAGGGTCAAACAAATCCCCCAATGCCTTCCGCTCTTTGCCTTCCTAGTGCCTTCCCGCCTTTCCAAGTGCCTAGTCCCGAGTGCCTACTTCTTCTCCAATGACCCCCGACCAACTCAGATCCGCGCTCAAGGAACTCAATGGAGAGCGTGACGTCATGTTCGCGTTTTCCGGCCTGCCCGAGCACGAATCTCACCTCGTGATCCACCGGGCCATGCTCATCCCGGATGAACCCGACCACCTCATCAAAGTCACGGACGGCAAACACATCTACGTCATCGAAACCGCCCTGATCGCCTACATCCGCATCACCCTCACGAAACTCGGATAGCGTCTTTCTTCCCCAATGCCCGATGCCCAGTCCCCAATGCCTTTTCTTCCCGCCTTTTTCTTCCCTCATGCCTAGTGCCTAACGCCTAGTGCCTCTGGAGTTCCCTCATGGCCGCAAAATCAATCGCGTACAACACCGACGCCCGTGAACGCATCCTCAAAGGCGTTCAGAAACTCGCCCACGCCGTCAAGGTCACGCTCGGCCCTTCCGGCCGCGTCGTCGTCCTCGAAAAATCCTTCGGTTCGCCCACCGTCACCAAAGACGGTGTGACCGTCGCCAAGGAAATCGAACTCGAAGACCCCTACGAGAATCTCGGGGCCCAGATGGTGAAGGAAGTTGCCTCCAAGGCGTCCAAGGACGCCGGCGACGGCACCACCACCGCCACCATCTACGCCGAAGCCATCTACTCCGAAGGCCTCAAGGTCATCACCGCCGGCGCGAACCCCAACCTCGTGAAGCGCGGCATCGATCAGGCCGTCTCGGCCATCGTCGCCGAACTCCAGTTGATGTCCCGCAAGGTCGAGAACAGCAAGGAAATCGCCCAGGTCGGCACCTGTTCCGCCAACCAGGACGCCGACATCGGCAAGATCATCGCCCAAGCCATGGACAAAGTCGGCAAGGACGGCGTCATCACCGTCGAAGAAGGCAAGAGCCTGACGACTGAAGTCGAATTGGTCGAGGGCATGCAGTTCGACAAGGGCTACCTCTCCCCGCACTTCGCCACCAACATGGCGACCATGGAGACCACGCTCGAAAACCCCTACATCCTCATCCACGAGAAGAAGATCAACAGCGCCAAGGAAATGCTCCCCCTCCTGGGCCGCATCGCCGAGTCCGGCGCGAGCCTCCTGATCATCGCCGAAGACATCGAAGGTGAGGCCCTCGCCACCCTCGTCGTCAACAAACTCCGCGGCGTGCTCAAAGTTGCCGCGGTCAAGGCCCCGGGCTTTGGCGACCGTCGCAAATCCATGCTCGAGGACATCGCCACCCTCACCGGCGGCCGCGCCATCATGGAAGAACTCGGCACGGAACTCGAGAAGGTTGAACTCGCCGACCTCGGCCGCGCCAAGAAGGTGACGATCGACAAGGACAACACGACCATCGTCGAGGGTGCGGGCAAGACGGCCGACATCAAGGGCCGCATCGAGCAGATTCGCCACCAGGTGGATATCACCACCAGCGACTACGACCGCGAGAAACTCGAAGAGCGCCTCGCCAAGTTGGCCGGCGGCGTCGCCCAGATCAACGTCGGGGCCGCCACCGAAGTTGAAATGAAGGAGAAGAAGGCCCGCGTCGAAGACGCGCTGCACGCCTGCCGCGCAGCCGTCGAAGAAGGCATCCTCCCCGGCGGTGGCGTCAGTGTCGTCCGGGCCCGCAAGGCCTTGGACAAACTCCGCAAGAAGTTGGACGGCGATGAGCGCGCCGGCGTCGACATCATCCACCGAGCCCTGACCGCCCCGGTCAAGCAGATCGCGGCCAACTGCGGCCTCGATGGCTCGGTGATCGCCAACAAGATCGAAGAGAACACCGAAACCAACTTCGGCTACAACGCCCTCACGCACGAATACGGCGACCTCATCAAGATGGGCGTCATCGTCCCGACCAAGGTCGAGCGCGTCGCCCTCCAGAACGCGGCCAGCATCGCCGGCCTCATGCTGACGACCGAAGCCGCGATTGTGGAGATCAAGGAAAAGAAGAAGGGTGGCGGCGGCCACGGCCACGACCACGGCGGCGATGATATGGATTATTGATCCGCGGCGATCCACGTTGAAACAAGAGAGCCCCGGGCGCAAGCCCGGGGTTTTTCGTTTTTGTGACATTGGTCGGCCTCATGGCACCAATCGATCAACCGCGTTGTCAGTCCGATGGGTCGTTATACTTCCATAGCAACCGGGCACGCCGGGCGTAAGCACTGCGATCGAGAGAGCCATTATGCCGCGACCGAGAGTCCCCGATTGGATCAAGACGCACATTCCGCCGA
>Ga0105044_10004473_pt1 | contig 19197 bp, 20 predicted proteins | sample MAT01_FD_78092 | JGI IMG/M metagenome (GOLD analysis project Ga0105044, IMG submission 78092) | Freshwater microbial communities from Lake Fryxell liftoff mats and glacier meltwater in Antarctica - MAT-01 | ecosystem: Environmental > Aquatic > Freshwater > Ice > Liftoff microbial mat | place...
ACCACCCCCGCCGCCATTGACTGCTGCCTGTCGGTGGCCGACGACATGGACGTGCAGGTGATGATCCACACCGACACGCTGAACGAAAGCGGCTTTGTGGAAAACACCCTCGCGGCCATCAAGGGCCGCACCATCCACGCCTTCCACACCGAAGGCGCAGGCGGTGGTCACGCGCCCGATATCCTCAAGGTCGTGGGCAGCGCCAACATCATCCCGTCGTCCACCAACCCGACCATGCCCTACACGGTGAACACGGTCGAGGAACACCTCGACATGCTGATGGTCTGCCACCACCTCGACAAATCCATCCCCGAAGACGTCGCCTTCGCCGAATCCCGCATCCGCCGCGAGACCATAGCCGCCGAAGATATCCTGCACGACATGGGCGCGCTGTCGATCCTGTCGTCGGACAGTCAGGCGATGGGCCGGGTGGGCGAGGTGATCATCCGCACCTGGCAAACCGCGCACAAGATGAAGGTGCAACGCGGAAGGCTCCCCGAGGAAACCGGGCAGAACGACAACTTGCGTGTCCGCCGCTATGTCGCGAAATACACAATCAACCCGGCGATCACCCACGGCATCAGCCGCCACATCGGCTCGGTCACCGAAGGCAAACGCGCCGACCTCGTGCTGTGGAACCCGGCGTTCTTCGGGGCCAAACCCGAGATGGTCCTGTTGGGCGGCATGATCACCATGGCCCAGATGGGCGACCCCAACGGCTCGATCCCCGTTCAGCCGATGTATTCGCGCCCGATGTTCGGGGCGTTGGGCCGGGCACGAGGGGCGACGACGGCCACCTTTGTCAGTCAGGCGGCACAGTCCGCTGGCATCGGTGCCGGGCTTGGGCTGGAAAAAACCGTTCTTGCGGTCCAGGGCACCCGAACCATCGGCAAAGCCGACATGATCCACAACAACGCCCGCCCGCACATCGAGGTGAACTCCGAAACCTACGAGGTTCGCGCCGATGGCGAGTTGCTGACCTGCGATCCGGCCGCAGAACTGCCGCTGGCGCAACGCTATTTCCTGTTCTGACCGGCCTCAAGAGGATACCGCATGTTGCCTGCCCGCTCTGTCCTGCGCCAGAATGCGACCGGGGCTGCCGACCATCTCACGCTGTCCTACGACAACCGCTTTGTGCGCCGCAAACGCCTGACCTGTGACAGCGGGGCCAGCGTGCTGGTGGACCTGCCGGAAACGACCAGCCTGAATGACGGCGACGCCTTGCTGACCGATGACGGGCAGAAACTGGCGATCATCGCCGCTCCTGAACCCGTGGTGATCATTACCGGCAACCTGCCTCGCCTCGCCTGGCACATCGGCAACCGCCATACGCCCTGCGAGGTGACGCCGACCCACCTGACCATCCGCCGCGATCCCGTGCTGGAACACATGCTGGCCCTACTCGGAGCGCAGACCACGCTGGCCCTCGCGGCTTTCCGACCGGAGGGCGGGGCGTACGGCCATGGCCGAACGCTTGGTCATTCGCATGACTGACATCACAGACCATTTGCGGCTGGTGCAATGGCTGTCGCCCGGCTTTCCGATCGGCAGTTTCGCCTATTCTCAGGGGTTGGAAACCGCCATTACCGCCCGCGCCGTCCATGATCTGCCCGGCCTGCAAGGCTGGATATCCCAAATCCTGACCACAGGTTCTGCCCGCACCGACGCCATCCTGCTGGCCCACACCCGCAAGGGCGCAGATGTGCGGGATCTTGCGCTCGCCCTTGCCTCCAGTGCCGAACGCCAGACCGAGATGATGGAGCAGGGCCGCGCCTTTGGCCAGACCATCGCGGCCATCACCGGAACCCCGCAACCCCTGCTGCCCTACGCGCTGGCAGTCGGCCACGCTACCCGGTTGTTGTCGGTCACCACGGCAGATGTGCTGACCCATTTCCTCATGGGCGCGGCCAGCCAGCTGACCTCGGTCGGCGTCCGGCTGATCCCTCTGGGCCAGACCAACGGCCAGCGCCTGCTGGCAAGCCTGACGCCGCTGATCGCCGACCTTGCCCCGCGCTATTCCACGCTGCCGTTGTCGGCCATCGGCACTGCCACCCTTGGCGCCGATCTCGCAGCGATGCAGCACGAAACCCTCGACATCAGGTTGTATCGCACATGACCCACCCCAATGGCCCCCTCCGGGTCGGCATCGGCGGCCCGGTCGGGGCAGGGAAAACGACCCTCACCGAACACCTGTGCCGCGCGTTGGCCCACCGATGCTCGATGGCGGTGATCACCAATGATATCTACACCCGCGAGGACGCCGACTATCTGACGCGCGTGCAAGTCCTGCCGGCTGCCCGCATCCGGGGCGTCGAAACCGGTGGCTGCCCGCATACCGCGATCCGCGAGGATGCCAGCATCAACCTTGCCGCCATCGCCGATTTGCGCGGTGCGTTCGGCGACCTCGACCTGATCCTGATCGAATCGGGCGGCGACAACCTCGCCGCCACCTTCAGCCCCGAACTTGCAGACCTGTCGATCTACGTCATCGACACCGCCGCAGGTCAGGATATCCCGCGCAAGAAGGGCCCCGGTCTGACCCGGTCCGATCTTCTGGTGGTGAACAAGACCGACCTTGCCCCGCATGTCGGTGTCGACCTGACCCTGCTCGAATCGGATACCCGGACCGCCCGCGGCAGCCGTCCCTATGTGATGGCCCGGCTGCGTCACGGCATCGGGATCGCCGAGATCGTGGCTTTCCTCGAACATGACGGCGGTCTGACCCTGCGCTGAGTCGCGCAAAACCCGCCTGAAATCGCGCGGATCGCCCGAATTCTTCGTAAAACTTGGGCTGGTTCGGTTCCTTCGCAGATAACGCGCCTGTGCTGTGCAACCGTTCATTGCCGCACCGCAGCACGCCCTTTCTGCTGACATTTGCAACGGTCGAATGGCCGCCAAGTCGGAATGTGCGTCGGCAACGCGGACAAAGCCTCCGCGACCATCGCACCGGGTGCAACCTTGGTTGCCGCCTCGAACGGCCCGCCGCGCCTTTGCAAAGAAAGCCGGACAGGGCAGGCGGCTTTGGGAACGGAAGATCAATGAATTTTCGCGAAATGATGGTCGGCGCGGGCCTTGGCCTGTCGCTGGCCGGGGCGACGGTGGCGCAGGGGACCATAAAGGTCGGCATGCTGAATTCGCTGTCGGGCACGATGGCGATTTCGGAAACCACGCTGAAAGACACCGTGCTGATGCTGATCGCCGAACAGAACGCCAAGGGCGGTTTGCTGGGCAAACAGCTTGAGGCGGTCGTGGTCGACCCTGCGTCCGATTGGCCGCTGTTCGCCGAAAAGGCGCGCAAACCGGTCACCGTGTCGGGGGTGGACGTGATGTTCGGCTGCCGGACCGCTGCGGTCTTATGTATCAACCGCAGCAAGTGCAAACTACACCTGACCGGCTGACTCCGCTAGTGTCCAGGGATGTTGGACACAACGATGGATAGCGCGCTGCCTAACCTTGGGCCGTAGATCATCCGGGGCGGGCTTGATGGCGTGGATCACGTCAACGCCTTACCGGTGCAGCGGGGGATTGATCCGGCAAGGCACCACGTTCCGCGCGCCATACCGCGCGATAGCTGCAAGTCACGCGAGATAGAGAAGATGATCCTGGAGGCGCTGAGGGATGGCCCCAAGCGGCCAGCGCAGATCGGGGCAGTGTCCATGGCGCGCAAACCGCACATCGCGCGTGTCAGGGCCATGATCAGGGTCTGCAAAGCTATCTGCAAGCTGCGGAATATCGGGGCCGTGGTGAGTGATGATGGCGCGTGGCGGCTGGTGATTCGCTAGATACGTTTCCGGCTACACACCACATCTAGCTAGAAAGTTTCCAAGATTCGCAAAATATTGGATTTCAGAATCACTTCTCGTAAGTTGATGTCACCTAACCACTTGCCTGGACTCGAAAAGTTTCGCATACTATCCCAAAGAAAAGGCCCCGGCAAACCGGGGCGATAGTCAGAAGTGAGACCTAGGCCGGAATCGAACCGAACCGTAGGAACTTGCAAGGACCCCGCATAACCATTCTGCCACTAGGTCACTAAGCCAGCTTATCGCTGGCGTCTTTCTTTTCAAACGGTTTTTTTCGAGTGACCCACCATATTTTGTGCTTGATCAACAGATGCCGCTAGGTGTAGATCATGCCGCCCGCTGCCAGTATTCCTTGCAAGCCCGCGATACAGGCGCTCCCATCGCGTTCGCGACCAGTCCACAGGCCAGCGTCCCGTTGTCCTTGCAGCGGTTGTCTTCCTGCCAGGCGGCTCGGTTGACAGACTGGTGCAGGTATTGCGGGCTGATGTGGTGGGGCTGACCGACAACCATCGGGCGCAGGCGTTAGAAGTGGCTTTCCGCCCGGTTGGTGTGCTTGGCGTGGTCGCTGTAGATTTCGCTGTAGTGCACCCGGACAACCGACCAGCCTGCATGTGGCATATTTCAGTGGGTTGCTTCACCGGCTGACATGGCAGCCACGCGGTTTACGTTCGCAGGCACCAGCGAAACGCCTTGCGCCTCGCTCATGGTCACGACGGGCAAGATGCGGCCAAGACGCTCACGCATCACCACGACAACCCGGCGCTGCCTGTTCTGGTTCTCTTTCAGGCGGCGGTCCTTGCGGTCTGACCTTGGGCGTAATGACGGTGGTGGACCCGACGCTCGATGCCCTGTCGCTGGCCTCGATCTGCTTCCATGCGGCCATCGGAAACCCTGCTCGCCACCTTCGGCATTTCCATCGCGCTGCAGCAACTCGCCAAGAACATCTTCGGCACTCAGGCCCGCCCGCTGACCTCGCCCGCCTGGCTCGACGGGGCGCTGGTGTTCAACGACGTGGTTTCGATCAGCTATATCCGCATCGCGTTCTTTGTCATGGCGCCGGTGTTCCTCGGTCTGTTCGTGTGGATCATGAAGCGCACGCAACTCGGCCTGCATGTCCGCGCAGTTACCCAAAACCCCAGCATGGCGGCAAGCATGGGCATCAATCCCGACCGGATCAACATGCTGACCTTCGGCCCGGGCTCTGGTATCGCAGGCATCGCCGGCGTCGCCATCGGCCTTTTTGCCAAGGTCACGTCCGAACTTGGCTCCGACTGTATCGTGCAGTCCTTCATGACGGTCGTGGTCGGCGGGGTGGGCACCATCTGGGGCACCTGGCCGGAGCCGCCCTGATCGGCTTTCTGCAAAAGGGGATCGAATGGTTCAATCCGGCCATCACGCTTGCCGCGCAAACCTGCATGATCCTCTTCATCATCCTTTTCATCCAAGTCCGCCCGCGGGGGATGATCGCCCTCAAGGGTCGCGCGGCAGAGGTCTGACCATGGCCCCAGACTCTGTCCGCAAAGACGATACGGCTGTATCCGCTGGTGCGCCATTGCTGCAAGAACCAAGAAATCCCCGGCGCCCGGAAACCCCTGACGAGGGAGGCAAGAGATGACGAGCGGCTTTTTCGCCAAGAATCCCTCCGTCCTGATCTTGCTCGTGATCCTCGCGCTGTTCACTCTGGGCACCACGATCCTGTCCGAGGCGTACGGGGTGGGTTTCCTCTCCACCTAATTTGTGAAAATCCTCGGCAAGACGCTGTGCCTGTGCCTCATCGCCGTCGCGATGGACCTTGTCTGGGGGTACGGGGGCATCCTGTCGCTTGGCCATTTCGCGTTCTTCGGCCTGGGCGGCTACATGGTCGGCATGTGGCTGATGTACGCCCGTACCGAAAGCATCGTGCTGGCCTCGCTGTGGACCGGCGCCTTGCCTGCGACCCCGCAAGAGCTGCAGGATGGCATTGCTGCCCAGATCTTCGGTGTCGTCGGTGGCTCTGAACTTCCGCTGATCTGGACGTTCGCAGGCAGCTTGCCGACCCAGCTGGCGCTCGCCGTCCTCGTCCTGGCCCTGCTCGCCCTGATCTTCGGATGGCTCGCGTTCCGCAGCCGGGTGACCGGGGTCTGTTTCAGCATCCTGACCCAGGCGTTCACGCTCGCCCTGTCTTTGCACCTGTTTCAGAACGACTCCGGTCTGCGAGGCAACAACGGCTTGTCGGGCCTGCAGAACATCCCCGGTCTGGACGCCACGCCGCAGGCCACCGTGTCGGTCTGGTTTCTCTGGGCCTCTGCCGCCGCTCTGGCGCTCGGCTACATCGCCGCCGCCACTACCGTGTCGGGCAAGTTCGGCTTGGTGATCAAGGGCACCCGCAACGACGAACAGCGGGTGCGCTTCCTCGGCTATACGGTCGAGGGCTACAAGCTGTTCATCTTTACCCTGACCGCGACGATCGCCGCCATCGCCGGGGTCCTGTAATACCCGCAGGCCGGCATCATCAACCCCGCAGAGATTGCCCCGATCGCCTCGATCTACCTTGCCGTCTGGGTCGCGATCGGTGGCAGGGGCCGGCTTTTTGGTGCCGTGATCGGCGCGGCCTTTGTCAGCCTCGTCTCAAGCTGGTTCACCGGCGGGCGCGCGCCGGACGTCAACCTGGGCCTTTGCACGGTGAAATGGGTGGACTGGTGGCTGGGCGTGTCGTTCGTGCGGTCACCCTTTATGCCCCACGCGGCATGGCGGGCGCGTTCGACCGCCTGACCAACCTGATCCCGCCCCGCCGCCGGGGGGCGCCACTCGGACCCGGCGATGGATCGCTGCAGGAACAAGAGGCTGACCGATGACCAGCCTGCTTGAGGTATCCGGCGTCTCTGTCATGTTCGAGGGCTTTCGGGCCATCAACAACCTGTCTTTCCAGATCGGCAGTGCCGAATTGCGCGCGGTCATCGGCCGGAACGGCGCTGGCAAGACGACCTTCATGGGCATCGTGACCGGCAAGACCAGACCCGACAAGGGGCAGATGCTGTTCGGTGAAAACTCGATCACGCTGCTGAAGCTGTCACAGGCGCAGATCGCCCGGGCCGGGGTAGGCCGCAAATTCCAGCGCCCGACGGTGTTCGAGGATCAGTCGGTCGAAGACAACCTGCTGCTGGCGCTCAGGGCGTCGCGCAGCCCGCGGTCGGTTCTGCTGTACCGCCGCAAACCCGAACACATGGCGCAGGTGGTCGCTCTGGCCGCCGAAGCGGGCCTTGCAGATCCGCTCGCCAGCAAGTCGGGCGGCCTCAGCCACGGCCAGAACCATTGGCTGGAGATCGGCATGCTGCTGGCGCAGCAGCCGCGTCTGCTGCTGGTCGATGAACCCGCTGCAGAAATGACGCTGGCCGAACGCGAGCAGACCTCGACCCTGGTGGTGAACCTGGCGAAAACCCGGGCCGTGGTGCTGGTCGAACACGATATGGAGTTTGTGCGGCGGCTGAATTGCAAGGTCACCGTCCTGCACGAAGGCGCGGTTCTGGCCGAAGGTACGCTCGACCATGTGACCCGGAACCAGCCCGTCATCGACGTCTATCTGGGGCGATAGGATGTTGGAAACCAGAGGGCTGACCCGGCATTACGGCGCATCCCAGATCCTGCATGGCATTGATCTGGTGGCCAGGGCCGGCGAGGTCACCTGCATCATGGGCACCAACGGCACCGGAAAATTCAGCTTTTTCAAAGCCCTCTCTTGCACCCATCCGTGCTCTGGCGGCACGGTCACCCTGAATGGCGAGGATGTCCCCCTTGTTCGGCCGCAAGGCATTGTCACCCGGGGGTTGGGCTATGTTCCGCAGGGCCGGATGATCTTTCCCCTGCTGACCGTGGGCGAGAATCTGGCGACCGCCTATGCCACTCTGTCAAGATCCGAGCACCGCGTCCCCGCCGAGATCTACGACCTGTTTCCGGTTCTGAAAGACATGGACCACCGCCGCGGTGGCGATCTGTCGGGTGGCCAGCAACAACAACTCGCCATCGCCCGCGCGATGATGATGAAGCCAAAGGTCCCGCTGCTGGACGAGCCGACCGAAGGCATCCAGCCCAACATCAATCAACAGATCGGCCGGGTGATCAGCCTGTTGCGCGCCAAAGGCGACATGGCCATCGTGCTGGTCGAACAGTATTTCGACTTTGCGTACGACCTTGCCGACAGCTTTTTCATCTTCGAACGGGGCCGGGTGACCACCCGGTGCCGCAAGGAGCAACTTACCCGCGAACACCTGCGGCAAGGGCTGTCGCTCTGATCGGTCGCGGCCTGCAACACTGTCAGATGAATCGTCCGGGACGGACTTTGCCGCACCCCATCGAGGGCGAACCTGCCTGGCCCGTCATGCACGCCCGGCATGCACGCCTGCTCGCGTTCGAACGCCGGAAACAGTCTCCGCGCGTTGATGATTTCGGAACCGATCAGGCCACTGTCGCGGTCCGGAATGGCAAGGTCGATGTCGTTGCGGCATGGCGTGGCCGCAAACCGACCGCCTCGTCAAACCCCAACTGCGCCAAAGATGCTGTCGTGGTGTTCGTCGAGGTAAATTCGCAGCCACGGCGTGAACAGGGCCGGATTGGCGCGCGTCTCGGCAGCAAGTTCGGCCAGATCGACCCACCGCGTATCGCAAACCTCGTCGGGGTTCAGCGCCATCGGCAGGAAGGCCGGGGCTTGAGCCACAAAGATATCGACCTCTTCATGTTCGATCAGCCCGCGCCCCACCTCGGCGCGGTAACAGACATGCCCCGCAGGCCGCAGCGTCAAACCGGTGATCCCCAATTCCTCGCGCAGGCGCCGCACAGCGCAAGCTTCGGTCGGCTCGCCCCAGCGGGGATGCGTGCAGCAGGTGTTCGCCCACAGCCCCGGCGTGTGATACTTGCTCAGCGCGCGGCGCTGGATCAGCACCGAGGTCCCGGCCAGCACGAACACCGACACCGCCAGATGCCGCAGCCCGCGCTGGTGCACCTCCAGCTTTTCAACCGGTTGCAAGACGCCATCGACGAAGGCCGGAACCATTTCAGACATGCGACGGTTTCACCAACCCCAACAGATGCGCCACGTTCTTGAAGCCGATCTTGATATGCGCCATCGGCCGCGCTGCCACCAGCTTCTTGTTCATATAAGCCTCGAACGTCAGCTTTTGCACGTCGATGTCATGGCACAGGCTGACGAATCGTTCGCGCCGCATGTCGGACTTGTAATAAGCGTCCTGCATGCTGCGCAGCACCTTGAACACCGTGCCGTGGTCCTTCATGAACAGCTTGCGCGCTTGCCGCAGATCGCTGGCCTTGCGCGAGGCCAGAAATGCCAGCGCCGCCGTCGCCGCCACCCGGCCCCCGATCATCGCGTAGAAAATCCCTTCGCCCGAGGATGGCGCCACGACCCCCGCCGCATCGCCCGCCAGCAGAACGTCGCGCCCGTTGTCCCAACGGTCCATCGGGTGCAGCGGGATCGGCGCGCCTTCACGGCGGATCGTTTCGCAGCCGGTCAGGCCAGACGAGGCGCGCAAGTCCGCCGTCGCCTGTTTCAGATCAATGCCCTCCACCATGGTCCCCATGCCGACCGAAACGGTCTTGCCATGCGGGAACACCCAGCCATAGAAATCGGGGCTGATCTTGCCGTCATAGACCACGTCGCACCGCGCCGGATCGTAATCGGCATTGGCGGGCGGGGCCTTGATGATCTCGTGATAGGCGATCACGTAAGGGATCTTGTCGCCGCCCGGAACTTCGGCCTTGGCCACGTTCGACCGCGCGCCATCGGCCCCGATCACCAGCCGCGTGCCGATCCGCCGCTCTTCGCCGCTGGCCTTCTCGCGGTAGACCAGATGGGTGCCGTCGCTGTCCCGCTCGATCCGCAGATAGGTGCCGGTCAGCCGCGTGGCCCCGGCCCCCGTCGCGCGATTCCGCAGGAATTCGTCGAAATGTTCGCGGTCCACCATGCCGACAAAGCCGCCCTCGATGTGGATATCGACCTTGCGCTGCGTGGGCGAGATCATCCGCGCCACGTTGACCCGCGCCACGATCTGGCTGTCGGGAATGTTGAAATCCTGAATCAGGCGTGGCGGAATGGCCCCGCCGCAGGGCTTGATCCGCCCGTCCCGATCCAGCATTGCCACGCGGCGACCTGCGAGCGCCAGAATTTGCGCCGCCGTTGCGCCAGAAGGCCCGCCACCCACCACCACGACATCATACATTGTCTATTCCCCCGGTACCATGTTGCGTGAAACCCGGCGCCCTGCGCCGTCGATGATCTGCGCGGCCATCCCGGCCGCCAAAAGAAACAGGCCCGCCTCAAGGCTGAACACCAACCCGAACGCCCGCGCGTCATCGGTCAGGGTCCGCGCCACATCGACCAACGCGGCCCCGGTCAACCCGCCAAAGCCAAACGCAATCGCCTGACTTGCTCCCCACAGCCCCATCCGGGTGCCTTCGCGCGCATTTCGGCCTTCACCCGCCAGCGCCATCATCGACCCGATGGCCGCCACGGCAAACACCCCGTTGAACAGACCCACGGCGACCACGGCAGGCTGCAACAGCGCCGCAGCCTCCAGCATCCCTACTGCCGAAACCGCAAGCAGCGCCGCAGCCGACCCGATGCAGCCCGTCACCACCCACAGGCGCAGCGACCCGATCCGCAACCCGGTGGCTGCGATCCCCACCAGCAACATCCCGACGAACACCCCGCCATTCTGCGCGCCCGACAGCGTGGTCGTCTGCCCCGGTGTCAGACCGAACACCAACCCGGCATAAGGCTCGAGGATCAACTCCTGCATCGAATAGGCCGCCATCGACAGAAAGATGAAGATCGTGAAGGTCCGCGCCCGCCGTTCGGCCCAAATCTCGGCCAGACCCTGACGAAACGGCATGGGTGCGGCCGCTGCTGCCCTGACATGCCGCGCCTCGATCCCCCAGATCGCGACCGAGGTCAGCAGAACCGCCCCCGCGCCCAGCACCGCCACCACCTCCAGCAGCCGCAGCGGCGTGTAAGGGTCGATCAGCTTGCCCACCACTGTCGCCGTCACGGCAATGCCGAAAATCATCATCAGCCAGGTGATCGTCGCTGCAGCCGCCCGCCGCCGCGGATGGGTGGCCGTGGCCAGCAGCGCCAGCAGCGATGTGCCCGACGCCCCAACCCCCACTCCTATCAACGCATAGGCCACGACCGACAGCGCCATCCCCGCCGCAAAACTGCCTGCAAACAACGTGACCGCCAGCGACGCCAGAAACGCCCCCAACGCCAGAACCGCCATCCCGCCGACGATGAACACCGTCCGGTTGCCGCCCGTATCACTGCGAAAGCCCCAGGTCGGCCGGGTGATCTGGATGCCATAATGCAGCGCCACCAGCAGCCCCGGCAGCACGGCAGGCAGCGCCAGTTCCACCACCATCAGACGGTTGAGGGTCGATGTGGTCAGCACGACAATCGCGCCAAGGCAAAGTTGCACCAGCCCAAGGCGAACGATCGAGGCCCAGGACAGGGTCACAGGGCAACCTCCATCGTGCGCAGGGCATGCGCCGTGATCAGCATGCCCAGCACATAAAGAGTGACGCCTGCACCGTTGTACCAGGGTGCCAGCCCCTTGGGGTCTGTCATGAGATGGCCCATCGAGCGGATCTGGAACAGCAGCAGCAGCGACACGAGAATGGCATGCGCCGGGCTGCCCCACACCACCAACAGCGCAATCACGATGAACTGCGCCAGCGCCATCACCGTACAGGCCACCCGCGCCGCCACTTCTGGCCCCATCATCACCGGCAAGGAGCGCACACCATGCTGCTTGTCGCCTTCCAAAGCCTTGAAATCGTTCAGCGTCATGATCCCATGCGCGCCGAAGGAATAGAGCAGCGCCATCGTGATCAGCTGAAAGCCCGGCAGCCCCTGCGACAGCACAGCCGCACCGGTGAACCACGGCAGCCCCTCATAGCACAGCCCCACCAGCCCCGGCCCCCACCAGCCCGACCGTTTCAGCCGCACCGGTTCGGCCGAATAGGCCCAGGCTGCGAGCACACCGACCACGGTCGCGACAAACCCCCAGGTGCCGAGAAACCAGCCCATGACCAGTGCCAGCCCCGACATCGCGAGCGCGATCCACAACCCCCAGCGCCCCGGAATACGTCCCGACGGGATCGGGCGGTGCGGCTCGTTCACCGCATCGACATGCCGGTCGCACCAGTCGTTCGCGGCCTGGCTCATGCCGCACACCACCGGCCCTGCCAGAACCACCCCCAACAGCACCAGCGGCCATGCCTCCAACGGCGATACCCCCACCGATACGATGCCACACAGATAGGCCCACATCGGCGGAAACCAGGTGATCGGCTTGATCAACTCCAGCATGGCGCGGGGTCGGGGAAGGGCGGTGTGTAAGGTTGTCCTTGCGTGCATGTGTCAACTAGACATGACAACAGCGAGTCGATCAAGGGGGTGGTTGCCGGGGCGTGCCTGTCGCGGGGCGGTCTGCGGCAGCGACACCGGGGGTTTCACACCCCCGGACCCCCGTGGGATATTTTTGGCCAAGGCGAAAAGGTCAGGCCGGCGAAGGCGGGGTCAGTCATCGTCCTTGCTCAGCAGGCCGAACTTGCGCAGCTTGACATAAAGCGACTGGCGCGACAGCCCGAGCATTTCGGCAGCCGCCACCCGGTTGTTGCGGGTCAACTCGACCGCGGTCTGGATGCACATCTTCTCGACCACATCGGTGGTTTCGCCGACGATGTCCTTCAGCGTTGAGGATCCGACCAATTCCATCACCGAGCGCATGCCGTCCTCGCTGGTCGTGAAGCCGGGTCGGCGCAACATCTCGGCCCGGCTGGCGTCGCGGATCACCAGCACGAAGCCGGGCTTGGGGCGGTCGTTGAGGTAGGTGGCCGAAATCTCGACCGAAACCTGCCCGTCGAACGCAGTGGTGATCTTGGTCGCATACATCCGCAACTGCCGGCTGCGCCGCGCGTTGTCGAGCAGGACCCGCAGATCGACCAGGCCGCGCGCCAGAAAGTCGGCGAATGTCCGCCCCCGGACGGCGTTCTGCGTCGTGCTGTCGGTCAGTTTGAGGAAGGCGTCGTTGGCTCCGCTGATCAGCCCCTCGGCGTCGAGAAACACGATCGAATCGACGCCTTCATGGAACAGCCGCCCCAGCCCGTCGACGATGAAGTCGGGCGCGGCGGTCACCTCATCGCTGTCTTCGAGCCTGCACAACAGCAACCGCTCGCCCGCTGCCCGGAACAGCACCGGCAGCACCCGAAGGCGGCGCTGCGACCGGCGGGCCTGCAACTCGATGGGGCTGACCTGGTCGGCCGAAGCGATGTTGCTGAGGTTCTCGAGAAACTCCCCCCGTCGCCGCCCCTCGAATTCCTGCGCGATGGCCGCGCCGATCAGATCCTGCCGCGATCCGCCAAGCAGCGCCGCCGCGGCAGCGTTCAGATCGGAGATCCGCCCGTTCGCCATGGCCACCAGCACGATGGCATCCCGGGTCGCCTCCATCAGCACCCGGTAGCGGGTATCCATTTCGCGCTGGGTCTCGTAGTCACGCTCCAGCGCGATCTGGGCCATCACCAGTTGCTGCTGCATCTCGGCGATCGGCCGCAGGTCGCGGCCCAGCATCAGCACCGAATTGTCGGGCGCCACGCGGTGCAGCGAATACCGCACCGGAAACTCCCAGTCCGCCTGATCGGTGTGGTTCAACTCCACAGACTGCGTTCGTGCCCCGGGCCGGATCATCGCTGCCAGTCGGGTTTCGATCTTGGCCCCGCTTTCGCCTGTCACAAAGTCGCGCAGCGGCCGACCGACCCAATGGGACAGCACGCCGAAGGTGCGATGATGCGGATTGACCGTGACCGACGACACCCGCCCGTCAGACGCCACCAGAATCGAAATATCAGCCGCAGTCGAAATGATTTCGGACAAAAGCTCCGGGTCGATCAAGGGCACGGCCATGCCCATCAGAATATGCTTCGAGTCTGTGTTCACGGGTCTTCTGCTTCATCTTGCCGCCGACCCGACAGATTTCGGACAGCGGTGTGTTACGCGCGCTTGAGCACGCAGAAAGCGTCAAACTTGAGGCCGATGGCCTCCAGGGCTGCCCCGATGTCATTCGTGGCAAGGTCGGCCCCGGTGCAGTCCGCCGCATCGTCCCTTGTGGCCATGACCGCGCCGCCCACAATCACTGGAAGTGGGGACGCCGACGCCTGTTTCAAGAACGACACGAGCTTGCGGATCGAATCCAGCTTTTCGGCCACGGCGACCGAGATCATCACGCCATCAAAGCTGCGCGCTGCCACCAGACTGCGCAATTCATCCAGTCCAGGCGCGATTCGCAGGCAGACAGAAACTCCGAAACGCCGCATCTGCCCCATGGCCACCATCGGGCCAAGCGTGTGCTGCTCGCGGTCGGGCACGATCAGCAGAACCGTGCCATGGCCGGTGTCGCCCGCCTGATCGGCAGCCCAGGCCACCCCGATCTCGCGCAGCAGGCTTTGCAGCCGCGCCACGCCCATCGACACGTCGATCCACGACATCCGGTCGTCGTCCCAGGCCTCGCCCATTCGGCGCGCCGCGATCGGGATATAGATATCGGCCAGTGCCGCGACCGAGACCCGGTTGCGCTTCATCTCGCTCAACAGGTCGGAAAAGCAGTCCTTCGTCCCCGAGATCGAGGCGTTGATCAACCCGTCGATCAGCGACTCGCGGGGTTCCGTCGTCGACCGTGCGTTGCGCTTTGCCAGCAAGGAAACCACCTGTGATGCGAAAAACACAACTCCCGACGCATCCTGTGCCCCGGGTCGGCCCTGGTCTCTTGTCTGATAGTCCTGCATGCGTTCGGCTCCGCCCAGGAGAACCCTCAAGACCGCCGTCTGAGTCTGTCAGCGGGGTCGGGGCCACCCTCCGCCACCGACTTTCGGATACGGAACATTAATTGTCAAAGAAAATTGACATCTGGTTTTTCCGCTTTGCCGCATCGGGGGATCAGGCCATTGGTATTGCTGCATAATACTCGTTTATTGGGGGTGGTTCCCGGAACGGCTGCCGCTCCGTATCAAGGCGATGTGTCAACCGGAACTCTGTAAGTTTGGGTTGACACATTGCGCGTGAAACCACTACGATTTGATGAAAGACCCCCTGCCGAAGGTCGCCGCATGTCCAAGATTCGTTCCACTCCTTCGGCGCGTCCGCCGCTTTACACGCCCGATCAGCGCCTGCGCCGCGATCGGACGATCTGGACGCCGGTGCAAGGCATTCTGGCTCCGCTGCAGTTTTTTGCCTTTGCCGTGTCGCTGGGTCTGGTGCTGCGCTACCTCGTGACGGGCAGCGGATACGAGGCGGCCACCGTCTCGATCCTGGTCAAGACCGGCTTTCTGTATGTCATCATGGTTACCGGGGCGATCTGGGAAAAGGTGGTGTTCGGCCAGTACCTTCTGGCGCCCGCGTTCTTTTGGGAGGACGTGTTCAGCTTTGCCGTCATCGGCCTGCACACCGCCTATCTTGTGGCGCTGTTCAGCAATGCGTTGACCCCCAATGCCTTGATGGCGCTGGCGCTTGCAGCCTATGCGACCTACGTGATCAACGCCGCGCAGTTCATCTGGAAACTGCGGTTGGCCCGGCTGGACATGGCTGCGCGCGACGCCGCAACGGCGTCGGGTCAGCCGGCCGGTCAGGTGGTGCAGGCATGATCGCTGCCATTCCCGCCACGGGCTGCACGGATACGCCGGTCCTGAAGGAACGGGGTCAGCGCGAGGTGTTCTGCGGTCTGACCGGCATCATCTGGCTGCACCGCAAGATGCAGGACGCGTTCTTTCTGGTGGTGGGGTCGCGGACCTGTGCGCATCTGCTGCAATCGGCGGCGGGCGTGATGATCTTTGCCGAGCCGCGTTTCGGCACCGCGATTCTGGAAGAGAAGGACCTCGCCGGCCTGGTGGACGCCCAGACCGAACTCGACCGCGAGGTTGACCGGCTGCTGACGCGCCGCCCCGACATCCGGCAACTGTTTCTCGTCGGGTCCTGCCCCTCGGAAGTGATCAAGCTGGACCTGCACCGCGCGGCCGAACGGATGACGGCCAAGCATGCTCCGCACGTCCGGGTGCTGAATTACTCCGGTTCGGGGATCGAGACGACCTTCACGCAAGGCGAAGATGCCTGCCTTGCCTCGATGGTTCCGGTATTGCACGCGACATCTGCCCGCGAGTTGCTGCTGGTCGGCGCGCTGCCCGATGTGGTCGAGGATCAGGCGCTCGCGCTGCTCAGGGCCCTCGGTATCCAGTCGGTCCGCTGCCTGCCGGCGCGCCGTGATGCCGATCTGCCGTCGGTCGGCCCCAACCCCGTGTTCGCGCTGACCCAGCCGTTCCTCGGCGACACCCATGCCGCCCTGATCCGCCGCGGGGCGCAGCACATCGCCGCCCCCTTCCCCTTCGGTGCCGAAGGCACGACTCTCTGGCTGCGTGCCATCGCCACCGAATTCGGCGTCAGCGAGGCCGTGTTCGACGCGGTAACCGCCGCCCCCCGCGCCCGCGCGATCCGCGCCATCGCCGCCGCCACCCGGACCCTGCAAGGCAAGTCGGTGTTCTTCTTCCCCGACAGCCAGCTTGAAATTCCCCTCGCCCGCTTTCTGACCCGCGAATGCGGCATGACCGCTCTCGAAGTCGGCACTCCGTTCCTGCACCGCGACCTGATGGCCCCCGACCTCGCCCTGTTGGCTGCGGGCCCGGTGATCTCCGAAGGCCAGGACGTCGACCTGCAACTCGCCCGCGTCCGCGCCGCGCGACCCGACCTTACCGTTTGCGGCCTCGGCCTCGCCAACCCGCTGGAAGCCGAAGGTCTGGCCACCAAATGGGCGATCGAACTGGTGTTCACCCCGGTGCATTTCTATGAACAGGCGGGCGACCTTGCGGCCCTGTTCGCCAAACCCCTGCGCCGGCGCGCCCTTCTGCAAAACCTCGCGCCGATGGAGGCCGCCGAATGATCAACCTCGCGGTCCCCGGCTTCTTCCGTGCAATGATATCGTGTGGAGGTTCGGCGGGCGAAGCGCCCCCGGCTTCGGTGGCCGCATGAAACTCACCTTGTGGACCTACGAAGGCCCGCCACATGTCGGCGCGATGCGCGTCGCCACCGGGATGCGCGGCCTGCACTATGTCCTGCACGCCCCCCAAGGCGACACCTATGCCGACCTCCTCTTCACCATGATCGAACGCCGCGACCATCGACCTCCGGTGACCTACACCACCTTTCAGGCCCGCGATCTGGGCGGCGATACCGCCACCCTGTTCAAGACCGCCTGCGCCGATGCCGTGGAACGTTTCCACCCGGAGGCGCTGATCGTCGGGGCCTCGTGCACTGCCGAACTGATACAGGATGACCCCGCCGGTCTGGCCGGATCGATGAACCTCGGCATCCCGGTGATCCCGCTCGACCTGCCCAGCTACCAGCGCAAAGAGGGGTTCGGAACGGATGAGACGTTCCTGCAGATCGTTCGCCACCTGGCGAAGCCTGTCGCAAGAACCGAAATCATCACCGCCAACCTGATCGGCCCGACTGCCCTCGGCTTCCGCCACCGCGACGACATCACCGAAGTGACGCGCCTGCTGGCCGACATGGGCATTGCCGTCAACGTCGTGGCGCCAATGACCGCCCGCCCCTCCGACATCGCCCGTCTCGGCGCTGCCCACGTCAACGTGCTGATGTACCCCGAACACGCCGAATCCGCCGCCCGCTGGCTGGAACGCGAATTCACGCAGCCCTACACCAGATGCATCCCGATCGGCGTGGGGGCCACCCGCGACTTCCTCGCCGAACTGAGCCAACTCACCGGCCTGCCGGTCAAATCCGACACCTCCCGCCTCCGCCTGCCGTGGTGGACGCGCTCTGTCGATTCAACCTACCTGACCGGCAAACGCGTGTTCCTGTTCGGTGACGGCACCCACGTCGCCGCCGCTGCCCGCATCGCGCGCGACGAGATGGGGTTCGAAGTCGTCGGAATGGGTTGCTTCAACCGCGAAATGGCGAGGCCCATCCGCGCCCTCGCCAAGGACTACGGCGTCGAAGCCCTGATCACCGACGACTACCTCGAAATCGAATCCGCCATTGCCGCCCTGCAACCCGAGCTGATCCTCGGCACGCAGATGGAACGCCATATCGGCAAGCGCCTTGGCATTCCCTGCGCCGTGATCTCGGCCCCGGTGCATGTGCAGGACTTCCCCGCGCGCTACTCCCCCCAGATGGGCTGGGAAGGCGCCAACGTCATCTTCGACACCTGGATTCATCCGCTGGTCATGGGGCTGGAAGAGCACCTCCTCCACATGTTCCGGGACGATTTCGAATTTCACGACGAAGCCGGGGCCAGCCACCACGGGGCCGCACACAAACCCCGTGCACCGCAGGAGGAAGCCGCCCCTGCGGCAGCGGCCGCGGGGGGCTCGATGCCCCCCTCGGCCGCCCACCTTGCGAAAGTCGCCAACGACCATGCAGAACCCCTGACCGCCGAAATCATCTGGCTGTCGGATGCCGAAACCGAACTGAAAAAGATCCCCTTCTTCGTGCGTGGCAAAGCCAAACGCAACACCGAGAAGTTTGCCTCCGAAAAAGGACTGACCCGGATCAGTGTCGAAACCTTGTACGAGGCAAAGGCCCACCATGCACGTTGATCCTGCCATCTCCGGCACCCGCGTCGGCTACAACATCGTGATCGTGACACTGGATTCCCACGCCGCCGGACCTGCCGCCCGCATCGCCCCGCGGCTGGCCCTAGACTTCCCCGGTCTGACCATCTCGATCCACGCCGCCGCCGAATGGGCCGAAAATCCGGACTCGCTGACGAGCTGCAAACTGGCGCTGCAAACCGCCGACATGGTGGTCGCCAACCTGATCTTCATCGAAGAACACATCACCGCCATCCTGCCCGACCTGACCGCCGCCCGCGCCCGCGTCGATGCCTTCATCGGCGTCATCGCCGACAGCCAGATCACCAAGCTGACCAAGATGGGCGATCTGGACATGTCCAAGCCCGCCTCGGGCATGATGGCCATGCTCAAGAAACTGAAGCCGAAAAAGGGCAACTCGGAGTCGTCCGGCGCCAAACAGATGTCGATGCTGCGCCGCATTCCGAAGATCCTGCGCTTCATCCCCGGCAAGGCGCAAGATCTGCGCGCCTGGTTCCTGTCGATGCAATACTGGCTGGGCGGGTCGGACGACAATATCGAGCAGATGATCCGCTTCCTGATCTCGAAATACTCGACCCATCAGAACTGGCGCGGTGCTGCCTCCAAGGCCCCGATCGACTACGCCGAGGTGGCGCTTTACCACCCGGACCTCCCCGCCCGCATCACCACCAACCTGGCCGACCTGCCGCGTCCCGCCGATGCCAGGCTCACCGTTGGCCTGTTGATGCTGCGCAGCTAC
>Ga0105044_10004477_pt1 | contig 19190 bp, 19 predicted proteins | sample MAT01_FD_78092 | JGI IMG/M metagenome (GOLD analysis project Ga0105044, IMG submission 78092) | Freshwater microbial communities from Lake Fryxell liftoff mats and glacier meltwater in Antarctica - MAT-01 | ecosystem: Environmental > Aquatic > Freshwater > Ice > Liftoff microbial mat | place...
CTAAATCTTATTTACTTTTTCAGCAATTTCGTTAAGTCCATCGCCATAGATTTCTAGCATTTTTTTAAAAAACTGAATATCTAATTCCGTATATTTTTGGGAATATATCTCTACTTGGTACTTGTATTTTACCCAAAACTCATCTTGGCTCATTCTAGGTAAAAAGAATAATAATTTTTGCAGAAAACCCTTGCTATAATTTTTTTCCAGCCTATTAATTTTTTCTTCTAGTTCTTTTTGAAGGCCTTTTTTTTGGTTTTCAAATTTTTCTAATATTTCCTGAGTCTCACTTTTTACATTATTTAAAATTACTATCTGATTATCAAAGGTTTTTTGGAAAAGGGTAATTTTATTTTCTAAGCTTTTTTTATCCTGGTTGTAATTATCTAGTATTTCCTCCTTACCAAATTCTTTTAGATCGGTACTTAGTTTTTGAGCCTTAATTTCATCTTGTAAAAACCCATAAGCTTCTTTTAGGACAATGAATTCATTATCGCTACCACCTTGGTCAGGGTGTTTATTTTTGGCTAGCTTTTTGTAGAGTGTTTTTAGAGAATCTAAACTTAAACCATCTAGGTTCGTAAGTTCAAATATATCCAAGGCTTTTTGCCGATTCATACTCTAGCTCTGTTTTTAGAGGGCACTTTTGTCAAGAAGAAGTTTTTTAAAATTTTTTAATGAAACCTGTTTTGTCTCTGGCAAAGTCTTCAGTAGCAAAGCAAATATCAGGTTTTATCCTGTCATATCTGGGATTGGTTTTTGTATAAAAATTCCCACCACTATCATTAAATGTTCCTTTGATTGAATATTCTTTTGGACATATTGGTTCTTGACCTGGTTTAATCCAGAAAACCCCATCTACGTCTTTTGCTTTAATCAGTTCGGTAACGGAATCAGACTTTGTTTCAGCTACATTTTTTTCTACTTGAGACTCAGACTGTTTTGCAGAGGAGTTTTTGAAACCAAAATAAAAACCTGAAGAAAATAAAACTATAGCCAAAAAAATTAAACCAAGATAGTTTAACCAATTTTTAGGCATAAGCGAATTATAATTTAGGAAGCTTTAGACTTATTTTTTAATGTTCTCATGGCTCGCACAGAAATTTTGATACGGCGATTACCAATTTTGATTCTTTGTAAATTTGCTCTCACTCTGGTAATAGTAGATTGCATTGATTTACTTCGTTTGTAGACTTTTCTATAGGTTACTCCAGTAATAGCACAACTAGCAGGCATAATAATATTATATAAGTCCAGGATTAATATTTTTTGTCAACACTACCTTACACCGTCTCTGGGATTAGCTCTGTTGTTTTGGTCTTCACCTGAATTTAGATACAGAGAGTTTATTTCTGTTGTAGAATCTTGTTTTTCTTTTATTGTTTGTCGTATTAGAAGTTCTAAATTACTTTGTTGAAGTTCTAGAGCATTTATTGAGTCAATAAAGTCTTTTTCTATTACATCGGGGTAAACTTGAGCCTCCCCCCCTACAAACCTAATACTTCGTCCAACTAAAGACCTATAAAGCTCGACTTCTTTAGTGGAACTAGCCTGAGCTTTGATCAAATTATCATTGCTAGCAGCTTGCCTTTCCCATATTGCTCGAATAGTATCTTTATCTTTTCTTTGTTGACTAATTTTGTTTTGCAATTCCAGAACTTCATTTTGGTGAGCAGAATTTAGATCTTTTATTTGATTTTGAGTATAGAGTAGTGCAGATAGAGATGCTACAACTAAAATTAGGAGTGTAAAACTAATAAATTTCATATTGATTAATCTACTGAGATTGTAATATCCACATTTTCGTCTGTGTCAGGGTTTCCACCCAAGTCTGTAAATGTAGTTTTATCGACGACTATCAAAGTTTCAGCAGATAACACCCGCACGTCACCAACTACTAGATTGAGATCTTTAGATTTGCCAGTGACTTTTATTCCAGTACCTAAACTAAATTTATCCGTAGAGACTTTGCTTTTAGCATTTGCATCCCAGACGGCTTTACCTTTGTGAATTTTGCCTTTATTCTCTTCTCTTTCAACTGTTCTAATGTCTATAGCTCCACTACCAATTTCCCCTATCTTGGTTTTCTCGCTGACTTGAGAAAAAGGCTGTTCGTTTTTTTCACTAACCCCAAGTACATTTCCAGTGGGTCGTGGAGTGAATAATAGTGCTGGTAGAATTAGTAAGCCTAGAAGGGCAAGAGAAATAATTTTTGTTTTAACAGACATATCTCTTTGAAATTAAACTATAGAATCCACTTAATAATATCTTTCATTTTAGATAATGTCAAAGCCTTTGACAAAAAAAAACACTAAAAACAAAGTTCCTCAGTGAGATCGTTTCTAAAACTTATTAAAAATATATTAGGTGAGTCGCTTGTAAAAAAAATTAGACCATTAGGTCATGGTTTAAAAAGTTATTTAGCAGCAGTATATTTTGGTTTTCCAGCAAAAAAATTAAAAATAATTGGAATTACAGGAACTAAAGGCAAAACTAGTGCAACTATTTTAACTGGTAGGCTTCTAAATCTATCTGGGATTAAAACCGGTTATATTTCTACGGCTTTAATAAACCCTTTAGGCGCGGTAGAAGGTGAATTTCTCAATAGTTACAAAATGACCACAATTGATGGCTTTTGGCTTCAGAAGTACCTCAGCGAAATGGTAAAAAATAATTGCCAGTGGGCAGTTTTGGAGATGTCTAGCCAAGGTTTAGAACAAAATCGTCATTTTGGTCTTGGAGAGTTTTTGATCACACTTTTTTTAAATATTTATCCAGAACATATTGAGGCTCATGGATCTTGGGAAAATTACAAAAAAGCCAAATCAATCCTGTTTCAAAATCTGAAATCAGAAGGCAGTTTCATTTACAATGCAGATCCTGATCAGCTTGAGCATAGTGACTTCATGTTTGATCAGATAGATAAACGTAAAAGCCCTACCATTAAAAAATTCCCACTTGCTTTAGATGCAGACTACAAAATAGTCACTCAAGAAAATTCAATTTACAAATCTTTGAATATCAAAGGTCAGGTTTTTCCAACCAAATTCTCAGCTGATTTTGAAATTGTTGATTTAGTTTTTGGAATAAAAGCTGTGGAGCTCATACAGCCAGAAATAGAAATAAATAATTTGCTAAGCAACTTGAATTATAGTCTTCCAGGTCGTATGGAATTTGTAGTTTTGGACGGAAAAATAGTCACTAAAGAAAATTCTAAATTAACTAAACACAATCTTTCTATACTTGTAGATTACGCCCACGAACCCCAAAGCCTGGAAAAACTCTTAGAAACTCTGAAAGCCTGGAAAAATAAAAAGTTTTTTACTAAAATTATTCATATTTTATCATCTGACGGCGCGGGAAGAGATGATTGGAAAAAGCCAATTATGGGTGATCTGAGTTTGAAATTTGCCGATTTTACTGTAATCACTACCGATAATTATTCCGAGCATGATGATCCAAAGGATATTCTAAAACTCTTAAGTCAGAATTTTCCAAAAAACCAAGAAAGTTTTGAAGCGACGAAGCTGACAAAACCAAACAATTCTAAATATATTTTGGAAGTGGATAGGAGTCTTGCTTTCCAGAAAGCTTTAGAAATTGCCAAGATCTGGTCTAGTTCAACACTTCCAGAAAAAGTCTTGATTGTTTCAACTGGCGTCGGTTCTGAGCAGGGACTCACTCAGCCTAATGGGGTAAAGGCTTGGGACGAAAGAAAAGTTTGGATCAATGAATATCAGAATTTTGTAGAAAATGATTTAAAACTTTCAACCAAAAACCTAATAATTTCTAATTAATGCTAGTTCTCTCAATTGAAACCAGCTGTGATGAGACCTCTCTTTCGATATTAGAAAGTGACAGTGAAAATAATGTTGATTTTTTGAAGTATTTGAACTCATTTACAGTAAAATCCAGCGTAATATCTTCCCAAATAAAAATTCACTTGAAATATGGCGGAGTAGTTCCTGAAATTGGTGCACGCCAGCACGCTGAGCATATTCATTTACTTTTTTTTAAACTTTTGAGGAAAATAAATCCCACTAATTTTGAAAATAACTCTTTGAATTCTAAAGATTTTGAATTACTTAAAAAGCTAGATTATATTTTTGTAACTACTGAACCTGGTCTTGTTTCTGCTCTGAGAGTTGGCCGCGAATTTGCAAAAACACTTAATTTTTTTATTCAGGAAAAACTCGGTAAGACAATTGAAGTAAAAACAGTGAATCATTTAGATGGTCACTTAGCCAGCAGTTTTTATAATAAGAAAGTTGATTCAGGAATTTTCCCACACTTACATCTGATAGTTAGTGGTGGTAATACTCAGATATTATTTCTGGAATCTTGGAAAAACAAAAAAAATCTTGGTCAGACTCTAGATGATGCCACTGGAGAATGCCTAGACAAAGTAGGGCGGATGCTCGGACTTCCGTATCCGGGTGGATATAACTTAGCCAAAATTGCTAAGCTTGAAGAGAATAATTATTTTGACTTTCCCATATCTCTGGCAAAGGACAAAACTTTGAATTTCTCTTTTTCAGGTCTAAAAACTGCTGTTAGATATTTCATTGAAAAGCAAAAGATTGATAATTTCCATTTCGAAAAGCCCTTAAGTGATTTTGAATTTGAAGAGTTGCAGAGTTCAGGACATATATTTGAAAACCCAAAGCTCGAATTTATATACAAAGCTAGCGTTTCGGCACAAACTGTGGTGGTTCAACAGCTTTTTAACAAGTTAAAACTGGCAATTTCGCAGTATAATCCCAGCTCTTTGGGAATTTCTGGTGGAGTTTCAGCAAATCTATTACTTAGAAAAAAACTATCTTCTTTAAATGTGAAACTACTTTTCCCAGATTTAGATTTAACTGGTGATAATGCTGTAATGATAGCTCTGGCTGGTCTTGCTAACTTGGAAACACTTAAAAATAATAGCTAAAGCCAAAAACTTGCAATAATTAAAAATCTATTCTATAATCATATCACTTAAATTAAAAAACACAAATTAACAATTTATTATGTCACTTCTAAAACAATATTTCACAAAGTTAAGTGTATTTGTATTTCTAGCTCTTTCTTTAGTAGGTCTAATGCTACCTTCCCAAGCTTATGCTCAAGGTCGTGGAGGCTTTATCCCAGATAGTACGAGGCTCTGTGGTGGTAATCCATGTCCAGTAATCGCAAATCCTGAAAGTGTTGAAGGTGATAGAAACAGTTTAGCAAATCTTATTATCGGAATTGCTAGATTTGTTACTTTTGTAGTTGGTGCTGTAGCAGTTCTATTTCTAGTTTATGGCGGTGTGTTGTTTGTAACAGACAATGGTGATGGGAATAGTGCTAAGAAAGGTAAATTAGTTTTGATTAACGCTGTGATTGGTTTGATCATTGCTATTGTTGCTTACACCATTGTAGGTCTTGTTGGAAATGTAGTTCAGGGTGACTTGGCTGGAGATCTAGTAACTGGCGGAAACTAAGGTTTATTTTTCTATAATTTAGGTTTTGATGATTGGATTAAAAAAATTGTTTCAAATTCCAATAATTAGATTCAGTCTTCATCTGATGCTGATTTTAGGTTTGTTTGTAAATTTATTTAATCTTTACAACCTCTATTCTGCCCAAAACAGCCTCGGTATAGAAAAAAAGAACCTAGCAGATTTAGTTCAAAGTAATTTAGATTCCAAGAACAAAAAAGATTACTTTAATAGTGACTTGTATAAAGAAAAATACAGTAAAGAAAATAATTACCGAAGTCGAGGTGAAGAAGTTATAGATACTTCAACTATAGAAACTACCACTAATCAACCAGCTGTTTATAGGCCTGATCAATCAAAGCAAGAACAAAACAATATCCAAAAATGGCTAGAATACCTTCTAGGTCAGAATTAATACTATAGCAATGCAATTTATCCAGGTTTTTCCTGGATTTTGTTTTAATTTTTTTTACAGATCAAATATGGCAGTGTCATTAAATTCATTCCATTTGATACTGCGATCGAAACCAAATATTACTGGATCAGCTTTTATGTCAGTTATTTTGAGGGGTTTAGTCAGGTACACTCCAGCAAGTGTTCTAGACCTACTGAAAGCCACGTAAGTTTGCCCAAATATGAAAGCTCCGTAGCCCATATCGATTATACAATTATCAAAGGTCTGCCCTTGTGATTTGTGAATGGTTACAGCCCAGGCTAATTTTAGCGGATATTGAGTAAAGGATCCTACAACCTCTCTAACCATTTCTAGTTTTTCTTCGTCATATCTATACTTATGAGCTTCCCAAGTGGCAAAATCTACTGCAATTATTTCTTTTTTGACCTTTACTAGGATATTTTCTTTTTCTAGAGATTCTACAACCCCGATAGTCCCATTTACCCATCTTTTGTCAGGATCGTTTTTGATAAACATCACTTGGGCACCTACTTTTAGGCTGAGGTATTTTTCAGTTGGATATAGCTCTTCTGTAAAGCTACCTGTAATTATCGCCCGGTAATCTAGTTCATCCCCTGCCAGTTTGCTGAGCTCGTTTGAATTTATATAACTTGCGTCTTTGTTTATCGTAGTAATTGTGATTGGGAGAGTTTCAGTAAGAATTTCTTTTTTCAAAAATTTATTGTTTATCCAGTTAATTAATTCAGGATTTGCTACTCCATATCGTAAATAGTTTAGTAATTTAATAAACTCTAATTCACTTTGGCGATAGTTCTGAGTAAGTTTGATAAACCTTAAATTCAGATCCTTAAAACTATGTGCTCCAAAAAAATATTCAGTTTTGTATTTGGCTTTGAATTCATCTTTTTCAGTATTTCTAAGAACTGGGGGTAACTGGAAATGATCCCCAAAAAAAATAACCTGAACTCCACCAAAAGGTATTCTAGGCTTTTCTTTATTTAATCTAAAAAACTTATCTAGGCAGTCTAACATGTCGCTGCGAACCATTGAAATTTCGTCAATAATGAGTGTGTTTATGGATTTAATTCGCTTACTATCTCTAAGTTTATGGATTTTACCCTCTTCAATCAATTTCCAGCCAGGATCGGTATTAAAACGGCAAAAACTGTGAATAGTCTCCCCCCCTACGTTGATTGCAGCCATCCCAGTGGGAGCCAGCACAGCAACTTTTTTGTCAGTATTTTCTAAGAAATATTTTAGCAAAGTACTTTTGCCGGTACCAGCGTCTCCAGTGATATAGATGTTTTCTCTAGATTTAGTCATCAATTTTAGAGCTTCTTGGGCAATGGGATTATTTTCAAACATCAAATTATATTTTAGGAGTTATAGGTTTTTTTAAATTTCTGAATTTTCGTTAGGCTATTTCTGGCAAACTGTGCAAAATACAGTAGTTCTACCAGCTAATTGTGTTACAGATAGAGTATTTCCGCAGACTAAGCAGGGTTTACCACCTCGTCCATAAACTTTGTGGTGGTGGGCGTAGTTTCCACGACTTCCGTCTCCTAGCAGGTAATTGGCTATTGAAGATCCACCTAAATCTACTGCCTTTACTAAAATAATTTTTATAGCATGGAAAAGCTTCTTGATTTCTTTATCGTTTAGGCTTTTAACATTTCGGGTAGGTAGCACTCCAGCCGTAAAGCAAACTTCATCAGCATAAATATTACCCAACCCAACAACAACTTTTTGGTCTAAAAATAGTTTTTTTAAATTCCCAGATTTAGTTTTTAGGCGTTTTTTAAACTCCTCTTCGTTAAAACTTTCCTCTAACGGTTCCATACCTAAATCTCCAAAATGTTCTTCGTCATCTAGTTTTATTTTACTAGAAAAATATAATAAATACCCGAATTTGCGGACATCATTGTAATACAAAGTTCCATTTTCTAGGTGAAAAATAACATAACTATGTTTGTTTGGGAGGGTGGTTTCAGAATCTTGAATTGGGTGACCGCCAGTGATTAAATGATTTTTATCTTTAAAAACCAGCTGGCCAGTCATTTTTAAGTGAACAAGTAATATGCCACCAGTGTCCAATTCAAAAATCATATTTTTAGCTCTTCGGGTTAGTTTTTTAATCTGGCTGTTTTCTAATCCTGAGATAAATTCTTGAGTTTTTTCGCTAGATTCCTGCCTTGCAGTTCCTTTGCTGGAGACTAGTTTTGGAAGTAGGACTTCAACTTTAGTAATTTTCTGGTCTAAAATATACGGCAGTAAACTTCTTCTAAGACTTTCTACTTCTGGTAATTCCGGCATTTGTTTATAAAAACAGCACTAAGGACTCATGTCAATTTAGAAAATTGGTAAAGCAGTATAGGTGATACTCTGGGTATAAGTCCCAGCTGCCGTCGAAACTCTGATATTGAGATTATGACTTACGAGAATTGTCCTTGTGGTGTCAGTAGTATTGGGTAGGTTGGGTCCAGTGGCAGTTACTAGGGTGGTAGGAGATACATAGTCAAAGTTTACAGAGTTAGTAGCCCCAGCATCAAATATTGAATTTCTGGCAATTGTGCCACCAGTAATGATTCCAGGGTTAATCAAAACGCCATATCTCTCTGTCCCTGTAGTAGTATTGTCAATTAGATTTCCTCCTGCCCCTCCAGTCCCCGCAGCTGCATTTGTCATACTCTGGACTCCGTTATAAAGACCATTATTAGAAGTTTGAACGCTAACTACATATCCAGAGGCTGAGTTTGAAGTGACTTTGATCCTGTAGCTACATTGAACTCGAGTTAATAGATTTGCAGTTCCTAAATCGCAAGTGTTTGTTACAGCCGTATCAGCCGTGTTTCTAATTGCAAAAGCTAAGGTGGAAATTACAGTAACTTCTGCCCCTGTAACCCAGCTTACATTGGGTGAGAATTTAGCTACAAATAGTTTCCTGATACGGTGTTCATTGTCCAAACCGCCAGTTCTACTTCCAACCCCAAAAAAATTTCCAGTTTTAGCTATTGGGCCCGAACCGTCATTGGCGTTGACTATTGTGGTACCATTTAAAATAATAGTTCCATTGACTCCGCTGTGGTAGAATTCAGCTGTTCTCCAAGCGCTATTATCAAGGGTTGTTTGAGTACTGCAGTTAATCCCAGTTCCATTACTAACCACGCTTTTGGTAAAACAGGCCCGATCTTCATATTCATCCATAGTGAAATGGTAACCACCAGTTACTAGGTCTTCTTCAGCTGGAGTGGAGTTGTTGTAGGCATATAGCCAGTTTCCATCAGCTCCAGAACCGCCTCCAGACCAAAATTCATATTGGGTATAGAAACCACTACCAGGGTTATAATTATACTCACACTGGCCTTGAAGTCCTGTTGTAGCATTTGTAAGCCTCACCCACTTGTTTATAGAATCGTAAAAAGCATTATTTTTCAGTGTGCATGTAGGGGTAGTTTGCATGTCCTCATATTTTTCCATTGTTAGACTTGGATCGGCAGTTGAAACCAAGGCGGGATCTCCATATTGGAGATAAATTACTTTGGAACTAGGTCCAGTATTTATAGTGGGAACTTTGATCCATAGAATTGTCGTGGCTGAATTACATCCAGATTCTAGCCAAAAACTGAGATCCGTAGCCCTATTTGTATCTTTGACTCTAATGTCAGCACAGTCACTGCGCATTTTGCTAGTACTAATTAAAGTAGCAGTATTAAAGATATAGCGGATTTGATAATTAGTCTGAACTGCAGCCCCAGCCCCGGTATTAGAAAATGTAATCGACCTCTCATATAATGGTGCTGCAAAAGTAGTAACCTGGTTTCCTCTAAATACGTTTGGAAAGCTAAGAATAACTATAAAAATTATAGCCAGTATTGAGTTTAATAAATTTTTCCGACTACTAGTCACTGAGTTTAGTTTCTATAAATTTACAGAGGCTTAATAAAAAAGCTATTAAATTACTTCTAAATTCAAGTCAACTTTTTTATCATTGGTCTTTAACTCAAAAGGGACGACGGTTTTTAAATCATCAAAAATTATTAGCCATTTCCCAGGTGGTAGAGAACCGGACTTATCGTCTGTAAACCAGCTATCAGGTTTTGTTTCACTGTAGCAATTATCATCTCGTTTCAAGCTAAAATTACCTTGGCTACTTACTTTTATTTTTTGGGCTCCAGGAAAATTAGGGCTACAATCCCATAATCTGTCAGTTTGCAAGTCAAATCTAGAGTCTTCATTTACATCTCTGTAGATTTTTGCTTCTGTATTTGTAGATTTTAGATTGTTTATTTTACCAGAAACTTGAACCAGATCCTCCACATAAAAATAACTTAAAGTAATTTTGCTTACACTCACTTTTCCACCCTTATCCCAGAGTCTAAAATACAAACCGTTATTGTTACTAAGGCTAGCTGGTAGTTGGAACTTTTTACCCAGATCAGACTGCTCTATTTTAGCAATTTGTGATTGAAGAGAACCCTTTTCATAGTTTTTTAAATCTATTTGGATTTGGCTTTGGCCTTGAATTTCTCCCAATACCGCAATATCAGTAAACATCACACCTCTTTTTGGCAGACCAAGCAGGCTCGGAGCTAGAGCAAAATTGCAACCATTGACTTCAGGTGGAAGAATTGGAGTTTTGCAGTTTCCATGTCCGTTAGTGGAGATGCTGTTTTTTTTCAGTTCCAGTTTTGCACCAATTTCTGTAAAAGCGTTGTTTCCAGCAAATTCCTGGATTTCCTTCTGACCTATTGCTGTAGACTGCGATGGTTTGATTTGGACAGTTTCAGTCCTGAATTCACTAGCCTGGGCATTTTTGGGATTATTTCCGAAAAGAAAATAGAAGTTGAAAATCACAGACAGTCCCAGAAAAGCCACTACTGAAATCATTAACCAAGGTTTTTTTAGCAATTTTGGGGAATTATTATTAATGCTGTCTTTGACAGTTTGTTCGATTATCTTCTGGAGATCTTTTAGATCTAGATACTCAGTTTCATCAGCTTTATTATTTTTATTATTTCCACCAGACATATTTTCGATAAATTCCTTCTCGGTATATTTATCTGCTACAATAAAATCTTCTGTGGGCTTATCATCCACTAATACAAAGTTAACTTGATGGCTGGCTCGTGACATTTCGTTTCTGTTTATTTTTGTTTGTTCTTCTTTTGAAGAAAAGGTATATTACGGCCAGTATAGCTGAAATTATTAGAATAATCAAGAGCAGTTTCCAAGGAAAGAAAAATATTTCTTTTTTAATAGATTTTATCTCCAGATCACCGTCAGAATTGGCAAACAAAACCCTGATTTCTATAGTTTGACTACCAAACCAGGGTCTAGAAAGTTCTGTATTGTTTTTATCCTTTATTTTATCAAGGCCTGCAGGATTTCCTGATAGCCAGTTTACTAAAAATTGAGGTTTCGAAAATAAATCAAAACTACGACTTGAATTCGGTAAGATGATTCTGTTTTCAGGGTTTAGCTGTATTGTAGTTTGAGGATTGTCTTTATTTTGGTAAAAAAAGATGTTTCCTGAGGGCTTTAGATAAGTGTTTCCACTGACACCAATTTTGTAATTAATTTCTATTGGGTCAAAAAAAGGATCGTAAAAAGAGCTAGAACTAGTTTCGTTCTTAGCTTCAAAATTCTGGATACTAATTTCACGTTGTATTTTGCCGCTGACATTAACGAATAGAAGTGAAGAAATTCTCTGATTTATAACTACTTTGTTTTGGTTATTTGTATCTTTATTATCAGTCCCAAAGATTAGTGCAAAGTAATAGCTTCCAGGATTTGCATCTTTTGGAATAGAAAGTATGGCCTGAGTGGTTTTTCTCTCGTCATCTTTAATTGCAAAAACTGGTTCTGGATAGTTTACCCAGTCTTTGTGAGGATCGCTACTATTAAACTCCCTAAGTTCTGGTACTCCTTCATTCTCGGAAGCTTGAAATGTCTGAGTGAGCCTTTGCAGTTCATAGCTTTGATTTCCTTGATTATCATTTTCTATTTCGATTTCAACTTCGTAATTTTTACCTCTATCAACGTCTAGCTCAATAATTGAGGGACTGATTATGATTCCACGATCTCTGCTATTATTTTGGGTATTAGTATTTATAAAAATAAAACTGAAACATAGAAGTATTAAAAAAGAATAGGCAAAAGATCTTTGCATTGAATTTAACATAATGCCATAATCTAAAAGTATAATCCCGAATTTTGTAAAGTAAAAACACCCCTTTCGGGGCGTAATTTATTGCACGTTATTTCTTTTAAAAGCTAGGATTTACAGTGTAAGTAACTGTTTGTGTGTACAGTCCCGCTGGCGTATCACTTGCAATTCCAGCGTTGTGGGCTACAAGTACTGTGTTTGTTGTATCTAGAGAAGCTAGAGGATTGTTTGGTCCAGAGTATGTAACAAGGGTTGCAGGTGCTGCATTAACATAAGAAACAGAGTTAATTGCTCCAGCGTTATAAGCTGCACCTAGGGTTGTGGTTCCATTAGTGATTGAACCTTTGGTAATTAAAGCTCCATAGTTTTCGGTTCCAGCAACTATATTTGTACCTGCAGGTCCTACAGCAGCGTTGTTAAATGGAGTAACTCCGTTAGTAAAATTACCAGAAGTTGCAACCGAGATGGTAAAACCGTTTGCAGGATTACCGCCAACCTTTAGTCTATAACTACAAGTTCCAACTGAAGCAGTAGAAAGATCGCCCATATCACAGGTATTTGTGTCAGCAGTGTCGCCAGTATTTCTAATTGCAAAGCTGAGGCTAATAGGAACCACGGCTCTTACATTAACTACGTTGGCCTGGCCTACATATTGAAAACTACCTCCATAATCTCCAGTGGAAGTAATAACTGTGAAAGGGTAGTTACCTTGGGTAGCAGGTGTAGTGAGTCCTGTAACCACTATACTGACAGCACCTACTGCTACAGTGGCACCAGGAGTGAGTGTGTAAGTTCTAGTACTTCCAGAAACTGCATTAGATGAGGCAGAAGGGGCGATACCATTGATTGTAAAGGTGGCCGCAGCAGCACCTCCATAGGTATTATTGAAAGCAACTCTTACATTTCCAGTGATTGGCACGGAGACAGTGCTTGTGTAAGCAATTGTGCTTATTCCAGCTGTCGATACAGCCCTGGTACTAGGTGTCAAGGTAGTTACAACACCAGCAGCACTAGCAACAGGTGAAAAACTAAAAGCTACTCCAGCGAAAGCCAGACTTGCAATTGCCATAGTGGCGTTAACTCTAGAAAGAAGTGTGTGTGACATAGGTTTGTTTTTGTTTTTGTGAAGCCTTTTGGCTCAACTTAACCTAATTATATATTAAAAGTTAAGTGTCGTCAAAGAATTTTGCTTGACTGAGAGTACTTAATATAAAAGATTTCAGTATGGATTTTAGTTTAACTTTAGGTTTTTTGAATTTCTTTACACTCATAGTCCTGGGAATATATTTATTTATTAATCTAAAAAATCGAAATCAAGAAAATATTGGGAAACAGATTTCCCAGGAATTAAACCAGAGTCAATTGCAGTTTCTAAGCCAGATTTTGGGTAAATTAAATGAGCTAGGATCGGAACAAAGCAGAGAAATCAGTAGTAATTTAATCAAATTAGAACAGCGATTCGGACAGATTCAATTACAAATTCAAGAAAGTCTAAATGACGGACAGAGCAAAAGCCAGCTAGTGATCCAGGAAAGACTACAACAGGGTATAATTCACCTTTCAGAGCTGAATAAAAATGAACTTTCTAAGCTCCAGGAAACTACTAGATCGGGCCTGGAATATCTCAGTAAAACTAATCAGGACAGACTGAATCAGATCAACCAAGACATTCAAAAAAGACTAGATGATAATTTCCAGCAACATCTTAAGTCATTTGAAGAAGTTTCAAAAAGTGTAGGCCAGGTTCAAGGTCTTGCACAAAGAATGATTGATTCCACTACTTCAATTGATAAGCTCAATACTATTTTTGGTCGAACTAGCTCAAAGTCTTTTGGGGATTTTGGTGAGCAGTATCTAGAGTCTTTACTGAGAGAAAACTTGCACCCTAATACTTGGCAGAAGCAAGTTACAGTTACTGGATCTTCAGAGAAGATAGATTTTGTAATTAATATTGAAGATAAAAAAATAGGAATAGACTGCAAATCCCCATTTACCAAATATCAAGATTATTTAGAAGCTCAGCCAGACCAAAAAAAATCAGCCAAACAAGAGTTTCTCAGGTCAATTCTGTTTATGGCCAAAGAAATTTCTAGAAAATATGGCAAAAATAACTTTGTTGATTATTTATTAATATACTTACCTAGTGATAGCATGTATTCTGAGGTCGCGGGTGATATACAGTTAGTTTCAGAGTTGCAAAAACTCAACGTCTCGCCAATCTCTCCAGTCACTATTTTCCCACTGATTCTGCTTATAAAAACTTATCAGTTCAAAGACCATATAAATAAGAATGCTGAGCAAATTATCCTTGGGCTCACCAAAATTAAGGAAAATGTCAGGTCATTTCAAGAGGAATTTCGCAAACTCGGCGACAAAATTCGCCAGGCCCAGCAAAACTATGATAGTGCTGAAAAAAGCTTGGTAACTGTAGAAAAAACCGTTGACAGATTAGAGAGTTCTGAAGAACCTGAAAAAACAGAAGCATTGATTTAGAAAGCTTTACAATTTACAATTTCAATTTCAGATTTATAACGGTTGCCAGTATAGCTCAGTTGGTAGAGCGGCGGTATCGTAAACCGTAGGTGGCAGGTTCGATCCCTGTTGCTGGCTCCATTGACAAATTTCATATTTTACAATTTCCTCAATTAAACGCAAAAGCGAAGTCGATTCTAAAGATTACAATAAACCACCACTGATTATTTGAAGAACGTAAGTTAAAAAAAAGTATAAATTTAGTCCTACCTAAAAATTCAGGAAAACCTAAATAGATGGTGAAATTGTTTCAGATTAGACTGGTTTTTGCATTACCAGTTTTTATTTATGCCCGATATTTTTATATTCACCACAATAATTCTCTTAGTTTCGTCAGCTTATTTTGGTTACAATTTTTTTAAATTAAATTCTAAAGGCTCGACCACTACTGGAAATCTTAGTCGAGAAGAAATCGATAGAGAAGTAGAAAAAAAAGCTAAAGAAATAAAAGCTGAAAAAGAAGCCCAGCTTGAAAGTGTAAAAATTGAGCTTAAAAAAGCTTTTGCTGAAAAAGAAGCTACAATAAATGAGGATCTTCAGTCTAAAAATGAAATTTTCTTAGAAAAAATGAAACTTCAATCTCAGGTTGACCTGCAAGAAGAGGAAAAGCAAATGCGCAAAAGAATTCTAGATCTTCAGGTAAACATCGAAAAAAAAGAAAGTTCACTAGATGCAAAATTGGAAAGACTTGATGAAGACAAAACCAAACTAGAACAAATCAAAGATGGACTGAGAAAATTCAAAGATGATTTACTTTTGAAACGTGATGAGGTTGAAAAGAAAGAGGAAGAGTTAAAGATTAAAGTAGATAGTAAATTAGCTGAAATTGCAGGATTAACAATGGTTGAAGCTAAAAAAAGAACTTTAGACACAGCTAAAGAAGAAATGGGTCAGGAGCTTTTGGTTTGGCAACAGAAATACGTAGAAAAATATGAAGAAGAAGCTAATATTCAGGCTAGAGAAATAGTGGCTTTAGCAGTTCAGAGATGTTCAAGTGAGGTTTCAAACGAGCTTACAATCACTACAGTCAAATTAGAAAATGAAGAGGATAAAGGAAAAATCATTGGAAAGGCCGGAAGAAACATTCAGTGGCTTGAAAAAACTCTCGGAGTTGAGCTGATTATCGACGACACTCCAGGTGTGATTACACTTTCTGGATTCAGTTCAGTTCGCCGCCACATTGCAAAAAGAACAATGGAAATGCTGCTCAAAGATGGCAGAATTCACCCTGCAAGTATTGAAGATAACTACGAAAAATCTAAAGCTGAAATCGCCCAAGAAATTGCAGATGCTGGCCAGTGGGCAGTCAATGAACTAGGAATTTATGATTTTCCAGCAAAATTAATCAGGATAATTGGTAGATTGAAATTTAGAACCAGTTATGGTCAAAACATGCTTAAGCACAGTGTGGAAATGGCAAAATTAGCTGCACTACTGGCTAAAGAAATGAATGATAGGTTTGTTCATAGAGAAAATCCAATTGACGTAGAGGTTTGCACTAAAGGTGCCCTCCTTCATGATGTAGGAAAAGCTGTAGATGAGGAAACTACTCCAAAAGGAAATCATATTAATCTTGGTGAGAAAATCTGTGATATGTTTGGGCTCGATTGGCGGATTAGGAAATGTGTTTCTAGTCACCATGATGAGAGTTACTACGATCCTGAGCATGGTTTTTGTTTAGAGGCTGCCTTGGTAGATGCTTGTGATAATATTTCTGGTGGTCGCCCAGGTGCTCGCAAAGAAACAGCAGAGGCTTATTTCCAGAGAATGGAAGCCATGGAGAAAATTGCTGAAAACACTCCAGGAGTAAATAAATCTTGGATAATGAGAGGTAGTAGAGAGCTTTGGGTTTTCTTTGACACTCAAAAAATTACACCAGCTCAAATGCACACCACCACCCGCACAATAGCTAATCAAATTCAAGCGGGGGTTAGGTATCCTGGTGAAATCAAGGTAGTAGGGCTTTGGGAGGATAAAGTAATCGAGTACGCGACCTAAACTTTGGGCCATTAGAGCTGTAGACCTTAATGAGTATTGACAAAACCTTTAGTTTGTGGCTTGTTTACAGGAGTACGCAACCGTAGCTCAGTTGGATAGAGCGAAGGCCTTCTAAGCCTTAGGTCACAGGTTCGATCCCTGTCGGTTGCACCATTTAGTAACTTAGAGATTTAGATCGAATAATTTGAAAAAAACTATTTTGGTACTAAAACCAGTTTAAAATTAAGCAAAAATTTTTAAGTAAAAAAAACTGATTGTGGAAAAATACGAAAATAATCACATTCCAGTACTTTTATCAGAAGTTTCTAAGTTTATTGATCTTAGAGAAAATTTGAATATTTTTGATGGGACCCTGGGCGGCGGTGGATATACAAAAAAATTTTTGAGCTCAGGTCATAGAGTCTACTCTTCAGATTTAGACAAACAAGCTCTGGAGAACTTTCACAAAGAGATTTCAAAGACTGACTTGTCAGCAAATTTTCAATCGCAGCAAAGTAATTTTGCTCAGTACATAGATACTTTTGAAGATAATTATTTTGATTTTATAGTTTTAGATCTTGGTTTTTCTAGCAATCAGTTAAGTCACTCGGGTAGGGGATTTAGTTACCAAAATATAGATGAAATCCTAGATCTTCGCTACGATACAAATATCTCTAAGCCCTGCTGGGAATTACTTAAAAGTGTAAAAACTGTGGATAACTTGGGTAAAATCATCTATAAATACTCTGGAGAGAGTTTATGTTTTAGAATAGCTAGAAGTATGCTTGTAAAAATTGAAGAAAATGAGCTCGAAACAGTGGCAAATCTAGTGGATTCTGTAAAAAAAGCAATTCCCCTTTCGCTGAGCCGTAAACAAAACGCTATTTTGAGCAGGGTTTGGCAGTCACTGAGAATTTGGGTAAATGCTGAATTTGAAAGTCTAGAAGTATTTTTACCAAGAGCAGTAAAAAAATTAAAACCTGGAGGTAGGCTTGCAATTGTGAGTTTTCATAGCTTAGAAGACAAAATAGTAACCAAATATATGAGATATTTAGCAAAACCTATTGATGTTGATGACTTTGGAAATACAGTTAAAAATTATAATTTACTAACTGCAAAACCTATTGTTCCTGTGGAGAAAGAAATTCTAGAAAATCCACGCAGTCGCAGTGCAATTCTCAGAGTTCTGGAAAAAAATAAAAAAAATTAGAGGCTGGTTTGTAAGCGGGGTCCTGTCTAGCAAATTATAAATAATTTGGAGATAGTAATTTATCTAAGCGAGCTACCATTCTTGCTCTTGCACCAGGTGGGGTTTGCCCGACTGTTAATCACTTAACTTAGTCCGTGAGCTCTTACCTCACGATTTCAACCTTACCTGAGCCGAAGCCATCGGCGGTATGTTTCTGTTGCACTTTTCAGTTTTTCAACTCCCTAAGGTTTCCCTTGGCACGCTACTAGTGTGCCACCTACTTCACAAGTCAAACTTGGGGTGTCCCGACTTTCCTCTGTAAAAACAGCTACTATCCAACCAGCCAGTGATGATTTAGCTATTGAAAATACAAAATGTCAATTTTATAATTCGGTTTAAATATATTCGTTCAGTAGCAAGATTTGACACTAACTATTTTTTATTGTACGGTATTATGTATTACAAAGTAATATATAAAGCTATGGATTTAGACATCAACGAAAGTCAGATAAAAAAAGGGATTATTGAGATCGCTATTTTAATAATTTTAAAGTCTGAAAAATATGGTTCGGAAATAATTGAAATGTTGAAAAGAGAAAATATTGATTTACCTGAGGGTACTCTTTACCCTGTTTTATCAAGGCTAAATAAAAATGAATATCTAAGTTACCGCTGGCAAGAATCCACTGGCGGGCCGCCAAGAAAATATTTTCAAATTACCGAAAAAGGCCTGGATTATTTAGCCCAGTGTCAAGAAATTTTGAACCAACTAACCAAATCTATTAAAAATTTAAACTCTAAAAGTAAATAGTATGCCCAGCAAAATTATCACAATTAACAAAGTAAGACTAAATCTTGAAAAAGAGATCGTCCGGCCAGTTCAAGAATATTTGGTACTAATTGAGGAAAACTATGAGGAAGAAGTGGTGCTTGATTTAAGTAGTAGTTTTTTAAATAAGCTTTACGAAACTTCTCAAAAACAAGCAGTCACTAAAGAAAACTTTGAGAAAATTAAAGAGGAAATTGGTATAGTCGAAAAGCCAATTAAAAGACGATTTTATAGGTTAAAAAGCGGTTTATGTGGTATTTCAGCAGGAATTTCTGCTTATTTTAATATTCCAGTTTGGATATTGAGAATCATCTTTACTTTGCCTTACTTTCTGGGTGTTTTAACTATTTCAATTTCCTATTTTTATTATAATTTTGAACACTTTCCAGCTTGGATTGCTAATATATTTTTCAAACCAAACTCGCCTACAATTCAAATTACAGATTTTACCAGGTTTTTAATTGATAGAAGCTTTGATATTTTTGTTTTTTATATAATTTTATGGTTTTTCACACCTCGAGCTAAAACTGAAAAAGAGGAAAACTCTGTAAAATGGAGTAAGGAAGAAAATGAAGAATTATACAAATCTGTTTTAAATAAAATTACGTATAAAAATA
>Ga0105044_10004478_pt1 | contig 19190 bp, 24 predicted proteins | sample MAT01_FD_78092 | JGI IMG/M metagenome (GOLD analysis project Ga0105044, IMG submission 78092) | Freshwater microbial communities from Lake Fryxell liftoff mats and glacier meltwater in Antarctica - MAT-01 | ecosystem: Environmental > Aquatic > Freshwater > Ice > Liftoff microbial mat | place...
CGCCGACGCCATGCTGGAGGGCCCCGAGGCGTTCGGCATGCTGTCGGCTCCCGGCGGCCGAATCGCCGGCGGCACCAGCCAGGTCCAACGCAATATCATTGGCGAGCGGCTCCTTGGTCTGCCCAGAGAGCCGAACCCCTGAGAAAGGGCCACACCATGACCATGGGTAACGACAACGAACTTCCCCGCCCGGGAGACAACTCCGCAGCCAGCGGCGCCCGCGGCCCAAGCTTGCCCTTCATCGGCCTACTCATCGTCGTTGCGCTCGCGCTGGTCTTCTTCCTTCAGAACAGTGAGCCGGTCTACATCGACTTCCTCGTGTTCGAGAAGCGCACTACTCTGCGTTGGTCGATCTTGATGGCGGTGGTACTGGGAGTGCTACTCGACCGAATTTTCACGATCACGTGGCGCCGCCGCAAGAAGAAGAAGCTGAACGACTGAGCATGGTGTTGCCCTTCAATACGTCTGTCGCATCTACCGATGGCGTCCAGATCGCGGTGCACGACCTCGGTGGCATCGGTTCTCCACTGCTCATCTCCCATGCGACTGGCTTTCACGGTCGCTGCTACATCCCGCTGGCCGATGCACTTGCAACGTCGTTCCATTCGACAGCGTTCGACTTTCGCGGCCACGGCGATACTCCCCGACCCACCGGCGAGGTCGATTGGGATCGGTACGGCGACGACGCTGTGGCGGTGGCCACCTGGTTGGTCGAGCGCACAGGCGATCCCATTGATGCGTTCGGCCACTCGATGGGTGGCGGCTGCCTGCTGATGGCCGCGCATCGCGCACCAGCGCTGTTTCGACGACTCATCGTCTTCGAGCCGATCGTCTTCCCGCCCGGTGGAATCGGCGACACGCCTGGCGATGGCACAGAAGGGTTCGAGAGCCCGATGGTCGTCGGGGCCCGCCGCCGACGCGCCACGTTCCCGTCGTACGACGCGGCCATCGCCAACTTCGCCAGCAAGCCACCGCTGAATGCATTCACGCCTGAGGCGCTCGACGCCTACGTTCGGTATGGCTTCGCCGAGGATGCACACGGCGAGGTGTATCTCAAGTGCTCGCGCGACACCGAGGCCGGCACGTTCGCCACCGGCGGCCTTCACCAGACCTGGGAGCACCTTCCCTCGATCGAGACCGAGGTACTGGTCATCGCGGGCGTGCTGCAGCCGATGCAGCCCTCGATGGTGGCCGCGCCGGTAGCCGCGCGGCTACCCAACGGCCGCTTCGTACAGCGCGACGACCTCGATCACTTCGGACCGATGACCCACCCGGCCGAAATCGCAGCGCTGATTGCCGACGAGTTGAACCGCTAGTCGAGCCATGGTCGGCGGCATCATCGCACTCTCGCGCACCCCTTCTCTACGATGACGGCATGTATCCGGTGCCCACCAGCTTGTCGCCCAGCCGAGTTGAGGCGTTCTTGTCGTGCCCCATGGCATTTCGCTTCGCCAGTATCGAGAAACTGCCCGAGCCGCCCAGCATTCATGCCACGAAGGGCAGCATGGTTCATCGCGTCCTCGAGCTCCTCTTCATGCGGCCCGCCGCACAGCGCACCATCGAGACGGCGCAGCCCGCCTTCGAGCAGGCAGCGGCCGAGTACCGGCTCGATCCTGAGTTCACGCTGCTCGGGCTCACTGAGACGCAGCAGCAGGCGTTCTTCGACGACGCCTGGTCGCTGGTAGAGGCCTACTTCGCAATGGAAGACCCCACCGCCATTCGCGAGATCGGGCTGGAGATTCGGCTGGAGGCGAAGGTCGGCGACCTTGGGCTGCGTGGCATCATCGACCGGCTGGAACTCGACGAGCAGGGCGGGCTGGTGGTCACCGATTACAAGACCGGCCGCGCCCCCGGGCCGATGTACCAGCAGAAGAGCTTGGCCGGGGTGCACTTCTATTCGTTCCTCTGCGAGCAGGTTCTGGGCCAGCGCCCCTCCTCCATCCGGCTGATGTATTTGCGCACCGGTGAAACCATCACCGCCACACCGACCGCGCAGTCCGTCCGCTTTCTCACCACGCGCACCACCGCCGTCTGGAAGGCGGTCGAGCGGGCGTGCCTCAGCGGTGTGTTCCAGCCTCGCGAGGGGCCGCTGTGCAAGTCGTGCGCCTACAAGCCGTGGTGCCCCGCGTTCGGCGGCGACCCGGCATTGGCGGCCACGGAGGCACCCATCAAGTTCCTCACGCCGGCGGTCGCGTGACCATTCAGGACCTGAAAGCCGTCGAGTCGTTCGACGCCTGGGCCGACGCACAGCTCGAACGGTTGCGCGGCAACAAGGCGGCCGACGTGGTGTTCACGACTGCGAGCGAGCTGGGCGACTTCAGCCTCATCTGGCACTTCGTCGGCGCAGTGCGCGGCCTCACCAGCGACCATCACGCCAACCAGGCGTTCATTTTCTCGGCACTCATCGGCGCCGAGAGCCTCATCGTCAACCAGGGCATCAAGCGACTCTTTCGCCGCACCCGCCCCACCGAAACAGGCGACCCGCGCTACCCCGTGCGCAGGCCGTCCACCAGCAGCTTTCCCAGCGGTCACGCCTCGTCGGCCTTCTTCGCCGCCAGCATCCTCACTGCCTGGGGCGGTGCTGTCACCGCTCCTGCCTGGTTCGCACTGGCCGGCGTAGTGGGCACCAGTCGCGCCTACGTACGCATCCACCACCCCAGCGATGTGGTCGGCGGTGCAGTCGTCGGCCTCGTCCTCGGCCAGGCAGCCCTCGCCGCCCTACGCGCCATCGGCTAGATCTGGTCCGTCGCGAGATGGATCAGGTGGCGACGTGTCCACTTGCGCACAGCGCCCAGTCTCGATCAGGGCAATTGGAAGCGGGTCTCGCAGCGGCGTTCGTCGGTCTGTGGTGCACCACAGAAGTACGGTCGACCGGCACCTCCAACAAGGGCGGCGCCTAGGATGATCTTGATGGTGGACATCGCGCTCCGACCCGTGCACCATTGGTCGATGGCAGATCGCGTTCGGCTCGTGGGTCGACGGCGCGCATTCGTCCTCGCGTTCTTGACGGCAGTGTTGACCGCATCGACCGCAACCGGCTGTTCGCAGGACTGCGTCGCTGATGGGGCGCCGTTCGGTCGCTTTGACGGGCGAACCTACGTCGCCGACCTCTCGGCCGACCCCGTGCCGACTGACCAGCTCGGGCCGGTGGTACTGACGGTGACAGCCGACCGGACATCAGAGATCTCGTCATGTGGCTACCGACCGATCGATGGTGATTCCTCATTGCCAGTTGGTACCGAATTCCACTCCATCAAGGGGTTCGACCAGTCAGAGCAGCTCGCAGCCGAGTACTTCGGCGTCATTCTGCGCTTCAGTGCCTGACCCGCACCTATCTGTAGTTCGTATGACCGCGAGTCGGGTCGCGCTGATCGATTGGGACGAGTCGCATGTCGACGTCGCCGAACTCGACCTGGTGCTGCCCCACAACGCCGCCTGTCTCGACGACGGCGCGCACGACATCTCCGCGCAAGCGTCGGCCGCGTGGGAAGCCGCCGTCTGCTGGGACGACGGGTACGCAGTCAAGCGGCTTACCGAAGTTCGCGCGGTCTGACCGGCTGCATCGAATCGAGTGACGCGTTGCGCTCGCTTGCGACGGCAAGCGCACGAGTGGTAGGCGCCCGATACCCGCCCCTGGGCCGGATCAGTGCGCGTTGTCGAGCGTCGCCTTTCGGCGTACGCCACGCGGTTCACTCTTGCATAGTCATCCGCGGCCGAGCAGGGCGCAGGCGGCCTCCAGCGGATCCCGCATTTGGGACCAGCGGGAGTCGTCGTCGGGCGGGAACACGCTGAGTTGGTTCATCTGACGGCCCACCACGGGGTCGGGCAGCGTGTAGGTGCGGTCGATCGAAGGCAGCCACCGGTTCACCACGTCCAGCCTCAGCCGCACCTGGCCCCAGTTCTCTACGTCGGTGCGACAGGTCTCGGGCACGAAAGTGATCGCGATCCTCGCCGACTGGGGTCCGCCGAGGGTTGCCGGCCACGGTTGGGTCTGCACTGGCAGCGCAAGGTCAGCAGTGTCGACGAACCCGACATCGAGCACTCGGGCACCAGGCAGTTCGGCGGTGGCCCACAGGATGTCGAGGTCGCGACCGCTCGAGTTGAAGACGTAGGCCTGCACCGTGACGGCCTGCCCGTCGGGCGCGAGCGTCATCGGTGCCGACCCGCTGCCACTGCCACAGCAGTCGGGTCGCGGGTACACGTAGCCGAACCCCACGAGCGCCGAACCGAACCCGACGACGAGCACGAGGCCGAGGCCTGCCGTGAGCCGCACCCACCATCGCCGCGGTGGGGGGATCAGTTTATCGATGGGATCCGGGTCGGTATCGGGTGCGGTGAGCATGTTCATTTGCGATCGGCCTCTTGCCTTCGAAGGACTATTGTCATATTGTCTTAGGACAATGAGACAGTCAAGAGCAAACTCACAATGGGCCGAACGAGCCCGCCGCGTCGTGTCCTGGCGGGGCGCGACCGTTCTCGCCATCGCCATCTTGGTTGCCCCCGGGCTCGTCGCGGTCCGCAGCAGTTCTGGCGGCGAGGTCGGCAGAAAGGTGTGGATGACGGTGCTCCTCGTCGCCTTGCTGACGATGGTCGTCTTCGTCGTGCTCAGCCTCGTGCTGCAACTCGCCGGAGTCGATGGCGAGGCACCGGTGATCGCCCAGCATCTTGCAGCAGATCCACAACAGCAACGCCTGCTGCAACGGTGGCTGGAGCGGGCTCGCTGGGCACGATTCGTGGGTGGCTTCGCTGGCCTGGTCGCCTGGTTCGTTGGCACGATGGCTCGCGGCGACATCCTCGTGTTGGGCACCGGTGGCATCGCAATCGGTGCCGTCCTTGCCGAGGTGCATCACATTCGTCGGACGAGCGGGCCGAGGACGGCACGCGTCGAGGTGCGCCGGGTGAGCGACTACCTCCTCGCGCGAGACGCCAGATGGATGATCGGTGTCGGCGCGGTGGCGGTGGTCGCCGCGGCAACCGGCGTGTGGTCGGCCGACACACGGGCCGCCACGTGGTGGGGTCTCGGCGCGTGCGCCGTACTCGGCTTTGCCCGACTCGCGCAGCAGCGCGTGGCCACCCGCGCCCGTCCGGCAGTTTCCGAGAACCTCACTCGCGCCGACGACCTCGCCCGTGAGCTCGCGATCGGTCGCGGACTGGCCCGTCCAGCGACGTTCTTCGCCCTAGCGCTCGTCGCCCGCTCGTGCTTCGCAATGAAACCGACGATAGGCGACGTCGCGAATGTGCTCGGCGCGGCCGCGTGGATCACCGCGTTCGTCCTCTGGTGGCAGAACCGACGCCTCGGCCTCGACTTCCTCACCAGTGGCCCGCGCAATCCAGTGCTCGCATGATCCTTTCGGTCGATCCCAGTCGGGCACTCCCGGTGTACGAGCAGGTGCGCGAACAGATTCGCCGCATGGTCGCCGCCGGCGTGTTGCAGCCGGGTACACGCCTGCCGACCATCCGCCAACTCGCCGCTGACCTGGGATTGGCGAAGGGCACTATCGAGCGCGCGTACGAACTCCTCGAGGGTGACGCGGTCATTGCGCGTCACGGCCGCAACGGCAGCTACGTCTCGGACGTGGCGCAGTCCACCGAGCGCGAGATGACCGTCGCCCTGGAGGTCGCAGCGGAAGCGCTGGTGATCGTCGCCCGTCAACTCGGTGCCGACGAAGCGGCAACCTTGAGGGCCGTCAGCAGCGCGTGGAAGCAGCTCTGATACGTCCAGCTTCGACCCTCACGAGCACGGCCCGACGGGGATTTGAGCCTGCGACCTACGTTCAGCGGCGCACGCGTAGGGCCGACGAGATCGAGAAAGGCACGCCTCGCTGATCGACAAGCAGGTACCCATCGAGGCCGTCAACTCCTTCGATTCAACCATGCGCTACTGCCCAGACCGCGGGCGTCGCGCACTCGGCATCACCCGTCACCCCCAACTCCAGGACAGGAAGGGCTGGACTGGGCAAGGAGCCAAGGGTCGTCGACAGACAGGTAAACGAGCGGGCTCGGGCCGCTTAGAGTTGCTCATTGCTCGCAGTGATCGCCCGCTTCCACCGCATGTCGCAACGTCTCTGGAGTCCGTTGTGCTCGACGGCGTGCCGCACGGCGAATGGGACAACGCGCTGCTGAGCGGCACGCTGGCTGCCGACTTCGATGAGCCCTTGCTGCTGTCTCAGGCTCGCCTCGAACGGGCGAATTTGGTCGGCGCATCACTCGCCGGATCCCGGCTCGTCGACGTGGTGATCGACGGGTGCGACCTCTCCGGCACTGACTTCGAGCGCACCGCACTGTCACGCGTGGAGGTGCGCAACAGCAAGCTTGCCGGTGTGCAATTCGCCCAGTCGCGGTGGCACGATGTTCGTTTCATCGATTGCCAGCTCGAGGGCGCCAATATCCGGTTCGTTCGCGGTGAGTTCGTGCGCTTCGAGCGCTGCCGCATGCGGCAGGCAGAACTCCGCGACTCCGTACTCACTGCCGTTGCGTGGTGGGACTGCGACCTCACCGACGCCGACGTCTCCAACATCAAGATCGTGCGTGCGCAGCTCCATGGCTCGAACATTGCCGGAATGGTGGGGGCGACCAGCTTCGTGCCGATTGCACTCGACGCACAGCAGGCACCTGCGTTCGCCGAACACTTCATGGCCACGTTGGGCATCGTTGTCGGCGACAGGGTCCAAGACTGAGCCGAGTGTCTGAAGACTGAGCAGAGTGTCTGCGGTGTTGTCCAACGCGGCCGTCGACTCCGACTACACGTGTCATCGGCTAGATCCGTTCGCCCCGGTATGCCGTAGTCTCGGCTCATGGCTGAGCTGCACTTCGACCGCAAGATGACCGATGCGGAAGGCCTGATGTGGCGGCTGGAGAAGGACCCGCACCTCAGCAGCACCTTCGCCAACGTCACCGTGCTCGACAAGTCGCCGAACTTCGACCAGCTCCTACGCCGCATGGAGCGAGCCACGTACGCGGTCCCGCGGCTTCGCCAGCGTGTGCAACCTGCACCCGCCAACCTCAGTGCACCGATGTGGGTGGACGACTCCAACTTCGACCTGCGTTACCACGTCCGCCACATCGCGCTCCCCAAGCCGGGCACGATGCGCCAGTTGCTCGACCTGGCCAGCCTGATCTCGTGCGACGCATTCGATCGCACCCGACCACTGTGGCAGTTCGTAATCGTTGATGGGTTGCGCGGTGGTAAGAGCGCGCTCATCCAGAAGATGCATCACACCATCGTCGATGGCGAAGGCGGCGTACAGCTGAGCCTGCAGTTCCTCGACTTCGAACGTGATGTCGCCGAGCTGCCCCCGCTGGACCCCGAGCTGATCGCAGCCGCCAACGAAGCCGACGACGATGTGCCAGCACCAGACTTCCTGCGCGACATGCTCAACGGTGGCTTGCGCCTGCCGATCGGCCTGCTGAAGCAGATCAAGGATCTACTGATGGACCCCACTGGCATTCCGGATGCCGGCTCCGCGGCTGCCGACACGGTGCGTGGTGTCATGCAGCAGTTGGGCGACACCGAGGGCGCGCATTCGCCGCTGTGGACCAAGCGCTCGCTGCAGCGCCGCATGGAAGTGCTACGGGCACCCTTCGGCGAGACACGTGCCGCGGCCAAGCGGTTGGGTGGCACGCTGAACACCGCGTTTCTCGCGTCGGCTGCGGAAGCGGCCGGCCGCTACCACCGCGAGATGGGCTCACCCGTCGAGATGCTTCGTTCCAGCATGGCAATCAGTACCCGCACGGAAACCTCTGGCGCAAACGCCTTCTCCCTCGCGCGCATGTTGGTCCCCACGGGGGACATGCCCATCGGTGAACGATTCGCCGCGATCCAGGCAGCGGCCGGTGCCGCCAAGGAAGCAAGCGCTACCGCATCGCTGGACACACTGGCTGCCGTCGCAGCAGCGCTGCCCACCAGCATGATCACGCGGCTTGCGCGCCAGCAGGCACAGACCGTTGACTTCGCGACCAGCAACGTTCGCGGCGCACCGATGCCGATGTATCTGTGCGGCGCACAGATGCTCGAGAATTACCCCGTCGGCCCACTGGGCGGCGTGGCGTTCAACCTCACGCTGCTCAGCTACAACCACAGCCTCGACATGGGCGTCAACATCGACACCGCGGCCGTGACAGAGCCGCAACTGCTGCACGATTGTCTCGTGCGCGCCTTCAAAGACTTGCTCGCCGCGTAAGAACTCTGGTCGCTGCGTACTCGGACGCGGTGGAACCCATAGCCGCCGCAGCGACTCGTGGATCAAACGGTCTCGCGTCAGACCGGGGCGGGAATTGCGTGCTGCGGCATGGTGAGCAGCGTGCGCACATCGAGCAGCACGTCGGTGATTTCGCCCGACGACACCAACTCTCGGCTCATCATCTGCGACAACGCCTTGTCGATCACGCTCAAAGCCTCGTGGATGACTGCATCGGTGGTCTCGGTCACTGTGCTGCTCCTTCATGGACTGGCGTGTCACGAACGTACATCGTTCGTGCGAACTTGTACTGGCATGGTAGCGGCACGGCCGACGAACAATTGCGGAACCATGGTGCCATCACCTTTCCTGTGTGTGGCTGCCGTCACCGCCTACGCTGCGCCAGATGGAACTCATCGGGAAACACGCAGTTGTCACCGGGGCCGCCGGCGGAATTGGCGAAGGGCTCGCCGAACGATTCCACGCCGAGGGCGCCCGCGTTGTCGTCGCCGATCTGCACGAGGCCGCCGCTGGTGTTGTCGCCGATCGGCTCAACGCGCTGCGGCCCGGAAGTGCGCTCGCGGTCGGCGCCGACGTGGGCACTGAGGAGGGCAACCGCATCCTGATCGAGACCGCCGAGCAAGCATTCGGCCCGATTGACCTGTTCTTCGCCAACGCCGGCGTCGGCATTGGCCGCGGACCGGAGAGCCCCGAGGCGGAGTGGGAGCTGGCGTTCAACGTCAATGTGCACGCCCACCGTTGGGCGGCGAAGTACCTGCTGCCGGGATGGCTGGAACGGGGTGACGGCTACTTCTGCTCAACCGCCTCGGCCGCGGGCTTGCTCAGTCAGATCGGTTCGGCCCCGTACAGCCTCACCAAACACGCCGCCGTGGCCTTCGCGGAGTGGATGAGCATCACCTACGGCGACGCTGGCATCCGGGTCAGCTGCCTGTGCCCGCAGGGCGTCAACACCGCCATGCTGCGCGCCGGCGACGACCCTGCCGCAGGCGTCAGCAGCAGCGTGGTCCGTTCCGCCGGCCGAGTGTTGGAGCCCGCTGAAGTGGCAGAGGTTGTTGTCGCCACCATCAACGCCGAGACGTTCCTGATCCTGCCCCACCTCGAGGTGCTCACCTACTTGCAACGCAAAACCGGTGACTACGACCGTTGGCTGGCCGGCATGCGCAAGCTGCAGGCCCGCATGCTCGCCGGCGCCTGATCGATGACGATGGATACAACCCCGTGATCGATTCAACGACGTGATCGATACCACGACACTGCACCGCCTGGGCTTGCGCGCCGGTGAACCGGTGCGTTTTCGTAAGGGCGATGTCGGCCGCTGGTTTGCGGGCAAGATGTCCACCGTCGCCATCGACGGCAGCATCACCATTTTCGATGCCAACGGCGCCGCCCGCAGCTTGCGCGCCGAGCGCGTCGAGGTCCGTCGCCCCGGCAGTCGCGGACGGCTCACCTGGCAGACCGTCAGTGATGTTGCCATCACCTGGGAGCAACTGCAGCTCTGGTAGGCGGCGCAGGGAACCGGCGCCGTCCTCATCACCGACAACGGCGCCGTCTACGACGACCGGCGGAGGGTTCCAACCGACCCCGAGCCGCCGAAGCCCTCCATGGACATCGTCATCGGGCGGGGAGGGCTTGCGCCAGGTCGGACCAGATGTCGTCGATGTGTTCGATGCCGACACTCATCCGGATCAGGCCGGGGGCGACATGGGCATCGCCGGCGTACTTCTGGCGCCGCTCCAGCGAGGTCTCGACACCACCGAGGCTGGTGGCCGGCACGATCAGCTCGACTGTGCGACATACGCCATCCGCTGCCTCGGCGCCACCGGCGAGCACGAACGACACCATCGCCCCGAAACCTGGATAACGAACGTCGGTGACCGCCGCGTGCGCACGAAGTCGCGCCACCACCTCGACTGCGTTGGCCTGCATGCGTTCCATGCGCAACGGCAGCGTCCGCAGGCCGCGCAATGCGAGGAAGGCTTCCAGCGAACCGGGCGTACTGCCATTCACCAGGCGCGTCTGACGCAGCCGCTCGTACACGGCGGTGTCGGCCGCAATGGCCAGTCCGATGAGTAAGTCGCTGTGGCCGCCGATGAACTTGGTGCCGCTGTGGATGACGATGGTGGCGCCATCGGCCAATGGTTGCGCACAAATAGGCGTGGCGAACGTGCTGTCCACCACCACCTTCGCTCCTACGGCCGCGGCCGCCGCGCAGATGGCCGGGGTGTCAGCGACATCCAACGTGGGGTTGGTCGGCGTTTCGATCCACACGACATCGGCGCCGACGGTGGCGGCAACCACGTCAGCGGTGTTGCCGATGTCGACGAAGCGAACCTCCAGCCGTGATTGCTGCACGAGGTCGGCGACCAGGGCACGCACCCCGAGGTACGAATAGCTGGGCAGCACGAGCACCTTTGGCGCGAGCGCGAACAATGCCGCCGACGCAGCGGCCATGCCGGAGGAGAACGACACCGCACGCCCGCCTTCAAGAGCGCCGACAGCCTCCTCGAGGCCGATCCAGCCGGGAGTGCCGTGCGTGCGCGTGTACTCCCCTGCCTCGCCACGGAAGTTGCTGGCCATCACAATTGGGTAATTGAGCGGGTCGCCGATCTCCTGCGGCCGACCGGCCGAGACTGCGATCGTCGCTGGATTGCGCGAGTCGGTCACGCGGGCTGCCGCACTTCTTGGCGTCCGTCCGCGTGGTGAGCGAAGCGGCCTGCATCGGCGGCGTGAACGGGGTCTGGGCGATCCCAGGGCCAGCCACCAAAACCGGTGCGGCGGTAGTCGGCGAACGCCTGCTGAATCTCGGCTTCAGTGTTCATCACGAACGGCCCGTACTGGGCAACCGGCTCGCCGATCGGGCGTGCCTGCAGCATCAGAATCTCGGCACCCTCAGGACCGGCAACCAGGGGTACGGCCCGTGATGCGTCGACCACGGCGCCGGTATTGGTTGCACCTTCTTCGCCGCCGATGGCGACCGAGCCTTCGAACACGTACAGCACGCGCATCGTCGCATCGCCATCGGCAGCGGGCAGCGTCAGGCTGGCGCCGGGCTGCATCACGATGTGGAGGATCGACACGTCGGCCTCTGGACGTGATGCCCACGAAGCGGGCGGCGGCGCTGGCGGCGTCAGCCCCGCGTAGCGCCCAGCGATCACGGTGACCGTGGACTCGCAACCAGCATCGTCGAGGTGCACGTGCTGGGGAATGTCCTCGCTCCACAGCATCGTGAAGTACGGGTCGACCATCTTGTCGCTGGCTGGCAGGTTCATCCAGATCTGGAACAGCTCGACTGTGTTGGGGCCGTCGGTCTCGAGGAGCGGGAACACCTCGCAGTGCACGACACCGCTACCAGCGGTCATCCACTGCACGTCGCCGCGACCGAAGCGGGCAGCAGCGCCCAGCGAATCGCTGTGGTCGATGAACCCCTTCCGCGCGAACGTGATGGTCTCGAAGCCCCGGTGCGGGTGCTCGGGGAAGCCCGGAACGATGCGTCCGTGGTACATCCGCCAGCCATCGCGCGGCTCGAAGTCATTGCCGACGGAACGCCCGGCCAATGACCCCTGCGGGCCGAACTCGGCGTTGCCTTCCGGATAGAGATCGAGGTGATGCACGCAGAACAGGAATGGGTCTGCGGTGGCCCACTGGAAACCTAGCGGAAGGCGCTGGAGCACCAGCGGCTGCACAACTGACGGCTGATTCATCAGGCCGATCGTACGCCCGTCGCGATCAGCAGCAGCACGAGCGTGCCCAGTGCCACGCGGTAGATCACGAACGGCATGAACGACCTTGTGCGGATGAGCTTGAGAGTGCCCCACACTGCCAGCCAGCCGGAAAGACCGGAAGTGATGATGCCAACAACCATAGGTAGTGCGAGGCCCTCAGGAATTCCGTCCAGCACGAGTTTCGTCAACTTGTACCCCACTGCGCCGGCGGTGACCGGGATGGCCATGAGGAAGCTTGCCCGCACGGCTGCGTCGCGGCTGAAGCCCATGAAGCGGGCGGCGGTCATGGTGATGCCGCTGCGCGAGGTGCCGGGGTTCAGTGCCAGTACCTGCGCAACGCCGATTTTGAGGGCGTCCTTGGTGGTGTAATCGTCCATCGGTCTCGCTCCAGCGCGACGATCGGCCCACGCGAGCAACAGACCAAAGCCGATCAGCGAGACGGCGATCAGTACCGGTGTGCCCAGCTTCGAGTCGATGTGCTTCTCACCAACCGCGCCGGTGGCCGCCGCGGGCACGGACGACAGCACCAGTAGCCACGCCAGTCTGCCCTGCGGGTTGACGGGTTTCTCGCGCCGCACAACGAGGCGCAAGCCCTCACGGACGTAGATCACCAGGTCGTGCCGGAAGTACGCAATCACTGCGACCAAGGTGCCCAGGTGCAACGCAACGTCGAATGCCTTTTCGATCTGCGGGTCGCCGGCGAAGTCGTTCCAGCCAAACAGCCACGGCACCAGCAGCAGGTGCCCGCTGGAGGAGATGGGGAGAAACTCTGAAAGGCCTTGCACGAGGCCGAGCACGACGGCATGGAAGATGGGCACGGCGAACAGTTCTACTCGCTGGACAGGCTGGGAATGATGCGCGGCTTCCACGGACGGTGTTCGTCCCAGTGATGGCCGACGATTCGGCCACCACGGAGCTTGGCGAGGAAGTCGGCTGGGCCGTCGAAATCGGGCATCTCCACGTACGCGCTACCCAGCGCAAGAGGAACATGCGCGTCGCTGCCGGCACCACCGGCCAGATCGAATTCTGCAGCGAATGCGGCGGCGCGCTCGTTGAGGCTGTGCAGGCTGGTCTTCGCGTTCAGCACTTCGATTGCGTCGATGAGGCCCGCCTGCGCAAGTTCGTACAGTGCCGGTTCCGCCATATTTCGACGCATCGGGTCGAAGGGATGCGGGATGTAGACCACCCCGCCCTGATCGCGAATCGCCAGCGCAGCCGCGGCCGGCGGCGTGCCTGGCGCGATCCGGTCGGTGAGGAACAGGCCGATGATTTCACCGGCGTGTGTCGCCAGTTCCTCGCCGACAATGACTCGACATGGCAGGCGTCTGGCCAGGTCGGCTGCTCCCCTCACTGCGTTGTGGTCGGTGATACACAACACGTCGAGTCCCGCTTCTACGACAGCTTCCTCTACCTCGTCGAGCGTGGTCGTGCTGTCTCCGCTCCACATCGTGTGGCTGTGTAGGTCGACGCGCACCCAGCCAGCAGCGAGCGGCTGAGCCAAGTGGGGGTGACGAGCAACGGCGGAAGGGTGCGGGGTCGGCACGAGTCGCCACGGTAGCCGTCAGTCGGAAGTGAAGCGCTTTTCAAGCTGTGAGCCAGGTCGCTGGACCCACATCGCGTCACTTCCCTGATCGACGTGCGTGACTGCGCCTCAGGCGCCGGAGAGGGTGATGTCGCTGATCACCAGGCTGACACCGGCGGCGCGCATGGGGAGCCAATCGACGTCGCCGCCAACTTCCACCACGTCGAGCAGCATGCGCTGCAGGGTAGAGGCGATGGTGAACTCGCGGATCGGCGCACCGACGACACCGTTGGTGATGACCAGCCCGGAGGCGCCGACCGAGAAGTCGCCGCTGATCGGGTTGACGCCGCTGTGCAGACCCTGCACGGACTGGATGAGCACACCGTTGTCCACGTCGGCCACCAGCGCGGCCTGATCGCGAGTGCCGGGCAGCAGATGCATAGCAAGACAGCCGACACCGGGCGTGCCCTTGAACCCACCGCGCACCGCGTTGCCGGTACTGACGCCGCCCACGCGTCGGGCGCTGTAGCTGTTGTGCACGAACTTCTGCAGCACTCCGCCGTCGATCAGGACGTTGCGACGAGCGGCAAGGCCCTCGCCGTCGAGATCGGTAGCGGTGTAGGCCAGCGTGTTGGTGGGGTCGTCGACGAGTGTCAAGAGCGGGTTGGCCACTTGATCGCCGAGGCGATCCTTGAACAGGCTGCGACCCTTGGCAACAGCCTCGCCGTTGAGCGTGCTGGAGATGACGCCGAGGAACATCGCCGTGACGTACGGATCGAGCACCACAGTGACCCGCTGCGACGCTGGCTTGGTTGCACCCAAAAGGCGGGTGGCGCGGTCGGACGCCTCACGTGCGGCCTTGGCCAGGTCGAACTGCTCGGGAGAGCGGCCGACACTGAAACCGAAGCCCGACTGTGTCTCGTCGCCGTCGTCGGCGAGTGTGCTGATGGAGACATAACAGCCGTTCTCGCGGCCACTTCGACGAATGCCGGTCGTGGTAGCGACTGCCGATTCGACGGCCACATCGGCGTAGTTGGAGTCGTCGACGCGGACTCGCTGATCGATACCAACCGTGAGCCGCTCGAGCTCTTTCGCCAGCTCGATCTTGCGATCTGTGGCGTAACCGGCAAGCTCGTCGTTCCAGAGTTCTTGGGCGACCACATCGACGCCATCTGGCTCGGCGAGACCAGCCCATTCGTCGCGGGTGCCGAACTCGAGGTTGTCGCGAGCATCAGCCAGCACTTCAGCAATCGCAGCCGGGTCGAGCGTGCCCGCATATGCGAAGCCGGTACAGCCGTCACGAATCACGCGGATGCCAATGCCCTCGCTCTGCGCGCTGACGAAGTGCTCGACCGAACCTTCGTAGACGCGGATGTCGGTTTCGTTGTCGCGAGAGACGAACGCTTCCACCTGCTCACCGGGGCGAGCCTGGGCAATGACACGGTCGGCAATCTCCTGCAGCGCAGCGCTCATGCTGCGGTGCCACCAATGGTCATCGACCTGACGCGCAGCGTCGGCTGGCCATCGCCCACCGGCACACCCTGGCCGTCCTTGCCACACGTACCCGGGTTGCCCATCGCGAAGTCGTTGCCCAGTAGGTCGATGTCCTTCAGTACTTCCGGGCCATTGCCGATGAGGTTGCCCTCGCGCAACGGCTCCGTGATCTCGCCGTTCTCGATGAGGTAGGCCTCGGTCATGCCGAACACGAAGTCGCCGGTGGCCGTGTTGACACTGCCGCCGCCCAGCTTCGCCACGTACACGCCGTACTCGGTGGCACGCACGATGTCGTCGGGCTCCTCGGTGCCGTTGAGCACGTACGTGTTGGTCATGCGCACCATCGGCAGGTGCTGGTAGCTCTGCCGGCGGCCGTTGCCGCTCTGCGGGCGGCCCTCGTTACGGGCCCGCAGGTAGTCCCACATGTAGTCGGTGAGGATGCCGTTCTCGATCAGCACGTTGTACTGGCTGGCATGACCTTCGTCGTCGTACGCAATTGCACCCCACTCGCCCGACATCGTTCCGTCGTCGACCAACGTCACCAGTGGCGAGGCAACGAGTTCGCCCTGCTTGCCGCGGTAGACGCTTCCACCCTTCGCGATGAGATCGGCTTCCAACCCGTGGCCACATGCCTCGTGGAACAACACGCCGCCGCTGCCTCGCTTGATGACTACAGGAAGGGCACCGCTCGGAGCCGGGCGGGCGTTGAGTTTGGTGATCGCGATGCGGGCAGCGTCACGAGCCAGGTCTTCCACATCGACCTGATTGAACAGTTCGAAGCCCATGGTCTGCCCGGCACTCTGGTAGCCGGTCTGCATGCCACCATCGCCGTCCGCCACGGCAGTGACGCGTACGAGTGTGCGTACCTGCTGGTCGGTCACGAATACGCCGTCGGTGTTGGCAATGAGCACATGCTTGCGACTGTCGCCATAGCCGGCGCTGACCTGCACGATCGATGCGCCCGCGCTGCGGGCGGCTTCATCCATACGCAGCACAATGGCGACCTTGTCGGCCTTGCGCACCTCATCGGGGAACAGGCTGACAGGGCTCACCACGCGCTCGGGGCTGCGGGTGAGTGCGATGGTGCGGGTGCCGCCATCGCCCTGGCTGGCCGCAGCCGCTGCGGCCTCGGCCGCGGCGCGCAGACCGGCCTCGCTGAGATCGGCGGTGTGGGCGAAGCCAGTCGTGTCGCCCTTGACAACTCGAATTCCAGCACCGCGATCGCGGCCGCTGGTCACCTGCTCGACGCGGCCATCATCGAACGCCACCGATGTGGACTGCTTGTCCTCCGCATACACCTCGGCGAAATCGGCGCCTGTACGCACCGCCGACGCCAGTACTCGTTCCAACACGTCTTGGTCGATCACGGTCGCAGCCTACCGACGCGGGTGCGCTGTGAGTTCTCCTCCGGGCGCTCGAGGGCGTAGCGTTTCGACTCGTGAGCGAACCGGCGAAGGTGACTGTTGGCCTGAAGGGCGTGGCCTCGATGGTTGTCGGCGACACCGACACCGCGCTCGCTGTCGGTTCGGGCACTGTGCTGGTGCTCGCCACACCGAGAGTGATTGCGCTGTGCGAGCAAGCCACGTGCGCCGCGCTGAACGGATACCTCGATGCCGGGTGCACAACTGTTGGCATGCGAGTGCAGCTCGACCACCTCCGGCCCACCGCCGTTGGCGGCAAGGTCGAGGCGGAAGCGGTGCTCGAAAAGATTGAAGGACGAAGGCTCACGTTCATGGTCTCGGCGTCCGATACCAAGGGGCTGGTGGCTGCAGGAAAGGTCACCCGCGTGTTGGTGGAGGTCGACCGATTCATGGACAAGGCACAGTGAAGCTCATCGCTACTGCGCTGCTCGCCGCAACTGGTTGTCTTGCGCTCTCAGGCTGTCCGGCGAAGGCGGTGCAAGACGGTGCGGCCCGAATCGACGACGCCACCGGCGTCCAGTGTGTGACAGAACGCCGCATGATGCGCCAACAGGTCGAGGCGTACACAATTCTCACGGGCGCGCCGCCGATCAACGAAGCGGCCATGGTGCCTGACTATCTGCGCTCCGAGTCCATCTACATGGACATCGATGCTGCTGGCAACGTCGTCGCTGCCCCCGGAAGCGGCTGCGCCTGATAGGGCACAAGCTTCGGGCGCTCGATGTGCGAGGTCGGCACCCTCTCGACCTCGCCGCCTGTCAACCGCACCTCTCGGTCTCGCCATTTGTCGTACTCGACACTCGCCACGTCGGTATGCCAAGTGTGGTGCTCGACCTCGATGTAGAAGCCCACCGTCGGGACGCCCATGTCCGGGTGGACAACGTCACCCGTACGGAGGAAGCCATTGCCGACCATATCGCCGAACGGGCAGCCTCGGCGTCGAAGTGCGGTAGTACCGCATCTCAGCGCCGAAGCTGCCGAGTCGGCTAGGCGAGGTTGCTGGTTCTTGGGTAGATGTCGTTGGAGTCGGTGATGACGTTGACCATGTAGGGCACACCGCTGGCGAACGCACGGTCCATGGCGGGGCCGATGTCGGAGGGATTGGTGACGGTTTCGCCGGCACCTCCAAGCGCCTTCACGACGTTCTCGTAGTGCAGACCGGGCTGCAGATCGCACGCCATGTCCCAGCCGTAGATCGCCTGCATCGGATGCTTCTCCAGCCCCCACATGCCGTTGTTACCAACGACCATCACGACGGGCAGATTGTGGCGCACCATCGTGTCCACGTCCATCAGGCTGAAGCCTGCCGCACCGTCGCCGAGCAGCAGGACGATCTGGCTGCTGGGACGCACGGTGCGAGCAGCGATCGCATAGCCAGGGCCGTTGCCGAGGCAACCGTATGGGCCGGTGTCCAGCCAGCAGCCAGGCTCGAACACCTCGACGAACTTGCCCGCGTAGCTGGCGAAGTCGCCGCCATCACAGATGACTACGGCGTCGCGTGCGAGACGCTGACCGAGTTCGCCGTAGATACGGCTGGGTTTGATCGGTGCGCTGTCGTTCGCCAACAATTCAGCGTCAGCAGCGCGACCCTTTTCCTCCGCTGCACGCAGCTCGGTAACCCACCCAGACCGGTCAATGCGTGGCCCCGGCCCGTCGGCGAGCGCACGCAGGACGAGATTGCTGTCCCCAGCCACAGTTGGCACCTCGACGTGGTGCGCCCGTTGCTGATCGCTGTCGACGACGTGCGCGACCTGCGCGCTGCCGAAGCGACCGAAGCCGAGCCGGAAGTCGAGTGGCGTGCCCCAGACCACTACCAGATCGGCGCGCGCCTTGAGCAGACCGCGAGTGCGAAGGAACGCCAGTTCGTGATCGGCAGGAAGGGTGCCGCGACCGAGTCCGTTGAAGAAGCATGGTACTCGCAGGTGCTCGGCGGCCGCCCGCAGCGCGTGCCACGCGCCGTCCCAATACACGTCGCTGCCCACGATGAATGCGGGACGCTCAGCGTTGCCGATCAGCTCCATCAGTCGTGCAACGTCGTCGTCGTTCGGCGCAGCCCCGAGCCCAACACAGTCGTCGACGTCAGGGACACTGCCAGCGGACGGGCCAAACACATCAAGCGGAAAGTCGAGGAACGTCGGGCCGCGGTGCGGCTGCATTGCCAGTCGAGCGGCGGCGTGAACCATCGCGCCGGCCTGTGTGGCGTCAGTGACGGTGGCAGCACTCTTGGTGATCGATTGCAGCACCGGCACGTGGTCGAACTCCTGCAGCGACCCGCTGCCCCACCGCATCTGCGGGGCGCGTCCACCGAGTACCACGAGCGGCGAACCGTTGAAATGGGCCGATGTCACCGCCGAGATGCCGTTGGTGATCCCCGGCCCAGCCGTCAGCGCGGCGAATCCCGGCCTGCGAGTGAGCTTGGCATAGCCCTCTGCGGCGAACGTTGCGGTCTGCTCGTGGCGGGTGTCGACCACCTTCATGCCTTGATCGCGCGCCGCGTCGTAGAGCGGCCAGATGTGTCCGCCGTTGAGAGTGAACATGGTGTCGGTTCCGAAGGCCATCAACGCGGCAACCGCCTGCTGCCCGGCATGGCCGTCGATGCGTACTGCAGAGCCGCCGTTGTGAGTGTCGTTCATATGCTCAGTGTTCCAGACTCACAGCCACCCACTCGCCGTCGGGCGAATCATCTTTCGCCGCCAATGGGCGGGCCTTCATGACGAAGGCGACGCCCGTACTCACCCATCGGCGGCCGAGGGTTGCCAATTGGGGCAGCACCGGGGCGGCGACCGTCAGCTGCCAATTGGGGCAGCACCGGGGCGGCGACCGTCAGCGACCG
>Ga0105044_10004481_pt1 | contig 19183 bp, 20 predicted proteins | sample MAT01_FD_78092 | JGI IMG/M metagenome (GOLD analysis project Ga0105044, IMG submission 78092) | Freshwater microbial communities from Lake Fryxell liftoff mats and glacier meltwater in Antarctica - MAT-01 | ecosystem: Environmental > Aquatic > Freshwater > Ice > Liftoff microbial mat | place...
GCGAGCGAGAACACCACATCTTCCGCGGTGAACGCAGAGCCGTCGTGAAACCGGACGCCCGGGCGGAGTTTGAACTCCCAGGTGTTCGCATCGACGGCGCGCCACGACTGCGCAAGCGCCGGCACCATGCGGGACTGCGCGTCCGCCGCCACCAGCGGTTCGAACAGGTGGTGCGTCAGCGCAAGATTCGCCTGCGCGGCGAGGAAGTGCGGGTCGACCGTCGTGACTTCAGACGAGAAGGCGAGTTTCAGCTCCGACGCCGCGGCGTGCAGCGGCGCGGCGGCGAGGCACAGAAAGGCGCAGGCGCGCAGTAGCCGTGTCACGGTAGCGGCGGCGGGCTTCATGGTGCTGGCCGCACTTCGTGGGCGTAGGTGCGTTCGTCAGTCCGCGGGGTGTAGGTGAAACCGCGGCGCCCGGCCCAGGTGTTGACCTGGTAATGCAGGGGAATCACGCCGTAGTCGGCGATCACGAGCTCGGTGGCCTGCTGCAGGAGTTTTTCGCGTTTCGGGTTGTCCACGGTGGCGAGCGCCTGCTCCAGCACGGCGTCGGCCTTAGGGTTCGCGTAGCGGCCCCAGTTCCAGGTGCCGAAGCCCTTGTCGCGGTTGAAGGTGGCCACCAGCGAGCGCAGCGGGTAGGACGCCTCGCCGGTGCTCACCCCCCAGCCGAGCAGCGCCGCGCTGAAGTCCAGCTTGTTCGCGCGGGCGGTGTAGATCGACATCGGCATCGTTTCCACTTTCACGGCGATGCCCACGCGCGCCAGCATCTGCGCGACGGTCTGCACGATCTGATCGTCGTTGACGTAGCGGTTGTTGGGGCCGTGCAGCGTGAGCCCGAAGCCGTCTGGGTAACCGGCTTCCGCCAGCAGTTTCTTCGCGCCGTCCGGATCGTAGGCCTCGGCTTTCAGTGCCGGCGCGAAACCGAAGAAGCCCTCCGGCACTATCTGGCCAGCGGGAATGGCGAGACCCTCCATCACGCGCTCGACAATGGCCGGGCGGTTGATGGCCTTGGAGATCGCGCGCCGCACGCGGACGTCCTTGAGGGGGTTCTTCTCCAGCGGCTTGCCCGCCTTGTCGGTGACGAACGGCGACTGGTCGCGGTTCGAGTCGAGGTGCAGGTGGATCATGCGGTTGGACACCGTGGTGAAGAGCGTGATGTCCTTGTTCGTTTTCATCTTCGCGTAGTCGGCGGTCGGCACGACCTCGATGAACTGCACGTCGCCCGCCAGCAGCGCCGCGATCCGCGAGGGATCGGAAATGATGAGCCGGAACGTGACCTTGTCCCACACCGGCTTCGGGCCCCAGTAGGCGTCGTTGCGCGCGAGCTCGATGCGGTCGCCCTTCGCGTAGCGCACGAACTTCCACGCGCCGGTGCCGATGGCGGCCTTGCCCGTGTCGAAATCGGCCGTGCTGGCGTTGCGCGCCTTCGCCTGGACGATCGGCAGTCCGGAGAGGTCCGTCGGCAGGTTGGGGTAGGGCGTCGCCGTCTTCAGGCGGAGCGTGTACGGATCGACGATGATCTTCTCGGTAATGGCGCGGGTGAAGATCGTCATGCCGCCGGGGCTGTTGAGTACGGCGGGCCGCTCGATGGAGGCCACCACGTCCGCCGCGGTGAAGTCGGTGCCGTCGTGGAACTTCACGCCGCGCCGCAGCTTGAACTCCCAGGTGGTGTCGTCGATCGTGCGCCACGACTCGGCCAGCCCCGGCCGCTGATTCTGCTTCGCGTCATTGACGATCAGCTTGTCGAAAATCTGTTCCGCGATCGAGTTGTTAGGCGCGGCGTTGGAGAAGTGCGGGTCGAGCGAGGTGACGTCCGCGCCGAGCCCGATCATGAGGTCGGCGGCCGCGGCGGGCAGGGCGAGCAGGGCGAGAGCAAGAGCGGCGAGCAATCGGCGCATGAGGGTCTCCTGGTATTGATGGGGCAAGCGGGCGGCGGTCGTTAGGGCGCCGGCCGGAATTCGTGCGCGAGCGTGCGCTCGTCGGTGCGGGCCGTATAGGTGGTGCCCCGGCGCGCCGACCACAGGTTGACCTGGTGGTGGAGCGGGATGATGCCGAGATCGTTGACCGAGACTTCCATCGCCTGGATCAGGATTTTCTCGCGCCGGCCATCGTCCACCGTCGCCAGGCCCTGCTCGAGGAGCTGGTCCATCTTCGCGTTGGAGTAGCGCCCGCGGTTGGCCGCGCCCATGCCCTTCTTGGCGTCGAAGGTGGCGAGCAGCGATTTCAGCGGCGAGGAGATCTCCGCGGTGTCGGAGGCCCAGCCCACCAGCATGAAGCTGAACTCGAGCTTGGAAGCGCGGGTGAAGTACACCGATGACGGCAGCGTTTCCACGCGCGCGGCGATGCCGATGCGGGCGAGCATCTGCGCGATGGCCTGGCAGATCTGGTCGTCGTTCACGTAACGGTCGTTAGGGCCGTGGATCGTGAGGCCGAAACCGTCGGGATAGCCCGCTTCCGCCAGCAGCTTCTTCGCGCCGTCCGGATCGTAGCGCTCGGGTTTCATGCCGGCGGTGTAGCCGAACATGCCTTCTGCCATCAGCTGGCCGGTCGGCACCGCGGCGCCGTCCATCACGCGCTCGACCAGCGCGGGGCGGTTGATCGCTTTCGACAGCGCCTGCCGCACGCGCAGGTCTTTCAGCGGATTCTTTTCCAGCGGCTTGCCGGCCTTGTCGGTGACGAAGGGCGAACGGTCCCGGCTGGTGTCGAGGTGCATGTAGATCAGGCGGTGCGAGACCGCGCGCGACACCACGACATCCGAAGTCTTCGAGAGCCGGGCGAGATCGGCGGTCGGCACGTTCTCGATGGCGCGCACGTCGCCGGCGAGCAGCGCCGCCACGCGTGACGGGTCGCTCGGGATCAGCCGGAAGGTGACTTTGTCCCAGGCAGGCTTGGAACCCCAGTAGGTCTCGTTGCGGACGAGTTCGATGCGGTCGCCCTTGGCGTAGCGCACGAACTTGAACGGCCCGGTGCCCACGGTCGCCTTGCCCGAGTTGAAGTCCTCGGTGCTGGCGCCTTTGGCCGCGCGGCTCGACACGATGAAGACCGTGCTCATGTCGTTGGGCATGAGCGGATAGGGTGTCGCTGTCTTCAGGCGGATGGTCAGCGGATCGACGATGATCTTTTCGGTGATCTGCTTGGTATAGATCGTGAACGGACTCGGGCTGTTGGGTACCAGGCCGGTGCGGTCGAGCGAAAAGGCTACATCCTGCGCGGTGAGATCCGAACCGTCGTGGAACTTGACGCCTTTGCGCAGTTTGAACTCCCAGGTCAGGTCGTCCACCGCGCGCCAGGATTCGGCCAGCGCGGGTTTCAGCTGCGACTTGGCGTCCTTGGTGACGAGCGTGTCGAAGATGTGCTCGGCGATATTGTTGTTCGGCGTGAGGTTGTGATAATGCGGGTCGATCGACGTGACATCCGCCGAGAGCGCGATGCTGATGTCTGCGCTTCTCGCGTCCGCGGCGGCGGCCGGAGTGACCACGGGGTAATGCGGGGTGCCAAGCGCGAAAGCCAGCGGCAAGACGGCAAGGCCTGCGAGACGGAACAGACGGCGACGCGTGTTCGGCGTGTTCATATGGTGCTCCCCAAGATGGTCTCCGCGCAGCAAAGGCGGCGCGGGCGGCGTTCGGTATGGCTGCTCGTTCCCGGTACAGGGTGGTGGGCCGCGGCGGAGGTTTTTTGTGCGCCGCTCCGCAGGTTGCGGGGTGGCGCTTGCCGTCAGCTGATGCCGGAGCATTATAGTGAATGCCCGGTGGCCGTACGGGGATGCCGATTTCCGCTGGCCGCTCCCCGTGTTTCCAGCCAGCGGGTTGCCGCCGGCGGCTACAATTGACCCATGACTGCACCCTCACTGGCGGCCCCCAGCGCGGCGGGCGTGGCCGCGATCCGGCGGCTCATCGCCTTCCCGACGGTCAGCCGGGACTCCAACCTCGAATTGATCGATTTCGTGCGGGAAGCGGTACGGCCGCTCGACGCCGACGTGCGACTGACCTTCGACAACGACCGGCGCAAGGCCAATTTGTTCGCCACGCTGGGGCCGAGGGACATCCAGTCGCTGCCCGGCATCGTGCTCTCGGGCCATACTGACGTGGTGCCGGTCGAGGGCCAGGCCTGGGACAGCGACCCGTTCACGGTCGTCGAGAAGGATGGCCGCCTGTACGGGCGCGGCACCTCCGACATGAAAAGTTTCGTTGCGCTCGCGCTGGCGGCGGCCCCCGAATTCGTACGCCGCGGGCTCAAAGTCCCCATCCATCTGGCGTTTTCCTATGACGAGGAAGTCGGTTGCCTGGGCGTGGGCCGGCTCATCACCGACTTGGCCGCCGCCGGCATCCGGCCCAAGGCCTGTATCGTCGGCGAGCCGACGCTCATGCAGCCGGTGATCGCGCACAAGGGCAAGCACGGCTTCCGTTGCACAGTCACCGGCCTCGCTTCGCATTCCGCGTACGCGCCGCAGGGCGTCAACGCGGTGGAGTTCGCCGCCGAAGCGGTGGCTTTCCTCAAAGGCATGGCGCGCCGCCACCGCGATCGCGGCCCCTACGACCGCAGCTTCGACGTCGCGCACACCACCGTGCATACGGGGCACATGCACGGGGGTACGGCCTTGAACATCGTGCCGCACGGCTGCTGGTTCGAATTCGAGTTCCGCCACCTGCCCGGCGACGACCCGGTGGCCTTGCTGGAGGAGTTCGAGGGCTTCGTGCGTGGCGTGCTGGAGCCGGAGATGAAGACGGTGCATCCCGCCGCCGGTTTCCGCATCGTGCCGTTGTCGGTGCTGCCGGTGCTCGATACCGGCCCGGAAAGCGAGGTCGTGGGACTCGCGCAGGAGCTCTGCGGCTCGCACGATATCGGCAAGGTGTCCTACGGCACGGAGGGTTCCCAGTTCCAGCGCGCGGGCATCCCGACGGTGGTGTGCGGCCCGGGCTCGATTGCGCAGGCGCACAAGCCGAACGAATGGGTGGCGCTGGAGCAGATTGCGCGGTGCGAACGCTTTCTGGCGCGCCTGATGGACCGCGTGTGCGAGCGCTGATGCGCGGCCAAGCCTCAGTCCACTGTAGGGATCGTCCTACGTACGGTGCTGCCACCGCTGACGGATGCGCGGCGGTCTTTCCGTTATATCTCCCCCCGGGTTTCGCTTGGTACAGGGGGAGCAATGAAAACAGGGGCGCGCGGCAGGGGCTCGAGCTTGCTCGCCGCATTGCTGCTGGGCGCTTGCGCCAGCCTGCCGCCGGTGGAGCCGATGATCGCGGCAGCGGTGGCAGCCGACAAGGCGCCGACGGTGCAACTTCCCAGTGGGAAAGCCAGCGCGGCAGCCGGCAATCGGATGGTGGCCGACGTCGACCGCGTTTCGGAAGACTTTTCGCAGCACGTTGCCGCCGAAGAGGCGATCGCCGGTGTGCCGCTCACCGCCGGCAACAGCGTCACCCTCCTGCAGGACGGGCCCGCCAGCTACCGCGCCATGTTTGCGGCCATGGAGCAGGCGAAGGATCATATCAACATCGAGTTTTACATCATCGAGGCGGATGCGGTAGGCGACCGCCTGACCGCGGTGTTGCTGAAAAAAAGGGCGCAAGGCGTCAAGGTCAACCTGATCTACGACAGCGTGGGATCCAGCAACACGCCGCGGGAATTCTTCGGGCGCCTGCGCGAGGCCGGCGTGAAGGTCATGGAGTTTCACCCGCTCAATCCGACGGAGGTCGGCAAGCGCGGATGGCAGATCAACAAGCGCGATCACCGCAAGATCCTGATCGTGGATGGCACCGTCGCTTTCACTGGCGGCATCAACATCAGCAGCGTCTATTCGAGCGGGTCGGGCCCGGGTGGTTCGGGTTCGCGAGGGCGCGTCGCGCCGCGCGCCGCCACGGACTTCGGGGATCCGGACGCCGCGAAGAATGACGAGTCGAAAAATCCCAAGGATCCCAAGCGTTCTGGCTGGCGCGACACCAATATCCAGGTGCGGGGGCCGGCGGTGGCGCAGTTTCAGCAACTGTTTACGGACACCTGGGTGAAACATACCGGCGAAGCGCTGCAGCCGGCTGATTATTTCCCCGCCCCCCGCGCTGAAGGCCGGCATTTAGTGCGCGTCATCGGCAGTTCGCCGGACGACCCGGTGGCCACGATCCATGCGACGCTGATCTCCGCCGTGCAGCATGCGCAGCGTTCGATCCATATCACGATGGCCTACTTCATTCCCGATCCGCAGACCTTGGCGGCGCTGACCGTCGCGGCCGGCCGCGGCGTGGAGGTCAAGCTGGTGCTGCCGTCGTACAGCGATTTCTGGGCCAGCTTTCATGCCGGGCGTTCGCATTACCGCGAGTTGCTGGACGCCGGCGTCAAGATCTACGAACGCCAGGGTGCGCTGTTGCATGCGAAAACCATCGTCATCGACGGCCTTTGGTCAACGGTGGGTTCCAGCAATATCGACTGGCGCAGCTTCCTGCATAACGACGAGGTCAATGCGGTGGTCCTGAGTCCCGAGTTCGCCGCCCAGATGGAAGCGATGTTTCAGCGCGATCTTGACCATTCCATGCCTGTCACGGCGGCAAGCTGGAAACAGCGTCCGTTCAGCGACCGCGTCAAGGAATGGGGCGCGCGAGTGTGGGAGTACTGGCTGTAGGAAAGCAGGGATTCGGGAGTTGGGGTTAGGGATTTGAGATCAACACCGAACAGGTTGGGCATCGTGTCGCCCAAGTCTGGACTGGTTTCAAATCGCTAATCCCCAATCCCCAATCCCAATTGTAAGTGTGGGCGGTGGGCGCTATCCTGCGGGTTCCCGCAGGCCACCTCCGGAGGTCGCATGACCACTCTGTTTCGTGTCGTACTCGTCGCGCTGGTCTGTGGTTCTTCCGTGCCGGCGGCCCTGGCGGACTATCCCGACCGTCCGATCCGCCTCATCATTTCCTCCGCCGCCGGCGGCTCTCCGGACGTGGTGACCCGCATCCTCGCGGTCGAACTCACGAAGCAACTGGGGCAGACGTTCGTGATCGACAACCGGCCAGGCGCGGCGCAGACCATCGGCACTGAAATGGTCGTGCGCGCGAACCCGGACGGCTACACCATCGGCTACGCCAATGTGGTGACGATGGCCATCAACAAATCGTTGTTGCCGAAGCAGCCGTATGACCCCGACCGCGACCTGCTGCCGATCGGCCAGTTCCTGTCCACCTTCAACCTGCTCTGCGTGAACAACGGCCTGCCGGTGCGCTCGGTGAAGGAACTGATCGATTACGCGAAGGCCAATCCCGGCAAGCTGCTCAACGCCTCCGGCGGCAACGGCACCACGGGCCATCTGGGCGGCGAGTTGTTCAAGATCATGACCGCTACGCAGATCACGCACGTGCCCTACAAGGGCAGCCCGCAGGGCATCCAGGACCTGATGGCGGGGCAGGTGCAGCTCATGTTCGACAACCTCACGTCGATTTCGCCGCACGTGAAGTCCGGCAAGCTGCGCGGGCTCGGCGTGTCGAGCCTGAAGCGCTCGCCCGTCTTCCCCGACATTCCGACCATTGCCGAAGCCGGTGTTCCGGGCTACGAGACCAACGCGTGGGGCGGGCTGGTCGCACCGGTGGGCACCCCGCGCGCCATCATCGTGAAGCTGAACGCCGAGGTGAACAAGGCTCTGCAGTCGCCAGCCTTGCGCGAACGCTATGCCGCGATAGAGGCGGAGCCGGTCGGCGGCACGCCCGAGCAGTTCGCCGCCTTCGCGCAGCGGGAAACGCTGAAGTGGGCCGATGTGGTGAAGAAGTCCGGGGCGAAGCTGGACTGAATTCCGGGATTCGATATCAAAACCCACCGGGTGCCATCGATAGCTGATCCCGTTTCACGTCCGGACGTTTTCCAATCCCCAATCCCCAATCCCCAATCTCAAATCCCCAATCCCGTTTTTGACATGCACTACGACCTGATCCTCCGCAACGGCACCGTCATCGACGGCACCAAAGCCCTCCGTTTCTCCGCCGATGTGGCGGTGCGCGACGGCCGCATCGCGGCGATCGGCCGACTGGACGGTGCGCGCGCGGACGTGGACATCGACGCCAGCGGAATGATCGTCGCGCCGGGCTTCATCGACGCGCACACGCACGACGACCGGCTGCTGTTCTCCGACCCGGCGATGACGCCGAAAGTCAGCCAGGGCGTCACCACCGTCATCACCGGCAACTGCGGCATCAGCCTCGCGCATTCGCCGCCGCCCGGCGCGGATGGAACGATTGTGCCGCCGATCGACCTGCTCGATGGGTCCGGCGAGTGGCTGCGCTTTCCCAGCTTCGCGGCCTACCGGGAGGAGCTTGCGGCGAAGCCCGCCGCGCTGAATGCCGCCTGTCTCGTGGGCCACACGACGTTCCGGGTGGCGGTCATGGACAAGCTCGAGCGTGCCGCTACGCCGGCCGAGATCGCCAAAATGCGCGAGATGGCCCGCGAGTCATTGGCCTCCGGTGCCATCGGCGTATCCACCGGCACGGCCTATCCGCCGGCGGCGATGGCGCCCACCGCCGAGCTGATCGAGGTCTGCCGGCCGCTCACCGAGTACGGCGGCCTGTACGTCACGCACATGCGCAATGAAGACGACCAGGTGTGCGAGTCCATCGACGAAACTTGCGACATTGGCCGAGCGCTGGGCGTGCCGGTGATCATTTCGCACCACAAGTGCGTCGGCATCCGCAATCATGGACGCTCTCCCGAGACGCTCGCACTCATCGAGCGGCGCATGCAGGAACAGTCCGTGGGCCTGGACTGCTACCCCTACATCGCGTCCTCGACGGTGCTGCGCTACGACCGGCTCGAGCAATCCTCGCGCATCATCATCACGTGGTCGAAGCCGCATCCGGAGTTCTCCGGCGTCGACCTCGACGAGGTGGCGAAGCGGCTGGGCATGAGCAAGACCGACGCGGTGGAGAAGATCAAGCCGGCGGGCGCGATTTACTTCATGCTCGACGAGCAGGACGTGCAGCGCGTCCTGGCCTATGAGCACACGATGATCGGCTCCGACGGCCTGCCGCACGACCAGAAACCCCACCCGCGCCTGTGGGGCACGTTCCCCCGTGTGCTGGGGCACTACGCGCGCGACCTGAAGCTGTTCCCGCTGGAAACGGCGGTCTACAAGATGACGGGTCTGCCGGCGGCGAAGTTCGGGCTGGCGGGGCGGGGTACGCTGCGGGAAGGCTACGCGGCGGACATCACGGTATTCGATGCGGACACGGTGATCGACGTGGCGGATTTCCAGAACGGCGCAGCACCCGCGCGCGGCATCGAGACGGTGGTCGTGAACGGTGCCGTGGTGTGGCGCGGGGGGCGGGAGACCGGGGCAAGGCCCGGAAAATTGCTGCGGCGGGCATAAGCCCGCTGGCTCAGTGCTGCAGGATCTTCGACAGGAACTGCACCGCGCGCTCGGAGCGCGGTTTGCCGAAAAAATCGTCCTTCGTCGCGTCTTCCACGATCTCGCCCTTGTCCATGAAGATCACGCGGTGGGCAACCTTCTTGGCGAAGCCCATTTCGTGGGTCACGACCATCATGGTCATGCCCTCCTGTGCGAGCTGCACCATCACGTCGAGCACCTCGTTGATCATCTCCGGGTCTAGCGCGGAGGTCGGCTCATCGAACAGCATCGCGATGGGGTCCATCGACAGGGCGCGGGCAATCGCCACGCGCTGCTGCTGGCCGCCGGAGAGCTGACCGGGATACTTGTCCTTCTGCTCGATGAGTCCGACGCGGTCGAGCAGTTTGAGCCCGCGCGTCACGGCTTCGTCCTTCGGACGCCCGAGCACCTTGATCTGGCCGAGGGTCAGGTTCTCGGTGATCGACAGGTGCGGAAAAAGCTCGAAGTTCTGGAACACCATGCCGATGCGCGAGCGCAGCTTGGACAAATTGGTGTCCTTCGCGGTCAGCGAAACGCCGTCGACGCTGATGTTGCCTTTCTGGAAGGGTTCGAGGCCGTTCACCGCCTTGATGAGCGTACTTTGCCCGAGCCTGAAGGGCCGCAGACGACCACCACCTCGCCTTTGTCGACCGTGGTGCTGCAATTGGCCAGCACCTGGAAGCTGCCGTACCACTTGCTGACATCCTTGATTTCGATCATTGCCATGGCGGAGCCTTAACGGATGATGGCCATCTTGGCCTGCAGTCGCTTCACGACGAGGGACAGCGAGAATGAAATGACGAAATACACCACGGCGGCGAAGGTGTACATCTCGACCAGCCGGTAATCGCGGTTGGCGATCTTCGACGCGGCGCCCAGGAAATCCGTCACCGAGATCACGTACACAAGCGAGGTGTCCTGAAACAGGATGATCGTCTGGGTCAGCAGTACCGGCGTCATGTTGCGGAAGGCCTGCGGCAGCACGATCGTGCCCATGGTCTGCCAGTAGTTGAGTCCGAGGGCTGAACCGGCCTGCACCTGCCCGCGGGGAATCGACTGGATGCCGGCGCGCATGATCTCGCAGTAGTACGCGGCCTCGAACATCATGAAGGTGATGACGCAGGACAGGAATGCCCCGACCGCCACGGGCCTCGGCGCGCCGATGATCCAGGCGGCGATGTAGGGTACCAGGAAGTAGAACCAGAAGATCACCAGCACCAGCGGCACCGAGCGCATGATATTGACGTAGGCGCCGGCCGGAAGGTTCAGGAGCGGAAAGCGCGACAGCCGCATCATCGCGAGCAGCGTGCCGAAGAAGATGCCGCCCGCCATCGCGAGCGCCGTCAGCGTCAGCGTGAAGGTCATGCCCTCCCGGAACAGGTAGGGCAGGGAGCGCTGGATGACGTCGAAGTCGTAGCCGGAAAACATCGCTCAGTGTCCTGCGGGCGCTTGAGAAGCGCTGCCGATGAAGCCGGGCACCCGCAGTTTTTTCTCGAGGACGCGCATCAGCAACACGATGACAAGATTGGTGATCAGGTAGATCAAGGTCGCCGCGGAAAATGCTTCAAATACCTTGAAGCTGAACTCCTGCATGGCGCGCGTGCGCCCGGTGAGCTCAAGCAGGCCGATGGTCAGCGCCACCGACGAATTCTTGATGATGTTGAGGAACTCGGAGGTGAGCGGCGGCATCACGATGCGGAAAGCCATCGGCAGCAGCACGTAGCGGTAGGTCTGCGGCAGCGTGAGTCCAATCGCCGTTCCCGCCATGCCCTGGCCGCGCGGCAGGGACTGGATTCCGGCGCGTACCTGCTCTGCGACGCGCACCGACGTATAGAGCCCCAGGCAGAGCACCGCCGGGACGTAGGACCCCCACGGCGGGGGCATCTGCTTGATCGCGTCCCCTAAACCCTTGGGCAGCAGTTCGGGGATGACGAAGAACCACAGGAACATCTGCACGAGCAGCGGAACGTTGCGGAAGATCTCGACGTAGGCGTTGCCGAGACGAACCACCCATTTCATGGGCGTCGTGCGCAACGTTCCGACGATGGAGCCGATCGAGAGCGCGATCACCCAGGCGGAGAGCGCGGTGGCCAGCGACCACAGAAGTCCCACGAGCAGGTAGTTCAGCCACGTCCCCGAACCGTCCGCGGCGGGCTGCAAGTAGATGCTCCACTGCCAGTTGTACACGGCCGGCTCTCCCCAAGCATAACGGGGGACCTCCCAGTCCCCCGTGCAATGCGTGACGCGCTACTTGTAGTCGGCTGGATCGCCCGAATCGGTAGGATTCGCAACGAGGTTCTTGAACTGCTGCGACATCGGCACGTTGTAGTTGATGTCTTTGGGCGGTACCGGCTTGACGAACCATTTCTCGTAGATCCGGTTGATCTCGCCGCTCTTGTAGACGGCCCGCATCGCGTTGTCCACGACTTTCTTGAAAGCGGGGTCGTCCCTCCGCATCATGATGCCGTAGGGCTCCGGCAGGGACAGCGCGTCGTTGGAGATCACGTAATCCCCGGGCGTGCGCGACGACGCGACCAGCGTGTAGAGCAGGATGTCGTCCATCACGAAGGCGACCGCACGGCCGGTTTCCACCATCTGGAACGCTTCCGGGTGGCCGTTCGCCGGGATGATGTTGATCCCCATGTTTTTGGCAAGGTTAAGATCTGTCAGTTGTTTGATGTTGGTCGTGCCCGAAGTCGAAACCACCGTCTTGCCTTTCAGGTCTTCGATCGACTTGATGTTCGACGACTTCTTCGAGACGTAGCGGTTGGCGGTCAGAAAGTGGGTGATCGTGAAGCCTACTTCCTTCTGACGCGCGACGTTGTTCGTCGTCGAACCGCACTCGAGGTCGATCGTGCCGTTCGCCATCAGCGGGATCCGGTTCGCCGAGGTGACAAGCTGGTATTTGACGTCCAGCTTGGGCAGCTTCAGTTCGGCCTTAACGGCGTCAGCGATCTTGAGACACAGGTCCATCGCATAGCCGATCGGCTGCTGCTTGTCGTCGTAATACGAGAACGGGATTGACGCGTCGCGGTGGCCGATGGTGATGGTGCCCGAGTTCTTGATCTTGCCGAGCGCGCCATCCTGTGCGGACACCGTGGTGGCGGTAGTGGTGAAGGCGGCGCCGGCAAGCAGCGCCAGCAGCAATTTGGACATGCGCATGACTATCTCCTCGTCTGACTGTTGGTGTGGGTCGCGCAGCAACTGCGGCCACAAGGGAAAAAACGGAAACTTGGAACGGTAGTGGAGGGAGGAAGGTGCGAAATGGATTAACAAAAACGCAATCTGCGCGCAATCTAGCCCAACGGCAGGGGCTTGTCCACAGCACGGTCCGCGCGACGCGACGGGGGGGTACGAAGGGTAGACGGACCGCTCTCACTCGGGGAAGTGGCGTTCAATGCACCAACACCGGGCCGGATGGCTGCGCCACGCCGCCATCTGGTGCGACCGGCACTGCCGGGAGTGGCGACGGGCGGCGGCGCGGCCGTCCCGGGGCGGGTGCCGGCGATGCGCGGCGCCGTCAGCGTTCTTTCCACCACCTGACGCAGGCACGCGCCAAGGCGGCGGTCGTGTCCACGCAAGGGGCCGCCAGCATGATCCGCGCATGTTCGACGACGACCGGCAACTCGGTACACGCAAAGATGATTGCTTCGGCCCCGGCGGCTTCGAGCCGGTGGATGGCCTGTTCCACCTTGGGGCCGGCCGCGACGAGGTCGTTGCCCTTGACGTCGCGGATGGCCGGCAGCACCCAGCGCTGCTGGTCCTCCGGGGTGTTCGCCAGGACGCGGTAGCCGCGCGCTTCCAGCCGCTTCTGGTAGAAGCCCGCCGCGAGCGTGCCGTCGGTGGCCATCAGTCCGACGGTGGTGCCTTCGGCGGGCGGCAACAGCGCCGCGAGTTCCGCGCAGGCCGCGTCGGCGATATGCAGGATCCGCACGCCGCCCTCGCGCTCCAGTTCCGAGTGCCAGTAGTAGGCAGTATTGCAGGCGATGGCGATGACCTGCACGCCCGCATACTTGAGCGTGCGGACACCGGTCAGCATGGCCGGCAGCGGTGTCGGCCCGTCGGCGGTGATGGCGGCCGGCCGGTCGGGAATCTGCGGCACGGAATACACGATCACCGGCAGATGATCCTCGTCACAAGTCGCCGGCGTGGCGTTGATCAGCTTCGTCAGAAAGTCCGCCGTGGCGAGCGGCCCCATGCCGCCCAGGATGCCGAGCATCGGTATGCAGTCCCCTAAAGCGGCAAGCATAGCCGACAGGCTTGCCACTGTCGCGGACGCCGGATAGTGTCGCTGCTCCGAACGTGTGGAGGGCAGTCGATTGGAAAGCTACCGCGGGCCGCGCAGCCGCCTGGACGACATTGCGCCGTACGTCACCAAAGACGGTTCGGAGATTCGCGAAATGATGCACCCGGCCGTGCAGGGCAATCGTGCGCAAAGCCTCGCCGAGGCGACCGTTGCGCCGGGCGCTGCGACCACGCTGCATCGCCACGGTGAAACCGAGGAGCTCTACCATTTCACGGCGGGTGCAGGCGTCATGACTTTGGGCGGCGAGCGGTTTGCCGTTCAGGCCGGCGATACCGTGTGCGTTGCGCCCGGCGTCCCGCATCGCGTGGAGAACACAGGGACGTTGCGGCTGAAAATCCTCTGCGCGTGCGCGCCGGCCTACGCGCATGCGGATACCGAGCTGCTTTAGGCGGACGCGTCCGGGAACGGTGCGCGACGCACCGCTTTGGCGCGTTTGTCCGGGCCGGCGCAGCAGCATTTCAGGCCGGGTTGTCTGCGATTGAATCCGTAAGGTTCACGAAAGCTCGCGCTTGCACTATCCGGCTTCGCGGGCTGCAGGGCGGGTGGTGTACGCCGGCTGCGGCGCATGGTTCCATCCCCTCGATACCGACCTGGAGTGCATCATGGCGCAGCAAAAAAAAGATTCGCCGCTCGTTCATTTCGGCAAGATCATCATCTTCATCCTGACCGCGGGCTTCGCCTGCCCGAACGTGTTCGCCGTGGGCACCGAGGGTGACGTGGAAGCCGGCGCGCCGCGCGCCGAAGAAAAGAAGAAGTAAGCGGGGGATCCCGGTGGGCGCCTAGAAGCGCGAGCCGGGCTCTTTCAGAAACTCCGCTTCTGCGTCCGTGGAAGCCCGGCCCAGCATAGCGTTGCGGTGCGGAAACCGCCCAAAGCGCGCGATCACGTCGTAATGCTTCTGTGCCCACGGCAGTGCGTGGGCCAGGCCTGTTTCCTCTTTCAATTGCGTGAACAGGCGCAGCGCTTCGCGTTGTGCGCCCAACTCTTCGGCGTGTTCGAAGGGCAGGTAGGCAAACCAGCGTTCGACCGTCGAGAGCTTCCGGTCGGCGCCACTTGCCACCAGTCCTCGCGCGAGCGCCAAAGCCTGCGGGTCGGTGTCATAGGCGCGGGCCGCTTCCCGACCTTCGCGAAACAGGTTGCGCGGAAACTGGTCGAGCACAACGATCAGGGCTAGCGTGCCGTGCGCGTCGCGGGCCCAAGTCTCCTTTTCACCGCGGGCCGCCGCTTCGTAGAGCGGCAGAAAGCGCGCGCGGATCTCCGCGTCGAATGCGTCCGATTTTTTGAACCAGGCCGCGCGCGGCTGGCCATGCTCCGGTGTGTCGGGGGCGCCGAACCAGAAGTCCAGCACTTCCTGTGCGGGGCCGGCGCTCAGAAAAAACCCTCGAGGATGGATGCCAAGCGTGCCGGCTGGTCGTGGTGCAGCATGTGGCCGCAGTCTTCCAGCGTGTGCTCGCGGAAATCACGGAACGCGCTCTTACGTTCGGCCAGCTGTTCGGGCGTGTCCGTGGTCCAGCCGCGGGCTTTCGACTGTGCGCCGGCCACCCACAGCACGGGGCCGGCGTAGCGCCGCCAGCACGCCAGCACTTCATCCATGCGGTTCAGCACGGGGTTCACGCGCTTGTGGCGCGGGTCGCTCGCCAGCACCACGCGGCCCGGCGCTTCCTCGCGCGCCCAGTGCTGGGCGAGAAAGCGCGCCTTGGCTTCGGGCAGGCGGGGATTATTCTTGCGCAGGCGCACGGCCACCGCGTCGAACGTGGAGTACGGACTGAATTCCGGCCCGGCCTTTGTCTGGTCCAGCCATTGCGCGTAGCGCGCCGGCGCGTCGTCGGCATGGGTGCGGGTGGCGCCGAAGCCCTCCAGCGACGCCAGCCGGCGCACCCGCTCGGGGCGGATGCCGGCGTAGTTGCAGGCGACATTGCCGCCCATGCTGTGGCCGATGAGGTCGACGGCCGCGCCGGGCGCGTAGCGATCGAGCAGCGCGTCGAGGTCCGCGTAGTAATCAGGGAACCAGTAGCCGCCCGGCGCCCAGCCCGACTGCCCGAAGCCGCGCCAGTCCGGCGCGATGACGTGCCAGTCGCGGGCGAACGCATCCACCAGGAACTGGAAGGACGCCGAGACGTCCATCCAGCCGTGCAGCAGAAAGAGCGCGGGCGCATCGTTCTTGCCCCACTCGCGCACGTGATAGCGCACGACGCCCAGGTCGTGGAACGCGGAGCGGCTGGCACGGCGCGGTGAATAGGCAGCAGGGGCGGGCATGCGGAATAAAAATGGGGCAGCGTGATTTTTGCAGGAGCGGGGCTGCCGCAATTGCAGGACAATGCCCGCATTATGCATGCAACGGTTGCAGGGGCGGTCCGCCACGCGGCGCGTTCCGCTGTCTGGATGCTGGGTGGGCTGTGCGCCGTTGCCGCGTTCGCGCAGGCGCCCGCCGGGCGCGTGCCGTATGAGCAGGGCCTGCTGTGGCGCGTGGAAAAGCCCGGCATCGCGGCGAGCCATGTGTTCGGCACCATGCACGTAGATGATCCGCGCGTCCTCGCACTGCCGCCGCCCGTGCGCACGGCCTTCGACAGCGCACGCAGCTTCACGATGGAGGTGTCGCTCGATTCGGCCAACCTGCTGACGCTGGCAACGCGCATGCTTTACAACGACGGACGCACGCTGGAGGCAGCCGCGGGAACAGACCTCTACCGGAAGCTGGTGCCGGTGATGGAGGCGCGCGGCATGCCGGAACCCGTGGTGCGCGGGTTCCGCCCGTGGGCGGTGATGATGATCCTCGCCATGCCCCAGCAGAGTTCCTCCGAAGTGCTCGATTTCGTGCTGTACAAGCAGGCCCGGGCGCGGGGCCTGCCGGTGTCCGAGCTGGAGTCCGTCGACGATCAGGTCGGCGCCTTCGAAGGCATGCCGGAGAACCACCAGGTGCTGATGCTCAAGCACACCCTCGAAACGCTGTCGACGTTGCCGCGGCAGACCGAGCGCCTGCTCGCTGCCTACCTCGCCCGCGATCTCGGCGCGATGTGGCGTGTGAGCGAGGAAAGCACGCGAGACCGCCCGGACCTCAAGGCGACCAACGAGCTGTTCGAACGCCTGCTGCTGACCGATCGCAACCGGAAGATGGTGGACCGTATGCAGCCGCAACTGCAGCGGGGCGGCGCTTTCGTTGCCGTCGGCGCGCTCCATCTGTACGGCGAGCGCGGCGTGCTGCGGCTGCTGGAGACGCGGGGGTGGACGCTGACCCGGGTGTACTGAAGCACTTTTTGACGGGTGCCGATCGTGGGCGGCTGTGCCATCATCGGCCCCCATGCAAGGCCAGCTCTTCACTTCCGATTTCCTGCGCGATGGCATCCAGACTACGCCGGTCTGGAAACAGCCCCCGACGCCGCCGTCGAAGCTTTCGCCAAGTCCCTGAAAGAAGTTTTCCGTCCCTTCAAGACGGACAGCACACCGAACGAGGCGATTACCGAGCAGGAAGTTATCGTCAAGGTGCTGGGGTTACTCGAGCGGCGGGCCAAGGGGCGCGAAGCGGGCCCTTGGCGCGCCGCTCGATTGATGGGTTAGACCACACCTCCCGCCCTACCGCTTGGCACGCGCCTCTGGCGAGCGAAGGCTCGATTCATCAGTGGTTAGCGCCTCCCACCACCATGCGCTCGGGCCAGAACGAACAGGCGGCTCGTGAGGAAGTTCGCGCCACTGATATGCGCTGCCGATGGACTCGTGTCTCTTCAGGTCGTCGACGGACACCTCTGCGGCGTACCAACCCTTTCGTAGGAAGGCCAGGAGAGACTGCCAACGCTGAGGGGCACCGAACCTTGAATGAAGGCGGCCATGGCATCCGGTGCAGACGGGATACGCCGCCGGCGGCTCCCAGCGATAAGGCTTCGAATAGTCTTCTCCGTGCGTCTGCATCTTCTTGGGATTCGGGTCGCCACACATCGCGCATGGCGGCTGCCGCGCGGCGGCGGGGAATAGTGCGCGACCCATTGCGCTGCGCTCTTGCGGGCTATAGCCGTTGTACCAATCCATCGCTTGTGGCCTCTCGGTTCGTGTTTGCGTGTTGTGCGGCCTAACGTTTGACATGAGCGGCGGGCCAAAGGGCGCGCAGCGGCCTTTGGAACGTCCGCTCGATTGATGGGATGGACTCCTCCCGCTTTTTTAGCGGCATCATGGTGCCAAGCTGAGTCATTGGGTGGCGTCAGCACAAACGAGAGGAGTCCGACATGAATGCGACCACCGTTGCGGTGGATCTGGCCAAGTCCGTGTTTCAGGTGGCAGTCGCCGATACTTCCTGGCGGGTCATCGAGCAGCACCGCCTGACCTGCGCCCAGTTCGAGCGCTTCTTCGACAACCGGGCCGTCGCCCTGGTCGTCATGGAGGCCTGCGGCTCCGCCCACCACTAGGGGCGCTGTCTGGCTGCGCGCGGTATCGCGGTCAAGCTCCTGCCCGCGGCCTACGTCCGGGCCTACGTGAAGCGCAACAAGACCGATGCGGCGGACGCCTGCGCGCTCTTGGAAGCCGCCCGCGCCTCCGACATCGTGCCGGTGCGGGTGAAGTCGGTCGAGCAGCAGGTACTCCAAGCCCTGCACCGCACGCGTTCCCTGTGGATGGGCACCCGCACCTCGCGCATCAATGCGCTGCGCGGCTTCTGCCGGGAGTTCGGTATCAGCATCACCCTGGGCAGCCGGCTGGGGGTGGAGCAAATCGGCCGGGTGCTGGCCGACCCGCACTCGGCGGTGCCGGCCTTGATCCGCGGCACGCTGCAGTTGCTGGTGGAGGAGATACGCCTGCTGGAGGCGCGGATCGGGCAGATCGAGCGGGAGTTGACCCTGCACGCCCGCCAGTCGCCGGCGTGCACGACGCTGCTCACCGCCACCGCGATGGTGGCGGCCACCTCGGGGCAGGTCTCCCACTTCAAGGACGCGCAGCACTTCGCTTCGTGGTTCGGCTTGCCGCCCAAGGAGCATTCCTCGGGCGGCAACCGGCACCTGGGGCGCATCAGCAAGCGCGGCGACCGCTATCTGCGGATGCTGCTGACCCACGGGGCCAGATCGGTGCTGCGGGCGGCGGCGGTGGCTAAACGGGCCGGGCGCCCGGTGGATGGGCTGCGGGACTGGGCGCTGGCGGTGCAGGGGCGCGCGAACCACAACAAGGCGGCCTGTGCGTTGGCGAACAAGATGGCGCGCATCTGCTACGCGACGCTGCGCGACCAGGAGCCCTACGGGCAGCCACGACGACTCAGCCAGAAGATCGAGCGGCAGGCCTTCGCGCTCGCCAACTGAAATCAGTTTTGCATGAAATGTCTTCCACCCACGCTTGCGCTGAGATTGATCGCTCATCATGGCATTAAGGGTCGCCCCCGCACCGTCTGACGTCGATAACTCTTCCGGCTCGCTTGCAGCCGCCTGTAACGATTGGCGCTTCGGTGTTCGCAGATCCCATGTCGGCACGGGCCACACAGAGCCCACTCACGATGCCGGCGCAGTGACGTCAATGCGCGACTGCAGGCTTTACCCAACCGCCAAAACTATCGATCAGTCTCTTCC
>Ga0105044_10004483_pt1 | contig 19178 bp, 18 predicted proteins | sample MAT01_FD_78092 | JGI IMG/M metagenome (GOLD analysis project Ga0105044, IMG submission 78092) | Freshwater microbial communities from Lake Fryxell liftoff mats and glacier meltwater in Antarctica - MAT-01 | ecosystem: Environmental > Aquatic > Freshwater > Ice > Liftoff microbial mat | place...
CACAGAACCCTGTTGCATTCGAACTCCCCGCGGCCAAGGCCCGCTGAAGCGCCGGAAGGTACCGACACACATGGCCACCAAGCCGCTCACCCAGACCACCGGTCGTCGTAAGGAAGCTGTTGCCCGCGCTCGTTTGCGCCCCGGCACCGGCGTACACACCATCAACGGCAAGGCATTTGCCGAGTACTTCACCACTGCCATGCAGCGGATGGTTGTCACCGAGGCGCTGCGCGTCATGGACGTGGAGGAGACGTACGACATCGACGCCACCATGCACGGCGGCGGCATCAGCGGCCAGGCCGGCGCACTGCGCATGGCTATCGCTCGTGCGCTCGTCGAGCTCGACCCCGAAGCCCGTCCGGCGCTGAAGAAAGCCGGCCTGCTCACCCGCGACCCGCGTCGCAAGGAGAGCAAGAAGTACGGTCTCGTCAAGGCCCGTAAGGCCAAGCAGTACACCAAGCGCTGATCCTGTCAGTAGCTGCGTTCGTGCCACAGCGCCTCAGTCGTCCGTTTGCGGGCCGGGCTGCAGGCGCGGTGCCCGTTGTACGTAAAGGCTGTCGGGCGCCTACCTGGTGCTGTGAGTTCCGGGTTCTGACACAACGTCAGCGGTTGGCGCGATGAGTCTCAAATTCGGAACCGACGGGGTGCGCGCCGAGGCGTTCACCGTGCTGACCACGCAGTATGTGGCCGCCTTGGCCCGTGCCGCGGCGCAAGTACTCGGCGGCGGCGATTGGTTGATTGGGCGCGACACCCGTGAGTCGGGCCCGGGCCTGGAGGCCGCCGTCGCGGCAGGGCTGGCGGCTGGCGGGGCGCGCCCCGCCTCGGTGGGCGTCGTGCCAACGCCGGCCTTGGCGTGGCTGTCTGCGCAGCGCGGCGTGCCGGCAGCAATGATCACGGCCTCACACAACCCGTGGCAGGACAACGGGGTGAAGTTCTTCGCGCCCGGTGGACTGAAGCTGTCAGACAGCGTCGAGCGTGCGATCGAGTCGCTCCTGTCGCTCGACGGCCCTGCGCCGCATCCCGTTGTGGCTGCACATTCCAGTGGCCTCGACGACTATCTGGGTCACGTGGTGGCAATCAATGGCAGCACGTTGGTGGGGTTGCGGGTGGTGCTCGATTGCGCCAACGGCGCGATGAGCGTGGCGGCACCCGCAGCGTTCCGAGCGCTCGGTGCCGACGTGGTGGTCATTCACGATTCGCCCAACGGTCGCAATATCAATGATCACTGCGGCGCTACGCATGTGCAGTCATTGGCGGCCGCAGTCGTCGCCGAGGGCGCCGCGCTGGGCCTGGCGTTCGATGGCGACGGCGATCGTGTGATCGCGATCGACGAACTGGGCAACGCTGTCGACGGTGACCGACTGATCGCGTTGGCGGCACTGCAGCTGCGCGATGAAGGTCGCCTCCATGCCGACACCGTGGTGGTGACCGTGATGAGCAACCTCGGCTTCCACAAGGCGATGGCTGCTGCGGGGATCGAGGTGTTGACAACCGCTGTCGGTGACCGTTACGTGCTGGAGGCGCTCGATGCTCACGGGCACAGCGTGGGGGGCGAGCAGAGCGGGCACATCATCTATCGCGATCTCGCCACCACCGGTGATGGGTTGTTGGCGGGGATGCGACTGGCGCAGTTCGTACACGGTGGCGGCCACTCGCTGGCGGCGATGGCACGCGGTGTGATGGCCAGCTACCCGCAGGTGCTGCTCAACGTGCAAGTGCGCGAACGCCATCCGAGTGCCGCCGACGAGTTGGCAGCCGAGATCCGCTCAGCGGAGGTCGCGCTCGGCGGCGACGGGCGCATTCTCGTGCGTGCCAGCGGCACCGAGCCGCTGATCCGCGTCATGGTGGAGGCGGCAACCGAGGCGATCGCCCAATCGGTAGCTGAAGAGCTGGTCAAGGCCGTCGTGGCTCGCTTCGGCTGAAGGCACAGGTCCGCACCGGCTGGTGACGGGACGGCACGACGTTGGCCCCGAATCCAAGAGCGGACTCGTTGACATTTCGGCCCAGCGTCGGGCACAGCTGCGTGGCTGGCGGCTTGATGGGGGTGGGGTTCGGTAACCTCACCGTCATGTGTGGCATCGTGGCGATCGTTTCCCGGCCGAGCAGCCGGCCCACCCCTTCGGCCGGCGACGTGATCGCGCTGCTCGACGAGGCGGTCGCTGCCGCCACACTCACTGACGCGACCGAGCTGGTCGCTGAGCTGGACCGACTGCTCCATGGCGTGCCAGGTATGTTGGCGCTGGCGGGCCGCAGCGAGCTGATTGCGGGCATCGGAGCCCGGCTCGATCAGCTCGATGGGCGCATCGTGGACCGAGAGCGCGACCTGGAAGGGGGCCACACGCTGTCCGTCGACGAGATCGAAGCGGTCAACTCCGAACTGTTGGCCGCACGCGACGCGGTGTGGGCCGTCCGCAAGGACCGTCTCCGCACCGCTCGGGCGGTTGCCGACTTCACCGGCCGCGACGCCGGCGTGGCGGCGGTGGCGGGGTACCTCTCGATCCAGCAGGCACTTTCCGCGATCGACCGGATGGAGGTGCGCGGCCGAGACAGCGCTGGCATCCACATCTTGGTCTGGAACCACGGGCTCGACCTTGCCGAGCCGTCGGTTGCCGCAACCATTGTGCAGCGCGGTCTCGATCCGCTGTTCCAGTCTGGCTCCGTGCGTGTCGCCGACGATCGTCTGGCGTTCGTCTACAAGGCGGCCGCGGAGATTGGCGAGCTGGGCGACAACGTGAAGGCATTGCGCGCCGCAGTTCACGCTGACGTTTTGCTGCGCCTCGCCCTTGCTCAGCCCGGCGCCCGCGTTTCTGTGCTGGGCCATACCCGTTGGGCCAGTGTTGGCATCATCAGCGAGCCGAATTGCCACCCGGTGAACGGCGAGCAGTCCGAGCAAAGTGGCCAGGTGCAGAGCGGTGAGCAACGCGTGCCGTACACGGTTGCGGTGTTGAACGGTGATGTCGACAACCATGCCGACATCAAGGTCAACCATGCGCTGCGCATCTCTGGGCCAATCACCACCGATGCGAAGGTGATTCCTGCGGTGATGGCTCTTCATGCTGCCGCCGGTACCGACCTGGACGAAGCGTTCCGCCGCACGGTGGTCGAGTTCGAAGGCAGTGTCGCTATCGCTGCAGCATCTGCCGACTCGCCCGACCATTCGTATCTCGCGTTGCGCGGCAGTGGCCAAGCGCTGTACGTGGGGCTGGGCGACGACATGTTCATCGTTGCCAGCGAGCCGTACGGCGTGGTGGAGGAGACCATGGATTTCCTCCGTGTCGACGGGGAGACCGCCTCGCCCACCGGCAGCCGCGGCCAGGTGTTCGTGCTCGATGGGGCGCAGGCAGGCACGCTGGCCGGCGTCCGGCGGATCGCGTACGACGGCAGTGAGCTGCCGATCGATGCCAGCGAGATCGTGACTGCACAGGTCACCACCCGCGACATCGACCGCGGCGACGCGCCTCATTTCCTGCTGAAGGAGATCGGCGAGGCGCCCAACAGCTTCCGCAAGACTCTGCGCGGCAAGATCGTCGAGACGCCGCACGGTCTGCGAGCGGAGGTCGGCGACCGCTCACTGCCCGCAGACATTGCGGCCCGCCTGGCCAACGGCGAGATCACGAAGGTTCGCGTCATCGGGCAGGGCACGGCGGCAGTGGCCGGTCGCAGCATGGCTGCGGTACTCGACACGCTGGTCGGCGGGACCTTGGATGTCGACCCGATCACCGCCACGGAGCTGTCGGGTTTTCATCTGCAGCTCGACATGTCCGACACGCTCATCATCGCGGTCAGCCAGAGCGGTACCACCACCGACACCAACCGCACCGTCGACCTTGCTCGTGGTCGGGGCGCCTCGGTACTGGCCATTGTGAATCGCCGCAACAGCGATCTTGCCGACAAGGCCGATGGTGTGATGTACACCAGCGATGGTCGCGACGTAGAGATGAGCGTTGCCAGTACGAAGGCGTTCTACGCCCAGGTTGCCGCCGGTGTGTTGTTGGCCTGCGCAATTGCCGAGGCCGCTGGCAGGGGTACACCGCAGCGCCGCCACGAACTGCTCACCTCCCTACGTACGCTGCCCGACGCAATGGTGAAAGTCATCGCCACACGTCCCGCAATCGCAGAGGCGGCACGTCGCTTTGCTCCCTCCAAGCGCTACTGGGCGATCGTCGGCAGTGGCCCCAATGCGGTGGCCGCCGAAGAGGTTCGCATCAAGCTCAGTGAACTCTGTTACAAGTCGATCGCCTGCGATATCACCGAAGACAAGAAACACATCGACCTCTCCAGTGAGCCGCTGATCCTGGTGTGCGCCGCTGGCCTTGTCGGTGGCACCGCCGACGACGTGGCGAAGGAAGTTGCCATCTACAAGGCCCACAAGGCCACGCCAATCGTGGTGGCCACCGACGCGGACGAGCGCTTCGCCGCCGCCTCGGCTGTGCTCACCGTTCCATCCGTCGACTCGTCGCTCGCGTTCGTGCTGTCGGCAATGGTCGGCCATCTCTTCGGTTACGAGGCGGCGCTGGCCATTGACGCGTCGGCCCGCCCGCTGCGCGAGGCACGTGAGGTCATCGAGCACGCACTTGCCGCATCCACCGAGGGCGACGACGTGCTGCGCATCGTGCAAGCCGAGATCGGCGTGCACACCGAGAAGTTCCTCGACGGGCTACGCGCCGATCACTACAACGGTCATCTGGAAGCGTCTACCGCAGTGCGGCTGGTCGGTCTGCTGCGCGACCTTGGCAGCGACCTTCCCCTGGAGGCGTACCAGCGGGCCACCGGCAAGATCGCGACGCCCGGGGTGATCATCGACGATCTGACGGCGGCGCTCACCCGTGCCGTCGAGGAGCTCACCCGCCCCATCGACGCCATCAAGCACCAGGCCAAGACCGTCACGGTTGGCATCAGCCGTAACGATGAGGGGGTGCTTGATCGTGCGCTGGTGCAGGAGCTGCTGGCTGCCGGTGCCGGTCGGGACCGCCTTGCGTACCGCACGTTGAAGGTACTGGCCGATCTCGACCCAGCCGTCGACGCGGTGGTTGGCTATACCCGCTACGCGATCGAAGGCGACCCGGCCGGTGCGAGCGGGGCCACCATCACCATCGTCGACCGCGGCGGCTTGTCTCGCGATGTCACCAGCCGCGTCGAGCGCAACTCTCAGCTGTTGGGTACCAAGCGCCGTGTGGCCAGCGAGAAGGAAGTACTCGTTGCCCGGGGTCGCAGCGATGGTCGCACCGTCATCTTCGTTCCGGAGGTGAAGGGTGGTACCTGTACAGGGATCACGCTGCTGCATGTCCGCTTCCACGAACGGATGGCGGCGGCAACGATGCGCGGCGTGCTGCAGGGCTACGACCGCCGTTACGACCGCTTGGTCGACTGGGTCACGGAGACCGAGGGCACCTTCCGCGACGATTTGCTGGCAGACCTGTCGGTTGCCGATCTGTTGATCCTGCCGATCAGCGACGCAGCCGACCACTGGCGGCGCTGATGCTGAGCTGTCGGTGATCCGCGGTATCGGTGTCGATGCGGTCGACATCGAACGGTTCAGAACCGCCCTGGCCCGTACTCCTTCCATGCGCGAACGACTGTTCACCGCCCACGAACTGGAGTACGTCGCCCCCCAGGCCGATGAGGTCCGCTCGTTGGCCGCCCGCTTCGCCGCTCGCGAAGCGGTGATGAAGGCGATGGGTGTGGGTCTTGGTGCGTTCGGCTTTCACGACGTGTGGGTCACGCGCGCTGCATCTGGTGAGCCGTCGCTCTGCGTCACTGGCAGGGCAGCGCAATTGGCGGCCGAGCGCGGCGTCACGACGTGGCATCTCAGCCTGACTCATACCGATCTCGTCGCCATCGCCTACGTCGTTGCCGAGTAGTTTCGTCAGCGTGATCCCGATCGTGACGCCCGACGAGATGCGTGCTGTCGACGCTGCCGCTCTGGAACCGACCGCTGTGCTGGTCGAGCGTGCGGGCCGAGCCGTGGCTCGTGCTGCCGTTTCGATGATGGGCGGCACCTATGGACGCACGGTGAATGTGATTGCGGGGCCCGGAAACAACGGCGCCGACGGTCGGGTGGCTGCGTCGGTGCTCGCGGCCAAGGGTGTGCGCGTCCGCGTGTACGACGCGTTCGCGATGCCGTCCACCTTGCCGGTGGCAGACCTGGTGGTCGATGCGGCATACGGCACCGGCTTTCGCGAAACGTGGCACCCGCCCGATGTGGGCGACACGCCCGTACTGGCGGTCGATGTTCCCAGCGGCGTGAACGCACTGACCGGTGAGGCAATCGGCAACGTCCTGGGCGCAACCCGTACGCTCACTTTTGCGGCGCTGAAGCCCGGCCTCCTGTTCCCGCCGGGGAACGAACTCGCTGGCGAGCTGGAGCTGGCCGACATTGGCCTCGGGGATGCCGCTGCACGCCTCGCAAGTGCGCATCTCGTGCAACCCGCAGACGTTGCTGCTTGGGTGCCCAGCCGCACTATGACAGCGCACAAATGGCGGGCAGCGGTGCGCGTGGTGGCCGGCAGCACCGGGATGACGGGTGCGGCGCAGTTGGCGGCCCATGCCGCGATGCGCGCGGGCGCCGGCATGGTGCACCTCTCTGCGCCGGGCACGTTGGTGGTGCGGGCTCCGGTGGAAGTGGTGCAACGCCCGCTCCCACTGAAGGGTTGGGCCGCAGAGGTGCTCGACTCGCTTGATCGGTTTCACGCGCTGGTTGTCGGCCCCGGCCTGGGCCGTAGCGATGAGACGACCGCGCAGACACGGCTGCTTGCGGTCGATGCGCCTATCCCCACGGTGATCGATGGCGACGGATTGTTTGCGATGGCATGGAACGCCGAGGGTGCAGCAGCGCTCCTCAAGCGTCGAACGGCGCCGACCGTGCTGACGCCGCACGATGGCGAGTACGCGCTACTGACTGGTGCGGCGCCCGGGGCTGATCGCATGGTTGCGGCGCGACGCTTGGCGGCCGACACCGGTTGCGTGGTGTTACTGAAGGGCCCCGCCACCGTTGTCGCGAGTCCCGATGGACAGGTGCTGGTGGTCACCACTGGCGACGCGCGGTTGGCCACGGCTGGCACCGGTGATGTGCTCAGCGGGATCATCGGGGCGCTGCTGGCCGCCGGCCTTCCTGCGCTTCGTGCGGCAGCGGCCGGAGCGTGGTTGCACGGGCAGGCCGCGCAGTTGGCGCCGGCGCACGGCATGGTCGCCAGCGACCTCGCCGATCATCTACCGACCGTGTTGGGCGACCTCGCCGTCACGGGTGATCGCGGATGAGCCGCTGGGCGTGGGCCGAGGTGTCGGCGGCGGCGATCGAGCACAACGTCCGCACGCTTGCCGCGACCGTCGCCCCAGCGCAGGTCTGGGTTGCCGTCAAGGCGGACGGCTACGGGCACGGTGCGCTGTTGGCAGCGCGGGCGGCGCAGGCGGCCGGTGCTCAGGGACTGTGCGTCGCGCTGGTGCAGGAGGGGGTTGCGCTGCGCGTCGGGGGTATCGCTGGCCCGATTCTGGTGCTCAGCGAACAGCCCCCCGATGATTTGCTCGCAGCCGTCGAGCATCGGCTGGCGATCACGGTGTACAGCGCTGCGCAGATCGCACAGCTGGCGGCGTGCGGGGCCAGAGAGCATCCGGTGCATCTCAAGATCGACACAGGGATGCGGCGCGTCGGGGTGGCCGAGGCCGACGCGGTCCCGCTGGCCGAGATGATTGCGGCATCTCCCGCTGTTTTGTTGGCCGGTGTGTTCACGCACCTCGCCGTGGCCGACGAGCCGGACAACCCGTTCACCAATCAGCAGTTGGATCGTTTCGAGGCCGTGGTCGCGGCGCTTGCCGCTGCGGGTCATCAGCCCCCGCTGGTGCATGCCGCAAACTCGGCGGGCGCACTGGCGCATCCGAGGGCGCGCTACGACATGGTGCGGCTGGGCATTGGCGTCTACGGCATCGCGTCGAGCCCAGGTGTCGACGATCTGTTCTCCGCGCTACGGCCGGCGTTGTCGTTGCGTGCGCGCGTGTCGTATGTGAAGCGGGTGGCAGCTGGCGAACGCATCTCCTACGGCTTACGGCACACCTTCGAACGTGACGCCACCGTAGCTACCGTCCCGATTGGCTATGCCGACGGGGTGCCGAGGCGGCTCTACAAGGTCGGTGGCAGCGTGTTGATCGGCGGCCAGCGGCGTGCGATCGTGGGCGTGGTCACGATGGACCAGCTGATGGTCGACTGTGGCGACGACCCGGTGCAGCGGGGCGACGAGGTGGTGCTCATCGGCACTCAGGGAGCGCTCACCATCACCGCGGCTGACTGGGCCACCGCACTCGACACGATCGCGTACGAGGTCGTCTGCGGCATTTCCGCGCGCATCGAACGACGATCGGTCTGATCAGGACTGTGATCGGTGGGAGAAAGAGAGTGATCCCCACCGGCTCGCCAGGCTGGTGGGGATCACTGTCGACGAATCTCTGTGCCCTTTCGAACCCTCGCTGATGGCGGTCAGCCGCCGCCGGCCGGCGAGTTGGCCGGTATCTCCTCGGGAATGCCGCCCTGAGAGCGTTCTACCGGTTCGGGATCAGGCGCCGCGTTCAACACGCTGAACCCGGTCGGAACTGTGTACGTGACGGTTGCACCACAGATTTGTTGACTGGCGGTGGTGTCGCCTACGAAGAACCCGTTCGCCGATGGATTCACGGACGTCACGTTCAACAGCACGCCGGTCGCGCCCCGAGGCACAACCGTGGCAACGCCAGCTGCGGTCGGGATGGCACCGGTGATCTGCAACTTCTGCGACACCGGTGACACGAACGGCCCGGGTAGACCCAGGTTGCTTGGGTCGCGAGTGTCGAGCACGCGTGTTGGGCTTACCGGCACGACCGTCGACTCCAACGGCCCGGACGCAGCGGAGACCAAGAAGATTCCACCACCCCCTATCGACACCGCGATTGCGGCGCCGGCCGCCGCCCAGCGCGACTTCCATAACCACCGATTTTTCATGGGGCCCCCCTTTGCTGAACGGACGCAGACTTTCCTTGCCGACGTTCGCGCAGCTGATCGCGGCCTATGGCCGGGCACGGACGTGAGGCTGCTTGGCCCGAGAACTGAACGACAACCTCTAGATTGGGTGCGCCATGTTGCACCTTCGCGCCTCGTCGCTCGCCCACACTCATGCGATTGCGGGCGCGCTTGCTGGGCTGTCGCGATCGGGTGACCTGATTGTGCTCGCGGGCGAGATGGGAAGCGGCAAGACCGCATTCGCCAAAGGTTTCGGTGCCGCGCTTGGCGTCACCGAGCCGATCACTTCGCCCACGTTCACCCTTGTGCACAGCTACGAAGCGGGCAAACTCACTCTTCACCATGCCGACATCTACCGGCTCAGCACCCACAACGAAGTCGCCGATCTTGCGCTCGCCGAGCTGCTGGAGTACGACAGCATTGTGCTGGTGGAGTGGGGCGATGTCGTCGCCCGTACGTTGGGCGAACATCTGCTCGTACAGCTCGATGCGGTCGAGGATGACGACGACGCACGCATGATCACGCTAGGCGGCATCGGCCGGGCGTGGGCTGCGCGTTGGGAACGGGTCGAGGCAGCGACGGAGGCCTTCGCATGCTGATTCTCGGTATCGAGACCGCGACCCAACAGGTCAGCGTGGCCATCGGTGGCCACGAGGGTGTGCTGGGCATGTTCGAGGTCTCTCGCGGGCGGCGGCACGCAGAAACGCTGGCTCCGGCAATCGAGTTCCTGTGCCGTCAGGCGGATATCGAGATCGTCGAGTTCGGCGCAATCGCCGTCGACGTCGGGCCGGGTCTCTTCACGGGCATGCGAGTCGGTCTCGCGACGGGCAAGGCCATCGCCCAGGCGCTCCGCATCCCGATGATCGGCATCAGTTCGCTCGATCTGCTGGCCTTTCCGCTGCGTTATTCGGACCGCACCATTGCCGCCGTCATCGATGCTCGTAAGGGCGAAGTGTTCTACGCGTTCTACCGGCCGGTGCCTGGTGGAGTACAGCGGGTCACCGACCCGCAAGTGGGCTCGGTCGACGACTTGGTGGCCGACCTGATGGCGCGGGGCCAGAATGTGGTGTGCGTCGGTGACGGTGCGCTGCGCTACCAGGACGAGATCATGGCCGGCGTGCGCTGCGAGTTCGCCGAGCAGTTCCTGTCCCATCCGTCGGCGGCGCCGCTGGTGCAGTTGGCGCATGCGCGGGCGCTGCGCGAAGAGTGGGTGAACCCGTGGGAGATCCAGCCGATGTACCTGCGGGCACCCGACGCGCAGATCAACTGGTCCACCCGTGAGGGGTCGAAGTGAGCGTGCTTGCCCGCTTCCTGGGTCGCGCCGGTGGCGATGGATTGGCCATCGAACCGTTGCGCCGGCGACACCTTGGCGATGTCATGCCCATCGAGCAGGCGTCGTATCCGCTGCCGTGGACCAATGGTGTTTTCCAAAGTGAGATCGAGATGATGCGCCGCGGCGAGCGGCATTACCTCGTCGCACGCGACGGCAATGACATCGTGGGCTACGGCGGCCTGATGTTCGCCGTCGGCGATGCGCATGTCACCAACATTGCAGTTGCCGCCAGCCGCCAGCGGCAGGGCATCGCCACTCGCTTGTTGGCCGAGTTGGCGTGGGCGGCCATCGAACACGGGTGTGGGGCACTCACCCTGGAGGTGCGCGTCAGCAACATCGGCGCGCAGGCCCTGTATCGCGAGTTCGGGTTCATCCCCGCCGGCATTCGCACGAAGTACTACGAGAACGTGGAAGACGCGATGGTCATGTGGTGCAACGACCTGGGTCTGCCCGAGTATCGCAGCCGCCTGCGCACCCTCAGCCCGGAGGCCGGTCGATGAGCGGCAACCTGAGGGGCCACGTCGACACGCCGGTGAACGTCAATGAATCGACGCTGGTGCTTGGCATCGAGACCAGTTGCGACGAAACCGCCGCTGCGTTGGTGATGGGCGGCTACGACGTAGTGTCCAGCGCGGTCAGTACGCAGGTGGATCTGCACGCGCAGTACGGCGGCGTAGTCCCCGAAATCGCCAGTCGCGCTCATCTCGATCTGTTGAATCCGATGATCGCCCGCGCAATCGTGGAGGCCGGAATCAGCGAGGAACGCATCGATGCCGTCGCCTGTACCGTCGGGCCGGGTCTCATCGGCGCACTGCTGGTCGGGGTGTCGGCGGCGAAGGCCCTTGCACTGACGTGGGGCGTGCCGTTCGTCGGTGTCAACCACATGGAAGCGCATCTGTACGCGGCGTTCCTGGAGGACCCGACGCTGGAGTTCCCGATGGTGGTGATGCTGGTGTCTGGCGGGCACACGATGCTCATCGAGATGCTGGACCACGGCCAGTACCGGCTGCTCGGCCAAACCATCGACGATGCCGCCGGCGAGGCCTTCGACAAGGTCGCTCGCTTTCTCGGGCTCGAGTATCCGGGCGGGCCGGCGATTGATCGCGAGGCGCAGTTCGGCGACCCGGAGGCCATCAACTTCCCGCGCGCAATGCTCAATGAGGGTCTCGACTTCAGCTTCAGTGGCTTGAAGACTTCGGTGATGAACTACGTGCGCAAGAACCCCGACGTGTCGGCCAGCGATGTGTCGGCGTCGTTCCAGGCGGCCGTCGTCGATGTGCTGGTGACGAAGGCGCAGCGCGCTGCCCAGCAGGTGGGTGCACGCGGCCTGGTGCTTGGCGGTGGCGTGGCGGCCAACTCGCTGCTCCGCGAGCGCTTCCTCACCGTGTGCACCGACGCGGGCATCCACGGCTTCCTGCCCAGCCGGGCGATGTGTACCGACAACGCGGCGATGATTGCGGCGGCCGGTTGGCACCGCCTGCGCAGCGACGGGCCCACCGCGCTCGACGCGGGTGCGTACCCCAATCTACGACTTCCCCTGTTGCCGTGAGCCATGTACCAGCGAGCGTTGTGAGAGAGCTGCGATGAGCGCCCGAATCGATGCCTTTGTCGTTGCCGTCCCCGGCCTCGAACCCCTACTTCTGGAAGAAGTCCAGCGCCTCGGAGTGCGGCCGGCGCGTGCCGTGCGCGGCGGCGTCGAGTGCAACATCACATGGCCGCAGCTGATGGCCATCAACCTGCGCTCCCGTGTGGCCACGCGGGTGGTCGTGCGCGTCGCCAAGTTTCACGCCGACGGCTTTCACTCGTTGCAGGTGGGCCTGCGTGCCATCGATTGGGCGACGTGGCTTCCCGATGCGAATGGGCCTGCTGCAGGAATCACGGTGGCCGCCACTTGCGACAAGGAGTCCAAGCTGTACCACTCGGTTGCGGTGGAGGAGCGGGTCAATGAAGTGTTGGGTCGTCCTTTGGGCGACCAGGTGGTGCAGGTCCGTGTGCAGCGAGACCTGGTGACCATCAGCATGGATGCGTCGGGCGCCCCGCTCTACCATCGCGGGTGGCGCGGTCCGGCCGGCAAGGCCCCGATGCGTGAGTCGTTGGCGGCGGCACTGGTGTTGGCCAGCGAGTGGAACATGAAGACACCGCTCGTCGATCCGTTCTGCGGGTCGGGCACGATCGCCATCGAGGCTGCGCACATAGCTCGCCGTATGGCCCCAGGCCGTCATCGCTCATTTGCGTTCGAGCACTGGCCGCAGTTCGAACGCGATTCGTGGGATCGGCTACTCCGTGGCGCGGACGGCGATGTCGTCGAGAAATGCCCACCCATTTTCGCATCTGATCGCGATGCGGGTGCGGTGGCTGCTTCGTTGGAGAATGCCGCCAGCGCAGGTGTCGGTAGCAATGTGGAAGTGGTGCTGCGTACGGTCAGCGAGTTGACGTTGCCGGCCCGCGCCGGCTGGATCGTCAGCAACCCGCCATATGGCCACCGGGTCGGTGGTAGTCGTTCGGGTGATGGCGGCGACCGCGATCTGCGCAACCTCTACGACCGTTTCGGCGCCGTCCTGCGCGAGCGCGCGGTGGGTTGGCATGTGGCTGTGCTGGCCGCACACGACACACCCGTCGCCCGCATGCACCTGCCGCTGCGGCCCACGTTGGCAACGACGAACGGCGGCATCGAAGTTGCTGTCCACACCGGCAAGGTCGACGATGCAGCGGGTTCCAGAAGCACCCCAGGTCATTGAAACCCTCGGCTAGTCGCAACTCCAGCGAGTCGTGGATCCAGCTAGTCGTGGATCCAGCTAGTCGTGGATCCAGCTAGTCGTGGATCCAGACGGTGGAGCGCAGGGGTAGCAGGTTCTCGTTCCAAATGAGGTCCATCACTGGATTGGCCACGCGGATGCAGCCGTGTGACGCCGGATAGTTCGGAATCTTCGGGGACCCGTGAATGGCGACACCGCCGATGATGAACTTCGGGCGATAGAGCGAGCCCAGGTCGCCTTCGTAGCGAACGACGTCGTGCTCGCGGTAGGTGTTGAACGTTCCGGTCGGAGTGATGGCGATACCAATGACGCGGTTGCCGCCGTTCCGGTCGACCTCGTCGTAGCTGCGACCGTTACCGGTGGACACATTGAAGATGTACTTCAACTGGCCGTTCTGAATGATGTACGCGATCTGCTTGGTCTTGTCGACCTCCAGCAGCGAGCCGCTGCTGCGGCCGGCCGTGGGGCGGCACAACTGGAGGTTGAGTGCGATGGCCGTGGTGTTGTCGACAACGGTGGTCGCCGGTAGACCCTTCCACTTTTGGAATGCCATGACGGCCTGCACAGTGCTCAGCCCGTAGCCCCCATCGCCGGCGTTCCAGAATCCGAGTGCGTTGAGGCGGCTCTGCAGGTCGGCGACGGCCGACCTCGACGAGCCGTAGATGATCGGCCCGACGGGTGAGGTGGGGAAGCCGAGATTCGACGCAGTGCATGTGGGTGACTGGGTGTTCGTCGGCGGGCCGAACGGGGCGGGCGCAGGTGTTCCCAGGTAGTAGCCGGCGAGGTCCGCGATGAGGATGCCGCCTGCCTCGGTGAACATCGAGAAGCCGCGACTGGACACCGGCACGATGGCATGGTTGGCCAGCGTCTGGGCCGGGCGCACGGCATTCATGGTGGATGTCGTCGGCTTGGCCGTCGGGCTGGTATCACCAGCCGTACCGACGCTGACGAAACCAACCGTGATGGCGGCGGCGTTGGTGGCGTTCAACACAACGGCTGAGATATCGGGGCGGCCGATTGCCGGATTGGTGGCCACCGGTACCTCGAAGCGCCAGCCAGGCTGCGGGCGAGTAGTGCCGCCGAGCGGGTTGAGGGCTGCAACTCGCGTGTCGACGATGCGGGCGGGCGAGGTGAGGGGCACGAACAGCCCATCGGTTGTCGACGGTGAAGTTACGCCGGTGAACGTACCAACCAGGTCGATCAGCAGGTCGCCGCCGGACTCGGAGAAGATGGTGATGGCCCCGTTGGCGTCGACCGGGACGATGGCCTGGTTGGCGACAATTGCGTTGGCGCCCGAAGGCGAGTTGAGGTTCGAGGTGGTCGGGGCCGTGCTGCCTTGCGGGAACACCTGCCAGTAGCCGGGACTGGTGGTGAGTGACGTGATGTTGAGAGCGACAGCGCTGGCACCACCGGCGCCGGGCACCGTGAATGTTCTGGTCTCGCCCGCGTTGAACGTGGAGACTCGACGAGTGTCGAGCACTCGAGCCGGCGCGGAGAGCGGCTGGAAGCGACCGTTAGTGGCGGAGTCGGCGGGGGTGTAGTAGCCCAGCAGGTCAACGATTGCCTGGCCGCCGCCGCTGGCGTAGATATCCACCACGCCGTCGGCGCCAACCGGCACGGTGACCAGATTGGGGAGTGCGAGGAACGGACCGACCAGTGACTGCAACTCGTCGATGTTGATGTTCGACACCTCGGGGCGACCGCTGGCGTGCGGCCACACCGTCCAGTAACCGGGGGCCGCCGGGCCGACGACGGTGAGGTTGAGCACGGCAGCAACCACCGTGCCGGGCGCCGGCAGCGGCGCCGCGCCACTGACGCTGAACGACATGGTCCCGTCGGCGGCCAAGGCGGCGGTCTTCCGTGTGTCGACGAGTCGTTGCGCGGTGGGTAGCGCAACGTAGCTACTCGTGGCACTCGCTGCGCCGACAACGGGCACAGGCAGCACTGCCGACGTGAGCGCTGTTGCGCCGAATGCAGTGCTGAGGAGTCCGATGGTGGCCAGGAAAGATTGAATCCGCACCGCGGAAGACTACGAGACCAAGTGTTGCAGGTCACGTCACCCCTCGGGCGGTGGTCTGCCGCCTGTCGGGCCGCCGTGGCGATACCGTTTCGGGCTGTGCAGATCGGTTCCTTCACCCCCGCCGCGCCAGTTGTGCTGGCGCCGATGGCAGGTGTCACCAACGCGCCCTTTCGCACGATGTGCCGTCAGTTCGCTCCCGGTTTGATCTATGTCAACGAGATGGTGATGGCTACGGCGGTCGTTCACGGCAACATCAAAACCGAACGGATGATGACCTTCACCGCCGACGAGCAGCCGCGCAGCCTGCAGGTCTACGGCAGCGACCCGGTGATGTTGGGCGAGGCAATTCGCAAGGTGTGTGCCGAGGGCCGCGTCGACCACATCGACATCAACTTCGGGTGCCCAGCGGCGAAGGTCACCCGCAAGGGCGGCGGTGCGGCCGTGCCGGCGAAGCCGAACCTGCTTCGTGCCATTTTACGCAGCGCAGTGGCTGCGGCCAGGCCGTACGACGTGCCGGTCACCATCAAATTCCGCAAGGGTCTGTTCGACTCCTTGCTCACGCATGTCACAACCGGCCGCATTGCCGCAGAGGAAGGTGTTGCCGCCATTGCGTTGCACGCGCGCACCGCCGAGCAGCACTATGCGGGCCTGGCCGACTGGAACGCAATTGGCGAGCTCAAGGCTGCGGTTCCGGAGATTCCTGTGCTGGGCAACGGCGACATTTGGGAAGCCGACGACGCGGTGCGCATGATGCGCGAGACCGGCTGCGACGGTGTGGTCGTTGGTCGCGGTTGCCTGGGGCGCCCCTGGCTGTTTCGCGATCTTGTGGAGGCGCTCAACGGTCGGCCGGTCCCAGCGCCACCCACACTTGGCGAGGTGTGTGACGTGATGGCGCGGCACGCCCGCCTGCTGGTGCCGCACATGACCGAGCCGATTGCCATGCGCGACTTCCGCAAACACACGTCGTGGTACTTCACCGGCTACCCGGTCGGCGGGGATGTGCGGCGTCAGTTCAGTAGCGTGTCCACCTACATCGAGCTGGAAGATCTGATCGCCACGCTCGACCCGACGATGACCATCGTCGAGGGTGGCCAGCGCATTCGTCGCGGCCACACGAACGGACCGATTCGAGTGGTTTTGCCCGCTGGCTACCTCGACCATCTCGACGACGTCGTCGTACCCGACGACTCCGACGTGATGGCGCTCAGCGGCGGATGAACCGCCCATCCATCGTTCTTGCGTCGGCCTCGCCGCGTCGCCAGGAGTTGCTGAATCAGCTGGGTGTGCAGTTCACCGTCGCCCATCCCGACATCGACGAGACGCCGCTACCTCTCGAAGTGCCAGTGTCGTACGTGCGTCGGTTGGCGATGGAGAAGGCGCATGCCGTGGAGGCGGCCCTCGGTTCGCTGGTGATTGCGGCTGATACGACGGTCGACTTGGGCGGCGACATTCTGGGCAAGCCTGTTGATGCCGACGAGGCGCGCTCGATGCTGCGTCGCTTGTCGGGCCGTACACACCGAGTTCACACCGGGCTCGCGTTGCGGCTGGGTGATCGCACGCTTGCCGAGACGGTCAGTTCGCTGGTCACATTCTCGCTGCTGACCGACGAGAGGATCGAGTGGTACATCGGCATGGATGAGCCGTTCGGCAAGGCCGGCGCCTACGCCGTGCAGGGCGCAGGTGGCGTGTTCGTAGAGCGGGTGCGGGGAAGCGTCAGCAACATCATCGGCCTCCCACTACACACGCTGCTCCGACTGGCCGCCGACCTCGACGTCCAGCTTCTCACCTGACTTCGGTCGAAGGCCGACCGCGCCCCGTGTTGTGTGTTGCCAGTCCCGGAAGCCGAAACTGAGCTCCCCCAGATTCTCAGTCGCCGGCGGTGCTGGCGGCAACGCTGGCGACTTCGGCCCATTCGCCCTCGGTGGCCGCCCGCACCGACTCGGCGAGCTGCAGTAGCTCATCGACCGGAAGCTTGCCGGTGACCATGATCAGCCGACCACCTTCGACCCAGGCAACGATGGAGCCGAACTCGGTGCCGAAGGCGAGCGACGAATCCGGGGGGTTGGCCACATGTGTGAGAGCCCGCTGGCCATGAACCTGCGAGTCGATTTCGCCTCCGAGGAAGAAGCTCAACAGCTCGAGATCGTTCTCGCCGGTTGCGTGTGACGTCACAGAGAAGCGCTTGCCCTCTGGGCCGTACTGCGCAGTGACGATTTTCGGCTGCGCGCTGGCCGGGTTGGCGGCCGTGGCCACGAACGCGAACACGCCACCGAATCTGCTGATGCTGCCGAGAGGCTCAAGGCCGCTGATGGCCACTGCATCGGTTATGACGGGCACGCCGTCATCGAACATGGATGCATCGGCAAATGCGAGGGTTTCGCCTTTGGTGAGCTCGGACGTCACGACCGAAATGATCTTGCCGTCGATGGGACCGAAATTCAGCTGAATGTTCTGACTGTCGATCGAGGTGAGGATCGTGCCAGGCGCGCCCTGAACGATCACGTCGAGGCCGCCGTCGCCGCTCGGCACGTTCTGCGCGTCGGCATCGCTTCGCCCGGTGAAGAACGTTGCCCATCGACCGGTGCCATCCCGGCCGAGGTTGAACGTCGCGTTCGTTTCGGCGAAGAGGTAGCCGTCGGCGCCGGTCAGGTTGTTGAATCCGTCTTCACCCGCGCCTACCGACGCGAGAGAAAGCGCGTCGGGAGGGTCGTCGAACACCAACCGCTCCGTGAGGGTCGGCTCGACCGGCGGCGCCGTTGGGAATGCGAGACGAAATCGGAAGTCGTCGACCCACGGTTTCCAGGTGACCAGTGTCGCTACAACCGCCACGACAGCGATCGCGGACACGGCTACGGGAACTGTCCACTTCGGCCGCTCTCGTGGTGTAGGTGTGAGTGCCGGTGTTCGGCGACCGGTTGGGCCGAACGCGGACGGGTCGCTCTCCAGGAACTCGATCAGCTCCGAGTCTTCACCGCCGTGCACGTCCGCAGTCTGTCACCCCCTTTCGCCGAACCTGTCGCGCCCCGATCACCAAAGTTGGAGGTCTAACCCGCGACAGGTTGGAGGTTTTGGTCAGACTTGCGCGTTCCACGCGTCGTTGGAAGCGGGACGGACAGCTTTCGCGATTGCCAGTAGTTCGTCGTCGGTTCCTTCGGAAGCGACGACGACGAAGCGATCGCCTGCGTGCGACGAGTCAGCTGGCGCGGCGGGGCCGAACATGCGCCACTCGGCGGGTGCTCCCAGGGTCGCAACACCATGGCGACGGCGCCGCACACGGCAACCACGGCATGCACTGTGGGCGCCGGCCGGCGCAGTGGCGGCCGAACTATGCGGCCAGGTTCGGGTGTCGCCGACGGGCCGAATACAGCGGGGTCGGCGTCGATGACATCGAATTCGACGATGCCTCCGGGCCCGTTTGACTGCCGCATGCATCCATTTTCGGATGGTTGCCGGGCTGGTGCATCGGACAGTACGTCCGTTAGCACTCTCGGCTCCCGGTTGCTAACGACCCCCTCGGCGACCTAGCCTTGGCACTCGCGAGGGCTGAGTGCTAACTGAGCCCTCCACGATCCCATATTCACGTTTCGTGTACTGCCAATGGAGGCCTGCACCATGTCACTCAAGCCGCTTGACGATCGCATCGTCGTACTGCCGAACGAGGCCGAGCTCACCACCGCGTCTGGTCTGGTGATCCCCGACACTGCCAAGGAGAAGCCCCAGCAGGGTTCCGTCGTTGCCGTCGGCCCGGGCCGCTGGAGCGACGATCGTGGCGCCCACAGCCCGCTCGACGTGAAGGTCGGCGACACCGTGCTGTACAGCAAGTACGGCGGCACCGAAGTCACCATCGACGGCAAGGATCTTCTGATCCTGACCAGCCGCGACGTACTCGCAATCGTCGAGAAGTGAGCCACTGAACACATGGCAAAGCAACTCAAGTTCCACGACGAGGCGCGTCGCGCCCTCGAGGCCGGCGTCAACAAGCTGGCCGATACGGTCAAGGTCACGCTCGGGCCGAAGGGCCGCAACGTCGTCCTCGACAAGAAGTTCGGTGCCCCCACCATCACCAACGACGGTGTCTCCATTGCG
>Ga0105044_10004484_pt1 | contig 19178 bp, 15 predicted proteins | sample MAT01_FD_78092 | JGI IMG/M metagenome (GOLD analysis project Ga0105044, IMG submission 78092) | Freshwater microbial communities from Lake Fryxell liftoff mats and glacier meltwater in Antarctica - MAT-01 | ecosystem: Environmental > Aquatic > Freshwater > Ice > Liftoff microbial mat | place...
GGGGCGATTATTGCCAGTTTTAGGGATTGCTCTCTGAAGAATTCTGCATCAAAGGAATTCTGCATCCAACCCGATTTTTATTATCCTGGGTTTTAGGATGCTCCTGTCTCAGTTTTCGCAAGCCTAAATTCTCAAGTCCTAAATTCTTAAGTCCTAGATTCCAAAGTCCTAGATTCCAAAGTCCTAGATTCCAAAGTCTAAATTCTCAAAGACTAGATTCAAAAGGCTGAGTTCTTAAAGACTAGATTCTAAAGACTAGATTCCCCTAATTAGTGCCACTCTTTCCCTTCTTTCTTCGTCTTCACGTTTACCCCTTCATTGCCGCGTCATGCTGAAAACACCTCACAATTGCCACTATTCCTCCAACCCCTTCTGGCGCGGGCTTTGGCGTCCTGTTGCCCTCACCGGAGCGCTGCTCGGAGGCTGGGGAATGATGGGCAATCCGGTGCAAGCCCAGACGGCGACACCCTTACCCAACACCGTTCAAACCTTGATTCGGCAGATGGATCAAGCCGCTAGCCAAGAAAATCTTGATGGCGTGATGAACGGGGTCAGCCGCACCTTTCGCCATGCTGATGGGTTGACCTACGACACCCTCGCAGCGGCGCTCGAAGCCTTCTGGAGCCGCTACGACAACCTCAGCTACAGCACCACCGTCAATAGCTGGGAGCAAGATGGCAGCGCCATTGTGGTTCAAACCACAACCCAAATTACAGGCACCCAAGATTTAGAAGGCCGCGTTTTGGCGCTAGAGGCCACCCTCACCTCCGAACAGCGGTATGAAGGGGGGCAACTGGTGGCGCAAGAAACCTTAACCGAAACCAGCCAAGTCACGGCGGGCGAAAATCCGCCAGTGGTGGCCGTGAATCTGCCCGAAGCTGTCTCCATTGGCCAATCGTTTTACTTTGACGCCATTGTGAATGAGCCATTGGGCGATCGCCGTCTTTTGGGCGCAGCCCTCGAAGAAACCGCCAATGCTCAAGGCTATCTAGCCACCGCCCCGCTGGATCTACAATTGCTCTCAGCGGGCGGTCTTTTCAAAGTGGGGCGCGCCTCCGCCCTCCCCGAACAACGCTGGATTTCAGGCGTTCTCATCCATGAAGACGGGATCACAATGATCACCCGCCGCATCCGCTTCGAGAATCGTTAGGCCAGTTCTCCTAAATCCCTACTCTCCCAGAACACAAAGGTGCCCCGGCCTCAATGTCCTCGTCGTCGTGACCCATGGACAGAGAAAATTGCACTAGGACTTTGAGACATTGCAGAGGTTGTTTGCCCCAGAACTCTTCCCAGTTGTCGTGGAGCGAATGTCCTGGGGCAAATGCTCTGGGGCAAGTGGTCTGAGGCAATAGAATCTCGTTGGAGAACAGAGCCGCCCTGTAGAATAGAAACTGACTCTTTGGCTTTTTCCTCCATGGCACCCAGCGACACAGCGGCTTCAATATCTCTAGATCAAGGTTCTCCGGTGGCCGTTTCTGCGCCAGAGCGGCCTTTGTTAGGGCGATCGCTCCCCGAACTCACCGCCTGGGTGCAAACGCAAGGACAACCGGCCTATCGCGGCAAGCAACTCCACCAGTGGCTCTACCAGCAAGGAGCACATTCCCTGGCCGATGTCACCGTCTTCCCCAAGGCTTGGCGAGAAGCGATGGCCGACTATCCGGTAGGGCGATCGCACATTCACTACCGCTCCGTAGCCGCCGATGGCACCGTCAAGTTTCTGCTCCGCCTCACCGATGGCCAAATCATCGAAACCGTAGGGATGCCTTCTGCTCGGCGGCTCACCGTGTGCGTCTCATCCCAAGTGGGCTGCCCCATGGGCTGTGACTTTTGTGCCACGGGCAAAGGTGGCTTCTTGCGCAACCTCGAAACCCATGAAATTGTGGATCAGGTTTTGACCGTCCAAGAAGATTTTGGTGAACGGGTCAGCCACATTGTCTTTATGGGCATGGGAGAACCGCTGCTCAACCCCGAAAATGTGCTAGAAGCAGTGCGATCGCTCAACCAAGATGTGGGGATCAGCCAGCGCACCATGACCCTCTCCACCGTGGGCATCCCCGGACGCATCCGGCGGCTGGCCGAGTATCAGTTGCAAATCACCCTCGCCGTCAGCCTCCATGCCTCCAACCAGGCCACCCGCACCGCCCTCATTCCCAGCGCCAACCCCTATCCCCTCGACGATCTGCTCGACGAATGCCGCGATTATGTCAAGCAAACAGGGCGGCGGGTAAGCTTCGAGTACATCTTACTGGCGGGGGTCAACGACGAACCAGACCATGCCGCAGAACTCGCCCACCACCTGCGCGGCTTTCAAAGCCATGTCAACCTCATCCCTTACAACCCCATCTCCGAGGTCGATTACCAGCGCCCCAACGAAGACCGCATCCAAACCTTTATGCAGATCCTCAAACAGCGTCACATTGCGGTCAGTGTCCGCTATTCCCGTGGCCTAGAAGCCGATGCCGCCTGTGGCCAACTCCGCGCTTCTAAAGCCTAGAAATAACCGAGAACCAACCACTAGCCAGCCAAATGCCTGTTTGTATCTGCTGATACCCTAAACCGACGCCAGACAACCGAGAATGTGGCCAAAAGCATTTCCATTCTCCAAGGATTGTAATTTATGAGTGTGTCCTCCCCTGAGTCACAGGTGCTAGAGCGATCGCAGCAGGCCGCCGAAGACTATCCCCTGGTGCCAGTCCCCATGGATGCGCGCAAGCCCATCTGGTCATTGGCTCCGTTGCTAATGGGATTTGCCCTCACCTCCACTACCTTATTTGCCGGTGGGGCGATCGGCTCAGCCTTCTCTTTTAATTCAATGATTGGGCTAGTGCTGGTTGGCAACCTTTTACTGGGGGGTTACTGTGCCGCCCTCGGTTTCATCGCCTACAAGAGCGGCCTGTCTACCGTCGTCATGTCTCGCTTTAGCTTTGGCAGCATTGGCTCTCGTTGGGTCGATTTTGTCCTTGGCTTTACCCAAATTGGCTGGTACGCCGTCACCAACGTCTTTATCGCCGATGCCCTGACCCAGTTGCTCAACCTCCCAGGGTTTATGCGGTTGGTGCTAACGGTGTTTTTTACCTATGCCTTTTGCATTACCGCCTATCGAGGCTACCAGGCCATGGACTGGCTTAGCCGCATCGCAGTGCCAGCCATGCTGGTGCTGATTGCCATCAGCCTCACCCTCGGGTTTCGGGATGCTGGAGACCTTTCAAGCTTGCAGCCCACCCAGTCCATGACCTTCTTCCAAGGGCTGGCCGTGATCATTGGCACCTTCATTTCAGGGGGAACCCAAGCCACTAACTGGAGCCGATTTGCAAAGACCGGGAAAAACGCAGTCCTTAGCACCCTCTTTGCCTTTTTCTTAATTAACGGCTTGCTCGTCTTTGCAGGAGCCTTCTGTACCCTGGTTTATGGCAGCGAAGATTTAGTTCAAGCCATGGCCACCCAGGGCATTTTGTTGGGCGGTATTGTTCTCCTTATCCTCAATGTTTGGACGACCCAAGACAATACCATCTACAACTTTTCCTTGGCTGGCACCAACTTCCTCCGCACGCCCAAGCGCCACCTCTTTGTATTAGGAGGCGCAACGTTAGCGCTTGCCCTGTCCCTAACAGGACTCTACGAAAATATCATTAGCTACCTGATTTTCTTGGGTGCGGTGATTCCTCCGATTGGGGGCATCATCATGGCCGACTTCTGGCTCCGCCATCAAGGGGTTTTCCCAGACGTCGAAAGCCGTCTTCCTGCCTTTAACTGGGCCGGGGTGATTGCCTATATCACCGGGGCTGTCACCGCTTACATCACTGGCAATGCCTCCATTGGAGTGGGGCCGATTAATGGCATCATTGTCGCGGCTGTCTTGTATGCCGTTTTGTCGCGCGTGATCAAACAACCGATTCGTAGCCCCAATGCTTAAGAGCTGGCCGTAATTTTTGCCAAGCTATACGCATGAAGCCTTGAGCGTTATAGTAAAAGCCCAGTTTCCTTAGAGAGACAGGGCTTTTATGGATGAGGGCGATCGCCCAAACCTCAACAGAACGAGAACCCTAGCCGATCGAGCGTTAGAAAAATGAGAGCGTTTGGTTACAACGGTATCTCTGGGTTGGGTTCGGGGACGGAATGATTTAGATAATGGTTTGGATGCATCGTTGGAACCCTAGGAACTCGCACAGAACCCAAAAACCGCAGAATTCAAACGTCCAGTTTCCCTATTATTTGAGAAAGCTTATGGTTGCAGATATTACCCGTGCTTCTACCGACACCGTGAAGGTCTCAGCGTGGGCGGGTTTGCGGGTGCAGGGCGATCGCCTCTTACAGCGCATTGACGACCTCGCTCAAATTGGGGCGATCGCCGGAGGCGGTGTCTGCCGCCTTGCCCTCACCGATGCTGACAAAGCAGGGCGCGATCAGGTGGTGCAATGGATGCGTGAGTTGGGGTTGAGCCTAACCATAGACGGCATTGGTAATGTGGTGGGCACTTGGGCTGGCACCGCAGATCTGCCCCCTGTGATGACAGGCTCCCATATCGATACGGTGGCCACCGGGGGGCGCTATGACGGCAATTTTGGGGTGTTAGCAGGGCTAGAAGTCATCCAAACCCTGCAAACTGCCGGGGTGCGGCTGCGTCATCCCCTCGCCGTTGCCTTTTTTACCAACGAAGAAGGGGCAGGCTTCCATCCCGACATGATGGGCAGCATGGTGTATCAAGGCAGCTTGTCGTTAGCAGACGCATGGGCCACGACAGCCCATGATGGCAGCACCGTCGAAGAAAATTTGCGACGCATTGGCTACCTAGGAGAGGCTCCCTGTGGGCACAATACCCTCCATGGGTTTGTGGAGTTGCATGTGGAGCAAGGCCCCGTGATGGAGCAAGAAGGCATCACTATCGGTGCTGTCACTGGGGTGCAGGGGATGTCTTGGGTGGAATATACCGTGCAGGGGGTCTCAAACCATGCGGGCACAACCCCCATGCGGTTGCGCCATGATGCGGGCTACGTCGCCATGGCGATCGCCCTCGCCGCCCGTGAGCTTACCCACGCAATGGGGGGCAACCAAGTGGCAACGGTGGGTTCGATGCGCCTGCATCCTAACTTGGTGAATGTGATTCCTAACACAGCCGTGTTTACGCTCGATCTCCGCAATACTGACGAAGGGCTGTTGCAGGAAGCCGAACACCGAATGGCTGAGAAAATTCGGGCGATCGCCCAAGCTGAGGGGGTCGAGATCACCTCCCGATCCTTAGTCCGGCTTCAACCTGTGGCGTTTGATCCGGCGATGATCCAACTCGTCGAAACCACCGCTCAGACCCTTGGCTTTTCCACCCAACGCTTCCCCAGTGGCGCAGGTCACGATGCAGGTATTTTGGCAGCCCAATGCCCCACCGCGATGATTTTCGTTCCTAGTGTTGCAGGCATTAGCCACAACGTGAAGGAGTATACAGCCCCCGAAGACTTGCTAGCAGGAGCCAATGTTTTGCTCCATACCTTGCTCCAACTGGCGTTATAGCGAGGCCAGCCAGCGCCCCAAAACCATGATTCTGCAAAACGGCACGTTGAAAGTGGAAATCAGTTGGGTTCTAGACTCGATGTGCCGATCGATCGCCATCCGATCGATCGCCATCCGATCGATCGCCAACCTAAAGTTGCTGGATTAAAATAGGGGCGGCGGCGTGGCGTTGGGGCGCAGAGGCATCTTCGATGGTGATGGCGATCGCCCTTACGACCCCTGGCTGCTGAAATGCACTCGGTAAGGTGAGATCTTGCGTGCCCTCGGCTTGGCCTGTCCCAGAAAATACATGGGTCAAGATAGCGTTTTTATCATCGGTGGTAAATGGAGCGTCGGGGTCTAGCAACGTCCAAAGGACATAGACTTTGCCGGGTTCTAGGGGCGGTAAGTTTTCGATGCGCAAGGTGCCCCTGAGTTGGGTCGGTTGCAAATCAACCACCACTTGGGCCGGGCTACTGAGGGCATCGGTCGGCTGAAGCGCCACCGTCACCGTTGGCTGAGCAAGCTGGGCTTGCTGGGTTTGGAGCGATCGCCATAACCAATAATTACTCGCCGATAACGCCACAATGGCAGAGGCGGCGATCGCCCCACTCATCCTCACCCATCGCGGTAGGGGCGGCGAGACGAGGCGCAACGGCGGCGGCGTATCGGCCACCGCATGGGGAGGTTCTTGGGAAACCGCAGCAGAACGCGCCGCCATCATGATGGCCTCTCGCAATTGGGGCGAAGGCTGAACTTCTTCTGACAAATACGACGCTTCTAAGGCGCGCTGTAACTCGGCTATCTCTTGATCAGCGGCGGGGTCAGGGGGCAAGCTAGCCAGCAATGCCGCTTCTTCTGCGCTGAGATCATTGAGAATATAGCCTGCATTGAGAATCTGGCGATCCTCGGGAGGGATGGGTTGGCTCATCGTGCTACTCCTCCGAAAGAGTCTGTAAAGTTTGGCGGAGTTTAATTAGGCCGCGCCTAGCCCAAGCTTTGACCGTGCCCAAGGGCATCCCCAACTGATTGGCGATCGCCGCTTGGGTCATGCCTTCTTGGTAAGCAAGATGCAGGACTTGACGCTGATTATCTGATAAGGCCGACAAGGCGGCTTCAACTTGCTGACTCTGCTTTTGGCGCTGGGCTGTATCAGCTAGCGCATCCGTAGAGGTATCCATCCAAGCGTGGGGCTGTTCGGCTTGGAGACGAGCCAAGGACGTGCGCGATCGCTGCTTCGAGCGCAACCGATCAATCCCCCGCGAACGGGTTAACACAGCCAAAAAAGTACGCAGAGAACCCGCTGGGGATCGTAGTTCGTCTGGCTCAGACGCAGAAAAATGTCTTGGGTCAGATCTTCTGCATCTTGAGAGTTTTGTAAAACCCTGAGGGCGATCGCATAGACTAGCCCTACATGGCGATCGTAAAGAATGCCCAACATCTCGACCTGACCTTGCTTTAAGGCTGTCCATAAATCAGCATCCGACCCCTGCAAAGCAGTTGCCTTTAACGATTGAGAGCTTTCAGATTGGGGCACTTCAACTTTTCCCGCATCTATAATTACAGAGTCTCTCGTCACTGACTCCGCTCCATTGTGCGTGGAGGCGGGCAAGCCGCATAGCCCCTCACCTAAATCCTATCTAAATTATGGCGCAGTGACCGCGTTAGAAAGGAGAATAAAACGGGAGAAACCAGCAGACAAGCCTCTCTGAATGAATCTTCCTCCTGCTCTAAAGTTGAGAACTCTGATCACATTTAAAAACAGTTTGAGTGAATTTTAATTTAAATGAATTCTAGTTTGAATGAATTCTAGCTTGAACGAATTCCAGCTTGAACGAGTTAAAAAGCCATAGGTGATATATAGATTCAAGATTTGCGATTGCTTACCCACCAAAATAATTGGGAGTTAAATTCTCTAAACAACTAGCTTTAGAGATTCCATCTATTCTCTTCAAAACCCTCTTCCAAAATGGAAGAGGGTTTTTGAATGAGAGCCATAAACCCAGTTTCATTCAATTGCGACTACCCATTTTTTTGGAGTCATCAATCCAGAAATCTAAGGATTTTGATGAGATATCAATACTTAGAGAGGCATGAGAACTGCCCGCAATTCTCCGGCTCGGTTGGTGGTGGTGTGCAAGTCTACGTAGAGCATTCCATTTTCCAAGGCATCGAGTTGCTCAGGCGTGAGGGTGTAATCACCCATAGCACTACCGGCCAAACCCGTCTCATCCTCCATAACCGTCAAGGCATACTGAAACGGGCCATTTTCTGTAGACATCCCCCGGTGAATATGGAAGCCAGAGGTGATGTTGGGGTTGGGAGGATCAAGGGGATCGGTAGCATAGTCACGGAGTTCACTGGTCAACTTGCGGAAGCTACCACGCACGGATAGTTGGTTGCCAGCCAGTGCTGCACCCACAACACCGGTTGCAGTAGTATTAGGGCTAGCAGGAACAATATTGCTATCGCTCATAATGGCAACAAAGCTGCTCATGGAGCCTGACGAAAACCCTTGGGCTAAGAGGCTAGATTCTGCGGCTTGGAGGTTAACATCTATTTGCTCACCCACCAAAAACTGGGTGGATGTTGAGGTATGAGATTCGCTCAGAGAGCTAGTTAAACGACCAAAAGCAGGAGACCATAGGCCGACCACTAGGAGGCCACTCAAAACACTAAGCAATACATTTTTGAGGTGAATTTTAGGGATAAGCATCGTTGCAGTCCTGATAAATTGATAGGGTTATTGAGTTTTGCTGAACTCACTAGCGGTACGATATTTCTCAATCGTTGGATGCAGCGATCGCCCATCATTTTCACCATATCTGTTCCATCCAGGTTCACTCGTTCCACCCCTAGAAGAAGCGTATTTGCCAATACTTCGGATCGGTCATCTTGGCTCAACGGCATAGATTCCTGGTAAATAACCTTCATCAAAGTCAGCTTTCATCAAAGTTAGCCGCAGCGTATTGAAATAGGGCGTTAATCGACAGGCTGCTGTTAGGAGATATGGGCTGGCCTGCCGTAGCTGGGGCAATGGGTTGCCATAGATTTACAAGGGTTTAAGGGGTCAGCGGCTCCTAGAAGTTTGCACACAAAGAGAGGAGGGGCGATCGCCCCTCCTCTCCATCCATATCCTTCCTTAACTGAAAACGATCTGACTTAAACCGCTGCCAACGTCAACGCCGGGAAGAAATGAGCATTTTGCTCAGCCCGTAGGCGATCGCACAACCGACCGGGCGGCAGCGACACATCGGCATAGGTCAATACTTGATCCTTCAAGACATCCCGAATCATCACACAGCCTTCGGCCAATCCCACGGGCAGCAGATTCTGCTCCAGAGTAATTTCAGCGGTTTCGCACTGGCCATAGGTTTGGTAACCGCCAATTTCATCCAGCACATCTCCCACCTTAAGATCCACTTTCGCCGTAGCCACCACATCCACACGGGGTTTGTCGATCGGAGCCAGCACCACATCATTAAAGAGAACGACCCGCGCCACCGACATCGGCACCTCAAAGTGGCACAAATGGTAAGGCGTGTAGAAGCTATACAGCGGCCCCTCCCCTAATTTATAGAGATTGAGATAATGACGCTGCTTGGGGTCATCATGCGTCCCAAAGACATAGACCCCCGGCCCCGGTTTCACCGCCACCACATAATCAACGATGCCACCCAACTCTTTCAGCTGATCAACATCGTAGAGCTTGGTGAGGTCGTCGATGTGGCCAGAATAGTTTGTGAGATTGTACTCTTTGACCAGTTCTTCTTCATGACGCATGAAGTCGTGCCCCATCATGCCGCGCTTGGCAATGGTCATGCCCGTCGCATTCGCCACGATCGCCTGTTCAAAGGAAATCTTAGTGCCATCGGCAAAGCTCGTCACCATATGGACGTTTTGCCCCCACTTATCGGCAAAGCCCTTTTGAGTGGCAGGGTTGCGGTAGGGATCTTGCAAGCCCTTGATGTTGCCACACACCAGCGGCGTCAACCCCAAGCTTTTAACAAACCGATAGAGGTTCATCTCCACGCCGGGTTGGTCGCCATCACAGGCCGACAAAATCACACCCGCCTTGTCTGCATAGGTTTTCAGAATGGGGCCAATGGTGCCATCGAGTTCGGCATTCATCAACACAACATGCTTTTTGTGAGCCACAGCTTCAAGCACCACCGCCGCCCCAAACTCCACAGCTCCGGTCACTTCGATCAGGGCATCAATGCCCTCCGCGTGGCACAGCAGCATGGCATCGTCGGTGATGGCATAGTGGTTGTGGGCGATCGCCTCTTCCAATTCCTCCACCGTTTTCACATAGCGCACATCCTCAATGCCTGCCTGTTGATAGGCTCGCCTTGCTTTCTCCACATTGCGGTTAAAAATAGCCACCAACTCCATCCCCGGCACAGAATTAGCAATCTGGTTAGCAATGCCGCTCCCCATAAACCCCGACCCAATCATCCCCACACGCACAGGATTCCCAGCTTCTTGCCGCGCCTGTAACGCCGTATCAACAATAAAATACATCGCAAAACTCCCGGTAAAACCTTATTCAAAGCCCTCGATTAAGAGGTTCACTAAGACACCCTAAAAGCCTATCGCTCCTCACAACTATTTGAATTCAGAATGATCTAGATTCAGAATGATCTAGATTTGGAATGATCTAGATTTGGGATGATCTGGATTTAGGACTATTTAGGTAGAGTATTTGTAGAGCCTAATCATAATGAATCAATGAATCGACAGTGATATCCAAAGTTTCTTGAGAATGCTCCAGCTCTCTAGGGAGCGTTTCTAAACTATCTAGATAGACCCCAAACCAAGCCCAAAACCTCCCAATTCCTCTAAACAGCGATCGCCTCAAATAATGCCCAAGCTGCATCTTTTTCGGAGATTACAGTTACGGCGAGGGGCCACTCAATCCCAAAGGCTGGGTCATCGTAGCGCAAGCCTCGCTCATAGCCAGGGGTATAAAACTCACCCACTTGATACACCACTTCAGCCCCATCCGTAAGCGCCTGATAGCCATGGGCAAACAACTCAGGGATATAGAGGGCGCGGTGGTTTTCTGCCGTCAGTTCTACCCCAAAGTGTTGCAAATAGGTGGGCGAGTCTGGGCGCATATCAATAATTACGTCATAGATCGCTCCTTTAGTGCAGCGCACTAACTTTGTCTCCGCTGCCGGAGGAATTTGGTAGTGCATACCGCGCAGGGTTCCTGCCTGGTGGTTGAACGACAAATTGCACTGTGCCACCGTGTTTTTTAGCCCATGTTCTGCAAATTCATGGGCACAAAAGGTGCGGGCAAACCCGCCCCGATGGTCTTCGCGCAGGTCTACATCAATGACATAGGCATCCTTCAGAGTCGTTTCAGTAAAAATCATAGGGTGCTCCAGAAAAAGTCTTTGTCAATTTGTTGGGTGCGAATCAAGTATTCCAGTTGTTTCAACCGTGTAAAAGGTTGAAACTCAAACATTTCTTTCGTCATGTCAATTTGCGAAAACACTTGGTAAAGCTGTTGTGCTCCTCGATCTGCACTCCACTCACACTTAAACCCTGGAAGTTGTGTATTGATTTTTTCAAAGGACACAAAATAGCTGCGATTATCAGCACTATTGCTCCCAAAACTCACCGTGCAGCCCGGAAAAGCCGCCGCCACAATTTCGGCAACCTGCTTCACCTGGTAAACATGTGCCGAATCGCCCACGTTAAAGATTTCGTTATGGATCAAATCTCGAGGAGCCTCTAAAACACACGCCAATGCTTTCACAATATCTAGGGCATGTACCAAGGGTCGCCAAGGAGTGCCATCACTGGTCATCTTGATTTCTTTTTGCGTCCAAGCTAACCCAGATAGGTTATTAAGAACAATATCAAACCGCATCCGAGGAGATGCCCCAAATGCTGTCGCATTTCGCATAAAAGTGGGTGAGAAACTATCATCAGCTAGTTTCGAAACATCGCGCTCAACCATTGCCTTACACTCAGCATAGGCTGTTTGTGGGTTAACAGGGCTAGTTTCGCTCACGGCCTCCTTTCCTGAGATGCCATAAACACTACACGATGACATATAAACAAACCGCTTCACCCCCACTTGCTTAGCCATTTCTGCTAAACGAACAGAGCCTTTGTGGTTAATGTCATAGGTGATCGTGGGTGATAATTGCCCCGTTGGATCATTAGAAAGCTCAGCCATATGAACAATCGCTTCAACGCCCTGCAAATCTTCGAGGGAGATATGGCGAATGTCTTTTGTGAGGGTTTTGGCTGTGACCTCGGTGCCATTATAAAGCCAACCATTTTTGTAAAATCCAGTATCAACGGCAATCAGATCATGGCCTTGTTCAATCAACTTGGGTGCGAGTAGACATCCTAAATATCCCTCTGTACCCGTCACGAGAATTTTCATGAATCTTTCCTACGATGTTTTTCTGGAGCGGGGCTGAGTTGAAATCTGGTTAGGCAGCCTAGAGAATGAGATTACTTAGAAAATTAGTGAGCGTTCAACTGATGCTTTTAGGTGAATTATTCAGGTGAATTATTGGGGAAATAGGAATGCTTGGTGGGCGATCGCCCTTCAACGAATCATCAACATTTGATTCCCTCCCTTTTGAAACTCATAGGCAACCGATTGGATCTGCACCTCAAATTCTTTATTAGATAACTTTTCAACCACACGGTCAAGATATGGGGATGGTTGACCATCCAGTTTCAGCAAGGGAAAAATCCGAACCTCGGGGGCAATTCGCAGAAGTTCATCAATCGAAGCGACATGAAAATCAAGGGATAAATGATCAGAATATAAGAAGAGCAAATGAGAGCAGAGACATAGCTCAAATTGATCATCATCAAAGTCTAAGCTTGGCAAAGATTGAGAGAGATAACGGCCTGCAACTTTTCCAGAATCGTAATCTAATAAAAACTGATTCATTGCATAGAGACGAGCCTTGCCAAGGTCATCTGCATCTCGAAACTGCTGCCAAACATAGCGACTAGACTGTTGCTTGACCTGGGAAATGATAGGTTCATAGGTTGCTCGAACCCGCTGCTCAATGTATGCTGCCGAAAACTGATAAACCGGGTCAATCGACACAACCGTATGGTGCAACTGAGTCATTTCAGCATTGAAGCTAGCAGGGCCATCGCCACACCCCAGAATTTTTCGGTTTAAATCTGTCTCTGACAGATTAAACATTGATTTATACTCCTCTAGGGTTCTTCCCCAAGAGACGACTTCATCAAGTTTCACTGAAAAATGACCTCCATCTATCACACTCGATCTATCACACTCGATTAAAGTTTCAGCTTCAAAGCTCAAACACATCTAGAAATTGAAAGCCGATATTCAGGGGTCTAAACCATCGCACTCTCTAGCTTTGCAAGGGAACGGAGCCTAGCAAATTGCGAACCTTAGGGCTTCATGGAGCTTCATTAGGACGTGCGCGCCAGAGAAATTTGCTGATCGGTAGGCGCGGGGGCTTGCTCGGCCACCGCCTTGCCAATTTCGAGGGAAGAGGTGGCGGCAGGGGAAGGGGCATTGCAAACATGGAGCGTGTTTTCACCCCGAACAATGAGAAAATCATCGACCAATTGCCCATTTTCTAACAGCGCCTGCGCTCTTACCCCGGCATGGGTCGGGGTGACATCCTCCATCTGCACCTCCGGGATTAACCGCTGCAAACTTTGCACAAACACCGCCTTACTAAACGAGCGCACCATCTCCTTAATGCCTTCGTCGGCATACTTGGCAGCTAGCTTCCAAAAGGCCGGATAGGTGAGCACATCTATACAATCGCGCAGGTCGAAGTCTGTTTTGCGGTAGCCTTCTCGCTTCAAACTGAGGACAGCGTTAGGGCCAGCATGGACGCTACCATCAATCATTTTGGTGAAATGTACCCCTAAAAACGGAAAGTCGGGATTAGGAACCGGGTAGATTAAGGTGTTGACCAGATGGCGCTTTTCAGGAACTAATTCGTAATACTCACCCCGGAACGGCACGATTTTTGACTGCGGATCAACACCGGCCATCTTAGCGATGCGATCGCTATGCAGCCCAGCGCAGTTAATCAGGGTGCGCGCTTCAAAACTGCCTTGGGTTGTTTCTAAGACTTTGCTGTGAGGGCGATCGCCCACTTTCAAAACCTTGGTATTGAGCCGCAAGTCGCCGCCCTGATGTTGAATCAGCTCCGCATACTTCAGGCAAACCTGACGATAATCAGCGATCCCCGTCGAAAAGACCCGAACCCCAGCAATACAGTTTACATGGGGTTCAACCTCGCGGACGGCTTCGGCGGTCATGCGAGCCACCTGCAACCCATTCTCTAGGCCGCGTTGGTAGAGGTTTTCGAGCAGCGGCAACTCATGCTCTGCGGTGGCCACAATCACTTTGCCGCAGACCTCATGGGGCAAACCATGGTGCTGACAAAACTCGACCATCGACTGCGCCCCAGCCCGACAAAACGTTGCTTTAAAGCTGCCAGGTTTGTAATAAATTCCAGAATGAATGACGCCGCTATTATGACCCGTTTGATGGAACGCCCACTGACTTTCTTTTTCAAGCACTAAAATGCGGGCGCTAGGATAGCGTTGCCCCAATGACATCGCCGTGGCTAAGCCAACAATACCACCGCCAACAATGGCGTAATCGTACATGGATACTCCTTAATGGGTAGCGTGAAGAGGGTTAATGGGAGGCAGAAACTTAGGATTGACCCAAACACTCAACGGGATTTACCACACCTTCCAAGGGGCTTTGCCAGAACTCCAAAGATTTTCAAGGTAGTTTTTATCTTTGAGCGTGTCCATGGGTTGCCAAAACCCATCGTGCTTGAAGGCAGAGAGTTGGCTGAGATGAGCTAGTTTTTGCAACGGTTCATGTTCCCACATCGTGTCATCGTGCTCAATATAGTCAATCACTTCTGGCTCTAGAACAAAGTAGCCACCATTAATCCAAGCCCCATCTCCATCATGCTTTTCACGGAAATTTGTAATCTTAGTTTGTTCTTCGGCCAACACAATCGCTCCAAAGCGCCCAGGGGGTTGCACGGCTGTAAGGGTGGCTAGGGTGCCCTGCGCCTTATGAAAGGCAATGGCTTCTGTAATATTGATATTGCTAACCCCATCTCCGTAGGTAAAGCAAAAGGTTTCTTTGCCGATATGTTCGCGAACCCGCTTTAAGCGGCCTCCGGTCATGGTGTTGGCTCCGGTATCAACCAAGGTGACCCGCCAGGGTTCGGCAAAGCCAGAGTGGATGTTCATTTGGTTAAAGCGCATGTCAAAGGTGACATCTGACATTCGCAAAAAATAATTGGCAAAATATTCTTTGATGACATGGGATTTATACCCACAACAAACGATGAAATCGTTGATTCCATGCGCTGAGTAGGTTTTCATGATGTGCCAGAGAACGGGTTGCCCCCCGATTTCTACCATTGGTTTTGGACGAATAGTGGTCTCTTCGCTGATGCGAGTCCCCAGTCCTCCGGCAAGAATGACGGCCTTCATGTGACTACCTCCATAAGTGTTGGATTGGTCTTTGAATCATGCACAATTGCGAATGCGCCCACCCCAGGTTTAGAACTTACTCCTAAAATATTCGAATAAGACATTTAAAACCTGATGAATAAGAACTGATGACCGCAAAAAGCTGATGAACAAAAACTGATAAACGCCAAAAACTAATGAAAGCAATGATGAAAGAGATTATGAAAGAAACTATGTAGGAGAATACCAAGACATCTATGAAATCATCATGAAGACAAGGTAACTATACGGAGCCTTTTTGCAAAGAAATGATTAAGTTTCTAGAAAATGCTGATTTGAGCCGTTATATCCGGCCTTTATATTTTTTGAAGAAAGAGATTTAGGCACCTTTCTTAGGACTCTAAATCAGACGATGCATAATTCTTTTAACTTGACGAAAATCAATCATTATGAGCTTTCTTGCAATTCCTGAGGACTGCTGAGGAAGCTCAGAATCGAGCTGCAGACGGGTAGACTTAGAGGGCGATCGCCCCTTTCCCCGCGCCCAGTCCTCCTCCTTAAACTTCCGTAATATTACGGAAGTTCATCTTTTCTAAATATATAGCGGTTTTCACGCTCGTGAAGTACGGGTAAGGGGCTTAAGCCCCTTGTTTCAGGGAGTGTCCCCAAGTTGAGCGCACCTCATACTTGAAGAAACCGCTACATACGCTAACTCCAAACGTATTTCCAAGATTAAGCCTCGGTTATTGCCATCAAACATTACTTCACCCCAAGAATTACAATTCCAAATTCTAGACCTCGGCCCGCCCAGCGACCAGAGAACTCTTCAATCTCCGGTCATCGATTGAATCAACTGCTTTGCTGGATAGATTGTAGATTCATTCTTACTAGATAGTTATGGATTGATCCACTGGATCAGTCCACTTGCTCAATCCACTTGATGCTGGTTTACCCAGACGGTAAGGCAACCTTCAATAAGGCGGCTAATCGAGAGATGTCAACCCACATATCGCTATTTTTTAGGCCGACATTGGCACCCTTGGGTTCGCAGGGTAAGCAGGCATAGGTGCCCCCCATGGAAGCCGTGAGTTGAAAGAAACTGCCTGAAAACCAAGAACTATACAAATCAATCACTAACGGTTTACATTTTGAAAAAATGATGTTGGTGAAGCCTGAACCGTGGGTGCCAATCACAACCTCGGCTTGAGAAAACAGCCGCACTTCATCGGCAAAGCTGAGGGTCTCTGTGACGTAGCTTTGGAAGCCTAGCGGAGCCAGAAACTCCATGACAGCTTCTTCGTTGAGCATTCGGCGTCCGGCGGCATTGGCACGGGAAATCAGGATGCGCGGAGAAAGCGGTAGGTCGCTGTGGGCGGGCAGGTTGGCGGTCATGCGATCGCGCATCCATTGATAAGCATCGGGGTCTGACCAGCGTGCCTGCCGCCGAAACGAAGGCAGCACGAGGCGATCGACCTGCACTCGGCCACCTTTCCACTGCACAAAATCATCCAGCGTGTAGCCGAGCAGTTGTAAGGATTCAATTTGCCATTTGCTGGGGTTTTGATGGATCAACAGCGTGGGTTTTCGCCCCGTTTGCTGGTGATAGTACTCGGCTCCTTCTAAGCGGGTTAGACTCTCGCACAGCCAATGGGCGTAGATTTTGCACCAGGGGGTGACGAGTGAACAAGCCGTATCCATCCGAGGAGCATCAAACCGGGTTAACTCTCGGCGCAGTAGGGTGCGCAGGGGGATGCCTTCAAGGCCGGGTTCGCCATTGTCGCGGTTAGGCAGAACAGACTCCATCACGATCGCGCGATCGCCCGTAACGGCCAAAGCCGAAGGCCCAATTAATTGGACGTTTTGCAACTCAGCGACAAACGGCTGTTGCAACACAAACGCCCCCACTTTAGAGGCAATAACTTCTGCCGGAGGCTCTAGGGTAATGGGCGGTTGAGCCATCGCTTCATGGCTCCGCCCAAACCAACGCAACTGGTAGAGGTCGGGGTTTTGGGCAAGGTCAAGGCGGGTAATGACCGACAAGGCATTGGCGCGCCAAAGCGGATCGAGGATGATCCGCCGCAGGGTAGAGCGATCGAAGCGCTGCTTCAAAAATGCGTAAAGGCTATCTTGCCAAGCTTTGAGCAGGCGCTGAGGAGATTGAGCGACTGCCGTGAAGCCGTTTTTTTTGATCGTCGTCACCATCCCTTGCACCTCAGCAAAATTTACAAATTAGCCTGCTGCCAGTGGTTTGATTCATCCCCAAAAGCTCCCCTCAAATCAAGAGATGGGAAAAAGACAGGCACGGCTCACAGCCTCAGGGTGAATCAGGTAGGCTTGATGCAAAGTTTTGGTTTGAGGACAAGTTTTTGCTGCAGCTTTTATGGAAGGTTGCGGCGCGATCGCCCCGCATCAAACCCCCAAGACACGGCCATCACCAGATCCGCAATAACTCTATAACTGCGCATCACCTACAGTTGCATTTTAGGCTGCATTTTAATTGTTATGGTAGGCGGAAGAAAGCGAATTCCTCGGTAGGCTACGGGTTCCTCATCATTTCTTTATGGAATTTCGGCCTATTTATAAAGAAACAAAAAAGTTTTCTACGGAAGGGCGATCGCCCTTCCGTAGAACCACAGAGAAAAAATACCGAGAGCGGAAAGCGATAGAACCCCAGCAACGCCCCAGACCGATTTAGCTAATCTGGCTTTTACAAATAGCTAAGAAGCAGAGGCTGTGCGGTTTGCAGACGCCACCTCTGGCCGCTGGGCGGGGGTAGGAAACATCTGCTGCAACATCGCATCTCGGCCTGCGAGGGTTTCGTAGAAGAAAAACGAAACCCCGGCCAGTTGGCGATCGCGCACATGCTCAACCTGCTGCGCCAAAAGTGCGGCATCTGTAATTTGATTTTTCAACCCCGCCAGCACACCCACCGCCACCGGAATGTGATCCCGCACCTGAATTAATTCTGCCCGTTGCAACTCTTGGGAAAAGCTATCGAGGTTATCTCGGTACACCTGCACAATCAGCTCTTCGACATAGCCGCTGCGCTCCCAAGTGCCCCAGTCTTGCAGGTAATGCTGGTATGAAAACTCGCGAGTGTTGGGCGATAGCGCCACAATTGCCTCAGAGTTAGCCGCCTTCACGGTATCAAAAACCTGGTGCATTAACTGCGAAATATAGCTGGCGCGCCAGCTCATCCACTCTGGATCATGGGCATTGGCAGGGGGCGCTTGGCCGTTGTGGCTTTGGCGGTAGAGCGCCACGGTGTAAGGGTCGTAGCCCAAATCAACGGGCATCCCAAAGTGGTCGTCGAGTTGCAGCCCATCTACGTCATAGCGCCCGACGAGTTCTGCCACGAGGTCTACAATCAGGCGTTGCACCCCCGGATGCGCCGGGTTAAGCCACACCCTAGGGTGAATGCCCTCCATCATCACCTGGGTGCCATCGCGGCGCTGGGTCACCCAATCAGGATGGCGCTGCACCAGTTCAGATTGTGCCGGAGCCATCAGCCCAAACTCAAACCACGGCACCACGGCTAACCCCAGTTCATGGCCTCGTTCGACAGCTTCGGCTAGCATATCGCGCCCCTGCAAGCTGCGATCTGGAAGCTGCGATCGCCCCACCACAGTCTCCGCAACCGCACTGGGGTAAAGGGTATACCCCCAATTCCACACCGTCGGATATACCGTGTTGAAATGTAGACGGGCTAAGCGTTCGAGGGCTTGATTCAAGTTACGGCGCGAAAATAACACCGAGCTGTCAATATTGGTCAGCCAAACGCCCCGCAACTCCACCGGAGCAGCGGGTTGGGCGATCGCCCTCCACGGCTGCCCACCCAGCACAATGGCGATGGTGATGGCGATCGCCACTAACCCCATCCGCCACCGCCGCCCTAATTGCCACCAACCATTCCCCATACCGAGCCTTACCTCTATGCCTGTGCACATAACCTCTGCAAGAACCCTCTGCAAAGCATCAAGGCATAGACCAGGAAAGTTTCGCAGAATCCACCTAGTCTTCCCAAAAAACCAGTCTTTGAGAAAAACCAGTTTTTTGGAAAGAAGCAGGTAAAAAGAATTTTGGAGCAACCATAGGGGTCAACCAGGCTTTTAAAACTTGCCCCCTATGCCGCAATATGCGAGCAGCATCGGCCTAACCCAAAGGTACAAACCATAATCCACAAACCATAATCCACAAGGCATAATCCACAAGGCATA
>Ga0105044_10004485_pt1 | contig 19176 bp, 16 predicted proteins | sample MAT01_FD_78092 | JGI IMG/M metagenome (GOLD analysis project Ga0105044, IMG submission 78092) | Freshwater microbial communities from Lake Fryxell liftoff mats and glacier meltwater in Antarctica - MAT-01 | ecosystem: Environmental > Aquatic > Freshwater > Ice > Liftoff microbial mat | place...
GCTGGTTGAACTTTCCGGGCAGCTTGGCGAATTACCAGAGCGTATGGGAGTTGTCCTGGTCAAGAAAATGGCTGATTATCTACTGGAAAAGAAAGATTATGCTGGCGCAGTACGGCTGTGGGATGCTGGGGTAAAGTGCCAGCCAGGTGATGTGAACACACTGCTTGAACTCAGCCGCTGCCTGATTCTTGCTGACGATAAAATCGGTGCTCGCCGACAGTTGATCCAAGCCCAGAAGCTCGCTCCACAAAATGAAATTGTGCATGCATTGCTCAAACAGGTTGGCGCTAATGCCCGTCCAACATCACGCAAGGCAGTCGTCCGTATTCAAAAAAAGAGACATTAAGAATGGATTATCTAAGCTTGTGCCTGATCTGTAGGGATGAGAATGATTACCTGCCGGAGTGGCTGGATTACCACATCCTGATGGGAGTTGACCGTTTTTATATTTACGACAATGAGAGCCGCCTCAGTCTGCGCGAGACGCTCAAGGATTACATTGAGCGTGGCTGGGTCGTGGTGGTGGATATTCACGGCAAAGCCATGCAAATGTTTGCCTATGACCATTGTTTGCAATCCTTTGGGGCAAATACCTTCTGGTTGGGATTCATAGATACAGATGAGTTTTTGGTTCCAAAGACAAGCCCAGACTTGAAAGAACTGTTGAAGGAATACGAAAAGTATGCAGGGCTTGCGGTCAGCTCGTTGTTTTTCGGTTCAAGTGGACAGGTGACCCGCCCGGCTGTTGGACAGATCGCTGCCTATACCCGTCGAACCCACGAGACATTTAAGGAAAATGAACTGGTAAAAAGCATTGTCCAGCCTCGGCTGGCCTTGATGCCGAATTCCCCGCATGATTTCACTTTCAAAGAGAATATCTGGTGTGTCAACGAAGGTTTTCTGCGTGTTGATGGACAGCGCTTTCCCAACCACACAGAAAAGATTCAACTTAACCACTACTATTGCCGCTCTGAGAATGAGATAGACCAGAAACTGCGCCGCGGCAACAGTGGCGATATTGCCTGGGCGCGCAGGCGCTTCGAGATGGTCAACCAATTGGCGAGCTGCGAAGATACGAGCATCCATCAAAATTTAGAAATCATATTTCAGCAAGCAGGTATTGGATCCCAAAGTTCACTGCTCGAAACGATGGCGGTTCTGGCGCGCGTGCAAAACTCAGCTCCGTTGGAAATGATCCCGCCGCGTGAAGCGCTTAGCTTTCAACAAGAGTTTTTAGATACGGATGTGCTCAAAGCGCAAATGCGAATGGCAGAAGGTCGCGGAGATTTTGAAGAGTTAAAGCGTTTGATGCTGCTCCGCCTGAAAATGGTGCCGCAAAATATTATTCTTTATATAAGTCTCTCGGTAGTTTACATTAACTTAGGTGACCCTGCCGCAGCATGGCAGGCTTTGACTCGCGCCTGGGAGCTTTCCCCGAATAACTATGCCGTCCTGGGCGGTATGGCTTTTTATTTTCTCAAGGTCGATAACTACAACATGGCCGAGAATACCTCCCGCCTTGTGTTGGAACTTGCACCTCACGACACAACCGCGTTGGGACTGCTGACCTGCAGCCTGATCGGTCAGGGACGATATGAAGAAGCCCTGAAGGTAGGTGTGCCGGTCATTGAACTGGACTGGCAGTTTTATGAACTTCCAGATGGCATGGGGGTCTTCCTGGTCAGGAAAATGGCCGAATACTTGTTGGAAAAGAAAGATTACGCCGGCGCTGCACACTTATGGGATATCGGGGTGAAATGCCAGCCGGATGATGTGAACGCGCTGCTTGAACTTAGCCGATGCCTGATTTTGGCTGGTGATGGAAATGGTGCGCGCCGTCAGTTGATCCAAGCCCGGGCGCTCTTCCCGAAGAACGAAGCTGTACTGGATCTACTCAAACAAGTCGGCGTTGCCGCCCATCCCTCATCGCGCGAAGCGATTGTCAATGGTCCATCATCAAAAAAGAGACATTAAGAATGGATTATCTAAGCTTGTGCCTGATCTGTAAAGATGAGAATGATTACCTGCCGGAGTGGCTGGATTACCACATCCTGATGGGAGTTGACCGTTTTTATATTTACGACAATGAAAGCCAGGTCAGTCTGCGCGAGACGCTCAAGGATTACATTAAGCGTGGCTGGGTCGTGGTGGTGGATATTCCCGGCAAAGCCATGCAGTTATATGCTTATGATCACTGTTTGCAAATCTTTGGGGCAAACACCTTCTGGATGGGATTCATCGACACAGATGAATTCCTTGTGCCAAAGACCAACCAGAATTTGAAGGAGTTACTCAAAGCGTACGAACAGTACGGCGGACTGGCAATTAGTTCATTATTTTTCGGCTCAAGTGGACATACGATCCGTCCAACTGGTGGGCAGATCGCCGCTTACACCTATCATCCCCAGCCGACGATTAAGGAATATGAACTTGTAAAAAGTATCGTGCAACCTGGATCGGTGCTCATGCCAAATTCTCCGCATGATTTTATTTATAAAGAGGGGGGCTGGTGTGTCAATGAAGGATTTCTGCGGGTGGATTATCAGCGCTTTCCAAGCCACACGGAAAAGATTCAGCTCAACCATTACTATTGCCGCTCCGAGAGTGAGATCGACCTAAAACTACGCAGGGGCAATAGTCAGTCTGTTGCCTGGGCACGCCAACGTTTTGAAACGGTTAACCAACTGGCATCTTACGAGGATAAGAACATCCTTCTAAGTTTAAAAGTACTGTTTCAGAAATCAGGATTTAATACTGATGGACTTGTGGACTTACAAGCGGCTAACCTGCTTGAAAAAATGGCAGGTTTGGCGTGCCAGCGAAAGTCAGTTCCGTTGGGAATGATTCCACCCCGCGAAGCCCAAGGTTTTCGTTCCGAAGTCTCTGTCTGGTTGGAAATAAAAAAACAATGGGAATTGGCTAAAGCTCGCAGGGATCAAAAGCAAATTCTTCAATTGGATTTGGATATGCTCAGGTTGTATCCGCATCACGTACACACTTTGGTGGTCCTTGCGATTGATTATTTAGGTCTCAATGAACTTGCCGCGGCCTGGCAATTCTTGACCCGCGCCTGGCAACTTGCTCCGAATAATAATTACAATGTCTTGTGTGGTATGGCGCTTTATTTTCTCAAGCTTGATAATTTCAGCATGGCAGAAAACACCTGTCGACTTATACTAGAGATGGCACCTCATGATATGGTTGTGTTGGGATTGCTGACACAAAGCCTGATAGGGCAGGGAAGCTACGAGGAAGCCATTAAAGTGGGTGTGCCATTGCTGGAACTGGCTGGGACACCAGCTTGGGAATTATCAGATCAGATGGGTGGCATCATTGTCAAGAACATGGCTGATTATCTGCTGGAAAAGAAAGATTATGCAGGAGCTGTCCGAGTGTGGGAGGCCGGGGTGAAGTGCCAGCCGGGCGATGTGAACGCGCTTCTTGAACTTAGCCGCTGCTTGATTCTGGCTAACGATAAAACTGGTGCACGCCGACAGTTGGCCCAGGCCCAGGCGATCGTTCCACAAAACGAAGATGTATTGACCATGCTCAATCAGGTGGCACTGTCGCCTGTTCTACATCGTCCGTCGTCTGCTGTCCGTCGTCAAAAAAAGAGGATTTAACATGGACTATCTAAGCTTGTGCTTGATCTGCAAGGATGAGAACGATTACCTGCCGGAATGGTTGGATTATCATATTCTGATGGGGGTTGATCGTTTTTATATTTACGATAATGAAAGTCAGGTCAGCCTGCGCAAGACACTCAAGGATTATATTGAGCGTGGTTGGGTGGTGGTGGTGGATATTTCCGGCAAAGCCATGCAGTTGTATGCCTATGACCATTGTTTGCAAACCTTTGGTTCCCACACCTTTTGGATGGGATTCATAGATACAGATGAATTTTTGGTTCCAAAGACAAGCCCAGACTTGAAAGAACTGTTGAAGGAATACGAAAAGTATGCAGGGCTTGCGGTCAGTTCATTGTTTTTCGGCTCAAGCGGACACGTGACCCGCCCGGCTGAAGGACAGATCGCTGCCTATACCCGACGCACCCATGCAACTTTCAAGGAAAATGAAATGGTAAAAAGCATTGTCCAGCCGCGGCTGACGTTGATGCCGAATTCACCGCATGATTTTACTTTCGAAGAAGGAGCCTGGTGCGTCAACGAAGGTTTTCTGCGGGTGGATGGACAGCGCTTTCCAAACCATACGGAAAAGATTCAACTCAACCATTATTACTGTCGCTCCGAAAATGAGATTGACCAGAAACTACGCCGTGGCAACAGCGGCGGTGTTGCCTGGGTGCGCCAGCGCTTCGACGCAATTAATTCGATGGGAATCTACGAGGATGCGAGCATCTTTCAAATCCTGGAGGTCTTCTTTCAAAAAGCAGGCGATGATACATATGGGTTACTAGCTGCGAGTGGGGAAGCGGACTTGCTCGAAAAGATGGCGGTTCTGGCGCGCATCAGGCTCCCTGAGTCTTTGGAAATGACCCCGCCTTCCACGGCAAAAAACTTTCGGGCTGAGTTTTCCAAAATGGAGACTCTAAGAGCTCAAATACGGGCAGCAGAAGGTCGCGGGGATTTTGATGAAGTCAAGCGCTTGATGTTGCTTTGGTTGCAAAGGACGCCGAAAAACATAATTCTTCATGTCAATCTCTCGGTCGTTTACATTAACTTGAACGACCCACCTGCGGCCTGGCAGGCGTTGACCAGCGCCTGGCAGATTTCTCCTAATAATTACCTTGTCCTAAATGGCATGGCGTTTTATTTTATTAGGGTTGATAATTTCAGCATGGCAGAGAAAACCTGCCGTCTTTTGCTGGAACTTGCGCCTCATGATCTGGTTACGTTGGGGATGCTGACTCACAGTTTGATTGGGCAGAGACGCTATGAGGAGGCGATTCTGGTGGGACTGCCGGTAGTTGAGCTTTCTGCCGCTGTGGGCGAATTACCGGATGGTATGGGCGTCTTCCTGGTCAAGAACATGGCCGACTACCTCCTGGAAAAGAAGGATTATGCCGGCGCTGTGCGTTTGTGGCAGGCCGGGGTGATGTGCCAGAGGGAGGATATTTATGCACTGATCGAGCTTAGCCAGGTTTTACTTCTGGCGGGTAATAAGGTTGGCGCGCACCAAAGGTTGCTTGAAGCCCAGGCGCTGGATCAGCAAAGTGAACCTGTGCAAGCCCTGCTCAGGCAGGTGCGTGCTTCACAGTCTGCCCGCCAGCTTCAGAAACGGAAGAATCGGTAAAGCTATTTTGGGAATGATTCAGCGCCGTCCGCTCATAATCTTGTCGTATGGGAACGATCATCCTCGGCTTGGCGCGGGAACAATATGATTCAGAATTTCTGTATTTCTTTCCAATATGAAATTTATACGATATTTACGCAAACTCCCGCCCAAATGCCTTTAGTAAAAAGCTGTATTGCCGAAACTATATGAGTAAGAACAATGAACAAAATATTCCAAAAAAATGTACGACGGAGGCGAATATCGCAAAACAAAAACTGATATTACTCTCGAATAAAATGTCCGTAAAATAGTTCTCAGCAATACTGGAACTCGATCACATTTCCCAAATTCAAAAAGGGGAAGGATCCCCTTGAAATAACATTCAAACATGGAGGTTTGAAATGGCTACTGTAGATGTAACTAGAATTGCAAGTAATATCCAGGCCCTTAACGCCCTTAATTCACTGCAGGGCATCAATGCTAAATTGGCGATGCACCAACAACGCCTCTCCACCGGCAAGCGCATCAACAGCGCTTCCGATGATCCCGCCGGGTTGACCATCGCCACCAAGATGATGGCTCGCTCTGAGGGCTTGAAAGCATCCATCGATAACATCAGTGATGCCAAGAACATGCTCTCCGTCGCCGAAGGCGGCTTGAGCACAATGACTGATATCATGATCGCCATGCGCACCCAGGCTGAAAAGGCCGCTTCCGATACCCTCGGCACCGCAGAACGCGCCACGATCCAGACCCAACTTTCATCTTATGCTCAACAGATCCAGGACTTGGTTGACCAGACCAAATGGAATGGCGTCAAACTGCTCGATAATACGACAGGCGCGAAGGTCTTCCAGACTGGCGTAGATGAAGGCGAAACAACTACGTGGACTCTCCCCCAAGCGTTGGTTCCAGGACCAACTGGTTTGGCTCTTTCCACAAGAGTAGCTTCTGCGACGGCTACATCATCCGGTACAGCCGCTTCCTTTGATGTTACTACCGCCGGTGGTGTGCCGGTTGGAGCGATCTCGACCGCAGGCAACCTGTCAGAGCTTACCACAGGCGATTGGAACCTTAATATCGCTGATAAGGCCATAAGCGCTACAAATGGCAAAACGATTCTGGATATGAACAGTACCTTGATTGGCGGCATGTCTTCACTGACCAGTACGGATAGTGCAGCTTCAGTCACCACCATGACATCTGGAAAATATGAGCTTAAGATTATTTCCACTGTGGCTGGCGCCTTAGTCACAGACCCCACCGAGGTCACCTACGAGATCAAGAATCTGACAGATACAGCTTGGAATGGAGGACTCGGGAAACTCACGAGTTCTACATCTGTTGCGGCCGGAGCAATCTCTTTGAATATCATGGATGCGGCAACCACAAAGGCAACGCTGGGAGTTACTTTGGGGCTGGGCGGCTCGAGCGCGGCGGGTTTGAACACTGGTCAAACGATGGCTTTTGAATACATTGAGGCAAACAATGCCAAGATTACGTTGACGGATAGCATCGGAACTGCCCAGCAAGTCTCGCAGTACAAAATTGATGATACAGTCTCGGGTAGCGGTTATGCTGCTTACGCTCAAGTAGGTACTCTGTATAATACCGGGCGTGGTGTCCAAATGAAGTTACAAGGTTTCGCTGCCGTTACCACCAATGCCAATGGCGGCATTCAGAACTTCACATACGAGCGCATGAGCAATTACTCGGTGAATGTTTCTAACACCAATAAGGCTGGCGCGTACCTGACTAAAGTCAACACTGCCTTAGACCGGGTCACCAGTGTCTTGTCAGACCTTGGCGCATTGATCTCCCGCCTGACCTACAAAGAAGTTCAGAGCGCGACAGCTCAGGTTGCGGTAGAAGGCGCTTACAGCCGCATTATGAATGCCAACATGGCAGAAGAACAGGTCAATGCGAGCAAGTACACGATCTTGCAGCAAACAGCCACAGCTATGTTAGCTCAGGCGAATGCAGCCCCGCAAGGCCTGCTGGCCCTCTTCCGATAAGATTTACAAGTAATACATCGCAGATTGAAACGTTTTCGGGGAGGCGCTCAAGCGCCTCCCCGACATAACTTTCTCAAGGTATGGTTTGACCTGCTCCATACCCGCTTCTCCCGAATCATATTAGCAGGATAAGAAGGTAAAACATGGCCAGTACAATTTCACCCATTGATACCCAAATAGCAGGATTGGCGACATCATTCCAAACGGCAATTAAGGCGACGATCAAGGCCGAAAGTAATCCTATTACCAGGACCCAGGCGCTGAAAGATACGATCGATGTGCGCCGCAGTGTCTACGTGGATATGAAGGCCAACTTTGAGGGATTGCAGAGTGCGCTTCAGACGTTGATCAGCACCCAGGGTACCTTTGGATTGAACTTGGTGTCCAAATCAATTGTCACGCCAGGTACGACCGGCGCAACGGTATTGACAGCCACCAGCACAGAGAGTGCCGCCGCGGCTGATTATGAAATCACTGACATACAATTGGCCAAGGCTCAATCCCAGGCTACCGTGCTGTCTTATAGCCCGGATGTGGCATTGGGCAAGAGTGGCACCTTCTGGATGGGTGGGACAGGAACGGCAGCATTGCAAACCAAAACCTCGACATCACCGGATGTTTATTCTGCTTTTGTCCCCAACAATTCTGTAACAGCAGCGGCGACGAGCACAATAGCTACGGGTCAGCGGGAATTGGGTACAGGTGACTATACTTTGGAAACGCGTGATTTGAGTGGGATACGCCAATTTCGTTTGGTAAATGCGGATGGAAACGCGGTCTCGATTCGCAGTCAGTCTGGCACCAGCTATACGAGCGCCTGGCAGAACATCATAAGCGGCAGCTATGACAGCGGGCGCGGTCTGAACCTAACCTTAGACATCAATGGCACTACTGCCAGCACGGCGCTGACTTATACCGCTGCAGGAACTTTTGTCAATATCAGCGCAACCGACAGTCTGCGCACAATCACTACCGCCATCAATGCCGCCAGCCAGCCCGAGGGGCGCGACTTCAAAGCTTCGATCGTAGCCAATAAACTGGTGTTGACCGGCGCCCAGACTGGTGTAAACCACAGCTTGCTGTTCACCCTCAAGAAGGACGGGATCGACAACGACTTCCTAGGGTTTGCCACTCCTGTGCAAACCGCTAAAAATGCCGCATTCAAGGTGAACGGTATGGACGTCTCGCGGGCAGGTAATACGAACCTGTCAGACGTGGTGGATGGGGCAACCATTAATCTGGCATCGGACGCGGAAGGCAAAAGCGCCCGTCTGAGCATTGCTGCCACTGCTGATAAAGCCGCCAGTCTGATGAGCACCATGGTCAATAGTTTCAACGCGACCTTATCTCACTTGAAGAGCAAATTAGCCTCCGCCCCGACGACTGTCAATGGTAAGACCACCTATACGCGCGGCCCGCTTAGCGGTGAAATTGGACTCAGTGGTTTACGTATGGACATGTTGAATCGCATGAACAGCAATTATGTAAACAGCGGCAGTTTAAAGAACTTCTCCGAGATCGGTTTGAGCTTTGATAAAGATATGAAGTTGACCCTCGACAGCGCCAAATTTAGCGAGGCGCTCAAAAACAACCGTACAAATGTGCTTGCGTTGCTGGACACAGGCTTGGGTGCGATCAACACTCTGGTTTCGAGCTACGCCAGCTCCAGCGGTTCAATAGCCAGCAAGCTTACATCGATCGATGTTCAACGCACAAATTATGATGACCGCATCGCCAAGTACAATGATTCGATCGCAAAACGGAAAGAAGCCTTGTACAACCAGTATCTGGGTTATCAGAATCAGATCGCTGAGTACGGATACACGGCGCAGTGGTTTGGCATACTTAGTGGTACGAATGTCAACACCTCTGGATAAATTGGTAATGCCTGGTTTCGGTAGGATGAGAGTGACGGTCGAGCATGAGGTTTGACCCGCTCCATTAGAAACATTTGTCAAGTCCCATGCAAGGATGCTGGGAAAGGATGTGTGCCATGAGTGATAATACGATTAATCCAATTAGCAATAACGTACCAGTGGCTGCAATAGCCAGCGTGGTTATCAAGGCGCAAGCCAAGGCTTCAGTGGAAGAGTCTTCAAATAAGGAAAACTCGCCAAAGCAGGCGGAAGTCGAGTCTGAGCAAATTGGTAACCATTCCAATATTTCGGTCAATTTCCGCGTCAATGACAATGATGAAGTTGTCGCGTTTATTGTTGACCGCAGTTCACATAAGGTGCTGCGTTCCATACCGATCAGTGAATTTTATAAATTGCCGGCTGGTGAATTATTGAAACTGGCCGCATAAAACCTGACAATATCCGTAATGCCATCCTATCTTGTTGCTCTCGATCTTTTCAGATGGCGGGATGGTTATTGCGTTCTTTATAATTCCTTTGAATATCCGTCAGAAATTTATGTCGAATTAACTGGATGGCGCTCAAGATTGTGAGAAGTCTGCCGAAACTTATTTCATAGAATGATCACAGACAATAAATTCATTGAGGACCTGAACCATGTATCTAGCAGCTTATAATAATCAATATCGAAAACAAGATGTAATGAATGCCAGCCCGCTTCGCCTGGTAATTATGACCTACGATCTGGCGATCCGTTCCTGCGAACAACAGGATTTTAGTAAATCCATCACGACCATCAGCGCGCTCCGTGATGCCCTGGATTTGGATTATCCTGAAGTTTCAAGCGGATTGTTTAGCCTGTACCAGTGGTGCCTGGAATGCATCCGTAAAAGTGATTACGCTTCTGCCATCACCACGCTTACTGAACTACGCAGCGCCTGGGTTGTTACCGAACAGAAAATTGCCACCCGACAAATCCCCGTTAGCGTCAGCAGTGCCCCAGCATATTTCACTTCCCTGGGCAACATCTTAACTTGATAAGTCAGGCTCAATAGCCTAAAAATCACTCCCGGCATTGAAAATTGAAGCCTGACCGGGCAATAAAGCACAAGCGCCTTTCCGCAAGGAAGTTGGCGCTTTGTTTTTATTCACATAAAATTTATTTTAACTTCACACTGCTTTTACTGTCATGATCAGCCTCCTTTGATAATATCAGACCAACAAGGAGAAGATTATGAGTTTCTGGAATTCCCTCCGTATCGGTTTATCTGGACTTACAGCACAACGCCTGCGCCTTGACTTGATCTCGAACAATATAGCCAACGCGCAAACAACACGCACTGAAAAGGGCGGCGCCTATCAGCGTCAGGATGTTGTTTTTATGGCGGAAGATCAGAATGGTTTTCTACCCAAGCTCGTCGCGGCCCGCCGCAGCCAGGCTGGCAGTCCACGGGGCGGTGTCCGGGTGGCAGAAATTACCACCGATGCCCAAACCGGCGCAAGAGCGTACGACCCGACCAACCCCGATGCAGATGCAAATGGCTACGTCACTTATCCCAATGTTGACATTGTAGTTGAAATGACCAACATGCTCTCCGCAACCCGCTCCTATGAAGCCAATCTGGTATCTGTGGAAGCTTCAAAAAGAATGGCCTTAAAAGCCCTTGAGATCGGAAGATAAAAATGGCGATCCCACCTATTAGTTCCAACCCCATCCCTGTCATAGCGGATATCCACTCCACTCAGAAACCCTCCGCGAGCAGTAACACCAAACAGATCACACAATCCTTTGAGGATATGCTCTCCTCTCTCAATCAATCACAGCGAAATTCCGATAATCTTGTGGAACAACTGGCGCGGGGCGAAGATGTTGATCTGCACACTGTGATGATCGCAATGGAAGAAAACAACGTCAACTTCAACGTGGCGCTGGGCATCCGCGACAAATTGGTCGAAGCCTATCGTGAAGTCATGAGAATGCAAGTCTAAATTTCCCTGGGATCTTTATTATGCTTACAACTGTTCAACAGCAATTCTTAACTTTTTGGAAGAAACAAAGTCTCGCGAAACAGATCACCATTGGATCGTTGGTGCTATCCATGTTGATTCTTGCCCCGGTGCTTGTCAATTGGGCAAATACGCCGAGCTATTCTGTTGCTTATACAGGACTTAGCGAAACAGATGCCGCTCAGATCGTTCAAAAGCTGGATGAGAATGGCATCTCCTATCAGCTCAAGAGCAGCGGTACCATTGAAGTGCCCAGTGACCAGGTGTACACCACCCGCCTTTTGATGGCGCGTGAAGGACTGCCACAATCCAGCACCGTGGGATATGAATTGTTCAGCGGCACTTCCATGTTGGGGATGACTGAATTTTCCCAAAAGGTTAATTATCAACGCGCCATTGAAGGTGAGTTGGAACGAACCATTGGAAGTATTGATGCCGTGAAGGCTGTCCGAGTCCATTTGGTGATCCCTGAAAAAAGTTTGCTTACTTCAGGTCAATCCCTGACCACAGCGTCTGTCACCATACAGGTTAACCCGGGCAATGTGTTGGATGCCGCACAGGTGCGGGCTATTACCCATCTGGTAGCCAGCAGCGTGGAGGGGCTTAAACCCGAAAGCGTAGTTGTTGTGGATAGTGATGGGAATTTACTGGCATCTGGTTCTGGCTCTGAGAATGAGTTGAATCTGACGATCAAGGATGACCAGCGCGCAATTGAAACGGCGTATGCCACGGAAGTGCAAAATCGCGTTCAATCCATTTTGGACAAGATCCTCGGCCCAAACCGTTCCGTCGTTCAGGCTACGGTGGAGATGGATTGGACTCAGCGTGAGGTCACATCGAACACATTCTCGCCCACTGAGGTTGCCCTGCGTAGCTCACAGATCATTAATGAAACTTCAAGCAACGGCGGAACAAGCGGTGGAGTTCCAGGAGCGGCATCGAACCTGCCTACTCCAGCAGCCACTACAACAGGGACTGGCACGGAAAGTTATCAACACAGTGAAGAAACGCTTAATTATGAAGTAAGCCAGGTGCAGTCTCATGAAATTAACGCACCGGGAGAAGTCCGCCGCATCTCTGTATCCGTAATAGTGGATGGCGTCAGCGACCCGGCACAAATGGAGATCATCAAATCTGCAGTACAGGTGGCAGCCGGTATCAATGCTGAGCGCGGCGACCAGCTCGCTGTTGAAACCTTCACCTTTGACCGAACCGCCATGGATGCATTGACTGCCGACCTGGAGAAACAACAACAACAGGAACTTTATGTACGGATCGGTATGGGCGTTGCTTCTGCACTTGTTGTCCTTGCCCTGCTCTTCTTTATTCTTCGTTTGATCAACAATACACGGAACGCTTCCAAGGAATCATGGAGAGCCGTTTTGCGGCCAGTGAGTGAGGTAGCCTCGCTTACCGACGCGCAATACAAAGATGCCGCCATGAGGTTGCAGGATGATCTATCCACCACACTTGGCCGCCCGGCAGACAAGGAAAGACCAGGCTCATCGAAATCTGATAACGAGGATGTTGTTGTTCAACTTCGTTCCAAGGGTTCGACCGCCCGCGTGACAGAGGATGAACAAAACTCCCGCATCATTTCAAGGCTGACAGAAGAGAATCCAGCAACAGTCGCAGAGATCATCCAGATTTGGTTGAATGAAGGCCAAAAGTCATGACAACTGGAATTGAAAAAGCTTCCGCGCTTCTTCTTGGACTGGGAGTTGATCGGTCATCCCGAGTATTACAGTACCTGAATGAGGGTGAGATCGAGCAAGTACTCATGGTGCTGGGCAAACCCGGATCGATCGCCCCGGAAATCCGCCATGAGGCGCTTCGGGAAGCCTGTGAACTCAGCTTGTCAGATACCTCCGAGATGCGCGGTGGGATCGAATACTCCCGCCAGCTTTTGGCGCGCGCAGTTGGCCCGCGCCGAGGCACTGAAATTCTGGAACGTATTTCCGTTCACCAACAACTTTCCTCCTTTGATATGTTGAAAAATGCCAATACGACCGAAGTAGCGACCCTGCTTCAGGAGGAAATGCCCCAAACAATCGCCTTGGTTCTTTCCTATCTTGAAGCCAAAGTCGCTGCCGACATTTTGACGAGCATGCCAAAGGAAATCCAGATCGAAGTGACCTTGCGTCTCGCAGCCATGGATCGTGTCTCGCCGCAGGTAGTGCAGCAGGTTGAAAAAAGCCTCAAGAGCAAATTATCCAGCGTTATCAATGAAGCCGATTTTCGGGCAACCGGGGGAGTGACTTTTTTGGTAAAGGTTCTTAATCAGGTGGACCGCGGCGCTCAGAAATCCATCTTTGATGCATTGGAAACAACCAATGCCAAACTGGTGGAGGAAATTCGTGCCAATATGTTTACCTTTGACGATGTCATCAAACTGGATGACCGCGCCATGCAGCGTGTCCTGCGCGATATCAACAAGGCTGACCTGGCACTGGCGCTCAAGGGCGCGCCGGATCGGCTTAAAGAAAAGATATTTGCGAATGTTTCAGAACGGGCGCGCGAAAACCTGAAGGAAGAAATTGACATCCTTGGCCCGCAACTGGCGAAGAATGTATATACCGCCCAACGAAAGATCGTGGATGTGTGCCGGTCGTTGGAAGAATCCGGTGAAATTGTGATCGCAGGTGGAGGTGGTGAAAATGAAGTCATTGCTTAAAGTAAACCCGGATGCCTCACTCCCGACCTGGAATCCACAGGAATTGAGTGTTGAGCCGTCCGCTGATTCACAAAATGCCCGCAGGGAAGAAGTGCTTGCCATTTTTCAAGATGAAGTTGAGACGAATACAGGCCGAAAAGTAGAAGAAGAAAAAAAATTGATTTACTCGAAAGGCAAAGGCAGAGGCTTTACTTCATGGCAGCCCGGCCTTTTAGGTCAACAGCCTTTATCTATTAACAAAAGTGAGTGGGCTTTCATCGAAGTGTCGGATACCCCCTTCGATAAATCGTGGAAGGTGCAAAGACCAAATTATTTTTCGGATGGAACCCAACCGGAAAATGAGATCACCACGCTTCTGGAACGGGTGCGCCTTCAAGCGCAGGAGATTATTCTCGCCGCCCAGGCAGAAGCGGATGATGTTCTCCTTCAAGCTCAATCGGAGATCGATGAGCAAAAAAAGGAAGGGTATCAGCAGGGTAAAACTGAAGCACTTGTTGAAATTGAAGATACCTTGAACGCTGTACGGAAAATGTCGGAAGAGATCGAAGCCTGGAAAACCGAGTTTGTGTCACAGAGCGAAACGATCCTTGTTGAAATGTTGAAGGATATTTCAAGAAAGATGTTTGGCGATGGCGTGAAACTAGATGCCCAAAACCTGCATTCCAATCTCAACCGCATTATGGAAAATGCTCACGGGTTGGGGGCCTTAAAAGTTTTTCTCAACCCCAATGATGCCAGACTCCTGGATCCATCCTGGGATGAACAGCAAATGCTGAGTCTGGGTGAACAGGTAAAGATCGTCCCCTCTGCCAATGTATTACCCGGAGGCTGTTTGATAAAAGGAAATATCGGAACCGTGGATGGACGTGTGGAGACACAACTTAATGCCATTCTGAAAACCTTTGACGACCCGGAAACCTCGGATAGATAACCCATGCAAAAAAGCAACCTCGATCTTTCACGTTTTCGCAGCGCCATGTCTCAGGCGAACCCACTATCCATTACCGGCCGGGTTGTTCAAGTTGTAGGATTGACCGTTGAGACAATGGGGCTGAACTGCCAGATCGGTGAAATTTGTGAGATCCAAACCAGTAATAAATCCTCTCTGATGGCAGAAGCCATCGGGTTCCGCAACAACCGTATGTTGTTGATGCCTTTGGGCAGCATGGAAGGCATTCAGCCGGATAGCGTTGTCCGCTCTGTCTCACAGGTATTCAAAACTCCCGTCGGACGATCCCTGATCGGCCGCGTCTTGAACGGATTAGGCGAACCCATTGACGGCAAAGGCCCGTTGAAAATATCCAGCCGCGCATCCATCAACCAGACTCCGCCGCATCCTTTGCAGCGCTCTATCATCGAAGAACCGCTGGTCACCGGCGTGCGCGTTATTGATGGAATGTTGACCTGCGGAAAAGGTCAGCGTATGGGTATCTTCGCGGGCAGCGGCGTTGGAAAAAGCACCCTGCTTGGCTCGATTGCCCGCAACTCTGAAAGTGACATCGCCGTCATCGCCCTCATCGGCGAGCGCGGACGGGAAGTGCGCGAATTTTTGGAGCGCGATCTCGGCCCGGAAGGTCTGGCACGCTCCGTCATCATCGTCTCCACCTCCGACCAACCCGCGCTGATGCGTTTGAAAGCCGCTTCGGTTGCCATGACTATTGCTGAATATTTCCGTGACGAAGGCATGGATGTCATGTTTATGATGGACTCTGTCACTCGCTTTGCCATGGCACAGCGCGAGATCGGGTTGTCCATCGGCGAACCGCCAGCCAGTAAAGGCTACACCCCGTCTGTGTTTGCCATGCTTCCCCGTCTGCTGGAGCGCGCCGGAAAAGGGGCGACCGGTTCCATCACCGGATTCTTCACCGTGCTGGTCGAAGGCGATGATTTCAATGAACCGATCTGCGATGCCGTACGCGGTATTTTGGACGGGCACATCATCCTCAGCCGAACATTGGCCGCCCGCAATCACTACCCGGCCATTGATGTGCTCAACAGCGTCAGCCGCGTGATGCCCGCCCTGACCACAAAAGAACATTTACAACTGGTTGCATTTGCCCGCAGGAATCTCGCCGTCTACGAAAAATTCCGTGACCTTGTCAACATCGGCGCGTACGTCAAAGGCTCAGACCCCGAAGCGGATACGGCCCTGCTCGTCATGCCGGAAATAAATAAATTTCTCCAACAGGATGTTTCAGATGTAAGTTCGTTCAACGACACCTTGCAATCTCTGACAGCGATCAGCCAAATATCCTCCGTAAGTTAGGTTGAGGCAAAAGCATAATGACACCTAAATTTTCACTACAAAACGTTTTGGAACTCCGCCACGGAAAAGTGGAATTGCTGGAAATCGAACTGGGTAAGTTGGTAGCCATCCATCAGGAAACTCAAAATTTGTATGCCTCACTGGAGCAGTACCAGGAAAGTCTTCTTGTCCAGTTGGGCGCAGCGCAAACAGGTGATATTGACCTGCCCAACTTAAATCTCCTGAGTTTGAACGTTTTACAGATCAACAAGCATATGGATATCGTGAAATTGGAATTGAAAAAACAAATCATGCAGATTGAAGCTAAACGGGCACAGCTCGTTCAAGCCAAACAATCCGAAGAAACCCTGGAAATTCTCAAACGGATACGCCATGAGGTGTATGCCGCCCAACAGATCCAGATCGAAGCAAACGCGCAGGACGATATTTATATCGCCCGAGCCTTCCGAAATCAACAGCAAGGAGCGTAATAATTATGGATAACTCAATCTTTACAGGTCAGATCCAGTCTGTCATGCAGAATCTCATGATGTCTCTTCTCGACAGACTATTAAAACGACTTGATTCTAAAACTCAAAGCAGCGGCGCAACAACATCAACAAGCGGCGCTCAATCCACCTCAACGACCTCAACCGGTCAGGCAGTCAGCGGAAATTTTGCCAGCCTGATCAATCAGGCCGCCAAAAAATATGATGTTGACCCCAACTTGATTCAGGCCGTCATCAAGGCGGAATCCAACTTCAATCCTAATGCCACTTCCTCTGCTGGAGCGCAAGGACTGATGCAACTCATGCCAGCCACTGCCAGAGGCCTCGGCGTAGGCAATTCACTCGACCCCGCGCAGAATATCGAAGGCGGTACTCGTTTCTTAAGCCAGTTATTAAATCATTACAACGGCAACGTCCGCCTCGCTGTCGCCGCTTACAACGCTGGCCCCGGTGCGGTGGACAAATACAACGGCATCCCCCCTTACAAGGAAACTCAAACGTATGTAACTCGCGTGTTGGGCTACTTCAACTCCAGCAATGAATGGCAGGCATAGCCATGAGCGATTCACTTTTTTCCGATGTTTCTTCGGTTACAGCGAAGGCCGCGCTCACAGGGCTTAGCCTGCGCCAACAAGCCATCAGCCGCAATCTCGCCAACATTGATACTCCTGGATATCAGGCCCAGACCGTCAACTTTCAGCAAGCCCTCACGCGCCTCGTTGACAACAATGTTTTATTGCCAATGAAAACCACCGACGATGCCCACCTGACCATCGCCGCAAGCAAACCCCTTCTCTCAACCTCATTGCGCCCGGGCGGTTCGTTACGCGCCGACCAAAACAATGTCGATATCGATGTCGAAATGGCCGACATGTCCGAGGCTGGTATTCAATATCAAGCCATCAGCCAGGCCGTCTCTAAGAAATTACTGCTTCTAAAAACATTAGCGAAGTAATACGTGATCATGTCTCTTAGTCTTCAACCCGCCGTTTCCACCTCTCCTGTAAATGGATTGCCCGCGCAATCCGTTGATGGCGCTGCACCTCAGCCGCTATCTTTTGGAGAGGTCTTAAAGGTTGAAGAAAAGAAATTGCAGCAGGAGCAGGAAATCAGCGCCCAGTCTGTTGCCGCTTTACTTGCGACGATGCAGCCGCCAGCCGTGACAGAATTCATCACCGAATTTATTGCAGGCGTTGAATCCATGCCCGCCCAAACAAACGATCAAACCGCCCTGAAAACTGATTCCGTCCAACCGGCCAATGCCACACCCAGGCAGGATGCCCCCACAACCGGCGCACAGATACCAACCGAGAAAACTGGGGCGGGAATTTCCGTTCACAAGCTGGAAAGTAATTCAACATCAACACCTGCTTCATTCAAAGTTAACATCACGCCGCCACAACCGGAGACTGCGCCTCAATTAACCTTTAAAACTGAAAAGCTGATCGTTGCCAATCAGCATGAAACCACACCTGCCGTCATTGATGGCGAGGCAAAAGTATTTACATCAGAAACCTGGTCCGTTGAACCCGCACAAGCAAATACAGTTGCCGCTGAAATTTTACAGCCTGCCAACAAGATGAACATGTCAACTGCCAAGGCAGCTTCCTCGAACATCAGCGGCCAAGGCAAGGTTGTGCCCGTTTTCCTGGAAGGTGAGATTCAATCCCCCCGGAATGCGCCTGCTTTTGAAATTCAGCAACCTGTAGAAAAAACCATGAGCCAACTCAAGAATGTCATCCTGAGTGATGGCGCAGCATTCCCGGAAGGGGAGGGATCTCTGCTTCAGAATAACGAGACTCTTCAGCCGCAAGGAACACTCCCTCAGAGCGACAAGCTCATTTTTGAGACAGTTTCCAATACTCCAGTTGTAAGAGCTGTTTCCTCAGAGGCTGCTACTCAAAATGAACCTGTACCAACGAAGTCAACGGTTGCCGAAAATTTGCAGACTCCAGGCAAGGCGAACACCATAGCCGCAAAAGTGACTATGGAGCAAGGCAAGAGCGAACCCATTGTTGCTGACACCAAACTTGAATCCAATCAGAAAACATTTACTGCCAAAACGAAACAGATTGAATCAGTTCAAGTAGGCACAACTGCGGATGAAGTTCTGCGATCTGTGAGCAAGACCACTAGCCCTGTCTCGAAAGCGACTGCCGGGCAACGCGAAAGTGAACCTGTTATCGTCGATACAAAATTTGAAACCATTGAACTGCCTCAATCAAAAGTAGCTGCAACAAGCCATCCTGAGAATGTCGTTCCGAGCGATGGAGAGGAATCACTATCCCGGAACTACGAAACTACTTTGCCGCAGCGAATGCTTGAACAGCGTGATGCGATTGTTTTTGAGACAAACACAAGCAATTTCGATGCTCCACTCTCACAACCTGCGGAAAAGACAAATACGCAAACGACCGCAGTCTATGAACCAGTAGCCGTTGACGAAACAACCAGAATAACCAGAGAACCATCTGCCGTAGGAGTAAATACAAGTACGCCAGATCAAACAAACATGCCTGTCTTTGAAAACTTTCAGCCTGCCGAAAAGGCCAACCTTCCACTGGCAGCAGCGCTTCCTTCAAACACCACAAATATGACACCCGATGTTGAGGAGCAGGTTGACGTAGAGCAAAAA
>Ga0105044_10004487_pt1 | contig 19173 bp, 12 predicted proteins | sample MAT01_FD_78092 | JGI IMG/M metagenome (GOLD analysis project Ga0105044, IMG submission 78092) | Freshwater microbial communities from Lake Fryxell liftoff mats and glacier meltwater in Antarctica - MAT-01 | ecosystem: Environmental > Aquatic > Freshwater > Ice > Liftoff microbial mat | place...
ATCACCTCCAGCACGTCATCGCCAAAGTCCCGCGGATAGCTCGTCACAAACCGCAGCCGCTTGATCCCCGGCACCCGCTCGTGGATCATCGCCAGGAGGTCCGCGAACGTCGTCGTCCGCTCCCCGGCAAACGGATCCCGCCTGTGCCCGCCCTGGTACGACCGGCCCTTCTGCGGCTGCACCACCCCGCCGACGCTCACCGACGCCCCGTGCTCAAACCGGTAGTGATTCACCGTCTGCCCGAGCAGCGTGATCTCCAGAACCCCCGCGTCCGCCAGCCGCCGACACTCCTCAACGATGTGCTCCGGCGGCCTGTGTGTCTCGGCCCCTCGCGTGAACGGCACCACGCAGTACGTGCAGAACTTGTTGCACCCCCGCGTGATCCGCACATACGCCGAGCCCGAATGCTCGTCGGGCGAAACGCTCCGCGAGAGGTCCAGGAGCTCCAGCGAGTCCGCCGCCGCCGCCAGCGTACCGCTCCGCCGCGACGTGTTCCCCTGTAGCGCCACCGCCGCCGCCGACGTCAGCCGCCGCCGCTCCTCCGAGTCCTCCAGCACAATCCGGCCACGATCATCGAGCTCAACTCCGGCAGGGGGCTCGTCCCCCAAGAGCGACTCCCGCGTCCGCACCGCGTTGTCGATCAGCGCCGGCAGCTTGTCCAGCTCCCCCGGCCCGCACAAAACATCCACCACCGGCATCCGCCGGATCAGGTCCACCCCGTCCCGCTCGGCCATGCACCCGATCACACCCACGACCGTCGCCGGCCGGATCAGCTTCCGCAGCCGATCCTCGCCCAGCCGGCTCCAGACCTTCTGCTCGGCATGCTCGCGGACGGAGCAGGTGTTGTAGAGCACGACGTCGGCGTGCTCACGATCCGGCGTCATCGCATACCCGAGCGTCCGAAGCTGCCCCGTGACCAGCTCCGAGTCGAGCTCGTTCATCTGACACCCAAACGTCTCAAGATAAACCGTCCGCGCAGCCATAGCCCGGATGATACGCAAAGCACCCCGCTGCCTCGCCCCAGGCCCGCCCGCCGGTCGCTCTCGCCCGAACGACCTCGATTCACCCCGATCCGCCCCCTCCGACCGCCCGCCCCGCACCCAGTTTTACATAACAGGTATTCTCGGACGTTGGAAACAGCGGCGGGGGGGTCGTCAAAGTTCTGGCCTTACGCCGCAAAACCCCCTCACCGCACCTCCGCATACCGCGCCCGCACCTCCACCGCCTTCCCCGTCATCTCCACCCGCACCACGCCGCCCTCCGTCTCCACCACCCGACCATCCACCTCCACCCGCTCCAGCCGCCCAGCCTCCGGCAGCCAGACCTTCACCCCGCCCGCCGGCCCAGCCTCACCAACCCGAACCGGCTGGATCGTCATCCGCACCGTCCGCGAGTCCGCCGCGTCCCGCCGCAGGGAATACGACACCGGTCCATAAAACGTCCGCAGCCCCTCGACCCTCACACCCTCGGGATCCAGCATCCATTCCAGCGGCACGCCCGCCCCAAGCACCAGCGAACCGTCCGACTCTCGCTCGAACGCCAGCATCAGCCGCACCGCATTGACAAAGTCCGACCCGCACCAACTGTGCGGCATGTCCCCGATGAACTTCGCCGTCCGCGGGTCGTTCCACACCACCTCCGCCCAGTGGTGCCAGCCCGCCGGCCGCTGGTGCTGAAAGTACCACCGCCACACCTCGTGGGCCCGCTCCCGCCACCCGAGCTCGATCATCGCGCCCACGATCCGGTGCTCATACGGCGTGTAGTTCTCCCACTTCTCCACCCCGTCTCGCCGACGCTGAAAGAAACTCCAGAACCGCTCGAAGGTCGCCGTCAGCTGCGCCCGCGGCAGCGCGTCCGCCTGCTCGCACGGAAAAAACGCGACCGTCGTGCTCGTCGCGTCGAAGTCCCCGAGCTCGACGCACCCGGGCACATACTCGATGTTCCTCAGCCGCCCCGCGAGCGCCACCGATTCCGCCATGCACCGCTGAAAGTCCGCCGCCTGCGCCGCGAGCAGCCGCTGGTTCTCAACGTCCCCCAGCACGCCCGCCATCGCCGCCGCGTCCAGCATCCCGCGTACCCCGAACATCGTGTCCCAGTACGAGTGCATGGGTTTGGCGCTATACCCCTCGTGGCTAATCGACTCGGGGAACACGCCGTAATACGCCCGCTTCTCGTCCCCGCCGTCGCGATACTCCGCCGTCATCCGCTGGGCCCGAAGCGACTGCATGTACGCCGCCGCCTTGAGTACCCGCGGCCAGTGCCGCTTCAAAAACTCCACATCCCCGGTGTGCCGGAAGTACCGCATCACCGCGTGGATGTACTGCCCGTGGCTGTCGTGCTCTGGCACCGGATCAGGACCCCGCCGATCCACGCAGCAGGGCACCTTTCCGTTCTCGTATTGAAACGGCCCGAACCAGTCCACAAACTCACGCACCTCGTCCTCGAGCCCGAACGACAGCATCGCCGCCGATGTCAGCGTCCCATCTCGGATCCACGTCCGCTCGTAGCTCCGCGACCCCGGCTGGATCCCCGGTCCGTCCTTGTTGATCAGGATGTACGCCAGGTTCGCCCGCACCGAATCCGCCACCAGCCTGCCGAACTCGCCCGGCAACTCGAGCTTTACGCCGCCAACACGCCCCGCCCACACCGCCTTGGTCCGTTCCATCCGCTCCTCAAACGCCCTCGCCGCGTCCGCCGCCGAAGCCGCCGGCCCGAGCGGTCCGCCGTTTCCCTGCGACTGCATCGCGGTCCGAAACACGACCGTCTTCGCCGCCCCAGGCTCAAGATCAAAGCCGTACGTCCACACCGCGCTCGCCAGCCCAGCCGGATCGTCAACCCCGTTCCCGCCAAGCCCCCCGCCGCTCACCAGCCGCTCGACCGCATCCCCCGACCACTGTCCGCTGATCCCGAACTCCGCCTGAGCCCCTGCCGGCGTGACGGCCTGCACCCGTCGCCCATCCGCCTCGACCCCGCCCGCGCCCGCCACCTTCAGACTCCGCACCGGCGCCACACCCCCAACCATGTTCAGCCACTGATACGGCGGGTTCACCTGCGTCGGCCGAAGCGCCACCGCCAGCCGCCCCGTCTGCCTCCGGTCGCTGGTGTTCCGCACTATGTACCGGGCCCAGAGCTCGCTCGCCCCCGCCGGCCCGTCCACCAGCGCCCGCGTTTCAAGCGTCACCGCCCCGTACGCCCGCGTCACCCCCGGCATCGGCATCCACCCATCCACCAAGTCCTGCGTCGTCGCGGTCGTGTTGTGCCAGCTCACCAGCTCCCCGCCCATCATCACAAACGGCTGCAACGACGGCCCGCCCTTGCCAATCTCCAGCTCCCCGTCCTCGCCGATCAGCGCCTCGCTCGCGTCCCCATCCGCACCCAGCACGGTCCAATACGTCCCCTGCCCCAGCATCGCCCGCGGCCACCAGCCCTTGGGCACCTCTCTCGCCAGCCGCATCACCACCGCATTCGGGTCATCCGCCGCCTCCGGCGCAAGCAGATCCAGCCCGCGCAGCCGCCCCCCCCCACCCCCCCCGCCACCCTCAACCACCCGCACTCGCAGCACCTGGGCCTGCCGGTCCGGCGTCGAGACCACCTGCACCCGCGCCCCGCCATCCTCCACGCTCGCGAGCGTTGTAAACGCTTTCCCGTCCCCGCCCTCCAGCACCCACCGCTTCGGCGAAGCCCCCGGCTCCCACTTCACCACCACCCCGCCAAACGCCCGCACACTCCCATAGTCCACGCCCAGCATCGCCGCCTGCCCGTCGCCCGGCCGCCAGTCCATCGCCCCGTCGCTCCCCACTTTCACCTCAGCCCCGGCGCTGTCGCTCGCCACAGGCGTCCCCGCATACGCCCGCAACGGCTCAAGCTCCTCGATCGCGAGCTCGTCCAGCCAAACCGTCCCCTTGCCGCCGCTATACGAGGTGATGGCGACCTCGATGAACCGCGCCGCCGGGATCGGCTTGCCACCCGAAGGCCCCCACGCGAACGAGAATCGCCGCTTGGGCAGGCTCATCTCCGTCCAGGCCTTGGGCATCTCCAGATTGACCTGGTTCACCCACCACACGTTCTCGTCGCTCGCGTCAACGAGCTTGAACTCCAGCGTGTTGCTCGGCCCCTGCCCCCGCATCTGCCACACAAACCGATAGTTCTCCGGCAGCGGCACGTTCAGCTCGCGCCGCACGATCCCATACCCCGACCCGCGCGTGAAGTCGTAGTCGATCCGCATTGACCGCCCGCGCACCCCGTCCTCGTTGCTCGTGGTGATCCGAACCCCGTCCGCCGCCCGCACCTCCCACGCCGGCGCATCCTCCATCCCATCAATCACCCGCAGACCATCGCCCCCCCCATCCCCGCCGCCCAATGCGGACCCCGCACCCCACGCCATGACCGCAAGCAGGCACGCCGCCCGAACAACTACACCGATCACCGCTCGCTTGCGCATCGCAGGCTCCCGTGCAAAGGCCGTGTTTCCCGGGCATGTAAGCCCTTGCATGAGTCTGGCAGCCAACCGCCCCGCTGTCAAGCAACCAACCTTCTCATCCGAGATTCCCGCCGTTGCTCTCGATCACCGTCCGGTACCACTTGGCCGACTCCTTCACCGTCCTCTTCCCGCTCGGATAGTCCACGTGGATCAGCCCGAACCGCTCGCGATACCCCGCGGCCCACTCGAAGTTGTCCATCAGCGACCAGTGAAAATACCCCCGCACGTCCGTCCCGTCGGCGATCGCCTTCTTCAGCTCGCGCAGGTATCGCTTGGTGTAATCCACCCGCTGCGGATCGTGCACCTTCCCGTCGTCCATCACCCAGTCGACGTTCGACAGCCCGTTCTCCGTCACCACGATCGGCACCCCGTACCGCTCGTACAGCAGCCGCGGGCCCCACCGCAGCGCCGGCGGCGTGATGAACCACCGGAACGCCGTCTGCGCGTGCCCGTCCTCGAACGCAACCACCTCCGGCTTCCCGCCCGATCCCATCTTCACCGCCCGACCGTCGTAGATGTTCACACCGTAGAAATCGATCGGCTGGCGGATGAGCTCCATGTCCCCGGGCTCGATCTTCGGCGCGTTCGCCGCGCCGAACAGCCTCAGCCCGTCCTCCGGATAGCTCCCCTTGCACACCGGATCCGCGAACCACGTGTTGTTCCAGAGGTCCGGCGTCAAGACGCCGCACACCCCCGCCCGGGCCGCCTCGATGTTCTCCGGCGTCTCGCTCACCGGATAGTCCGTCCGCCCGATCGGGGCCCAGCCCACGCTCGGGGGTGCATTCGCATGGGCCCGGATCGCCTGGCACGCCGCGCCGTGGGCCCGCAGGCACTGGTGCGCCGCGTGCACCTGCTGGTCGAGGCTCAGCTTCAGCCCCGGGGCCAGCATCGCGTCCCCATACCCGAACTTGATGAACACCTGCGGCTCGTTGATCGTGATCCAGTGCTTCACCCGGTCCCCAAGCCGGTCCACCACCACCGCCGCATAGTCTGCCATCCACCCCGCGATGTCCCGGTTCATCCACCCGCCGCGCTCCTGCAGCGCCTGCGGCAAGTCCCAGTGAAACAGCGTCACCCACGGCGTGATCTTCGCCTTGAGCAGCTCGTCGATCAATCGGTCATACCACCCAAGCCCCGCCGCGTTCACACCCCGTCCCCCATGCAGCAAGCCATCGGGCAGCACCCGGCTCCACGACACGCTCAGCCGATAGGCCTTGAGCCCGATCTGGCCCATCAGCCCCACGTCCTCTTCCACATGGTGGTAGTGGTCCGCGGCCTTCGCGCCCGTGTGGTTGAGATACACGTTCCCCGGGTGCGTGCTCCAGGGCTCGAAGATGCTCGGGCCGCGGCCATCGGTCGCCGCCGCGCCCTCGATCTGGTAGGAACTGGTCGCCGCGCCCCAAACAAATCCGCTCGGAAAGCTCATGCGTGCCCTGCTCCTGACCGCTCACGTCGCCCCCCCCTCCCCCGACCGCGCCACCACGGCGCAGGGGCAATGTAGCGGGCCAAGGCGGGCTGCGCGAGTCGGCTCGGATCCCGAACTGATCTCATCCCCGCCCGTTGAGCGTCGTTCCCCGCACGACCAGCGAGGTCGACAGCGTGACCGTCCGCCCCGCCGCAGACGGGTCGCTCATCCGCTCAAGCAAGAGCCGCACCGCCGCCGCGCCAACGTCGGCCATCGGCACGTGCACCGCGCTCAACTGCGGCCGGACCATCGACGCCACCCGCGTGTCGTCAAAGCCCACGATCTGCACCCGCCCGGGAACGTCGAGCCCGAGTTCCTGAGCCGCCTGCAGCACGCCGACAGCGATCTCGTCGTTGCCCGCCAGGATCGCCGTCTTCCGAGCCCCGCCCCCCCGCTTCTCCAGCAGCCAGTGCGCTGCCTGAAAACCCCACTCGACGGTGTAGCGGCCAAACAGCACCTGCGATTCCTCGGGCCCGTACCCAGGGCTCGTCAGCGCCTCGCGGAACGCCGCGGCACGCTCGACGGTGTCGAAGTTGCGCTCCGGCCCGCCCAGGAAAAAAACGTCCCGGGCCGGCGCGTGCTCGAGCAACTGCTGCACCGCGTCCCGCGTCCCGCTCCGGTTGTCCACAAGCACCCGGTCCGTTCGCGGCCCGGCCAGATCCTTGTCGATTACCACCAGCGGCAGGTCCAGCCCCCCCGCCTCCCGGATCAGGTACGCGTCCGGCTCGGTGATCATCACCGCCAGCCCCGCGAGCATCCCGACCATGTTCGAGTTAAACAGGGGCGCATCCTGATCCCGCCCCGCCGAGCTGACCAGCACGTGGTATCCCGAGGCCCGGGCCTCGGTGTCGGCCCCGCGGAGAAGCTCGGAATAAAACTCGCCGTGGATATCCGGGAGCAATAGGCCCAGAAGATGGCTCTTGCGGGTCATCAGCCCCTGAGCGAAGACGTTCGGGCGGTATCCCAGGCGGACAATCGCGGCCTGAACCCGCTCGGCCGTCTGCGGAGCCACGCGGCTGGACCGGTTCAAAACTCGGCTCACAGTCGCCGTGGAGACCCGCGCCGTGGCAGCGACGTCCTCGATCGAGGCGGGCCGGAGTTCGGATTTCCTTCGTCGAGTGGTGCTCACGCGACTTGAAGATAACCCGTCCGTGAGGTAGGTTCATCCCATGCAAAGGCTTACATCGCGAAATCCTGCCATCTCGTCCCATATCCAAGGGACTCGCGTCCCCCGTCTCTGGGCGGCGCTCGGCCTGTTGGCCGCGATGAGCCCTGCCGCGTGTGCGGGACCTGAGCGGGCCAACCCTGCAAAGGCGCAGGGGGATTCCCTCATGAAACCCGCCGCCGAGTGGATCATCGAGTCGTCCGCCGGCACGCCGCGGCCGCCGTTTGAGTTCGGTACCGAGGACCGGGCGTTCCTGGACACGCTGCAGCGGGCGACCTGGACATTTCTCTGGGACGCCTGCGACCCCGACACGGGCATGGTCGTCGACCGCACCAGCGTCGAGTTTGCCAGCATCGCTGGCGTGGGCTTCCAGCTCGCCGCCATTCCCGCGGCCGTGGAGCGGAAATACATCACCCGCGAGCAGGGTCAGCAGCGGGCCCTCACGATCCTCCAGGCCTTGGCCGCCAATCCCGACAACCGCAAGCACGGCATCTTCTTCCACTTCCTCACCGGTCCGACGGCCAAGCCCGTGGACATGGACGTGGTCAGCACCATCGACACGGCCCTGCTGTTTGCCGGGGCGATGGTCGCCGGCAGCTATTTCCAGGGCGAGGTCGACGCCATCGCGACCCGGCTGGTCGATGAGGCGGACTGGGCGGCGTTCAAGCTCGAGAATCCCCCCAAGGGTGAGGCGTATCTCAAGGGCTTTCTGGCCCTTGGCTGGAAGCCCACCGACCACGCCAAGCCCACGGGCGAAGGGCGCTTTACGCCGCACGCGTGGTTTGATGCGGGCGACGAGCAGCGGCTGATCTACTTCGTTTCCCAGTTCAGCCCCAAGGCCGAGCATCGGGTCGATCCGGCGGATTACTACCGCCTGCGCCGGGCCCTTGGCAGCTACGCCGACTCGGGCCCCCACTCGTGGTTCCCGTGGTCCGGAGCGCTGTTTACCAACATCTTTGCCCACCTGTTCATCGACTACGCCGGCATGGGCCCGGACGACCCGGCGGCCCAAGGCGTCGAGCGGCGGGCCCGAATTGACTGGTGGGAGAACAGCCGCCGGGCGGTGCAGCTGCACCGGGCCAAGGCCCTGGCCGCCCAAGGGAAGGTGCCAACGCTCGGGCCCGACGCTTGGGGTTTGACGGCCAACGACGCGGCGAGCGGCTATCAGGTCCCGGGCGTGTTTCCGGACTTGATCCGTTTCACCGACACCGTGCCCGACGTGGACGTTTCGACGTACCGGCCCAAGGACGACCTCGGCGGGGGGAACGTGGCCCCTTATGGCGCGGGCATGGCCGTCATGTTCCAGCCCGGGCCGGCGATCTCGGCCCTGCGGCACTATTACGGGTTGAAGGACAAAGACGGCCAGCCGCTGGTCTGGCGCGAGCCCGGGGCTGGAAAACAGCCGGAATTCGGCTTTCGCGACTCGTTCAACCTAGGGACGGGCTGGGTGGCCCCGGACTACGTCGCAATCGATCAGGGGCCGCTGTTCCTGGCGATCGAGAATGCCCGGACGGGGCTGACGTGGCGGCTGTTTCACGCCCACCCGCGGGTACAGGCGGCGATGGAGCGGCTGGGGCTGAGGCTGGAACGGGACGAAGCAGCAAAGCCAAGGTAAGTACTAGGAACAGGTGGGTACCCAGCAGAACAGGGGAGGAAACCGCTTGCATTGTCCCCAAACTCGAGTCAGAATGTAAACGCTTCCACACGGGTACACGTTGGGCATCCGAGCGTTTCGGCGAGCCCTCATCGTGAACTGCGTCACAGAGATTGAGAGGGATCCCATGAAGATGTCTGCTTTGCTTGCGATCGCCGCCGTCGGCGCGTCGTCCGCGTCCGTTCTGGCCGCTCCGCCCATCAACAGCGCCGTGCTGAACACCCGCGTGTTCAACGACAACTTCAGCTCGACGCTGGTGACGACCAACAACTACCCGTCGATGGTGCGGTTCGACGACTCGAACCTGAACCAGGGCTTCGCCAACCGGCACAACTTCCGCCTGTCCACAAACGGGACAACCGGCGCGTCGTTCGCCAACTCCGACTCGTTCATCTTCTCGACGGACGTGAACATCTCCGGCCCGGGCAACGCCGAGGCCGGAATCAACGTGTCGCCGTGGTTCTCGACCAATGTCGACGGGGCGTTCAATCTGCGCACCAGCGACGGCGAGGTCGCCGTCTTCGGCGGCCGCCTGCCGTTCTATTCCTTCACGTTCAACAATGCGATCACGTACGTTAAGGGTACGACGGTCCGCATCGGCGTCGAGTACTTCGCCAACGGACTGTCGTCCTCCGACCCGGGCCAGATCCGCTACTCCTACAACGGCGTGCAGAGCCCGTGGCTGGCGTTCGACGAGGGCAACCCCGTCGAGGGCCTGATCTACGGCAACTGGGGCATCCTCAATCAGGCCCAGGTCGGTGGCTACACCCAAATCCTCGGCGGCGGCCCGAGCTCCAACGGCAACATCGCGACCTTCAGCAACGTCTCGTTCGTGCCGGCCCCCGGCGCGGCGGGCCTGCTGGGCTTGGCTGGTCTCCTCGCGGCGCGTCGGCGTCGCTGAATCGTTCGGTGATCGGTGCTCTGCCCTCTTGGGGGCGGGTCGCTGGTCGACAGTGCAGTTTCCCGAGGGCGGCCGTTCGCACGGCCGCCCTCGCTTCTTGGTGGCGTTGACAGGGATTGGGTGTGGATAGCCGCAACCCGCGTTGACAATGGCTCGGACATGGTTCATAGTGCTGATGTAAGCGATTGCATCGAGTGTTGGTCTTCCCGGAACCCCGTTCATGCTCCCCAGCCAATTTGGCCAGTTCTCGCCCGACGGCAAGGCGTACCAAATCACCGATCCCGGCACACCCATGCCGTGGATCAACGTCATCTGCAACGGGCGGTACGGGCTTGTGGTGAGCCAGTCGGGCGGCGGGTTCTCGTGGCTGGACAACAGCCAGCTCAACGTCCTGACGCGGTGGGAGATGGACATGGTCCGCGACGACCATGGGAAGTTTCTCTATGTCTCGGACCTCGAGTCCGGCGACGTGTGGTCGCTCTCGCCGGCGCCGACGCACGCCAAGCTCGACAGCTATCAGTGCGAGCACGCGCCGGGGCGGACGACGTTCACGACCGCTCGCGGCGGGATCCGGGCCGAGTGGACGCTGGCCGTGGACGCGACGGAGAGCATCGAGGTCTGGAGGGTGCGGATCAGCAACGAGGGCCCCAAGGCCCGGCGGCTGCGGCTGAGCTCGTTCTTCGAGTGGTGCTGCGGCGTGGCGCCCGACACCAAGCGGGAGTTTCACCGGCTGTTCTTCACGGTGAGCCACGATACCAAGCGTCGGGCGATCATCGCGCACAAAAACATGTGGGACACGCCGTCGAAGAACGAGAAGGAGCATTGGAACAAGCCCTGGCCCTATGTCGCAGGGCACCGGGTGGTGGGCGGGAGCTTCGAGCAAGGCGTCGCGATCGGCGACAAGCGGACGTTCATCGGGCGCAACGGGACCAAGGAGCGGCCGGCGGCGATGACCGCGTCCGCCGCGCCGGGGCCCGAGACGCTCAATAACTTCGGTCGCTACGGCGACGCGTCGGCGGCGCTGGGCGGCGACTTCACGCTCAAGGCCGGGGAGAGCGTAGCGGTCGGGTACACGATCGGCATCGGCGATAGCGAGGCGGAGCTCACGGGCCTGCTCGACAAGTTCGCGACGCTCGAGTCGATCGACCGGGCGATCGACGGGGCGGCCGGGATGTGGGACTCGCTGCTCTCCAAGAGCCAGGTGAAGTCGGACCAGCCGGACTTTGACCTGCTGAACTCGACGTGGCTGGCGTATCAGGCGATCGGTGCGCGGCTGTGGGGGCGGACGGGGTATTACCAGCAGTCGGGCGCGTTCGGGTTCCGGGATCAGCTGCAGGACAGCCAGGTGTGGCTGCCGCGCGACCCTTCGCAGACTCGGAAGCAGATCCTGCTGCACGCGGCGCACCAGTTCAAGGACGGAAGCGTCTATCACTGGTGGCACCCGCTGGCCGAGTTCGGGCTGCGGACCTTGTGCAGCGATGACTATCTGTGGCTGCCGCTGCTGACGGCGACGTATATCCGCGATACGGGGGACTGGGCGATCCTGTCGGAGCGGGCGGCGTTTGTCGATGACGCGGGCGGGGCGGACCTGCTTGAGCACTGTCGCCGGAGCATCACGCGGAGCCTTGAGCGGCAGAGCGGGCGGGGCTTGCCGCTGATCGGCTCGTGCGACTGGAACGACGGGCTGAGCGCAATGGGGGTGGACGGCAAGGGCGAGAGCGTGTGGCTGGCCCAGTGGCTGGCGGCGCTTTTGGAAGAGTTCGCCGTGGTAGTGGAGGACAAGCGTGGGCCATCGCCGGATGCGGCGCTGGCGGGGCGGTATCGGGCGGCGAAGGCCAAGCTGCTCGAGGCCGTGAACACGCACGCGTGGGACGGGCAGTGGTTCAAGGCGGCGACGCGGGACGACGGGCGGTGGATCGGGCAGAGCTCGGAAGCCGAGGGAAAGATCTTCCTGAACACGCAGACGTGGGCCGTGCTGGGCGACGGAGCGCCGCGGGAGCGGCTCGAGAAGGCGTGGGCCAGCGTGAAGGCGCACCTGCTGGCGCCGATGGGCCCGCTGCTGTCGCATCCGGCGTATACCGAGCCGGACCCGAGCATCGGGTACATCACGCGGTATGCCCCGGGCCTTCGGGAAAATGGCGGCGTGTACATGCACGCGGCGACCTGGGCTTTGGCCGCGGCGTGCAAGATGAAGGACGTTCAGGCGGTGGAGAGCATCTATCGGTCGATCTCGCCGCCGCTGCGGGGGCAGGACGCGGGGGCGTATTGGGCCGAGCCGTACGTCATGCCCGGGAACGTCGACGGGCCGATCTCCAGCACGCCCGGAAAGGCCGGCTGGACGTGGTACACGGGCTCGGCGGCGTGGCTGAACAAGGTGTGCCTGGAGTGGATCATCGGGCTGCGGCCGGTGTGGGCCGGGCTATTAATTGATCCGTGCCCGCCGGCGAGCCTTGGGCGGGTGGAGGCGACGCGGGCGTATCGCGGGCGGACGATCCGCGTGCGGTTCGACGCGGCGGGGTACGCGGCGGACCGGGCGGCGCAGGTGACGGCAAACGGGCGGCCGGCCGAGGGCGGGGTGGTCCGGGCCGAAGAGTTTCCCGAAGGATCGACGATCGAAGTGCACGTGGCCTGGGGCGTGCACGTACATACCAATGGGACGCATCTGGCGTCCACACTGCCGGTGGGTGGCCATTCGGCCCATCAATCGGCCTCCGCGGCCTCTGGCCAGGGGCGAGCGGAGTAAGGCAAAAGGAGCCTCGAAATGGCGAAGCGACAACGCGGGCTCGGTGGATTCACGCTGATCGAGTTGCTGGTGGTGATCGCGATTATCGCGGTGCTCGTGTCCCTGCTGCTGCCGGCGCTCGGGAGTGCGCGGCAGTCGGCGCGGGACATCTTGTGCAAGAACAATCTTCGGCAGATCGGGCTGGGGACGCAGATGTACCTGGACGATCAGAAGGATCCAGTGTGGTTCAATCTGCGGGCCCGTGCCCCGGGCGTGTTCGACCACTGGATCGCGACGCGGGCCTTGGCCGAGTATGTCGGGGACGGGCGTACGGGCGTGTACCGCTGTTCGCGTGCGGGACCGGGAACGAGCGTGAAGGACCCGCAGGTGCGGGCATACCTCGCGAGCGGCGGACGCATCTTCATCGACCCCAACCCGGATGAGCCGGACCTGACGCGGGTGACGACGAACGTGGTCGACTTGAACAACCCGCCGTCGTACACCGAGTACTGGTTCAACGACTCTGAACCGATCGTCGGCAAGCGGATGGGCGGGGTGAAGTATCCCGACGAGTTTGTGTGGGCGGCGGACGCGTACGACGAGGTGCCGCGGCACTCGGGCAAGACGCGGACGGAACGCGCGAGCCAGTTCAACTCGCCGCAGCGGAGCAACGAGATCTACATGCTCATGGGCGATCAGAGGGTGATGGGATACACGTGGTCGAGAGCGTCGGGCAAGGACAAGTACGCGGCCAACGACGCCCGCGCGGCGAGCCCGTTCTTCAACTGGGGCCTTCGGTTCTGAACGGCTGAACACACTGGAGATGCCCATGGGCTCGCTGCGGGACAAACTGGCCGAGAAGCCGATGCTGGGGTGGGGGATCGCTGCGGTGCTGCTGATCGCGGCGTCGGTGCTCGCGTGGACGCGGATTGCGGCCAAGGACGAGACCAACCAGCTCACGCAGATGGTCACGATCCGCTGCTCGGAGACGGGTGAGACGTGGCAGGTGCTGCGCGGCGTGATGGAGAAGGAGCTGTATCTCCGCCCGCTGCCGGTCAACCCCAACGACGGGCTGTTCAACCCCAAGACCGGCAAGAAGACGGGGTTCCCGATCGACCAGTGGGCCCAGACGGTCGAGCGGATCAACAAGGAGCGGGAGCTGGACGCTCGGCCGGGGACGGCTCCGACCGCTCCGGCGACTCCGGCGGCGCCCAAGACCGGCGGGTGAGGACGCGGGGTCGGTCGTCTCGACGCGAGCACGCATGGCCCAGGATCGCACCACCGGCATCGACCCATGGCTCCTGTCGCGTCGCGCCTTCGTCGGCGCGCTGGGTGCCGGGGCGGCGGCGTTCGCGGCCTTCGGGCCAAGGGGCGGGAAGGAAGCCTCCGACGGGCGGCTCGTGCTGGACTACTGGGAGAAGTGGACCCGGCACGAGGGCGACGCGATGGTGCGGGTCGTCGAGGCGTTCAACGCCTCCCAGGACCGGATCCGCGTGCGGTACCAGGTCACCAGCGACATCGGGCAGAAGTCGCTGGTGGCGATCGCGGGTGGGAACGCGCCGGACCTGATCGGGCTGTACGCGTTCAACGTGCCGCCATATGCCGAGAGCCGGGCAATCATGCCGCTCAACGAGCTGGCGGCGGCCCGGGGGCTGAGGCTTGAGCAATACGCACCGGGAGTCCGCGGGGTGATGCAGCACCGGGGCGGGTGGTGGGCGGTGGTGAACACGGCGGGGTCGGTCGCGCTCTATTACAACAAGGCCGCCTTCCGTGAGGCGGGGCTGGATCCGGAGCGGGGTCCGACCACGATCGCGGAGCTCGATGAGTTTCACCGGCGGCTGACGGTTCGGCGGGCGGACGGGGAGCTGGAACGAGTGGGGTTTTTGCACCGCGAGCCGGGGTGGTGGTCGTGGCTGTGGGCCCAGCACTTCGGCGGGCGGATCTTTGACGAGTCGTCGCGGCGGGCGACGCTCGACTCGGCGGAGAACATCCGGGCGCTCGGGTGGATGCAGGAATATGCGCGGGAGCTCGGGGTCGATCGGGTGAAGCGGTTTCAGGAGGGGTTCGGAAACTACTTCACACCGGAGAACGCGTTTCTGGTGGGGAAGGTGGGGATGGTGATCCAGGGGCCGTGGATCGCGAACCTGATCAACACGTTCAGCCCGGGGTTCGAGTATGGGGTGTGCCCGATGCCGGGGCTGGACGCGGGCGGGGAGCCGATCGGGCTGATCGATACCGATGTCCTGGTGATCCCGCGCGGGGCGAAGCATCCAGAGGCGTGCATGGAGTTCATCGCGTTCACGCAGCGGCCGGAGATGGTCGAGATGCTGGCGCGGGCCCACTGCAAGCCGTCGCCGCTCGCGGAGGTGTCGGCGGAGTTCGTGTCGACGCATCCGAACAAGGGCATCGGCGTTCACTACGAGATCTTCAAGAGTGCGCGGGCGTTTGTGCCGCCGCGGACGCCGGTGTGGCAGCAGTTCAAGGACGAGATGGACACGGTGGTGCAGCGGCTGTGGCGGCTTGAGGCCGAGCCGGCGGCGGCGATGGCGGCCCTGCAGGTGCGGGTGCAGGAACTCATCGACCGGGACAGCGAGCAGCGGCGGCGGCGGTATGGCGAGGACGCGGGCGGTCGGGGGGTGGGCGCTTGAGGGCTTGGCGAGAGATCAGGAGCGAGGCGACGGGGCTCTTGTGGGTCTCGCCGTGGCTTATCGGGTCGGGGCTGTTTGTGATGCTGCCGATGGCGATGAGCCTTTGGTACTCGCTGACGGACTATCCGCTTCTTGAGCCCCCGCTGTTTGTCGGGCTCGACAACTACCGGCGGATGTGGTCGGACCCGACGTTCTGGCGGGTGGTGAACAACACGGCGGTGTTCGCGGCGGTGTCGATCCCGGTGTATACGGCCGTCGGGCTGGTCCTGGCGGGGGTGCTCAGCTCGAGGGTGCGGTTTGCCCGGCTGTACCAGGCGTGCATTTTTCTGCCCACGCTGACGCCCCTGATCGCGGCGGCGATGGTGTGGATGTGGCTGTTCAACGGGGAGTATGGGCTGGTGAACCGGCTGCTTGGGCTGGTGGGGATCCGGGGGCCGACGTGGCTGGTGGACTCGGCGTGGGTGATGCCGGCCCTGGTGATCATGAGCGTGTGGGGCGTTGGGCAGGCGATGGTGGTGTACATCGCGGCGATGCAGGACGTGCCGCGGAGCCTGTACGAGGCGGCGGAGCTCGACGGGATGGGGCCGGCGCGGCGGTTTATCCACGTGACACTTCCGATGATCTCGCCGGCGATCCTGTTCAACGTGATCTCGCTTTTGATCGCGGCGGTGCAGGTGTTCGCGGTGCCGTTTGTGATGTTCCGGCGGCCCGACGGGCAGCACCCCAAGGGGCACTTCTACAGCATGTACCTCTACGAGAACGCGTTCATCTACGGGCAGATGGGGTACGCGTCGGCGATGGCGTGGGTGCAGCTGCTGGTGGTGCTGGGGCTCACGGGCGTGCTGATGGTGGTGAGCAGAAAGATGGTCCACTACACGAGGGTCTGAATGGCGATGGGCGGACGGAGAAGTTCGGGCGGACGGCGGGCGGACCCCTGGCGGTTCGTGCTGCACGCTGCGCTCATCGCGGTGAGCCTGATGTTCCTGACGCCGCTGGTGTGGATGGTGAGCACATCCATCAAGCCCGAGACGCAGGCGGCGTCGGGAGCCTTGCGGCTGCTGCCCGAGCCGGCGGGGAAGACGCTCGAAATCGCGGCGGAGAACTACTCGGCGGTGTGGAACGACCGGACGGTGCAGTTCCCGCTCTATCTGCGGAACACGCTGATCGTGGCGACCCTGGGGGTGGTCGGGATGACGCTGTCGAGCGCGGTGGTGGCGTACGGGCTCTCCCGGGTGCAGTGGCGGGGGCGCGGGGTGGTGCTGTTTCTGATCGTGGCGACGATGATGATCCCGTTCCCGGTGCTGATGGTGCCGCTGTACCTGATCTTCCGGGAGCTCGGGTGGATCGGGACGCTTCGCCCATTGTGGGTGCCCGCGTGGTTCGGCGGGGCGTTCAACATCTTCCTGCTGCGGCAGTTCTTTATGACGATCCCGAGGGAACTCGACGAGGCGGCCCGGATCGACGGGTGCTCGCATGTTCGGACGTTTCTGACGATCATTCTGCCGCTGAGCAAGCCTGCGCTGGCGGTGGTGGCGCTGTTCCATTTCATGTACGTGTGGAACGACTTTGTCGGGCCGCTGATTTTTCTGAGCAACCGGGACCAGTTCACGCTGGCGCTCGGACTGCAGCTTTACCAGTCTCAGGCCGGGAACACGCAGTGGAACCTGCTCATGGCGGCGAGCACGCTGATGATCTCGCCGCTGGTGCTGCTATTCGTGCTGACGCAGCGGACGTTTGTGCGGAGCGTGGCGGCGGAGGGGCTGAAGTAGGCGGGGCGAGCCAGAGAAACCCCGGGGAAGTGGTGGAAGGGTCGCCGGGGTGTGAAACGGCGCGTGAAACGGGGAGTGGTTTTCTTGCAAGGGCGGGGAGATTGGGTCACAATGTAAGCGGTTACGCCCGCTCGGGCGTTCGGGATTTCGGGGTCGAGGTTCACCGACAAGCGGAGCAACCCTATGCGTACGCGTTTTGGATTTGCCTGTATCGCAGCCCTGGTTCTGGCCACCCCGGCGATGAGCCAGCCCTTGCAACCGCTGGTCAATAGCGGGTTCGAGGAGCGGGACCTAGCGTGGTTCACACCGCGACCGATCGGCTATCGGATGTACAACACGACGGAGTATCGGCAGACGGACGACGTGATTCTGCCCGCGCCGACGACCCGCAACGGCTCGGTCGGGGCGATCAGACTGCCGGGGGCGCTCGGGCAGGCGTTCGCGCAGTTCACGGCGGTTCACAGCGAGGAGTTCCGAGACCCGAGCAACCCGCTGAGCGGTCGGAACTGGCCGGAGTACACGTTTGACCCGGTGGCGGGTCGCGACATCCGCGTGTCGTGCTGGTTCAACATCCCGGCGAGCGACCCGCTCGTGGGCGGGCTGTTTGGGATGAAGGTGTGCTTCCTCCGTTCGGGGTCGAACTTCTCGTGCTATCAGGAGTTTGAGTGGCTGGCGGTCGACCCTTCGTCGGCAACGCCCTTCCCGGGGACGACCGCGGTGGCGCTGGTGGAGCCGCCGGCCGGTTCGGGCCTGACGGCCGGCCCTGGTCTGCACACCAACGGGCAGTGGGTGAAGTTCGAGCGGATCGTGCGTCAGTCGGACTTTGGGGCTTTTCCCACGCCGCCGACGAATCCGGCGCGGGCGAGCATCCAGGCGCTGCGGTTCAGCGTGGATACCAACTCGTACGGGACGGTGTGGGTGGATGACGTGAACTTCGAGGAGGTCGTGCCGGCCCCGACGTGCGCGGCGGACTTCAACAACTCGGGCACGCGCGACGTGGCCGACATCTTCGCGTTCCTGACGGCGTGGTTCGCCAATGCCCCGGGCTCGGACTTCAACAACTCGGGCACGCGCGACGTGGCCGACATCTTTGCGTTCCTGACGGCGTGGTTCGCCGGCTGCCCGTAAGGGCTTGGGAACACGGACGAAGGATGAATGAAGACGCCGGGCTTCCTTGGGGAGCCCGGCGTTGTTTTTGGACGAGCGATGAGCGGCCCGAGAGCGGGGCACTCTCGGGGAGGTCAGCGGCCGGTGCTGTCGCGGGGCTCGTTGCGGCGGGCCCAGTTGACCAGGCCGCGGAGATCGGCGGTGTTGACCAGGAGGTCGGCGTTCACGTCGGCGGGGGCGGCGAACCAGGCGTAGACGTCGTCGATGTCGGAGCGGCCGTCGCCGGTGAGGTCGAAGGGGTATTGCTCGCGGGTCGGGTAGTCGCGGGCGAGGACCTTGGCGACGGAGCCCGGGCGGATGAGCTCGGCCAGGCCGAGTGCGCCGTGGGAGACGTCCGGGAGGCCGGCGGAGTTCGGGACATACGTGCTGGCGGCGTCGACGGGGCGGCGGTAGAGAATGCTTGCGCCGCCCTTGAAGGTCTGGCGGGCACCCTTGCGGAAGGCGGCGTAGGCGCCGGCGGCGTTGTTGACCTCGCCGGTGGCGCTCAGGCCCATGAGGGTGGTAAACGTGGTGATGTCGCCGGGGCGGTTGGTGAGCGAGTCGGCGTTGTAGCCGATGGGCGAAGTGCCAGCGGAGAACATGGCGGCGTAGCGGCCGGGGTTGTCGTCGCTCCAAGCGGCGTTGGACCAGCGGACGTTCTCGACCTGAGTGCTCCAGGCGGGGCTTGCGCGGAAGGGTGCGGAGAGCAGGAGCGGGTAGACGGTGAGGAAGCCGGCCTCGAACACGCCGGTGCCGGTGGAGGTGATGGGGCGGCCCGGGATGAACGTGGCGGTGGGCCAGAGGGCGCGGTTGAACCAGCGGCCGCTCGCGATGCGGGCCGAAGGGCCGCCGTAGACGCCGGCCTGCTCGGCGAACATGATGCCTTCGTTGAAGGGGCGGGACCAGGACGAAGTGTCGGGGCCGCCCGAGGGGAGCAGCTTGAGGGCATAGGCGTCGGTGCCGGCTTGGAAGAGCGTGTCGTAGTTCCGGACCCGGAAGACGATGATGGAGGCGGCGCGGACGATGACGGGATCGTCGGGGAAGCGGGCCAAGGCGCGGGCGGCCGCGAGCACGAGCTTCATGGTGCTGAGGCTGGCGAACTCGTCGGGCCAGGTGGCCGTGGTGGTGCCGGTGAGGGGGTCGATCCAGTGCTTGTAGTGGCCGTCGGGGTTGCGGAGGGGGCGGATGTTGTCGGGGGCGAGGCCGGCGTAGCGGGTGAGGAT
>Ga0105044_10004489_pt1 | contig 19169 bp, 16 predicted proteins | sample MAT01_FD_78092 | JGI IMG/M metagenome (GOLD analysis project Ga0105044, IMG submission 78092) | Freshwater microbial communities from Lake Fryxell liftoff mats and glacier meltwater in Antarctica - MAT-01 | ecosystem: Environmental > Aquatic > Freshwater > Ice > Liftoff microbial mat | place...
CTCGTGAATCATGAGTCTGCCGACACGCGTGCCGGCGTCCACGGTGGTCAGGATAAATAGCGCTTCAAACAAGATCGCGTAGTGATACCAAAAGGCCATCAGACCCTCGCCGCCCATCAACCCATATCAGATCTGCGCCATGCCGACGGCTAGCGTGGGTGCGCCGCCCGCGCGCGACAAAATGCTGTCCTCGCCAATATCGTGTGCGGTCTGGGTGAGCATTTCTGGCGTGATCAAGAATCCCCACTGGCTGATTGCGCGCGCCGCCTCCTCAGCCGTTGAACCAATCAACGCCGCAGGCGAATTCATCGCAAAGTAAATGCCAGGATCAAGCACGCATGCCGCAATCAGCGCCATGATCGCCACGAAGCCTTCCATCAACATCGCGCCGTAGCCGACAAAGCGCGCGTCAGATTCGTTGGCGAGCATCTTTGGCGTGGTGCCTGAGGCAATCAACGAGTGCCAGCCGGTCACCGCGCCGCAGGCGATGGTGATAAACAGAAATGGGAACAAACTGCCGGCAAACACCGGGCCGCTGCCATCGATAAAGGGCGTCACCGCCGGCATGCGCAAATGCGGCGCAGCAACGACGATGCCCACGGCCAGCAAGACGATGGTGCCGATTTTGAGGAAGGTGCTCAAATAATCACGAGGCGCTAGCAGCAGCCAAACCGGAATGACCACGGCACAGAATCCATAAGCAATCAGCATCCATGCGAGTGCTTTACCGTCGTAGGTAAACCACGGTGCCCACGAAGGATTGGCCGCCACATGCCCGCCGACCCAAATCGACAGCAGCAGCACCAAACCGATAATCGACACTTCAAGCACGCGTGCAGGCCGCAGATAGCGCAGATCAAGGCCCATGAACACGGCGATCGGAATCGTCATGGCGACCGTAAACGTGCCCCATGGACTGATCGCAAGTGCCTTGACCACCACCAGCGCGAGCACCGCGAGAATAATGATCATGATCAACAAAATGCCGATCATCGCGATCACGCCGGCCGCGGGCCCAAGTTCAGCGCGCACCATCTCGCCGAGCGCGCGGCCGTCGCGGCGCACCGACAAAAACAGGATCATGAAATCCTGTACCGCGCCTGCCAACACCACGCCGAATAAGATCCACAAGGTGCCAGGTAAATAGCCCATCTGCGCCGCAAGTACCGGGCCAATTAAGGGGCCGGCACCCGCGATCGCGGCAAAATGATGGCCAAAGGTGACGCTGCGGGCCGTCGGCACATAGTCGAGTCCATCGTTACGCAATTGCGCTGGCGTGGCACGCCGGGGATCGAGGCCAAGCACATGGAGAGCGATGAAACCGCGGTAGAAACGGTAGCCGATAAACAGCACCGACATCGCGGCGGCGACCAGCCAGATCGCACTGATCGATTCTCCGCGATGCAATGCGATGGTGCCAATACAGAAGGCACCCAAAAGTGCCAGCGCGATCCAAGCAAGCTTGCTGAAGATGGAGATCATCGGCTTGTCTATGGAAGCGAGCAAAGGATTGTCGGACGCAGACACGGCAACCGCGCGCTCGCGCCCGCACTGGGTGATGATCCGCATCCTCTAGATCTTCTTGCACCTACCCATGAATGAGACCAACAAACCCCATGCGCCAGCCACTGAGCGCAACCGCGAGCCCATTCTTGGTGTATTGCGCGCACACTTTACTGATCGCCGCCGCGTGCTCGAAATTGGCAGTGGTACTGGCCAACATGCCGTCCATTTCGCCAAAGCCTTGCCCAACCTGATGTGGCAAAGTTCAGATCGGGCGGACTATCTGCCGGGTATTGAGCAGTGGCTGGACAGCACGCGATTGTTGAATACGCCGCCATCCATCGAGTTGGACGTCAATGGTTCGTGGCCGTCGGAACACTACGATGCCGTCTTTACCGCGAATACACTACACATGATGAGCTGGCCGGAAGTTGGCAAGCTATTCAACGGCTTGCACACGATACTGACCAGCAACGCGAAGCTGGTGATCTACGGTCCATTCAACTACGGCGGCAAGCCCAGCAGTGAAAGTAACGCGGCCTTCGATCGCGCAATTAAGGCCGAATCGCCAACGCGAGGAATTCGCGATTTTGAAGCCGTCGATGGCCTCGCTCGCGCGATTGGACTGTCCTTGGTTGCCGATGTATCGATGCCAGCGAACAACCGCTGTTTGGTGTGGCAGCGTCACGCAGCTAACTGATAGGCACCTGATGCATTGAAATCGACGCCGCGAGATCCGTGCCGTGTCGATTATTCCACCGTCTCTGCTTCTGCCGGGACTGCCGGTTTTTCGGCAGCAACAGGAGCCCGCCGAGCCACCCACTGATCCAGTCGCTCCGCGTTGAGATTGCCTTTAAAGTTTGCGTGCGCCCAACCAGCGTCGATGCGCGTGTCGGCCGCTATCGCTTGCGTCTCACGTCTGGCCGCTTCTCGGGCATTCGCAGCAATATCCGGAATGCAGAACTCCAAGATGCCATGACGCATCAGCCTTGCTGCACAAACGGTAAATATATTTGCGTCGGCGCTTGGCCATTGCCAACTTGCGGAGCCCGCTTGCGCATCAAAGCTGACCATATAAGGTTCCTGCATGGCCGTTGCGCCGTCCGCGACCACATTATTTGGCTTGCCCGGCTCGGTGGTTTTCACGGCCACTGCCGGAGTCGTCGGCGCCGCAATATAACCACTATAAAACGCAACCTCCAGCAGCCAGAAATTATTGCTTTGAAAATCGGTTCGCTCGTGCACAAGCCAGCCAAACACGCTTGCCTCGATGGGCTTCACGCGCATCTTTGATAATAGCCCCAATTGATTGAATGACAGAAAACGCAGATCTCTTGGCAACTGGAATGCAGAATACGCAGCATCGACGCGGATGTTGCCAGAGCGAAAATTCAGGCGCTCAATCGGCACCTCGCGGATCGTAGGCGCGGCCACCGGCGCTGCCGTATACTCCGTGGACGCAGATGCATAGGATGATTCAGACTCGGCTTGCCCTTGGGGGAACTCGGCCGAGATCAATGCAGCTTGACGCGCTTCAATAAATGCCGCCGTTTCTGGATCAATCACCTGCAACCGTGCAATATCTTGTTCGCTATATTGCATTGTCATATCATCGAATGCATTCACAGCCGTATAAATAGCCATACCGGCGCCGAGCATGGTTATCAAAAAAGGTAATCGAATATCATCGTCTGGGTCACCCCAGTTCGACAACAGATGACCGATGGAAATTGGCCAAAAAAAGAAAGTAAGAAAGGCCAGCCCACCACTGGTCTTGGAAATTGTCGCCACCATCCATACCACGCCGATAAAGGTCAGGGCCCACCAGATCGCGATATTTCCCATAGATAGTTCCAATCCAATTCACAAAATATCGCGAGCCGCCAGACCGCCTGCGACCATCCCAATGTTCAATGTTCAACGAACGCAGCGCACTTCGGGTAAGGGTCACAAGTCGCAGACACAGTGTACAAGTAGTTACCAAAGGTTGAAACGATAACTTGCATGGCGCGGGCTCGGCCCCTGAAGTCGCGCAGATGTCTTGCCGATTCGGCGAGGCGCGCATCGTGCGACCTGAAGAATCGGACCGCGCAATAGCTGTTTACTCGCTGCAGTCAACTGTGCTGAATATCGCGAGTCAAATACCTGCGCCGCCGCCAGGCGTGACTCCACCGTTAGCGTCCTAGCCGCACCCAATCCAGTTAGGGTCTAAGCATATTTGAAAAATTTCCACGAATCCCTTTGTCCACCGAGCATCGCCAGGTAGCGGTATGTGCCGGCCCACCACGCAACAACGTTTACAAAACAGTCACTTGGATGACATCAATCAAGCATTGGGCCGGGCAAGAAAGCACCGATGCGCAATTACGTGCCGGGCGTCACAACGCTCTCCACTTAGTTAGAACACTCTAAGCGGGGGATTCAAGGTGCATTCATCTGTACGACCTCAGGGGGTCTTCGATGTCGATCCATATCGCAATCCGCGCCAGCTTGTTTGCTGGCTTTATGGTGTCGCTGCCGAGTTATGCGGCAACCACTATTTTCCCCGTTGCGACCACCGAACAACTTGTGCAAGCCATTGATCAGGCGAACCAAACGCCTGAGGCGGACGTGATCACGCTGGAGCGTGCGTTATATGTATTAGACGCGGTTGCTGCGCCGGATCAGCGCGCTGCGCTGCCGTCGATCACCACAGCCATCGTAATCCGTGGGAATGGTTCTGAACTTCGCCGCTATTCGGCGGATGACTTCCGCATCTTCCACGTCGCTGAGAAAGGCCATCTGCGCTTGGAACGTATCGTGCTGGCAGAGGGCTCACTCGGCGCGATTCGCAACCATGGCAAGGCCGAACTGCGTCGTGTGCAACTGGTCGACAACACGGCGAGCACCGTGCAAGCCATCGTCGAAAATTACGGCGAAATGCAGATGGAAGGCTGCGAGGTCAGCTTTAATACGGTCGCTGGCGCTCAGCGCGATGCAGGAATCATCGTCAACTGGGGCACTTTGGATCTGCGCGCGTCCACTTTCCAGGGCAATTTGCTGTCGCGTCGTTATGACGGCGTGGCGCTTGCCTCAACGGTACTCAATTACGGCGTTTCCAGCATCGCCGACGTGGTTATCGCCGAGAACGTCGCGGGCGATCTGAACGCCAATGGTGCGCCACAAGCGCCCTTGGTGAATCTCGGCAACGGTCGCTTGGAGATTAAATTGGTGCGCGAGCGCGACAATTTGCCAGGCGAAGCGCTAGTCGCAAGGTCGTTGGCACCCTAAAGCTCCAATACCCACCCCGGCCAAGGGTTGGCCGGGGTCCTCCCGTCCCGTCTTGATCCGCCCCTGGCGGCCCATCTCGCGAGGCATGGCCGTTCGCTTTGTAGGGATTTTGAGCCGAACCCGCACTTGGCGACATTAACGCGGCACCCTACACTCGTGCGCCGTGTCGCCAAATCCAAGCATGAGCTTATCTCCCGCCGCCGAGCCCGAACAACACCCGCTGGCGAGCCTTGCCGGTCTCGCCGTACTCGCAGGCTTTTTAACTTGGATCGGGGGTTCGGTGTGGACGGCGCCACTGGAAATCCTGGTCGTGTTCTTCCATGAGGCCTCACACGCGCTAATGACCTTGGTCACGGGCGGCGAGGTGGTGCGCATGGAAGTCACGATAGAACGCGGCGGATCGGTGCTCTCGGCGGGCGGAAATCGATTCCTGATTTTGTCGGCTGGTTACTTAGGATCACTGTTAATCGGCGCAGCCTTGCTTGTGGTTAGCATGCGCACGCGGCACGACCGCATGGTGCTGGCCATGGTCGCCGTCGCGATGGCCGTTGCCACGCTGCTGTATATGCGCAACGTCTTTGGCCTGATCTATGGATTTGCTGGCGCCATCGCGTTGTTTGCCATCGCGCGCTGGCTGCCGGCCATCGCCAGCGATTACGCGCTGCGCCTGATTGGCGTCATGAGCCTGCTGTATGTGCCGCGCGATATTTTCAGCGATACCATCGCGCGCAGCCAACTACGCTCCGATGCCTTCATGCTTGCCGATGAGTTCGGCGGCACGACGTGGTTTTGGGGTGGGCTTTGGCTGGCAATCTCAGTCGGCATTGCCGGCTACACGGTGTACTTGAGCGTGCGCCGACGACGAGCTAGCGATTCCGCTCAACCTCCGCGCTGACGCCGTCTCCGGCGCCAGCTCCTTAGCCAGTGCTGGCGCGCGAGCGCCTTGCAGAACACCGATCAAACCTCGTATTTGACTTCGATCACTTCGAAACTGCGCTTGCCGCCCGGCGTTTCGATGTTGACAGTGTCGCCTTCGCTCTTGCCGATCAGCGCGCGCGCAACCGGCGAGCTGACCGAGATCATGCGTAGTTTGATGTCGGCTTCCAGGTCACCCACGATCTGGTACATGACTTGTTCTTCGGTATCCAGATCTTGCAACTCGACGGTCGCGCCAAAGACGATGCGCGAACCCGCATTGAGCTTGCTGGTGTCGATGATTTCGGCGTTGGCCAGCGTCACTTCAATGTCAGCGACGCGTGCTTCAGCAAAGCTTTGCTGCTCGCGCGCGGCATGGTATTCGGCGTTTTCGCGAAGATCGCCATGCGCTCGCGCTTCGGCGATGGCGTTGATGATCTGCGGACGCACCACGGATTTTAAGTGTTCGAGTTCAGCGCGCAGCTTCAGCGCACCGCGATGGGTCAATGGCGATCGTTTCATGCACTCAGCTCCTTGTGCAGTTCTTTTAGTGCCGACACCTCGTGGACGTCGGCGTAGTCGAGAGCGTGAACCATCGCATAGGCGCCGGACAAAGTCGTTGAGTACGGAATTTTATGCTGCAAAGCCTCACGACGAATCGAGAACGAGTCGGCGATCGCTTGGCGCCCTTCGGTGGTGTTGACGATAAACGCAATCTCATCGTTTTTGATTAAATCGACGATATGCGGACGCCCTTCCTGAACTTTATTGATGCGCTGGCACGGCACGCCCGCAGCGATCAGCGTATCGCAGGTGCCACGCGTGCCGACGAGGCGGAATCCGCGAGCCCACAGATCGCGCGCCAACTTCACCAACCGCAGTTTGTCTGCATCGCGCACCGAGACAAAGGCTTTACCCAAGGTTAGCGTCGCAACATTGGCGCCCATCTTCGCGCGCGCAAAAGCCGCGCCGAAGGAGCGGCCGACGCCCATGACCTCGCCGGTGGAGCGCATTTCTGGCCCCAAAATTGGATCCACACCGGGAAATTTCGAGAAGGGGAACACCGGCTCTTTGACCGAAAAGTATTTCGGCACGATCTCGCGCAAAGTTCCCTGCGAGACAAGCGATTGCCCAACCATACAACGCGCCGCAATCTTCGCCAGCGCCACGCCGGTGGCCTTGGCGACGAACGGCACGGTACGCGAGGCACGTGGATTTACTTCCAGCACGAAGATCTCCTCGCCCTGAATCGCGAACTGCGTGTTCATGAGGCCAATGACCTTGAGCCCCTTGGCCATCATCGTGACTTGGCGGCGCAACTCGTCTTGTACTTCCGGCGTCAACGAATACGGCGGCAAGGAGCACGAGGAATCGCCCGAGTGCACGCCAGCCTCTTCGATGTGTTCCATGATGCCGCCGATGAGCACGTCGGTGCCGTCGCAAATGCAATCGACGTCTACTTCGGTGGCGTTGTCCAAGAAGCGATCCAGCAGCACCGGGGAGTCGTGCGACACGCGCACAGCTTCGACCATGTAGCGGCGCAGATCCGACTCGGCGTGCACTACTTCCATCGCGCGGCCACCGAGCACATAGGAGGGCCGCACCACCAGCGGATAACCGATCTCGCGCGCGAAAATAGCCGCTTCCTCGGGCGTGCGCGCGGTGCGATTGGGCGGCTGCTTCAAACCGAGCTCGCTGATGAGTTTTTGGAAGCGTTCGCGATCTTCGGCGAGATCGATTGAATCGGGCGAGGTTCCGATGATCGGCGCGCCCTCGCGCTCGAGCGCTCGCGCCAGCTTGAGTGGCGTCTGCCCGCCGTACTGCACGACCACGCCAACTGGCTTTTCTTTGTCAATGATTTCAAGCACATCTTCCAGCGTCACCGGCTCGAAATACAGCCGATCGGAGGTGTCGTAATCGGTCGACACGGTTTCCGGATTGCAGTTGACCATGATGGTTTCATAGCCGTCCTCATGTAGCGCGAGCGCCGCATGCACGCAGCAATAGTCGAACTCGATGCCCTGCCCGATACGATTCGGTCCGCCGCCAAGGACAATGATCTTGCGTGCATCGGTCGGCTCGGCCTCGCACACTTGCTCATAGGTGGAATACAGATATGCGGTGCTCGTGGCGAACTCGGCCGCGCAAGAATCGACGCGTTTGTACACCGGGCGGATACCCAACGCGCGGCGCAAAGTACGTAACGCCGTCTCATCGGAGCCCAGCAAAGTTGCCAGCCGCGAATCAGAGAAACCCTTACGCTTGAGCGCATACATGCGTTGCGCGTCGAGCGCTTGCATGCCCTGCTGCATTACCTCTTGCTCAACGCGCACCAAGTCTTCGATCTGCACCAGAAACCACGGATCGATCGCGCACCACTCGTGCACCTCAGCCACGCTCATGCCAGCGCGGAAGGCATCGGCAATATAGAAAATCCGGTCGGGGCGCGGCTCGCGCAGCTCGCGCTTGAGCAGGGTCACGGCATCGACGTCATAGGGCGCATCGACGCGAGGATTCAAACCGTCGCTGCCGATCTCCATTCCGCGCAACGCCTTTTGCAGAGATTCCTGGAAGGTACGGCCAATCGCCATCACCTCGCCAACAGACTTCATCTGCGTGGTCAGACGCGCATCGGCCTTGGGGAATTTCTCGAAGGCGAATCGCGGAATCTTGGTGACCACATAGTCGATCGACGGCTCGAAGGACGCCGGCGTTTTGCCCGCGGTGATGTCATTGCGCAGTTCATCGAGCGTGTAACCAACCGCCAGCTTGGCGGCAATCTTGGCGATTGGGAATCCGGTGGCTTTAGATGCCAATGCCGAGGAGCGCGAGACGCGTGGGTTCATCTCAATCACGACCACGCGGCCATCCTGCGCGTTAATGCCAAATTGCACATTCGAGCCGCCGGTATCGACGCCAATCTTGCGCAGCACGGCGATCGAGGCATCGCGTAGGCGCTGATATTCGCGATCGGTCAGCGTCTGCGCCGGCGCCACCGTGATCGAATCACCCGTGTGCACGCCCATCGGATCGAAATTCTCGATCGAGCACACGATGATGCAGTTATCCTGGGTGTCGCGGACCACTTCCATCTCGTACTCTTTCCATCCGAGCACGCTTTCTTCGATCAGCACCTCGCTGGTTGGAGACAGATCGAGACCGCGCGTCACGATCTCGATGAATTCTTCGCGGTTATAGGCAATGCCGCCGCCCGATCCGCCCAAGGTAAAAGACGGCCGGATAATCGTGGGAAAACCCACCGTTGGCTGAATCGCAATCGCCTGTTCCAGCGTCCGCGCGATTTGCGCGCGCGGACAATCGAGACCAATTTCCGCCATCGCATGCCGGAATAATTCACGATCTTCCGCCAAGCAAATCGCGTCGCGCGAGGCGCCAATCAGCTCAACGCCGAACTTTTCCAAAACGCCGCGATCGGCCAATTCCAGTGCAACATTCAGCGCGGTCTGCCCACCCATGGTCGGCAGCAAGGCATCCGGCCGCTCTTTCTCAATAATGCGTTCGAGCGTATTCCAATTCAGCGGCTCGATATAGGTCGCGTCCGCCATATCTGGATCGGTCATGATCGTCGCTGGATTGCTATTCACCAGCACCACGCGAAAACCTTCCGCTTTCAGCGCTTTACACGCCTGCGCGCCGGAGTAATCAAACTCACAGGCCTGCCCGATCACAATCGGACCCGCGCCGATGATAAGAATGGATTTTATGTCAGTGCGTTTTGGCATGGGTTTAACGGGACTCGGGACTCGGGACTCGGGACTCGGACTAAGCAAGGGCCGAGCGGTGAATTATTCGGTTTCCATACTGAATTCGCGATCAGATCGCGTCGCTAGACTGGATGTTAATGCGTCGAGACAATGACTGATTCAAGCGCCGGAGCATTTGGCCCACGCGGTCGCAAAGTTCAAGCGAAATGTCGAGATCAACCGGAGATGCCATCTGCAAATCACGCGCAAGTGGCAGTTGTGTCTGCAACTCAGCGCATGAGCCTTGCGCAATGCAAATGAACCGAGCGTAATCACGAGTCGAGCCTCGCGCATTACCGTCCGCGATATTTGACGGGATTGAAACTGCAGAGCGCTGCAATTGCGAGGTGAAACTGTAACGCTCTTCGCGCGGAAATTGCGAACAGACCAAATAGACCTCTTTCGCCAACTTCATTGCAAGCTGCCAAACTTCTAATTCTCGGAAATGGGAGGCCGTCATGCCTGGATCCGATGCGCTTCATCGAGTCCCGAGTCCCGAGCCCCGAGTCCCGACTTCATCAAAAACACAAACCGATCAAACATCCCCTCCACATCATGCGGACCGGGGCTGGCTTCGGGGTGGCCTTGGAAGCTGAAGGCGGGTGCGTGGGTGAGGGCGATGCCTTGATTGGAGCCGTCGAATAGCGAGCGGTGAGTGACGCGGACGTCAGCCGGCAGCGTGGTTTCGTCGATGCAAAATCCGTGGTTCTGGCTGGAGATCATGACGCGGCCGCTGTCGAGATCAATCACAGGATGATTAGCGCCGTGGTGGCCGAATTTCATTTTCATCGTGCGCGCACCAGCGGCCAGACCGAGCAATTGGTGTCCGAGACAAATGCCGAAAATCGGAATCTTGCGTTCGATGAAGGTCTTGATAGCGGCAACAGCATAGTCGCAAGGCTCCGGATCGCCGGGCCCATTCGACAGGAAAATTCCATCCGGATTCAGCGCGAGAACCTCCGCAGCCGGGGTTTGCGCCGGAACGACCGTGACCTGACAGCCGCGATCAACCAGAATACGCAAGATGTTGCGCTTGATGCCAAAGTCGTAAGCGACCACGCGGAATTTGCCGCTGCCGGTCTTAAACGCGTTGGCGTCGAGGTCGAACACGCCCTCAGTCCAGTCATAGCTGTGATCGATGCTCACCACTTTTGCCAGATCAAGCCCTTTAAGTCCGGGAAATCCGCGGGCCAGCGCAATCGCCGCTTCCGGTGTGGCATCCGGCCCCGCAATGATCGCGCCGGTTTGCGCGCCGGTTTCGCGCAAGATGCGCGTGAGTTGGCGCGTGTCGACCTCGGCGATCGCCACCACCTCGCGTGCCTTGAGATAGTCCGCAAGTCCGATCTCGCTGCGCCAGTTGCTGGCCACCAGCGGCAGATCGCGGATCACCAGACCGGTCGCGAAAATGCCGCGCGATTCCTCATCGGCCGCGTTACAGCCGGTATTGCCGATGTGCGGATAGGTCAGCGTGATGATCTGCTGGGCATAGGAGGGATCGGTCAGGATCTCCTGATAGCCGGTCATCGCGGTGTTGAACACCACCTCGCCACTGCGCGCGCCAATCGCGCCAATGGAGATTCCATGAAAAACGCTGCCATCGGCCAAGGCCAGGATTGCAGAGACTCGCGACATGCTCGAACTCCAGATGCGACAAAACCCGCGGATGCACCGTGACGGTGATCCGATTGGCTTGATCGGGTGGGATCGCGCGGATCATAACCGCTGAACTTCGGAAGCGGTGCTCAAAATGGCGGCGTCTTCGTTACAGGATTGGCCTTTTCCGTGAGCCTACGTCCGGCAACCGCACGCGGTTCTGGCGACTGGTGGTCGTCGGTTTTTCTATAGGTCACTGTTGACCGCGCAGTGGGGCGAGCTGACACTGCCATGTCGCAGCTTTGCTGTAAGCGTGCTGCCGCCCTGTCTCACTGAGATGAGCACCCCGATGTCCGGGGCCTTGGCCTCACAAAAGCACGTCCGCCACCTCGTATAGCCCCGCGGGCTGACGCGCCAGCCAGATCGCGCTGCGGACAGCGCCACTGGCAAAGATCGCGCGCGAGCCGGCGCGGTGCGTTAATTCAATGCGCTCGCCTTCCGAGGCAAACAACACAGTGTGTTCGCCGACGATATCGGCAGCGCGCGACACAGCGAAGCCGATTTCTCCGGCCTTGCGCGCAGCGTCGTTGCCCGCGCGTGAGTAGCGCGCAAGATCTGACAACTCGGAACCGCGCGCCTTGGCGATGGCATCTCCCAATGCGAGTGCCGTGCCGGAAGGGGCATCTTTCTTGTAGCGATGGTGTACTTCAAAAACCTCAGCATCGAATTCTGGCCCCAAGCGGGCCGCAGCCAGTGCCACCAACTGCTTGAGCAAAGCAACGCCAAGACTGAAATTCGCACTCCACAATACCGGGATGTATTTCGACGCATCGCGAAGTCGCGCCTGCTGCGCGAGGTCAATCCCGGTGCTTCCTGAGACCAGTGCGATCTTGCGCGACAAGGCGATCTCCAATGCGGCATCCAAGCCCTCGCTGGACGAAAAGTCGACAATGGCGTCCACAACGAGATCCAGCGGCAGATCGGATCGGAAGGGCAGATTGTGCTCGAGCGTCGGCCCGACAAAGGCAGGTGGCGCGCCATTTTGTGCAGATTCGGCGCGGACCAGGGCAGCGGCGACGAAGCAATCGGTACGCTGCGCCGCGGCCTGAAGGATCTGCAATCCCATTCGCCCGGCTGCGCCATAGATTGCGAGGCGCGTGGAGGGATGCACTGCTGTTGTCATGGAACAAGGCACTCCGAGCGTCGAATGCGACAATGCCAGTTGTGGTCGGTGCAATGGACGTCGCTTCGCTGCGCACGAATTACGACTTGCCGCGGCGTTGAAGTTTCGCTCAGCGCCGGCGGCAAGACGGTATTCAGGCCCCGATACGACCGATGAAATCCTTGACACTATCGAGCCAGGAGCTTGAGCGCGGGCTATTGCGCTCCGCATCCTCGCCGGTGAAGGTAGATTCTAATTGCGCCAGCAACTCGCGCTGTTCAGCGTTGAGTTTCACCGGTGTTTCAACCACCACGCGGCACATCAAATCACCCTTGTTGTGGCTACGCACAGACTGCACGCCCTTGCTGCGCAGGCGGAAGAGTTTTCCAGTTTGCGTGCCTTCCGGGATCTTCAGTTGCGCGCTGCCGTCCAAGGTAGGCACTTTGAGTTCACCGCCCATCGCCGCGGTGGTGACGCGGATCGGAATCTCACAGTAGAGATCGTCACCATCGCGCTTGAAGATAGCGTGCTCGCGCACGGCAATTTCGACATAGAGATCGCCCGCACCGGCACCCGCCGGACCTGCCTCACCCTCGCCACTCAAGCGGATGCGATCGCCTTGATCGACCCCCGATGGCACCTTGACGCGTACCACTTTCTCTTCTTCCAGTCGCCCATGGCCGTCGCAGTGTTTACATGGATTGGCCACGGCTTTTCCGGCGCCGTGGCAAGTCGGACAGGTTTGCTGGATCGAGAAAATCCCGTTCTGTACGCGCACCCGCCCTTGCCCTGCGCAGGTCCGGCAGGTGGTGGTCTTGCCGTCCGCAGAGCCGCTACTGGCGCAGTGGTGACAGCCCACCAGCGTTGGCACATTGATTTCGCGCTCCACACCGGCAACGGCTTGCTCCAGATCGAGTTCCATCACAAACCGCAAATCCGACCCGCGTCGCGCACGCTGTTGTGCGCCGCGTCCAGCACCGAAAATATCGCCGAAGATGTCACCAAATATATCGCCCAGATCGCCCGGACCCGCGCCAGCGCCGCGTCCACCCGCGAGGCCTGCATGTCCATGACGGTCATAGACAGCGCGCTGCTGCGCGCTACACAACACTTCGTAAGCCTCTTTGGCTTCCTTAAATTTGTCCTGCGCTTCCGGATCGTCCGGATTGCGATCCGGGTGTAACTTCATCGCGAGGCGCCGGAAGGCTTTTTTGATGTCTTCCTCGGTGGCGGTCTTGGGAACGCCGAGGACTTCATAGTAATCGCGCTTGGACATCGTGGCAGCCATAAGAGATTCGTTCGAACTTAAGTGGGATTATGAAAAAACTCGGTAGTTACTGATTTGGAGCGATGTTCGTAAGATTCGCGAACAATGCCAGCAACAGACAGCGGAGCCCGCCTAACACCGGGTTTTTGACGAGTTCGCTTGATTCGAGTGCGCAGTCTCATCAGGGACTTTCGCAGCGAAGGCGCGGTCTTCACCGCGCCTTCGCATTCTCGCATCGAAGTCTCAAGCTTTTAACGCTTGGAATCGTCCACTTCGGTGAACTCGGCATCGACCACATCGTCGGCCGGAGCGCCCGCTTGGCCCGAAGACGCCGATGCGCCCGGACCCGCATCGCCACCTGCCGCACCGCCGGAGGAGGCCGCCGCGCGAAGATTCTGCGAGGCTTCGGCCAAGGCCTGCGTCTTCGCTTCGATAGCGCCCTTGCTATCCCCTTTCATCGCCACTTCCAGCTCAGAGATCGCAGCTTCAGCCTTGGCAATCTGCGCGCCGTCGACCTTGTCGCCCGATTCTTTGATCGCACGGCGTGTCTCGTGCAGTAACGCGTCGGCTTGGTTACGTGCACCGATCAACTCGTGGAATTTCTTATCCTCGTCCTTGTGGATCTCAGCGTCCTTGACCATCTGCTGGATCTCGTCTTCCGACAAACCTGATCCGGCCTTGATCTCGATGCGCTGTTCCTTGCCGGTCTTTTTGTCTTTGGCTGAAACGTGCAAGATGCCATTGGCGTCGATGTCGAAGGTCACCTCGACCTGCGGCATGCCACGTGGTGCCGGCTCGATGCCAGCCAGATCGAACTTCGCGAGCGCCTTGTTAAAGCGCGCCTGTTCGCGCTCGCCCTGCAATACATGCACAGTCACAGCGGTCTGATTGTCATCGGCGGTGGAGAACACTTGGCCCGCACGCGTCGGGATCGTGGTGTTTTTCTCGATCAACTTGGTCATGACGCCGCCCAAGGTCTCGATGCCCAGCGACAGCGGGGTCACGTCGAGCAGCAATACATCCTTTACCGTACCTGCGAGCACGCCACCCTGGATGGCTGCACCAATGGCCACTGCTTCGTCTGGATTGACGTCTTTGCGCGGCTCTTTGCCGAAGAATTCCTTGACCGCGTCCTGCACCTTGGGCATGCGCGTCTGACCGCCGACGAGGATCACGTCTGCGATATCGGTAATGCGCAGTCCGGCATCCTGCAAAGCGGTGCGGCAAGGCTCGATGGTCCGCTTGATCAGATCGTCGACCAGCGATTCGAGCTTGGCACGCGTCAGCTTGACGTTCAGATGCTTCGGGCCACTCGCGTCCATCGTCACATATGGCAAATTGACATCGGTCTGCATCGACGTCGACAGCTCGATCTTGGCACGCTCGGCCGCATCCTTCAGCCGCTGCAATGCCAGCGGATCATTGCGCAGATCGATACCCTGTTCCTTGCGGAATTCGTCAACCAGGAAGTCGATCACACGACGGTCGAAGTCCTCGCCACCGAGGAAGGTGTCGCCATTGGTCGCGAGCACTTCAAACTGCTTCTCGCCGTCGACTTCGGCGATCTCGATGAGCGAAACGTCGAAAGTACCGCCGCCAAGATCGTAAACCGCAATTTTGCGATCGCCTTGACCCTTTTTGTCCATGCCATAAGCCAACGCCGCCGCAGTCGGCTCGTTGATGATGCGTTTAACGTCGAGACCGGCAATGCGGCCAGCATCTTTGGTGGCTTGGCGCTGGCTGTCATTAAAATACGCAGGCACAGTAATCACGGCCTCGGTGACCGCCTCGCCCAGATAATCCTCAGCGGTTTTCTTCATTTTCATAAGCACGCGCGCGGAGATTTCTGGCGGCGCCATCTTCTTGCCGTTCACCTCTACCCACGTGTCGCCGTTCTCTGCGTCCACAATGTTGAAGGGCGAAATGGACAACTCTTTCTGCACCACCGACTCGCTGAATTTACGGCCAATCAATCGTTTGATGCCGTACAGCGTGTTTTTCGGATTGGTGACCGCCTGACGCTTGGCGGCTGCGCCGACCAGAACTTCGCCATCCTTGGTAAAAGCGACCACCGACGGAGTCGTACGGTCGCCTTCAGAGTTCTCGATGACCTTGACTGAACCGCCTTCGACGACGGCGACGCAGGAATTGGTCGTGCCGAGATCGATACCGATGATCTTGCCCATTGTGTGCTCACTCCTCAAACGTAAGAACCGGGGCTGTGCCCCAACGTGGGTTTAAATAGGGTCACTTTGCGCCAAGCCCAAGGCCTGACGTCGACAAATTGCGCGCTCAGGCCCCTTGACTGACCAATACCAGCGCTGGACGCACCAAGCGGTCATTCAACAAGTAGCCCTTCTGCAAAACCGAATGCACGTGATCAGCCGGAATATCAGCACTCGCGAGCATGCCCATCGCCTGGTGATGCTCAGGGTTAAACGGCTGACCTTGTGGATCGACCGCGACCAATCCTTGGCTTTCCACGGCTTTGCGTAGCAATCGCAAGGTCATGTCGGCACCCGTGCGAAAACTGTCAACGCTCGCACCTGCGACCTCAGTCGCCTTGATGCCCTGCTCCAAGCTGTCAATCACCGGCAGCAGATCGCCCAGGATGCGATCGTTGGCGAACTTGCGCGCCTGCTCGAACTCCCGCAACCAGCGCTTGCGCTGATTCTCGGTTTCAGCGCGGTCACGCATAAGTTGGGTTTCTAGCTCTGCGACGCGTGCCGCGAGCACCTCGACATTGCCAAGATCCGCTCCGAATCCTTCGCTTTCGTCTGTTAGGTCTTCCGGACGCTCGTTTTCTGCCGATGCCTGCATGATGCGGCTGCTCCAAACGCGATTAAGGTCGGCGCATTAACTGGGGCCACTCAAAGCGTATTCAAGGCGGCCCCAACCGCTTGCGCCGTGGCCCGGACGATGGGAATCACCCGCGGATAATTCAAGCGCGTAGGTCCGATCACGCCCAGCACGCCAATCGGCTTTCCCGCTTGGTGATAAGGCGCGGTGATCACAGCGCACGCGGCAAAGGGCTTAAATCCCGACTCCTCGCCAATGAATAGGCGCACATCGTCTGCACGGACGGAGTGCTCGACCAGTTCCAGCAAATCGCGCTGACGCTCAAAGGCGTCAATCAATCCGCGCAATTGCCCGACATCGGCCAATTCTGCATGCGCCGCGAGACGGCTTTCGCCCGCGATCATCAGTTCCTCACCGGGCGTTGTGCTGAAAGCCTGTCCCACCGCGTCGACGACACAACAGCTACCCGAATCGAGCTTTGACTTGGTCGTGAGCAGATCTTGCGCCAACGATTCCTGGATCTGGGTCAACCGCTGCCCGGTGAAGCGTTCATTAATCGCGCGTGCCGCACGCTCCAATTGCGCAGCTTCAAACGGGCGTTCGGTCTGCACCAATCGGTTCTGCACTTGGCCGTCGTCGAAAACCAAGATCACCAGCAAGCGGCGCGGACCCAACTGCACGAACTCCACTTGGCGCAGGGCCAGATGGTCATGTCGCGGCACCGAGACGATGCCCGCGCATTCGGTCAGCTCTGACAACAGTCGGCTGGCCGAGCGCAGCACATCTTCGGGTACTCCATTACTCGGCAGACGTGCCTTGATGTCATCCACCAATGGCGCCGCAGGCTGTTCGATCTGAATCAGTGAATCGACGAATAAGCGATAGCCCTGTGGCGTCGGGATGCGTCCGGCCGAGGTGTGCGGCGAACGGATCAAACCGCCTGCCTCCAACTCCGCGAGAATATTGCGCACCGTCGCCGGACTTAAGTCCAGGCCGCATTCACGCGCCAAACGGCCCGAGGCTACGGGTTCGCCGCCCTCAATGTAGCAAGCGATCAAATCCCGTAACAAGCGTCGCGAGCGGGCATCGAGCGTCTTCAAATGCAGTCCATCTTCGGCAGGCACAGCCGCGATGTGGGGACGGCAAGGCCGCGGCGCAAGAGCGATGCAAGCGAGCGACCCTGGCATTATGCTTTGGATTGCCTAAGCACCAAGGTCACCATGCTGCAACGCCTCACCATTCGTGATTTGGCCGTGGTCGGTCGCGTCGATCTCGGCATTCCGCACGGAATGAGCGTGATCACGGGCGAAACCGGCGCCGGCAAATCCATCCTAGTCGATGCATTAAGTTTGATTTCCGGCGGGCGCGCGGATAGTGGCGCCGTACGTGAGGGCAGCGATCGTACAGAGATCGCGGCCGAGTTCGAGCTGTCCGAACGACCGCAAGCGCGTGATTGGCTGGTGGATCAGGCGCTCGATGAGGATGGCGGCTGTCTGCTGCGGCGCGTAGTGCGTGCCGATGGCGGATCGCGTGCCTTCATCAATGGTCGCACCGCCTCCTTGCAGCAGATGCGTGATCTTTCCGCGCTGCTGGTCGAGATTCACGGGCAGCACGAACATCAGGCCCTGTTGGCACGCACCCATCAGCTCGAATTACTGGATCAATTCGCACACGATGCAAGTGCCTTGCGCCAAGTGCGCGAGCGCTGTGCGCGGTGGCGAGACCTGCAAACGCAGATTGAGACCTTACGCAGCAATGCGCACAGCGGTAGCGATCTCAGTGACTTTTTGCGCCATGAGCTTAAGGAATTGACGCGTGCCGATGTGGCAGCGGAGCGCGTTGCGCGCGTCGAAGGCGATCATCGCCGCCTCGCGCACGCGGGCGAAATCCTCGACGGCCTAACGCGCGTCGAGACCCTGCTCGGCGGCGATGAAGGCACCAATGCCGAGCGCCTGCTGGGAACGGCCTATCACGAGCTCAGCCGTATGTTGGCAATGGACGGCCGTTTGGAAGTGGCCTTATCACTGATCGATGCCGCGCAATTGCAGCTCAAAGAGGCGCTGTCGGAAATCCGGCACAGGCGCGACGGAATCGATTTGGACCCGGAAAGCCTGCAACGTCTAGAACAAGACATATCGCGGCTGCACAATTTGGCGCGCAAGCATCGCGTGCCGATGAGTGGGCTGGAGGCCGCGGCTACGGACATCTCGGATCGCTTAGCGCAGGCCGAAGGCGCGGCCGACCGGTTGGTCGGCTTGGAACGCAAGGCGTCGGCAGCACTGAACGATTACGAGCGCGCTGCGCAGGAATTGAGCCAGGCGCGTCGTCAAGCCGCCGCCACCCTTTCCGTCCAGGTCAGCGATTTGATGCAGGAACTCGGCATGGCAGGCGGACGCTTCGAGATTGCATTTGAGCGCGTCGATGGTCCGCCGCAATTCAAAGGTCGCGAACAGATCGAATTTTTGGTCACCGCGAATGCGGGCATGGCACCGCGCGCGCTGCGAAAGGTCGCCTCGGGTGGCGAACTCGCGCGTATCAGTCTGGCCATCAAAGTCGCGACCATTGCGCTTGAAGACACACCGGTGCTGGTGTTCGATGAAGTCGATTCCGGGATTGGCGGGGCGGTTGCCGAGATCGTCGGACGTAAATTGCAGCAATTGGGTGTGCGCCGACAGGTGTTGTGCGTGACTCATCTGGCGCAAGTTGCGGCTTGCGCGCACCACCATTTCAGAGTGAGCAAATCACAAGTGGACGCACGCACTGAATCGGAGGTCGTGGAATTAGACAAGGCCGCGCGTGTCGGCGAACTCGCACGCATGCTCGGCGGCATCGATATCACCGCGGCCACGCGTGCCGCCGCCAAAGATCTGCGCGAGCGTTTGCGTTTGTAGGGCGC
>Ga0105044_10004491_pt1 | contig 19165 bp, 18 predicted proteins | sample MAT01_FD_78092 | JGI IMG/M metagenome (GOLD analysis project Ga0105044, IMG submission 78092) | Freshwater microbial communities from Lake Fryxell liftoff mats and glacier meltwater in Antarctica - MAT-01 | ecosystem: Environmental > Aquatic > Freshwater > Ice > Liftoff microbial mat | place...
CGGCCGCAACAGCATCGCCGATATCTTGGGCTTGAACCGTGGGACATTCATCAGCTGTGATGTTATTTTGGACAAAAAAACACTTTCGAAGCAACTGCCTGATGGGACAACCAATCCGGTGGTGGAAATGGAAAGCGCCGCCGTCGCCAGAGTAGCAGGCACACAAGGCATACCGTTTCTCGGCATACGGGCCATCAGCGACCCATGGGATGAAAAACTGGATTTTAACATCAACGAGTTCTGTGACGACAGCATGAAAATCCGTATACCAAAAGTCCTTGCCACAATTGCCAAACGCCCGAAAATCATTCCGCAGCTGATCAGGCTGGCACGCACCAGTTCAATTGCTGCCAAGAGCCTGGCTGTTGCCATGGAGCAATTATTCAAGCAAATCTGAGTTGCTTTCTTATTTAACATGTAGGATTGACAATCAGCTCTCCCAAGGATAAAATGTCTACACTTAAACAGACATTTATAAGGGGTACAAAATGTACGCTTCAATTATCGATCTACGTTATAAGACCAGTGACATTCTGGCTGCGCTGGACAAGAGAGAGCGTGTCACTATCCTGTATCACGGCAAACCCAGAGGAACGATAATTCCTCTGGACGAAATACAGACAGACAGAGTTTGTGAACATGATTTTTTTGGCATGTATTCTGCCGAAACCGGGACGGTTGAAGAGGTAATGGAGCAACTGCGCGGCGGACGCCATGATATTTGATACCGATATCTTCATCTGGGTACAGCGCGGAAACCACAAGGCAGCCATGCTGATGGAGGCAACCAAAGTGCGTTATCTATCAGTCCAGACATATATGGAATTGTTGCAGTGTGCCAAAGACAAAGGGCAGCAGCGCACAATCAAGCGCTTCATTGCGGATTTAGGTTTTCAGGTTTTACCGCTGACCGAGAATATAGGTCACAGGGCGCTGATTTATGTCGAAGAGTACGGATTGTCGTCCGCCATGCGGGCCGGAGACGCCATCATTGCAGCCACAGCCACAGAAAATGGCATGCCGCTAACGACCGGCAACGCAAAACACTTCAAGGTTGTCAAGGATTTAGAGTTAAAGGTTTTCAAGCCGTAAAGACAGAAATTCCGGCAAGCAATGAAAAAAGTGTCCAACTAGAAAAAAACCTTATTTTTCTGCGTGTGGTCGCGGGTAGCAGCTAAAATCCGGAAGTATCCCTAATTCTACCTGGGTTTAACCTGAAGAAAATCAAATTACTCGCCAAAGAGTTTTCTGTTATCAGTATCGTCCACACAACAAAACACCCCACACGCCTGCTTGCATTTGTATGAAAAATGCAGTAACCTGATTTCAGGAGGTGCAACATGCCATCATTACAGGTTCGAGAACTGCCGGAAAATATTTATTTAAGCCTCTGCCGTGAAGCTGAAGCGGAACACCGCTCCATCGCACAACAAGCTGTCGCTACGCTTGCTAAAGGTTTGAACCTTGAGCTTTCCCCCCAAATTAGACGTAAAGCCATCCTGGAAGCAATCCATGAGGGAACAGAAAAGTATACAGCAGATCGATTGACTGACCCGGCGATGCTGATCCGGGAGGATCGAGAACGATGAACCTTGTGATTGACGCCAGTGCTGCCATAGGACTTGTACTCGCCATGCCCGGATCGGAAATCTTTTCCGCGCCGCTGAAACAGGCCGCATTAGTCATTACACCTGATCTTTTTGTTTCAGAGGTCTGTAATGTCATCTGGAAGTACCGTAAGGCGGATCTTATACCCATGACACGCTGTGAGCAGTTGCTTGAACAGGCATTGAGCCTGCCGGATCGGATTGAATCAAGTACTGCACTCCATATTGAAGCGTTCGCGCTTTCCTGCCGCCATCTTCACTCGGTGTATGACGCCCTATATCTCGTACTTGCACGTAGAAACAACGCTGTCATACTGACCATGGATCGTCGCCTAGCTATTCTTGCCGAAAAATTGGAAATAGAGGTTATTATTCCAACCGTTTGAAAGCGTATTTGATCCAACTCCTGAAAAGCCACTGACGCTTCCCGCATTTTCACCAGAAAACTTGGCAAACACAATCAATAATTCGAAACAACAACGCCCCGCGTTCCAGAGTGGAAGGCGAGGCGGTTGTGTTTGAATGCGATATATCTTCAGAGGCACTGTAATCGGGAGAATAGCCTCTTTTTGCTATGCCGGTTTATGAGCCTGTGACATCTCTTGCTTGCCCTTCCTCAGCAATTCTACCTCGGACCTTGTCAGCATCCTCGGTTTTGGAGAGATACCGAGCTTCTGATTGAGTAAGGCGGTCGAAGGTGTAATCAAATCGGGGGATGTCTCTAATTTATTTTAGTTTGAGATCCCATATAGCAACTAAAAACCGGAAAATGCCCCTGGTCTTTGCCGAAACATTTCAAAACTTCTCTTGATTAGCACTGTTTCCTCCAACATGCCCTGCAATTCCCTGCTTGACACACACCTTATATGATGTGTAAATTAAATCATGACTGGCAAACAACTCAAAAAACTACTGGAAGCAAACGGCTGGCGGCTTGATCGCATCTCCGGCAGCCATCACATCATGATACGGGAAGGAAGCAGGTCTGTTCCCATCCCGATTCACGGTACCAACGACCTGTCAAAAGGATTGCTAAATGCAATTCTTAAACAAACCGGAATAAAGGAATAAGATATGCTGACCTATCCCGCCCATATTGTTAAAGAAGACGATACTTTTTTGGTAACTTTTTTGGATATGAAAAATGTCATGACCTTTGGCGCAACCATCGATGAAGCCATTCTGAACGCTGAAGATGCTCTGAATGGCTGTCTGGCGTCCGATTTTGAACGTAATTTTTCTATCCCTGAACCGTCTGGCATCATCGGTGAGAATATCTACGCCATCACTGTTGCGCCTCATGTTGCGGTAGCCATTATGCTCCGTAAACTGAGAGCTGATGCGACTCAAATCGAAATTGCCCGGAGGCTGAATATCTCCTACCAGGTGTACCAGCGCCTGGAAAACCCGCGCAAAGCTAACCCAACCTTAAAAACTCTTGAAAAAATTGCACGGGTCTTCGGAAAACACGTTGAACTCGGTTTTGTATAGTTTTGCAGGATGGGCAGGTGAATCTTGCCCACCCTACCTGACTGAGTTGGAGGAGAACATTGTAAATAACGCGAAACAGTTCTAATTCCAAAATTAGAAACAAAATCGCCCCGCTTTCCTGAGTAGAAGGCGAGGCGGTTGTGCTTGAATGCGATATATCTTCAGGGAGGAATTAGGGACGCTTCTCGTATTTTTCCTCAAGTGGCGGGCCCCTTGGATGTGGGCAACCTTCAAGGCTAGAGTAATCGAGGGGTGTCCCGAATGGCGTTAGTTTACTCCTAATTCACTACGGGACACTAGTAATTTTTAAACGCTTTAAATAAATCCCTACCAATGCTATTCTTTATTTCGACCTTAAGACCTGACAAGTTTATTGTTAAATCATTACACCAGAAAGTCAAACAAACTTAGGCAACAGCATGATATTCAAATCCAGACTTTTATTAACAGCACTCTGCATGACATTTGTACTTCCAGTTTCAGCCTTTACACAAGCTCCACCAAAGTCAGCCTTGCAAACAAACAGTGCAAACAGCAATCTCGCTTCTCAGGCTCTGCTCCCCGCTACCACGGCTTCAAAACTGGGCCTCATAAATAAATTGCGCCATGACCTTAAAATATCTGCTCTTCAAAACCTGCCTCCAGCAAAAATAGTTTTAACTCCTGCTGCACCGGTATAAGATGCTAACAACTGGGTGTCAGTGATCGGATTTTACCAGCCATCCCTGAAGCTGTTTGCTGTAAAAGCCAGAGCAAATGCATCTGCATCCAACAGCGACAATCTCTTTGAGATTCGCTTCCTCACCATTCCAGGCAAGACCTATCTGCTTGACATTACTGTTTCAGGCGGTGACAGCACAGAGTGGAAAGCAGCCTCCGTGGCAGGGCCTTACAGTGCTAGTGGTACAAACAATGTAGTAAAACCTCAGCAGGGACATATTCTTATCCCCTTTGTTCCTGGCTATGAAGTGAATACTTTCCATCTGATGCCACTATCTACATTTTCGGGATGGTTTAAACTTGAGAGGATTGAATTAACTCAGGTCAACTAATCACTGGACAAAAAAACGCCCCGCTCGGGATAACTCCCGGCGGGGCGTTGCATTTTATCAGCAGAACAAACTTAATTCTGATTCAATTTTTGTCTTTTCTCCTCGCGAAACATATCCAGTGCCAGCAGCGCCACCCCGACACAGATCAGCGAATCCGCCACGTTAAAGGCCGGCCAGTGATGGGTCTTCCAGTAAACATCCAGAAAATCAATCACCTCACCCATTCTGACCCGGTCAATCAGGTTGCCGACCGCACCGGTGAAGATCATGGCCATTGAAACTTGTGCCAGTTTCTGGTCTTCACGCAGCTTGTAGATCCCAATAATTATCGCAATCGAAGCCACCAGCGAAATCGTCACAAAAAACGGAATCCGCCAGGACGCATCAGAGAGAAAGCTGAAGGCCGCCCCCTTGTTGCGGATGTAGAAAATGTTGAACAGTCCGTCAATTACTGGAATAGTCTGATACAGACTCATCACCTTGTCAACGTACAGCTTGGTGGCTTGGTCGGCCAGCAGACCGACAACCGAGATCATACTAAAGATAACCCAGCGCCCCATGTTTACACCACCGCCGCGGTACATTTCGGACAGATTGTTTCGTGCCCGGCAACAGTACCAAGTTCTTCACTGTAACACCAGCAACGCTCGCACTTCACACCCGGTGCAGCTGCCACCTGAACCTTGAGTCCTTCGACCGCCTCGGAACTCCAGCAGTCACCCTCTATCGCATTAACTAACTCAACCTTTGAAACAATAAATATATTCTGCAACTCAGACTCATATTCCTTAAGGAAGCCAAGCAACTCAGCAGGCGCGGAAATAGTAACCGAGGCATCCAGCGAATGACCGATAACCTTAGCCGTACGGGCCAATTCCAGTGATTTGGAAACATCGGCACGCACCTTGATGATGCGCTCCCAGCGGGCAACCAGCTCATCGTTCGTCCATTCCGGATTCAGCTCGGGGAACATGGCCAGATGAACACTTTCTTCCACACGGCCCGGCATATACCTCCAGACTTCATCTGCCGTAAATGAAAGCACCGGTGCAAGCATGCGTACCAGAGTGTCCAGAATATGGTACATAACCGTCTGGGCACTAAGTCTCTCAACCGAATCGGCCCGACTTGTATAGACGCGGTCCTTTAGAATATCCAGATAGAATGAGCTCATCTCAACCGTACAGAAAGCGTTGACATCCTGATAAATCACATGGAAGGCCATTTCCTGATAGGCGGTCAGCACCCTCTCCTTAAGCATTTCCAACTGATGCAGGGCCCACCGATCAATCTCAGGCATATTTTCAAAAGCAACCATCTGGGTGGCCGGATCAAAATCATGGATACTACCCAGAATATAGCGGCAGGTATTGCGGATACGGCGATAAGCCTCGGATACCCGGGTCAGGATCTCCTCTGAAATGCGGTTATCATCACGATAATCCTGGGCTGCAACCCACAGTCGCAGGATATCGGCACCAAATTTCTTGATAACGTCTTCCGGGGCAACAACATTGCCCATGGACTTGCTCATCTTGCGTCCTTGTCCATCCAGTACAAAACCGTGGGTCAGGACACTCTTGTATGGGGCACGGCCTCTTGAACCGACGCTCTCCAGCAGGGATGAGTGAAACCAGCCACGATGCTGGTCGCTGCCTTCCAGGTACAGGTCAGCAGGTGATTTCAATTTCGGGTTTGCCTCCAGCACAGCAGCATGAGACACACCGGAATCGAACCACACATCCAGGATATCATTTTCCTTTTCAAAGGCTGCGACTCCGCACTTAGGACACATAGTCCCTTCCGGCATCAGCTTTTCCGCAGGCCAGTCAAACCAGACATCAGAGCTTTCTTTTTTGAAGATTTCTGCCACATGATCCATGATGGTACCATCGGCAATATACTCGCCACAGGCGGTACAGGAGAAGGCCGTAATCGGCACGCCCCAGGAACGCTGACGTGAAACGCACCAATCGGGACGATTCTCGATCATACCGTAAATCCGCTCACGACCCCACTTGGGAATCCACTGTACTTCATCAATGGCCTTGAGCGCATTCTGGCGAAGGTCATTTTGTTTCATGCTGATGAACCATTGTTCAGTGGCACGGAAGATGATCGGCTTTTTACAGCGCCAGCAGTGCGGGTAGGAATGATTGATCTTGGACGTCTGCAGCAAGGCTTCCACTTCAATCAGCTTGTCGATAACGTTCTGGTTGGCTGTAAAAACAAACTGGCCGGCAAAAAACTCCACAGTCTGGAGGTATTTCCCATAGTTATCAACCGGGTTATAGATTTCCAGCCCTTCCTTGAGTGCCAGTTCGTAGTCTTCCTGACCATGGCCCGGAGCAGTGTGAACACAACCGGTACCGGCTTCCAACGTAACATGCTCACCCAGCAAAATGACGGAGTCACGGTCGTAGAAAGGGTGCTTGCAGAGCTTGCGTTCCAGCAGGGTCGCGGATAAAGTGGCAATTACTTCACCGGACAGGCCAGTGGCGGCCAGAAAAGAATCCTTCAGCCCTTCGGCAACGATCAGCACACCTTTTTCAGTTTCAATAGCGCAGTATTCGAATTCCGGATGCATGGCAACAGCCAGGTTGGCCGGGATTGTCCAGGGGGTGGTGGTCCAGATAACAACGTAGGCCTGTTTTCCTGCCAACGCCGGAATGACGGCGGACAGATCATCCTGGACAGCGAAACGGACATATATTGATGGAGAAGTATGATCAGCATACTCTACCTCGGCCTCGGCCAGGGCGGTCACGCATGAGGAACACCAGTGCACAGGCTTGCGACCACGATAAAGCCCGCCGTTATGGGCAAACTTGGCCAGTTCCAGCGCAGTCTGGCCCTCATATTCGTAGTTCATGGTCAGATACGGGTTTTCCCAATCGCCCTGGATGCCCAGACGTTTGAACTCATCCCGCTGGATATCTACAAACTTGGCAGCATATTCGCGGCAGAGCTTGCGCATTTCTAATTTGGAGATCTGACTCTTTTTTGATCCCAGGTTTTTTTCAACCTGTAACTCAATCGGCAGGCCGTGGCAATCCCAGCCCGGCACATACGGAGCATGGAAGCCTTCCATTCGTTTAACCTTAAGCACAAAATCCTTGAGAATCTTGTTCAGAGCATGGCCGATATGGATATGGCCATTGGCATATGGAGGGCCGTCATGAAGCATATAAAGCGGCTTTTCTTTCCCCTCTGTTTCCTGTTTTTCATATAATCCGTTCTCCTGCCAGCGGGCCAGCATTTCCGGTTCGCGTAGAGCCAGATTGGCCTTCATGGCAAAATCGGTTTTCGGAAGATTGAGCGTGTCTTTATATTCCATAATGATGCCTCCAAGCATTTCGTCTAAACATGCTAACTTACAGATATGCAGACGGAAAGTCAAGGGACCCGACTATGCGATCAGCTCAATAATGGTTTAAGGGCATTGACAAAGTAGAAACATAATCATTATAGTATAGAATATTACCAAGTCTCGGGAGGAAACAGTACGTTATGCCTATGTACGAATATCGTTGTTCAGAATGCGACCACCAATTTGAGTTGCGTCAGAAATTTTCCGATCCACCTGCATCAGAATGCCCAAAATGCGGAAGCAGTGTTGAAAAAATGATCTCCGGTGCAGCATTCAGCCTCAAAGGTGGCGGCTGGTATGCCCAGGGCTACTGCCCTAAAACAGATGCCCCTAAACCTGCCGGCTGTGCCGCAGGAGGCTGCTGCGGAGCCTGATAACCTGACTTATGCAACTCCCTCAAATCCTCTGAACTATGTTTGGGGGATTTTTTTTGCCCATACCGGTCAATCGGTCTTTGTATTAAACGCACCTGTTGTGTTATATTTTTTTTATCATTCAGTATCTATCTATGGAGAAGTTCAATAATGGCTAAAATCATCGACGGCAAGAAGATTGCTGCAAAAATCAGAAGCGAAATAGCAGCGGGAGTACAAGAATTAAAGACAAAAGGGATTACCCCTGGGCTCGCCGTTGTCCTTGTGGGTGACGACCCAGCCAGCCGGGTATATGTAAGCATGAAGGAAAAAGCCTGCCACGATACCGGCATTTTCTCTGACGAATACAAACTTGGCGCAGACGCCAGCGAAGCAGAACTACTGGCCTTGATAGATAAACTGAACAATGACAGCCGGATTCATGGCATTCTTGTCCAACTCCCTTTACCGAAGCAAATCGATACCGACAAAGTACTGGAAGCGATTTCACCATCCAAAGATGCCGACGGCTTTCACCCATACAATGTGGGACGCCTGTCCATTGGCAAGCCACTCTTCCAGCCCTGCACTCCTTACGGTGTCATGCAGATGTTCAAGGAAGAGGGAATTGACCTGAATGGCAAAGAGGTTGTTGTTATCGGCAGATCCAACATTGTTGGCAAGCCGATCGCCATAATGTGTCTGGCTGAGAATGCCACAGTTACCCTCTGCCACTCAAGAACCCATGACCTGCCCGCAGTTGTCCGACGCGCAGATATCGTCATTGCAGCGGTCGGCCGCCCGGAAATGATCAAGGGAGACTGGATTAAAGAGGGTGCTGTTGTAATTGACGTCGGCATCAACCGGGTCGATGAAAAGAAGCTGGTCGGTGATGTGGACTTTGCAGCTGCATCCGAACGGGCATCAGCAATTACGCCTGTTCCAGGAGGAGTAGGTCCAATGACTATCACCATGCTGCTCTACAACACTCTGGAATCAGCAAAAAGAACACAGATCAAATAACAAATCTGAAACTTGATATCTAGAAAGTTTACTAAAATGGAGGGGTCCAATGAAGGTTAAAAAAGCTGTTTTTCCTGTTGCCGGTCTGGGTACACGTTTTCTCCCGGCCACCAAGTCCTCACCCAAAGAAATGCTGCCGCTGATTGATAAGCCATTGGTGCAGTATGTTGTGGAGGAGGCCGTTGCCTCCGGTATTGAACAGATTCTATTCGTCACTGGACGTGGAAAACGATCCATTGAAGATCATTTCGACATCTCCTTTGAGCTGGAAGCTCACCTCTACGACAAAGGCAATGATCGTGAGCTATCAAGAGTTCGTGAAATTGCCGAAATGGTCGACATCTTCTATGTCAGACAAAGACAAGCCCTCGGCCTTGGCCATGCCATTCTTTGCGCCAAGGAATTCATCGGCAATGAACCTTTTGCTGTTCTGCTGGGGGATGATATTATCGACAGTGAAACCCCCTGCCTCAAACAACTGCTGGAGGTCTTTAATACGCACAAAGGTTCTGTGCTTGCCCTTGAAAAAGTACCGATGGAGAACATCTCTTCATATGGTTGCGTAAAAGCCGAAGCACTGTCAGAAAATGTATTTAGTGTGCTGGATATGGTTGAAAAGCCCAAAAAATCAGAAGCGCCGTCTGATATGGCCATTATAGGACGCTATGTTCTGACTCCCCACATTTTCGATATACTTGAGCAGCAGGAACCAGGCAAAGGCGGCGAAATCCAGCTGACTGACGCCATTCTAACTCTTTCCAAGAAAGAAAAAGTATACGGCTGCCTGTTTGATGGGCTGCGACACGACTGTGGTGACAAACTCGGTTTTCTTAAGGCGACAGTGGATATGGCTCTTAAACGGGAAGAGTTCAGCAAAGAGTTCGGAGACTACCTGCGCGACAGGATCTGTAAATCATAATTTACAAGAAAGGCGAACCGCGTGGTTCGCCTTTCTTTATAGTGTATCGATAAATCTTACTGTATCTATTTAGTTTCTTCTACCACAGCCTGCGTAGTATCTCTCTTGTTTTCCCACCCCTGCCAGACATAAGGTGGATCAATCATTGAATCATAATAACCTGGCTGCGGCACTGCAAAGAATAATGTCTCGGTAATGCCGATCACGCCGCGGTAAAATGTCATAACGACACCTTTCAGTGGCCCAACGATATATCCTGGAGCACCCATATCCCTGATGGTAAGAATGCTTTGCTTTGGAATTTCAACAATGCTGGTAAAGGTATTGGTGACGCCTCGTGTTAACTTGACAGCCATCTTTTCGGCAATCATGTCGGCCTGCTGCTCGGCAAACGCAGTCATCGGAATGACAAGCATAAAGACAATAAAAAGTGCAGAAAATATCTGGCGCTTCTTCATGGCAACTCCTTTTTTTTGCATCAATTAGTAAGTTTAAATTGTTCTTTTGACTCATACCACAAAGCAAAGCCACATGCAAGTAGCCATATTCAATCAAAAAGAGTCGGTTCGTCAGGTAAAAACGGATCAAAACGTTTTTTCAGATGACGCAGTTTTTCTATATAATAAGAAATATTCACATCCGGTTTTTCTGGATTGAAATCTCCCACCTCACGACAATTTTCATAAGCGGCAACATCCTTGCCTGATCCAAAGACATAATAACTGACCTGATCTCCTGCCCTGTAGATACGATCTGAAGCCAAAGCAATTTCATAAGCTGCCGCAGGGTTACGTTTTCCAGCCTGTAATTTAAACTTATATCCGGCAGGCGACTCCTTCAGTGTATCTGTTCTGGCCACCCAACTGACATCAAAATCCCATTTTAGCAACCTGCTCATGTATTTGTCATATAATCGATCAAACCCGACCGCAGACGATGTCAGCAGCAGTTCTATGGCTTCACGCAAAAAGTCGCGCAAATACTGTTCCATGCCGCGCGAACGCAAACTGCTTCCACGGATGGTTATTTTACCGTCATAATCAATGAGCGCATAGTTCTTGGTTTTATAGGCCAGCATGGAACGATACCGCCCGTCCATCTCAACTTCGATACCGGCTGGCAGCCCTTCTGAAATTTGTTCTACCAGCCTTCGTTGGCAATCCTCATGTTCACACCCTTCAGGTGGTCTGAAATAAATTCCATCCGTATCAACCTCTACCGGCTCCGCACCATGCTGCCGCAAAAGCTCAATCATTGTCTTAATAGTGACGCGCCCCAACCTGGTCACCTCCGCCGCTGCAGCAGGATCAGAAAAATTATGCAGCGCAGTGCCAAGATAACCAAAAAATGAATTAATCAATACTTTGAAGACCTGCTGCAATGCTTCAAAATACTGACGATCTTCCTGTTCTTTGCTTTCACTTGCCGCCTGTTTTGCTTCGAGTCTGAAACGACGTAATTCAGCCAGCATCGGCAAAAACAAGCCGAGAGAATCCTTTTGCGGTTGCAAGCGATAAGTAAGCATCAGTGAGGGATAAAGCGAAGCCACATCACAATGAACAATCGGGCCGCTGATCCCCTGATGGACTAACTCTGTATAACCACCTTCAAATGGCATCGTCTCTTCTGTCCGGGCCGGGATAGCCTGCCCTTTGTGCAGATATTCCCTCACAAAAAGCGAATTAATACGTGTGGCAATGCCTCTGAGCGGGCAATTTTGGAAGGAGTACGGGAAAATACGTGTCTGCAGGAACCAGGGATAACCCAGTATTTTAAATATTGATTCAGTCTCACGAACATCATCAAGATTATAACGATAAAGCAGCTCAGGATCGTCTTCAAACTGACCGCTGATCTGGTTGCCTTCCAGATAGACACGCTCTGCAGCGGCAACTCCAAAGTGGCGAGCAACCTGCTTAAGCCCATGACTCGGAAGTGCGCGCTGAGCAATATCGTAATGTTGCACTAGAAAATAGGTATCTATAATTTGACGCCCATAGATATCCCAGCGCGGAAAATCAATTGCCTTCTCGGCAATATTCCAGCGAGAATTGGCAGTAATATGGGGCTCAGCTCCGTTGCGCCCCCAATTCAGGCTGACACCATGACGCGCTGCTCTTTTTCTAATGTATTCCAGATCAAACCTGAAAATATTATGCCCAACAATCACATCAGGATCAGCTTTCTGAATAATTGCATTTAGTTCCAGCAGCATCGCGCGTTCATCCAACTGATTGCCGCGCAACACGGTTTCAGCTCCGTGAGAATTCTTGCAGGCTATGGAAATAATCCGATCTTCTTTCCGATCCGGATTAGAGAAACGGTATCCATCAGCACAGTATGTTTCAATATCCATTGTAAGGACATGTAGCTGATCCAGCTCCATTCCCTTGAAAAGGGTAGTACCGGTACTCAGTAAAAATTGATGGGATAGATCGGAATAAAATAAATATGGCGCAGCGGCCCCGCTGCCGGCTTTAGATACCAGAAAATCCTTGGCGGCACTACAGTCACCCCATGAGTCAAACAGCAGCTGAAAACGGAATTCCCCCTCGCCCTCCAGCTTGCGGACAGAACAGGGCACATGGCAGGAACTGATCAGGCTCAGGTCTGTTACCAGGATAAAGGGATGAAAGGGTTCATCATGAAAATGCACCCCCTCTTTTGTCCTGAAAAATACCCGCATAAAATGTCCGGCAGGTTCAACAGCCACAATACAAGTCCGCTTGTCAAATCCGAACAATATATCAATATTTTCAATCTCATTTATTTGCATGGTTAAATTTTACGACAGTCTATCTGGAAGTGGCAATAAAAAAGGCGCAACACTTGCAGTTGCGCCTTTTGAGAAGTTATAAATATTCGGCAGTATTACTTGCCATGCTTAGCCAGGTAGCTGGCCACACCTTCTGCAGTAGGCTTCATCGCTTCATCACCCTCTTTCCAGTTTGCCGGACACACATCCCCATGCGTATCGTGAAACTGGAGTGCATCCAGCATCCTAAGAGCTTCGTCAACACTTCGTCCTAAAGGAAGGTCGTTGATTACGCAATGTCGAACCTTGCCGGTAGGGTCAATCAGAAACAGACCACGCAGAGCAACCGAAGCACCAAAGAGGATCCCGTAGGACTTGGCGATCTCTTTGTTTAGATCCTGTACCAGCGGGAACTGCACATTACCGATGCCACCGTTTTCAATCGGTGTATTTTTCCAGGCCAGATGAGTAAATTTGGAGTCAACTGAGATACCGATCAGTTCACAATTTTTGCCTTTGAACTGCTCAAGCTTTCTATTGAAAGCCAGTATTTCAGATGGGCAGACAAAAGTAAAATCCAGTGGGTAAAAAAGCAGGATCGCATATTTTCCCTTTAAAGCAGAAAGCGTAATACTTCCGAATGAATTGTCAGGCATGACAGCTTCAGCTGTAAAATCAGGTGCTTGCTGGGTTACAAGAGTTGTTAGACACATATTTATTCTCCTTGAAAGTTAAAAGTTGGTAAGACTGATATAGTAATACCAGCCAACCTCCAGCATGTCAATAGGATAAATTAGGTCTTATTTGATTTTTACAGATAAGGTGAAAAAAGGCGGGCAAAATTATCCAGCAACTTGACTGGAAGAGTTCGCTGGTGCAGTCCCTGAAGAGTTATCTTTTGGGCACCGAAAAGGGCATTGTCAAAGTAGATTTTTAACTCTTTAACCAGTTCCCTGTCGAAAACGGTCAGATTTAACTCAAAATTAAGCCTAAGGCTGCGAGGATCTAGATTTGCTGAGCCTATCAAAGCCCATATATCATCCATAACCAGCAGTTTGGTATGGACGAATGGCGGACGTTGGTAATAGATATTAACACCATTGGCAATCAATTCACCTAATAAGGCGCGTGTGGCCCAATGTACAAATGGCAGATTATTTTTTTCCGGCAGAACGATAGTAATATCCACACCGCGCAGCGCCGCAATGATCAAGGCAGCAACCATTGACCGGTCAGGCACAAAATATGGAGTCATTATATAAACTGACTTTTCTGAACAGGACAGTGCTCCCATAATTATCAGTTCCAGCTTCCTGTACTCACGATCCGGGCCATCCGCAACGCAACGGGAAATTGCTTCACCCTGCTTGGCAATTTCCGGGAAAAAACTGGGATCCTCCAACTTTTCCCCTGTAACAAAGAACCAGTCTTCAATAAAAACACGTTGCAAATCGCTTACAATCGGACCGGAAACATGGAAGTGCATATCCTTGAACAGATATTTGTGAGCAGTAAAAAACGGTAATTGGTTGTTGCGGATATTCATTCCACCGGTAAAGGCATTTGAACCGTCAACAATCAGAAGCTTGCGATGATTTCTGAGGTTGATGTAAAATCCATGCCTAAAAGGAAGAAACCTCCTGACCTGTACCTTGGAACCGGCCAGAGCTTTACGTAACTTGACGGAGCTATACTTCTCCCCCATGGCATCAACAATTATTCTGACCTCTACTCCTCGCTCTGCCGCTGCTTTTAGTTGAGTGACAAACTCGGCACCGATTCCATCAGCATCAAAAATATAACTACAGAAGTTAATGTTTTTCCGGGCAGCCTGTATAGCTTCAAGCATTTCAGGATAAGCCTGATCTCCTTCAAGCAAAGGCTTAATCAGATTACCGAAACGCAGATGCGTTTTGACAATACGGTCACCCAACACCCTCAACTCTCGCAAATGACCGATTGAGGCAGGCAGCTCGGCTGACTCAACTTCGCGTTCTTCGTATGGATGTAGAACTGCTCCGCTGATGATACGGCGATCCTTGTTCCAGCGCCTTGCCCTTCTGGATATCCGGTTAACTCCAAGACACCAGTATAAAAACGGTCCCAATAGCGGAATCGTCAGATTAATCGCCAACCACCCTAGAGCGGCACGTGAGTCACGTTTGTACAAAAGCGCATGCCCTGCGGCAAAAAGTGACATCGTGACCAAACCGACCAATAGCAGTATTTGCAGAAGATGATCCATGGTTATTTAACACTCATCTTAACACTCTCGCATATGCACTGGATTCCAACCCACCGTAACCGAAAAAACAACGTCAAGTCAAATGGTTTCAACGATTAACATTCGATATTAATATACAAATAATATCATGACTGCCAGGCACAAAATACATGTGAATGCATTACTGACTATTAAGCAAAACAGGTGATTATTTTTTAGGCAAACCCAAACCAAACAAACTAATTAAAGTACAGCCACAGAGAATATTCCATAACATATCCTTATAATTATTACATTTTTTATTTTGGCACGCTCTATGCTAAAGAAAATACAAATATGATGGTTCAAGTTCAACCGGACCATCCAAATTCGACTCTGCAGAACAAGGAAAGATGAAACCAAGGACGCTTTCATACTGATCACTGTTCAAAATCAATGAAGAAAAAGGGGAAGAACATGAGATTTATGAAGATCGTAGCAGTAGCAAGTATGTTAGTGGCAATGGCATGTGGTTCGGCAATGGCAACTTTTTCCGGTCAGATCTGGATCCCTTCCACTGACGTAAAAGGTTTCAAGGAAGTCAATATCAGCATTGACAACTATGCCCGCTTTTCTTCCAACGCTGATGCTGGAGTCAATACATACGATGTCGGTGTAACAGTTGGCGTCCTGCCACTGGAAAAATTCAAAATTGAAGTCGGTGTAGATTACATAACAGACAATATCGCTGGTAGCGACATGGCAAAACATCCGGCCAACTTCAACTTCAAAGCCGGAATTCCTGAAGATGCTTTCTTTAAGGGCATGCCCGCAATTGCTGCAGGTGTTTTTGGTATGAATACCGCTAGTGACAAGCTTTCGGCAAATGTCGCCTACGGACTGATTGCAAAGACCTTCCCTGTTATTGGACGTATCTCTGTTGGCGGCTATAACGGTGCAGAAAGAACACTTGGTGCAAAAACCAACAATGGAGTTCTTGCATCATGGGATCGCACCATGAGTGAGATCTCTGATAAACTATGGTTGGCAGTTGACTACATGGGCGGCAATAATGCACTCAGCGCAGTTAGCGTAGGCGGATCATGGGCCTTTACACCCAATGTTTCTCTCCTCATAGGCGCCAATGTATACAATCCTGGTCAGAAAGACCTTCCTGGCGGCAAACCGACTTTCACTACTCAGCTTGATATAAACTTCTAACAATATGACTTGATTCATGGGAGGACAACTCCACCCATGAATCAAGAAGCTCCTAACACAAACGCACACAAGGAGGTAGGCGCAATGAAACTCATCATGGCAATAATCAAACCCTTCAAACTGGACGAAGTAAAAGATGCCCTCAATGAAATCGGTATCGAAGGTATCACCGTCAGCGAAGTAAAAGGATTCGGTCGTCAAAAAGGCCATACAGAACTCTATCGCGGCGCAGAATATGTCGTTGACTTTATACCCAAAATTAAACTGGAAATTGCAGTTGCTGATGAACTTGTCAACAAAGTAATCGAAACGATCCAGAATGTTGCCAAGACAGGTAGAATCGGTGACGGTAAGATATTCATCCTGCCGCTGGAAGATGCTATCAGGATCAGAACAGGTGAAACAGGCTCCGAAGCCATTTAATAAGTTATAAGCAAAAACAAATTCAAACGGAGGTTTCTCATGAAACTCAAACTATACATCGCAGCAATCATGCTGTTCCTGTTTGCCGGCCTGATCCCGATCTCCGCAATGGCCGAAGAGAAGAAAGACGCTGCATCAGTTGCAGCAGCTATCGCCACACCAGCCGCTGCTCCTGCTGCAGCGGCACCAGCTGACCCGGCTGCTGCCGCCCCTGCAACGCCAGAACTTCCAGATGTCAAACCGGTCCTTAACACCGGTGACACAGCCTGGATGCTGGTTTCTTCAGCGCTGGTTCTACTGATGATTCCTGGCCTGGCTTTCTTTTACGGCGGCATGGTCCGTCAGAAGAACGTACTTTCCACCATGATGCATTCCTTTGTTGCCATGGGTATTGTCGGAGTACAGTGGGCTGTGATTGGTTATTCACTCTCCTTTGGACCCGACATGGCCAAAATGGGCCTCATCGGCGACTTCAGCAAAGTTATGCTTAACGGACTGATCATCATGAAAGACGCTGCTGCTGGCACAGTAGAATGGGCATTGTTCCAGAACTACACCAAAGAGCCTGGCGCAATTCCAGAACTCGTCTTTGCAATGTATCAGTGCATGTTCGCCATGATCACCGTAGCACTTATTTCCGGTGCCATCGCTGAACGAGTAAAGTTCTCTGCTTACTGCCTGTTTGTTCTCCTCTGGACAACACTTGTTTATGACCCGCTGGCACACTGGGTCTGGATGACTGACGGCTGGCTCTTCAAGAAAGGTGCTCTCGACTTTGCCGGTGGTACAGTTGTTCACCTCTCATCTGGTATTTCAGCGCTGGCCTTCCTCCTCTTCCTGGGTAAACGTCACGGATTCCCGAACGAGCGCATGGCTCCACACAACCTGCCACTAACTCTACTGGGAGTAGGCCTGCTCTGGTTCGGCTGGTACGGTTTTAATGCTGGCTCAGCAATCGTTGGCGCAAACAATTCTGATGCAGCTGGTGGCCTCGCTGGCCTGGCATTTGCTACCACAACTATTGCTCCAGCAGCAGCCGGTCTTTCCTGGATGGTTGCCGAATGGATTCACTCCGGCAAACCAAGCGCACTCGGCTTCGGTTCCGGTGTTGTGGCCGGTCTGGTTGTAATAACCCCGGCAGCCGGTTTTGTACAGCCCGGAGCAGCACTGTTGATGGGCCTGGCTGCAGGAGTTGTCTGCTACGGCGCCATCCTTATTAAAGCAAAACTGAAATATGACGACTCCCTTGATGCCTTTGGTGTTCACGGCGTAGGCGGCACATTTGGCGCACTCCTGACCGGTGTATTTGCCACAGTCGGTGCCACAGGCATGATAGCCGGCAATGGCAAACAGATGATGATACAGTTGATCGCTGTTGTAGCAGCAGGTGCTTATGCATTCTTTGTTACCCTGATACTGGCATTCATCCTTGATAAAACCATCGGTCTGCGTGTTGAGAAAGAAGATGAAATTATGGGTCTTGACCAGACTCAGCATTCTGAATCCGGTTACAACATGTAATCAGCAGTAAATATCTACGAAAGCTGCGAAGCCGCCCATGTGGGCGGTTTCTTTCCGCAACAGCCAACATGGAGAGCGCATGAAAACGATGCCAGACAGGCATAACAATGACGCCATCAACGAAGATCTCCTGAAACAGTTGGCCTATAACGACAAAATGGCCGAACTTGGCAGAGTCTCAGCAGGTTTAGTTCACGAATTAAATGCACCGTTATCGGTCATCACTTCAGCATCGCAGATGATTCTGCGCGAAGAAGGTGTAACTGAATTTGTCAGGGAAATGATCGAGCGGATTAACTCTGAAGCCCAGCGATTATCCAGACTCACCAGAAGCCTGCTTAACTTCAGCAGCCAAAACGAGACCATCAGCGAAATCGATTTAAACCTCACCACAGAATTTGTTCTTGAATTTCTTCAATATGAAGCGGCCAAACGCGGTGTCACTTTTAAAAGAAAGTTAAATTTCAATCTTCCAGTTATCCGTCAAGACGAAAACCTGATCAAACAAATTCTACTCAATTTGATAATGAATGCACTACATGCAATGGAATCAGAAGGCGGAGAATTGCAAGTAACAACTGAAACCTTATCGGACTTTGTCAGCCTGACTATTTCAGATAATGGTCCCGGCATATCTCCTGATGCAATCAGCAGAATATTCGAGCGCTATTTTACAACAAAAAAAACTGGCGAAGGGACAGGACTCGGGCTATTTATAACAAAAAACCTGGTTGAAATGATGGGTGGCACGATAAAAGTCGCAAGCACTATCGGAGTGGGGACAGCTTTTACAATAGCACTGCCTGCTGCAGCTGAACAATAGCTCTCTAATACTGCCGCGATACGCGTTGTTCTCGGGCTGCAAGGGCCTCTTCCGGGTTTGCGGTTTTTGTCATTTGGTGTTCACACGAGTAATTAAACTTCTGTAAAGCAATTGCCCACTAAACAAATCATTCAAATCCATCAATTTAAGTCAGCCGAATTAACTTTGCTGAAGGTCAACTCGTGTAATATTGACTCGTAGGCGGAAATCGAGGCGTCCATTGCTGCATTGCCTATCGCCCCACGGCCGGTCCAGTCATTGCCCTGCCTGATGTAAAGATTTTTCAGGATGCCGCGAATGCGCTGCTCGGCCTGTTCAGGCTCTTGCCTGATCATGCCAGCGAGTGCCCCATACACGGAATCAAAGGTTTCATCATAAAGCTCTTCTATACAATTCGTAATGAA